>R22__coassemble_303_pt1 | contig 36195 bp, 32 predicted proteins | sample R22__metabat2_low_PE_022 | metagenome-assembled genome bin R22 | reverse complement strand
TTGCACCGCATCCCTGAAGTCTACAGACTTCGGACACACTGGTTGAAACACTACCCGAAGATTTTCTTGTAAGAGGAAACGAGAAGACTTTTGGTAACTTGGGAATTGTGTGTGAGAAGGCTCCGAATGTCTTGAATCGGAAACAGTGCAACGCAACATATTAGAGTTCTTCCGTTTTTCCATTTTTTGGAAGAGAGAGGTACTATTTTGTTATTTGGTAACGATTTTTCTCATTTCGATTGCTTTTTCTTTGGCAAGTCTTGAATTTTCTTTAAACGATTTGCTTCCGTCAATAATCATAATCACATAAGCGTTTTTCCTTGATTCTGCTTGGGATTGGTATTCCGAATTTGTCACAAAATAACCATAATCCATGTATTCCTGTTTTATCGTACTAATGTCAGTGTTGATTTTAAATGGTTTGCCGTTCAATTTAAGGTTGTCTATCATAAAAACAGACAGAATACTCCCTTGTTCACTCTGGTTTTTTGACTTAACCATACCTCCTGATGGTATCGATTCCGAAATAAGGCCTTCACTAAATGAAATATCCTTGAATACATACCTGAATGATTGTTTTGCGAATGTGCCTTCTATACTAGCTTTGTTACCATCCAAATCTTCCATTGTCATTCGAATGCGTTTATTTAAATAACCTTTCGGTACCAGAAACTCAAAACCTTGGATAGAAAACTGTTCTTCGAATTCTTTCACGAGTTTATCAAGATTATTGCCGTAAATCGGCGCTGGTTTCTCTACACCTTTTGAAGATCCTCTGTAACCTTCCATCATGTTCATCACATACTTGTTAAATGTAGCGTCATCCATATTATTATTTCTTCTCATTTCTTCCAAATCACCTGCTGTAAACAAAATAGGATAGATTTGGAAATAGTCTTGTTTCTTTTTCCATCCCATTACTTTGGTTTTCTTTTTATTCAACTTGGAGATATAGCTTTCAATATCTTTATACCGCCCTTGATGGCTGTTTCGGGCAGCTACAGTTGATCCATTGTCCAATCCGTCAGTAAGCAAAACAATATAGTATTTTGTTTCAGGATCTTTATGCATAACCTTTTTTCTTACATATTTTATTCTGTCTAACGCCATATCTAACGCATAATAGCCTACAGTGTTTTGACCATCAGGAATATGTCGGATATAATTATCCATATCACTTCTTCCTATTGGAGTAAGAAGGTCGTATGGCGCAGATTGAGTTTTCCAATTCTTGAAAAATCCAGGCTCATAAGTGAAACTTGTTTGAACATCATCACTAAAGCCTATGACATCGCCCATAAGGCGATTTTCACGTACGGTGGCGCATGAGTTAAAGGCTATCACTATCATGAATAAAAGAACAACCTTTGTAAATACTTGCTTTCTTAATGTCTTTGTCATATCGTTTTGTTTAAGTAATTAGTTATCGGCAGCAAAATTAAATACAATCCATTCCATATCAACATTTTCCACCTAACTCATTTTACCACAAAAACTGAAAGATTTTACCACAAAACCATAACCATTATTCCGTTTTCTCCGCTTCCAAATACGCTGAACAGTCCTTAAAGAAGTCATAATCCAAGGCTTTACAGATTTCGAAGAGCAAGGGCATGGAAATCCATTGCTGGCGGTAGGCTTTGTAGATGTTTTCGGGCGTACAGTGTACCTGCTTGGCGAGCCAAGTGGCCGTGCGGCCTTGTCGAGCAAGTTCCGCTTTGAGGCGTTGGCCGAGATGGAAGTCGGTTGGGGATGGCAGCGTTTTCGTTTTCATGGTGTTGGTTGGTTTGTGGCGGGCTTTCGCCCTTGCCAGCAAGTCATGAAGAAAGGCGCTCACCTTTCGTTTGTTGCTTATTAAATTCGTAGGCTCTGGTAAACCGTTGCAGTAATAAGCACGAAAAAGCTTGCGCCTTAAAACGCAAACTTTCCGCTTACTTATTCTCCTGCGAAAATTTACCAGATTTTACGAATTGAGAACAAGAGCGTAAAGCTCGAGGGTTATGTTATGTTAGGATGGTTTACTTGTCTTTGTTTTTATCTGTTGGGTTAGGTTGTTTATTCAATTATTTGTCTTGCCCATTCAGGCAGTTGCTCCACATATTTTTTCGCAATGATGCCGTCGGAAAGGCGGATGAGCAATTGCTGATCGGCATCATCAACAGAGTTGTCATATAAATAGGTACGGTCAACCTTAGTTGCAATGTACTTGCAGTTGAGGATGGACTTTTGATAACGCGAGATAACCTTGGTAATTGGCACATCGTGTCCACCTTTCATCACCCGTTGGGCAATGCGTGAGGCATTGACGGCAGGTGATTTTGTGCAGACGAAAAACAACCTGACGAAGAAATCTGCTTCTTTTGCCCTTTCAATGTAGTCGATTTTGTCTTTGGCAGATAAAACCGTTTCAAAAATCAGGCTTTTACGTTCAACCAAGCACTTTTCTCGCCATTCTTCGCAATAAACCACTGCTTTTTTAATCGCCTCCATGGAGTTCCAATCGCCGAATTTTTCTTGTGCAACAATGTCAGGATTGATGTAAACCGAATCCTCCATCCATTCATGTTGAAGGATTCTGCTGGTTACGGAAGTTTTTCCACTTCCGTTGGGTCCAGCAATTACAATTAAAACCGGTTTTCTGCCCTCCGTGCGCATTAGTCGTTGCCGTATTGTTGTTGATACATCAGGCTGATTTCATCGAAAAACCTTTCCAAGGCCTCTTCATTGCTTTGTTTTGCTTCCTCCGCCACCTCGTGCATGATATACGCCAGCATCTCGTCCGTCGGTTCTTCCAACGAAGTCAAGCGGTAGGCGTTGATTTCTTTCTCTGACATGACTTTCTGTTGTTATTGCACCTGCAAAAATACGCATTTTTTCGTAATCCATGCCCGTTTTCGTCAACATTTCTATAAAACACATACCAGAAGTTTCGGCTTGAACTTAGCTCAAAACAAGTGGTCTAACGAAACTATTTTTCTTGAAAAGCGGTTTTATTTTTCTAGAACGATATGAGAATTATCAATTCCAGAAAAATAAAATGATGTTTTTACCAGAAATTCTACTGGAATTGGAATTTTTACTTCTTATTAAACGCCTCCAACACCTTCGCCGCATAGGTCTTGGAAACAGGTATCGACTCCAGCCCTTCGCGTTCGAAGTCGATAACGAAGCCGTCGGCTTCGTTGTGCAAGACGCTCACCTTCTTGATGTTGACGATATAGGAGCGGTGGCATCGCATCAAGCTGCTGGAATCCACGCAGTTGTCGGCAATGGTTTGCATCTTGCAGCGCAGCATATAGCTGGCAATGTTGCCGCTTCGTTGATAAAACACGTTGATATAGTTGTCCTCTGCCTTGATATAATACAGATTGTCGAGCTTGACGGATAGTTTCAGGTTACCGTTATTGTCCATCAAGTTGATAATCTCAGTATGTTCGGGCATCACCTCGTTGTCCGATTCCACCGAGTCGCTCTTGGTGAGCATCAGACGTTGTTGCGTGTCTTTCAACAGGATAGCCAATATGGTGACGGTGTAAGGCACAGCTAACGCGACAAAGGTGATAAGGACGCTTTTCGCATAGAGATAGCCAAAACTATGGTCGGTGGACCGAATTTCGAAATAAGAAATCAGGGTGTGACACACCGCAATAATCATGATTTCGAGGAAAAGCCAGAGAAGATAAAGCCAAAAGGGGAAATGTCGGCTTTTTCGGATGACCCAGTTCATCAGCATCCGGCTGAGAACCAAAAACATAGTGCCAGCACCGACAAAAGCGGCGGTGATGAAGAAATAATGGCCACGTCCTACCTGAAACCAAGCCGTTTCCGAAAAAGGGACGTATGCAGTCAGAAAGACCAAAGCGAACAGCGTCGAGATAATCACATTAAGCACCTGCCCGACAGGTTCTGTCAGACATTCAGGAGTTTGTGTTATCAGGCGTTTTGGAAATTTCATAGCGTTGCTCACAAAAGTGCGGCAAAGATACGAAAACTTGTCAAATCGCCAAATCTTTCAGTACCTCCCAGACCAACGACCCTTCAAAGCCTTTCTGCATGGCATAGGCAGCCAATTTGCGATTCCGTTCAAAATCGTTTTCAGCCTTCACGGTCTTGGACTTGGTTTTCAGGATGTCTATAAGGCGTTGTCGATAGACTTCTTCATCGGTCTGCCCTAAAGCCTCTTCTATGATGTCTTTGTCGATGCCTTTCTGCATGAGGTGGAAACGGGTTTTATTCACCCCCCAGCCGCTTTGGTTGAGCTTGCCCCTTACAAAACTCTTGGCAAACCGTTCATCGTTGACAAAATGGTTATCCAACAGAAAATCAAGGATTTTATCGCGTTCTTCCTGCGGGATGTCGTAGGTCTTCAGCTTGTCGCGCACGTCCTTCACACAACGTTCTTGATAGGCACAATACTTGGCCATCTTGTCAAGAACTTGATCAGGAGTAAGCGGTTTGGTAGGATTTTTCGGCATCAGCAGTCGATTTTGAGGTCGCCTTCCTTAATCCAGCCTATCTTTCTGAAGATGAGACCGAAGAGCCAAGTGAGGACAGCAGGCAACACGAAGCAGACGAGCAACATGCCAATCCACATGTTGGCGCCTCCTTCAGGCATAGCCGTGTAAATGCCGATGGGACCGACGAGGCCGCAAGTGCCCATACCCGAACCGATGGGAATATTCTCCAAATGAAAGACGCAAGTGGAAACAGGGCCCGTGATGGCAGCGGTGAGCAGCACTGGAATCCAAATTCTTGGGTTCTTTACGATATTGCCCATTTGTAACATGGAGGTGCCTAAGCCTTGCGCCACCAGTCCACCCCAGCGGTTTTCCCTGAAGCTCAAGATGGCAAAGCCTATCATCTGTGCGCAGCAACCCGCTGTGGCCGCACCGCCTGCCAGTCCACCCAAGCCGATAGCGAGGCAAATAGCTGCCGAGCTGATAGGTAAAGTAAGCACCATTCCAATCACCACCGAGACCACGACCCCCATCAGGAAAGGCTGCATCTGTGTGGCATTCTCGATGAAGGCACCCAATGCGGTCATCACCTTCTGGATGGGAGCTCCTATGGCGTAAGCCACCAGCACACCGCTGATGATAACGACAGCAGGGGTCACAAGGATATCAACCTGTGTCTCCTTATAGACCATCTTGCCCAGCTCTGCCGCCACGATGACAGCGGCATAGGCACCCATAGGACCGCCCAACTCATTGCCGGCAATACCCACAGCAATAGCGCTAAACAGCACAAGGCCCTCACATCCCAATTTGTAGGCGATAGCCACAGCAATAGCGGCACCTGTAGCGGCTTTGGCATATTTCGCAACGGTGACGAAAGCCTCAACGCCCGTCTTGTCGCCCAAGGTCTGGAAGATGGTTCCTATCAGCAGCGAGGCAAACAAGCCCAAGGCCATTGCGCCAAGAGCGTCGACAAAATAGGCTTTCCAGCTCATGTCGACGCCCTTGCGCTGTAAGAATGATTTGAATTTGGACATGATTAGAACTCAATGCCTTTGATGCCGTTGTCCTTCATCAGGTCGGCAAGCTTGGTGTCGCTTTCATCAACAGCAGCGAGGCAGTTGGTGACGATGCGCACCTGATTGGCAGGATAAAAAGCGATGAGGTCCTTGGTGGTTTCATAGACACAGTAATCTGTGGCGATACCGCAAATATCAATGCCTTCAAACTTATTGCTTTCAATGACATCACGCAGTTTGGCACCGGCACGCTCGTTTTGGAAGATGCTAAACTCTTCCTTGTCAGCCAAATCGCCTTTTTGCATGAAGTGAATCTGGATATTGCTGCCGTTGCTCATCAGGCCGTCCAGCACTTTCAGCAGGCTGGCATAGACGTTCATACCTTCGGTGCCTTGCACGCAATGGGGCGGAAACACGCCACCTTGTTCAACAAATGAGCAGTGGTTGGCAGGGTGCGCGTCTTGGGTGACGATAATCCAGCCATAGTTTTTCCAAGCATTCTCGCCCAATTTCTTGGCGAGATAATCCATAGCCTTGGGGCCGTTGGCCGTAGCGAGGCTACCCGTAGTGAAATCGACTTGCGGGTCGACGATAATCAGCAGACGGTTAGGCAACTCGATTTTCTCGACTTTTGCCTCTTTGGCAACGTCTTTAACTTCTTCTTTTTCTTTCTTTTCATTGTTGTTGCCGCAGCCTGCAAAGGCGATGGCGGCGACGAGCACGATGGCTCCGAGAAGCATTCTCTTCATGATGTTCGGTTTAAGTTGTATAAAATCGCGGCAAAGGTACGGATTATTGTTGAACTGTTGAGTGTTGAATAGTTTAATTATTGGATGAAAACAGTTTTCTAACCCATTCGGGGTGACCGATGCGCCGCAAGGTGTTCTTCACCCACTCGCGGTTTTCAGGTTTGTACCAGAAGAAGAAACGCTGCTGGGCCAGTTTTTCCTCTTTCGTTTTGGCACAAAAGACAGGCTCCAAAGTGTAGGGGTTGTAGCCAGAATAGTAAATTTCTGTGGCTAAAGTCATCGGGGTGGGCGTGAAATCTTGAACTTGCTCCAAATGGTAGCCTAATTCTTTGGTTTTCACTGCTAAATCAGCCATGTCCTCAAGGTAACAGTCAGGATGTGAGGAGATGAAATAGGGAATCAGTTGCTGGTTAAGATGCTCCTTTTCGTTAATGGCCTCAAACTTTTTCTTCAGCTTCACGAACATATCGAACTTGGGCTTGCGCATGAGTTTGAGGACGGCATCGCTGGTGTGCTCAGGAGCGACTTTCAACCTGCCGCTCACGTGCCTTGTGACCAGTTGCCTGAAGTATTCATCATAACCCATCGCCTTGTTTTCCTCGGGGGTGCAGTCGTGAAGGAAAAGGTCGTAGCGGATACCCGACCCTACCGTGGCCTTCTTCACCTTAGGGTGTTTGTCCACCTCTTTATATATTACGATAAGGGGATGGTGGTCTGTATTGAGGTTCTTGCAGACGCTGGGTTGCAGGCAAGTGGGGCGGGTACATTTCTCGCAAAGACTTTCGTCCTTGCCTTTCATGCGATACATATTGGCCGAAGGGCCTCCCAAGTCGCTGATATAGCCCTTGAAGTCTTCCATCTGAGTCACTTTCTCCACCTCCCGCATAATGGACTCCTTGCTGCGCGAAGCCACAAACTTGCCCTGATGGGCAGATATGGTGCAGAAGGCACAGCCTCCGAAGCAGCCCCGATGCAGGTTGATGGAGTGCTTGATCATCTCGTAAGCGGGAATGGCACCCCGTTTGGCATATTTGGGATGTGGCAGACGGGTGTAGGGCAAATCGAAGGAAGCATCAATTTGTTCGGTAGTGAAAGTGGGCAAAGGCGGATTGATGACAACCCGTTGCTTGCCAACGTCTTGTATCAGTCGGGCAGCATGTTTCTTATTGGATTCCTCTTCGACATGCTTGAAGTTGGAGGCGTATTTCTTTTTGTCTTTCAAACAGACCTCGTGCGAAACAAGTTCAATGGTCTCGCCCACGAAATCGGGCAACGGTTGTTTTTTGTCCTGCAAAAAGAAGGTCTGCTGAATGTCGGTCAATTCGTTGACTTTCTTTCCGTTTTGGATGGCCTTTGCGATTTCCACCATAGTGAGTTCGCCCATACCGTAAACGCCAATGTCGGCCTTGGAATCCACCAAAATGCTGGGCTTCAGGCAGTCGTCCCAATAGTCGTAGTGCGTCACTCTACGTAAGGAGGCTTCAATGCCGCCAATCACCACGGGGACATCGGGATAGAGCTTTTTCAGAATGTTGCTATAGACCACGCTCGCTCGGTCAGGACGATAGCCTGCCTCGCCACCAGGGGTATAGGCATCGTTGCTGCGCAGTCGTTTGTTGGCGGTGTAGTGGTTCACCATCGAGTCCATGCAGCCGGCAGAGACACCGAAGAACAGTCTCGGCTTTCCGAACTTCTTGAAGTCGCGCAGGTCGTCGCGCCAGTTGGGTTGTGGGATGAGCGCCACACGGAAGCCATTGTGTTCCAACACCCTTCCGATAACCGCTGCCCCAAATGCCGGATGGTCGACGTATGCATCGCCCGTGACGAAGACGATGTCCACTTCGTCCCAACCGCGCAGGTCGGTTTCTTTTTTCGTTATCGGTAGCCAATCAAGGAGGGTCATTTGCAAACAACTTGTTCAAACTCAATGACATCAACAATACGACAATTGTGTACCTCTTTGAGTACCAACAAATTTTGGTCACCAGTAACCAAGTAATCCGCATTTGCTTCAATAGCCAAGGCAAGCAGGTAATCGTCAGCCTCGTCTCTGCATAGTTGCACGGATTGCTCTGGATTAATCGTTTCGCCAATCAACTGTAAAAATTCCAAAAGCGATTCAACATCTTTATTTGGGAAATACTTAGTGAATTTTGTACGTGAAGTGACATCGCGTATTTCATCCAACAATTCATCACACACGATTAACTCGATATGTTCGTCACTCAGCAAGTCAACAAGTCGATGCAAACGGCGACCAATGAGGAAACTAATCCAGCAGTTTGTGTCGATGATGACGCGTTCTTTAGTTTTTCTTGGCATGACGTTCGTGTCTGACAGCTTTCACTTCGGCTAAAATGTCTTCTTCCGAGATTTCGTCGGTGCGGAAAACATCAAGGAAATAATCAAGTTCTGCACGAATGCTTTGATTGGTGAGCGCTTTGCCAAGCCGCAATTGCGCTCGGACAGGCATTTGTTGAAGCAGCAGCAGAAGTTGGTTGTAACTGATGTCGATAGTTGCATTCATGGTTTGAAATCTGTTTTGTTGCTGCAAAATTAGTAATACTTTTCCAAAGTAGGAGAAAATTTGTGGCAGATTTCCACAAGATTTGTCCCTTTTTTCCTTGCACAATCCAAAATTTATGTATTTTTGCGCTGTCATCCCGAGAGAAAACGGGTTGATGAAGAAAGCGCATTTTTCGCTTTATTCCTAAAGATAGTGAACTTGGACAATTCACCAACTGTGAATAGGAATAAGAGAAAGTAAGTGCTTCCATTGGTTTGTAATCGTTAGCAATCTACGATACATCCCTGTGGAGCAATTATCTATCCTTATTTTGTTCACATGGGAGTCCAAGCCCAACTATCTTGAAAATAGGGCAAAGATGAATGGCTCCACTCTCTTCTTTTGTCAGAGTTGTTCCCATTTGAGCCGTTAGGGGAAACGGATAATTCAATTATAAAACAACAAACTAAATGTCAAACTAAAACAAAAGGAGAATTAAAAATGAAAACATTCAAAACAAACAAAATCGTAGTAGCATTAATGCTCGTGTGCTTATGTGTATCATCGTTCACTTTATCTGCACAATCAAAGGGGGATTTGCTGTATAAAGGTGAGTACATTGGCGGTCCTTCAGTTTTGAATGGTATGCGGACAGAGGATTTTATAGGCCGTTATACCATTGAAATATATGAAAACGAAATTGATATAATAACTGGCGGTGACAAGTATTTTTTTTCGGGATTTAAAAATGGAAATAGGAAATATTCAATTTACGGTAATCCTTCTCATCCTCAAAACATTTTTGCCGATTTAATAGTTGATAATAGTTACAATCTTACATTATACAGATATCATTCTATAGGAACAGAAACAAAACGATACACAAGAGCAAATTCATCCCCTGTCAACACGCCTCAAGGAGGCAATTATGGTGGCGGAGGAACGTATAATCCGACACCTACCCCAACACCTACTCCAACGCCAACCCCTGTGACAGGCCCAAAGACGAAAGACTGCCCGCATTGCCATCATTCGGGAAAGTGTAGTTCCTGCAATGGAAGAGGCTGGATATATGCTATTGGCAGTTCAGATCATTTGGATTGCCCCAACTGCAATCATGGTGAATGTCAATGGTGCAACGGCACAGGGACAGTGACAACACATTGATATTTACTTCATCAGAAAACAAACGGCGGAACTTCAAAAACTCCGCCGTTTTTTTGTCCGTCAAATACGCTGTTCTTACCGCAGAAAGTCGTAGAACAAATCATCCATTGTCACTTGGTATTGTACTGCGGCTGAATATTCGTTTTTAGACAGTCCGTGGGGCGTAATCCAAGCGGGAATGATGCCGCACTTGGTTTTGGTGGCGTTGCTGAAAGCATAATTTAGTTATAAACCTGAAATTCAACTACAAAGATACAAAAAATATATTCGATAGCTCCCCAAAACTCATTTTTTTTTGATGGTTTTGGGGGATTATCGGCATTGTTTTTAATCCGGAAACTCCTCCCAATGCATTGATGGCATCCGCTTCAATAGGGGTTCAGCAACCGATGGCAGCCCTACAAGTCATTGCTCGAATTTTCGCAATATCGCCAGTTTCGTCTTCTCCATCTTGCCTCCGTAGGGATGCTCCCTTAAAGGCAAATTGAAACAGGTCTTGCCTTTCAGCACGGTTTGCGGATGGGTGAACTCTCGGAAGCCCCACTCGCCGTGATAGGCACCCATACCCGAATGACCTGTACCGTTGAAAGGGACGCCTTTCACCATCATATGGACGCAGACCTCGTTGATACAGCCTCCGCCGTATTGCTGGGTCTGCATCACGCGGTTGGCCCACTTCATGTCTTTGGTGAACAGATACATCGCCAAAGGATGCTCACGATCAGCAATAGTGTCCATCAGCGTATCAACTTCGGCATCCTTGAAGGGAACGATGGGCAACAAGGGGCAGAAAAGCTCATGCTGCACGATATGTTCGTTGATGTCCACGGGATAAATCATCGTGGGGGCAAAGCGGCGCGAGGCCCGATCCCCTACCCCACCAAACACGATGCGGTCGCGATACTCTTCTGCCAGTTTGGCGCATTTGTCGTAAGCCCCGTCCGTGATGAGTTTGGGATATTCGGGATTGTTCACGGGCTGTTCGCCAATCTGTTTGACGAAAGCCTGCTTGAGTTCTTTCATAAAAGGTTCCGCAACTTCTTCCGCTACCGCTATCTGGTTGATATTGATACAGATTTGTCCTGCATTACAGAGCTTGAAGAAGGCTATCTTGCGAGCGACATCCTTCAAGTTGGCATCCTTGCGGACGATGCACCAGTTGCCCGTCTCGCCACCCAGTTCAAGAGCCACAGGGGTAAGGTTTTTGGCCGCTTCAGCCAATACGTGTTTGCCCACAGAAGGAGAACCCGTGTAGAATATCTTGTCAAACCGCTGTGCGAGGCACATATCCGCCACCTCATGGCCACCGTCAATCAAAGTGACATATTCAGGCGGAAAGACCTCATCGAAGAACTTCTTCAGAAAGGCGGTGCTGGCTGCCGACTTTGAGCTGGCCTTGATGACAGCGGTATTGCCGCCACACATCGCCGCCGCCACCACTCCAATGGTGAGCAGCATGGGGAAGTTGAACGGGCTTATCACCAGCGAAACGCCGTAGGGCATCTTATAGACCTTGGTGACCATACTGGGGAAACACATAAAGCCGCTGAAATGCCTCTCAGGTCGCGCCCAACGCCGCAAGCCTCGAATCATCTCGTTGATTTCGACAATAATGGGACCCACATCACAAAGGTAGGCCTCCACGCGGCTACGGCCCAAGTCTTCTGTAAGCGCATCCTCCATCTCCGACGCGTGGGCCACGACGGCTGCCTTTAGTTTTTTGAGTTGCTGGATGCGCCATTTTACTGGGAGTGTGGCTCCCGTGCGGAAAAACTTCCGCTGGGCTGCCACGATATTGCTGATTTCAGTTTCTGTATAGTTCATAACAGTTCATTCATCAGATGTGACGGTTTTCAGAATCAATTCTATATCCTCGTTACTCAGCGTGACAGGCGCAGAATAATTGATGGAATCCTGAACCACCATACGGGTAAGTTCTTCATAGTCTTCCTTTTTGACGGGTCGGGCCAGTTTGTCCATTCCGCATTGCGACATAAGACGGGCAACGGCCTCCAGGAATACTTCAGCCGCCTTGCCGTCGTCGGTGTCATAATCGGCAAAACCGCAATAACGCGCCAACATGGCATATTTTTCGGCACAAGCCTCTTTCTGGAATTCCAGCACGGGCATGAGCATCAGCGAGATAGCCTGTCCATGAGGGATATGATACTTGGCCCCGATGCTGTGGGCAAAGGCGTGAACATAGCCCGCCAATTGGGTGTTGATGGCGTGTCCGCCAAAATAAGCCGCACGACACATCCTCAGGCGCGCCTCAATGTTCTCCGGTTCGCGTATGACAACGGGAAGGTTTTCAAAGATAAGCCGCACGCCCTCTTTGGAAAGGTACATATTCGCCTCATCCACCTTTACATCGCTCACCACACCCTCCACCAAATGGCTGAGGGCATCCATACCGCAAGCAGCGGTCACGGTTTGCGGGGCGTGAAGGGTAAGCTCGCTGTCGAGAATCACGTGGGTGACATCAAGGCCAATCAGCACGGTGGAACTTTTCACCCCTTGCTCGCTGAGCACCACAGCTCCCACGGTGACCTCGGCTCCCGTACCTGCTGTGGAAGGCACCGAAATCATGGGCAAGGTCTTGCCTGGGACAGGCAAAAACTTTATCAGTAAAGATTTGACGCTTCTATTAGGCAACTTGACACCTGCAACTATCATCTTGGTAGTGTCCATCACCGAGCCGCCTCCAAGGGCAATCACACATTCCGCCTCGCACTCCAAAGCTTTCTTGCGGCCTGCCTCTATCAGGTCGATGTTGGGCTCGGAGTTGATGTCGTTGAAGACAGCATGCGCAATCTGCGCCTCCTCCAAAGCCTGCGTGACAGCCTGTTCATAACCTAACTTACTCAAGGTCTGGTCTGTGACTACCAGCACATGTTTGTAGCCGCATCTTTTGCAAATCTTGCCAATCATTTTTCGCGCACCGTGACCTTCCACCACTTGTGGTTGGGGAAGCGGAACGGCGTGTATCACCTTACCGGGTAGACGATGAATGTTCTTTCTGATGCGATATGTTTCCATAATGATTCCGGTTATTGCAAGGCTTTCACAAACTCTTTTGGCAGGATGATGTTTTCAACATTGAGAGCCTCCTGAAACAGCGGGGCTATTTGCTCGTTAGCGAAACCAGCTATGCCGCATCCGATGCGGGTCACGAGGAACTTGTATTCGGGATGCTGTTCAGCGAAGGCGACAAACTCATCCACGTAAGGCTTGATGGTGTTCACGCCGCCTTGCATGGTGGGGATAGCATAGCTTTGTCCTTGCAATCCCACGCCTTGTCCCCAAACCGCGCCAAACCTGTCCATCGCTATCCTCGCGGCTCCGCCGCCATGATAGCCGTCCAAGTTGCTGCCGAACACGAATATCTCATTCGGTTTCAACGTCATGATTCTCTCTGGGGTAAATTCTCTGGTATACATAATAGCTCTATTTAATTTAAACTATAACGCCGTAAAAATACGAATAATTGTTTAGATTGAAGCTGTTTTATGCAAGTTTTCTGACCTACAGTTTCAATATCTTGAGTTGTTTGAATGAATTTGTTGCAAGAAGCCGTTTTGCTATGAGAGAAACGCCGTTTCTCTTGCAGAGAAAGGTTGTTTCTCTGAGAGCAGGAGTTTGCGCCGTTCCAACCGGCAGCGAGTGACGTTCTGGTTACCGATGAGTGTCGTTTTGGTTAGAAGCCAGGTGTCTGCTTTCCTATGAGCAGAGGTTGAAACCTCCGATGTGTTCGGGTCGCCCCTTCGGGGCTTTGATAGGTGTAACGATGTTGTTGTTGCGGCTGAATTTGAGTAAAAATCAGAATTATTTCTCTTTTCCTTTCATTATCTCAAAAAAGATTACGACCTTTGCAGCCGCAAAATTTGAAAGCAACAATACTATTAAAAAACTAAAAATCAAAATATTATGAGCAAGTTTAGCGACATAATGAATGAAATCGGCCAGGCTTTGGTCAGCAAAAAGTTTTGGGTCGAGCTGCTGATTATGACCTTCGGCATGTTTATGACGGGTGTCTGCGTCTATTATTTCCTCGTTCCCAGCAAGCTGATTGTGGGTTCCATCTCGGGTCTTTCCATCGTGCTGACCAACATTTTCAACGGTATGGGCATCAACATCAGCCTTTCCATGATGATCTCGGTCATCAACGCCATCCTGCTGATATTGGCCTATCTGCTCATCGGCAAGGAGTTTGGGTTGAAGACGGTTTACTGCGCCATGATTCTCGGTCCCATGACCAAGTTCTGCGAGTGGCTCTATCCCTGGCAGAATTTTGCCACCCCCAATGAATACCTTATTAATATGGGCGTAGCTCCCGACGCGGCCTATTCCGTGATGGGCAACCCCTGGTTCGACCTTCTTTGCTGTGTCATCATCCTGAGTGCCGCCCAAACGCTGATGTTCTCCATCAATGCTTCCACAGGCGGTCTCGACATTCTGGCGAAAATCGTCAACAAATACCTGCATTTCGACATGGGCAAGTCGGTAAGCGTGGCGGGAGCCATCATCTGCCTCACGGCGTTCTTCATCAACCCCTTCCAGATGGTCGTCATCGGCCTCATCGCCACATGGATTAACGGAATGGTGGTGAACATGTTCACGGCCAACCTCAACCAGCGCAAGCGTGTCTGCATCGTCTCAAAGGACTACGACCGCATCCGCCGCTATATCATCGACGATCTGCATCGTGGCTGCACCCTTTATGAAGTCATAGGTGGTTACACCAACGAGAAATCGATTGAGCTGGAGTCGCTGCTCACCAACGACGAGTTCTCGAAGCTGATGGAATATCTCGGCAAGAACGAAATCAACGCGTTCACTACTGCCGGCAACGTCAGCGAGGTGTACGGACTGTGGGCAAAAGACCGCCACAGAGCAAGAAAACACGCTGAGAAGCGGTGATAATTGTGAAGAATGTGTATTTTTGCGACCCACAAACAAACACAACCATGAGCGCAGCAGAACAAGCAATGAATTATGACTTGGCTATCGACATCATCAACTTGATGAGAATGATGGCAAGCAAGCAAAAAGCAGAGGCGAAGACCGAAGAGGAACGCAAGGCTTTGGACGAGAAAATAGACATGTATTGTTACGAAGAGGGTGTGTTGACTGGCAGAAACGGAAACGAAAAAGCCCGCACTTCCCTTTACGACAAAGTGTTCAATTTGTACTCTCCTCAAATCAAGCAAGCCTATGCTGACTGAAGAGGTTTGGAGGATTTTCACGGAGAAAAAAGAAGAGTATCTCCGAGAAATATCTTCAGACAAGTTCCCCATCGGCATTTTATTAGGTGGTCAAGGAGCTGTTGGAAAAGGCCAACTGAATCTTTGGGCTGAACGTCTTTATCCCAAAAATGTTTTTCTTGCAATTAACGGTGATAACTATAGGGTTTGGCATCCTGATTTTGACAGACTCCGAAAAGACATTTGGAATTATTCCAAAGAGACCCAAATCTTTTCCAACACCTTCACCGAAGGACTCATTGAAAATGCGATTACAAACCGTTTTAGCCTCGTGGTTGAAGGCACCATGCGCTCACCCGAAGTGCCACTACAAACAGCCAAGAAACTCCGTTCCAACGGATATGAGACAGCGGCCTTTGTCATTGCCGCTTGCAAAGAGTTTTCGTTGCTGAATGCCTTTGTCCGTTATTACAAGGAAGTGCAAAGCAAAGGTTTTGGAAGAATGATTGACATCGAGTCGCACAACAAAGCCACTGAAGGTCTTCCAAAATCAGTAGACAGACTGTATATGGAGAAATCCGTAGATAGAATCTGCCTGTTTGATTGTTTCGCCAAAAATAGGATTGCCGACTATCAGCTTTCGGACGGAAGATGGAACTGTGAAACTTTGCCTTCGGCTATTATTATCGCTACACGGAAGAAGCAGATGGATGACCAAGAAGGCATAGAGTCCCTATTGAATGAAGCATCAATTGCCTTAGCGAATACACAAGACAAAAAGATAATAGAGCAGATGCGGAAAGCTTATGACGGGCTTTCGCCTAACTACACAAATATTTCCAAACCCTACCGTCCTATCGAATTATTTCCTACTTTTGTGCCAAACAAATTTTCACGAAAATGGAAAAACTCTTAGACAAATTTTTGAGATACGTCTCTGTGGAGACCACCTCTGATGAGAACTCTGAATCACAGCCCAGCACCGACAGACAACTCAACCTGCTGCGTATGCTTCGCGACGAACTGCAGGCCCTTGGCATTCAAGCTGAACTTGATGAATACGGCTATGTGATGGCCACCATCCCCTCCAACGTGGACAGGGACATTCCCGCCGTCGGCTTCATCGCCCATGTGGATACCGCCCCCGATGCCTCAGGCAAGGACATCAAGCCACAAATCATCCCAAACTACGACGGCAATGATATCGTCTTGAACAAGGAGAAGAACATCGTACTGCGCGTGTCGGAATTCCCTGAAATGGCACAATACAAAGGCCAGACAATGATTACCACCGACGGCACCACCCTGTTGGGTGCCGACGACAAGGCCGGTGTGGCCGAAATCATGTATGCCGCTCAGTATATGATGGAACACCCCGACTTCAAGCACGGCGAAATCAAGATTGGCTTCACACCCGACGAAGAGATTGGTCGTGGTGTAGTGAAATTCGACGTGAAGAAATTCGGAGCCAAGTACGCCTACACGATGGACGGTGGCGAGATTGGCGAGCTGGAATATGAAAACTTCAACGCCGCTGGCGCAAAAATCCACATCCAGGGCAGCAACATCCACCCCGGCTATGGCAAGGACAAGATGGTGAACTCGATGCTCATCGCGATGGAACTCAACGCGATGCTGCCCGTCGAGCAACGTCCACGCTACACTCAGGGCTACGAAGGCTTCTTCCACCTGACTGAAATCAACGGAACAGTTGAAGAGACCACCATGAGCTACATCATCCGCGACCACGACAGAGCGAAGTTTGAGGAAAAGAAAGCCCTCATCACCTCCGTTGCCGAGTTCCTCAACAAGAAATACGGCAATGTGGTGACTTTGGAACTGAAGCACCAATATTACAATATGCGCCAGGAGGTGGAGCCACATTTCTTCATCGTGGAGCGCGCCATCAAGGCTATGGAAATGGCCAACATCAAGCCGAAAGTGCAGCCCATCCGTGGCGGCACAGACGGCGCCAACCTCTCCTTCATGGGTCTCCCCTGCCCCAACATCTTCGCTGGCGGACACAACTTCCACGGCAAGCTGGAATATGTGCCGCTCGAAAGCATGCAGAAGGCCTCGGAGGTGATTCTGAACATCATCACCCTGTTCCAAGCGGAAGGATGATTCATAAAGCCCAGTAATGAAGACGTTGACCCTTTGCTCACGACAGAAACGCATCACTCTCGCATCGGTGTTCACCCTTGCGGGAGTGGTGTATTGTCTCATCTCTTTGGTCAACCACTACCTCTTCAAGACATATTCCCTCGACTTGGGACTCTACACCCATGCGATGTACGACTACGTGCATTTCACCATTGACGATTGCACCATGTTCAAAGGCAAGCCGCAATGCATCCTCAGCGACCATTTCGACCTGTATCTGATGCTGCTGTCGCCCTTGGTGCTTGTCTTTGGTTCCTACACCCTGCTCATCGTGCAGATTACAGGGATATTGCTGGGCGGTTGGGGCATCTACAAACTCATCGGGCTTTATACCGACAACGACTGGCTGCCCATTTTGGCCACAGCCACGCTCTTTTTCTCCTTCGGCATCATCCAGGCCTTGGGCTTCGACTATCATTCCAACGTACTGACAGCCATGATGTTCCCCTGGCTGCTGTATTTCCTCAAACTGAAAAAATACGGTTTGTCATCGCTGTTTGCCGTGCTGTTCGTCATCGGGAAAGAAAACATGCCGCTATGGCTGTTTTTCATTGCCATCGGCTTGATGTGGGACTACCGAAAAGACAAGAAAGCACTTTGGCATTTAGCAGGTTATGCCGTTTTCTCCATCGTCTACTTCCTCCTCATCAACATGATAGTCATGCCCCGATTGGGCGGCGCAGGAGGTGCGTTTGGCCGGTATGCTCATCTCGGCAGCAACTATACTGAAATCGCCATCAACCTCCTCTCCCATCCTTTGGACACCCTCAGGATCCTGTTTACCAACACCACAGGGATTTCGCGCTTCGATGGTGTCAAGGAGGAGTTTTACTGGTGCATTATAGCCACAGGATTGGTTTTTACTTTATTGAAACCCAATTACTTGTTCATGCTCATCCCACTTATCGGGCAGAAGATGCTGTCTGCCGACTATCTGTTTTGGGGCGTGTCGCTGCAATACTCTGTCGAGTTCATGCCCGTATTGGTTGTTTCAGCTTTTTTGGTGATTATCAAGCTAAAAAAGCAACTCCCAAGGCTGATTCTTGCCTGCGCCTTGTTGCTCTCCACTGTTTTGACCACTTTCTACACCATCGGTGTACCGAAAGCCTATATCATCGTTGATCAGTTATGTATCTACCAAGGAAGGCATTACAAACAAAAACATTTCGATGCAAACTATGCGCGGCAACTCATCAAACAAATCCCTGACGACGCTTCGGTTTGCGCAGGACGCATGTTCGTTCCCCACCTCTACTCCCGCCCCGAAATCTACGACTTCAACGCCGTTGCGCCCTATGTGCGTGCCGACTATGTGCTTGTAACAGCTCCTTATCTGGAATCAAAACGCAACGGCCAACTGTTGATGCCCTATCGCGATGAATATGAGACGGTTTCAACCGATGGGACTCTTTTCCTGCTGAAGAAAAAGGAAAAGTAAACTGTCACTTCCTAAAACAACAGACCACAAAAGGATAAGCCTCTTCTTCCTTCTCAAGTTGGAAGCTTGCGCGTTCCAGATACTCCCGCAAACCATTGAGCGGCATTGCCTTGCGGTACGTGAAAACCACTTTGGTATAGGCATTCAAATCGGCAGTGGCATAGTTACAGTCGTAGAAATAACCCGCCTTGCACAGATAATCATAAAAAACATAATAGTCGACGGGCTGACTTTGGGTGCGGAAAGCTTCGTGGTTTTCATCCAAATAATAAGTGAACTGCTTTTCAAAATACTCAGGCAGGACAACCAGGGCATCTTCTCTTTCTTTGGCATCAACCAATTGATCGACAATCGGTTTCACTTCATGATGCCAGCCACTGAAACGTTTGGTGGAGCTATCGGGCGAGCATGAAGCCATCATCGCAATTGCATACAAGGCCATCAAACTCAGACCCAACGCTTTACGTTTCGGGAATAAATACAGGCAGTAAGCCGCCACAGAAAGATAGAAAACCGGAAAAAGGAAATAGAAATAACGGTCGAGGAAAAAGCCTGTAAAATAGGAAAGCACGAAAGAAGCCAGCAAGGGAACCACCCAAAGCAAAGTTATGATGCCGGTGTTTCCTAACTCACACTTCTTTCTTACAATGCTGTTTATCAAAGCAATAAAAGCAGCAACAAGAACAACCATAACCAACACCGTGGTGGCGGGCACATTACACATCCGCCACAGAAAATCGTAAAGTGCCTCGGGACTGGTGGTCTTCGCAATCCACGTCCCGTTGACACCCGAATCAAAGAAACGGGTGAACAACACAGGGAACATCGGTGCAAACAGGACAATAAGCGCAATAGCATGAATCAAATAAGGCTTCCAAATCTTTTTTCGTATCGGTTTGAACGAAAGCGCAATAACAAATTCCATCACGATTATCCAAACGGAAAGATAGTGCCCGTACATCAGCATCAGATTGACAAGTGTCAACAGGACGAACTTATAGGGTTTGGGGCCGTGAATGGCACTGACGAAGAGCACGACTGAACAAGCCGTGCAGAACCCGATGAGGCTATAGACACGGCACTCATGCGACATATAGATGGAAAAGGTGGAAAAACAATAACATAACGTCGCCGCAATGCCCACAAAACGACGAAGGTACCTCTCGCCAAGCCAATAGACGGGAACAACCGTCAAAGCACTGAAGATGAGCGACAAACTGCGGATGGCGACTTCTGAAACGCCAAACACCTTCACCCAGAAATGCAGCAGCAGTTCCCAAAGCGGGGGATTGTCGCCTCGGCAAAGCATCCTGACGAGGTCGGGGACAGATTGCAACGCTGCGTGAAGCGAGAAGCTCTCGTCGTAGCCCAGATTCGTCTTTCCAATGTACCACACCCGCAGCACCACAGCCACAACGAGTAGCACAAGGCACTCGATGAAAGATTGGCGTTTGGAGGGTGTTTGCAATAACTTCATGGCTTGATTATTAGGGTTCAGGTTGGGTGCTGTCAGTTTTCCGTTGGGTTTGCAGTTCCTTAATGGAGGGTTGCATATAGACTAAGCCCTTGCAGGCATAAACGAAGAAGTTCTTTGCCGGTTTGCCTCCTCGTTCAATCGTAATCGTATCTATTGGGACAATGGCCTCAAAGCCACCAGGATAAAGGGACTCGGGGCGCTTGTAATAGCGGCTGTCCGTCAGAAACCAGAAATCCTCGCCTTTCCGGAAGCCGCCGCGTTGCTCATTAATCCACATATACTTGTGCAGCTTCTCAAGATAGCCAACTCCCATCACCTTCATCCCCAAGGGACGAGCCACGTAGTAATCGAGATTGGCTAACGGGAACCATTCATCGGCAACAATGCCGTCATCGGCTTTCATCACGCCCTCTGCAATTGTCTCCTCACGCAAAGCGGCAAACTTCATCTCTAACTGTTTCCAGCCGTACATATCGAGGGTGAAGTCGTCGCGGCCCAGTTTTTCAGGCTCGGTGTGCCGGTCAAGGGGGACAAAGCCCGTCTGGATTTCGATGCCACCCACAACCACCACAAACAGCATCACAGCTAAAGCGGCCACAATACCTTGGGGCAGTTTGAAGCGACCTCCGCTTGCAGGATGCTTCTCACTCAACCTACAGGCCGCCAACAGGATGAGCAGGACGTAAGCCGGTGCATTCCAATGCGGCAGCGTAGGCCGGGTGAGTGAAAAGGCCAAAAAAGTGAATATCAGCGGCAAAGCGGTACAAAGCACCAGCCGGAGTTGGTACGACTCAATATGGATTCTCCCTTTCAACGCAGCAATCACAGCGATGATGCAAAGCACAAAAACAACCGGGTTGTTGTAAAGAAACTCACCCGCCAGTTCGGTAGCGAAGGTAGCGGGATTGAGGATTCCACCCCCCACCCTCTCGCTGTGGAAACTAAAACTGACAAAGCCGTTCTGCAGGTTCCAATACAAAATGGGGAGGCAGCAGATGGCTGAAATCAGCAAGGAGAGATAGAGGAAGGGGTTCTTGAGTTGCTCGCGGTTGAACAGCAGGATATACAGCCCCATACCCACCCAAAGAAAGACACCGGAATATTTGGAGAGCATGGCGAGACCAGCGAATAGACCGAATAGTAACAAACGGGTTGTCTGGATTGCTTCGTCGTTCCTCCTCGCAATGACGCCAAGCGGGGCGTTTTCGTCGTTCCTCCTCGCAATGACGCCAAGCGAGGCGTTTTCGTCGTTCCTCCTCGCTATGACACCAAGCGGGGCGTTTTCGTCGTTCCTCCTCGCAATGACGCCAAGCGGGGCTTCATTCTCCGCCAACTTAGTTTGCAGCCGCTTTGCGTCATTGCGAGCGTAGCGCGGCAAACCAGAAAAAAACCTAATCAACATCCAAAACGCCAGCAGCCAAAACAGCATCAACGGCGTATCAGGCATGATGAAAACGCCCGTGATGACAAAAGCATAAATCGAGGCAGTATAAAGCAGGGCTGCATAAAACCCCGTCCGTGCATCCTTGATGTCCTTGCCGATGCGATAGATAATATAAGTATCGGCTGTCATGAAAACGACCGAGGCCAAGCGGATAAAAAACTCACTATCAAACAGCAGATTAAGGCTAAACAGCTGTATCACCCAGCCCACCATGGGCGGATGGTCGAAATGGCTCCAGTCGGGATAGAGGGCATAGGTCCAGTAATACACCTCGTCGTTGCCCAACTCCAACAGAGCCGCCAGCACTCCCCTCAGCGCCACGCTCACTGCCAGCAGTATCACCATTGCTTTCTTGATATCCTGTTCCTTAATCTGCATCACCCTGAGGTTTCGTTTCTTTCATTTTCTTGAAGAGATACCAGCCGAAGGCCACGAAAGCCACCGCATAGACGAACCAATACAGCCCGGTTTGTGCATAATTGATGCTATCCAGGCGGCGGTCCTCCACAAGGGCGGCAGGATGCCTCGTGACGGGATTCAGATAGAGGAAGTTCCTCCCGTTGACGTCGATGCGCGTCCTGACGTAAGTGTCTTCAGGCTGAATGACATAAAACGCCGTTGCAACGTCGTCCATCGTCTTCAGCACCTTGCCATCCTGCCCGATGAACTGCACCTCCTTCATCATTTCGGCAGAAGTGGCCACAAACAAAGTGTCGCCTTCCAGTTGGGCGAGGGTCAGATAAGGAAGCGCACGGGCGTCTCTCACCTTATAATCCAAAGTCAACGGATAGTAATGCCAATTATCGAACTCCACAGCATAGCACAAGCCCTTGTCCAAAGCCTCATACACGCTGTCGGCCTCCATGCTGCGGGTATTCACCATCGTCAGGTTGTGGCACACCTCGTGATAATCTGTGATATTGTGCGTGTCGTCGTCACCCAAAGCATACACACGATGCCCACAGGAGAGGGCCTTGTCCCAATGCTCAAAGGCATTGCCGTATGGGTTCAGCACCTCAAGCAAGCGGTAGTTGCTCAAAAACATCATGTCGCTCACCTTATAGCCTTTGGTAAACGAGGCGTGAGCCGGCATCACGAAGCGGCTCCTTTCTCCCAACTTGTTGATGGTATGCTGCTTCATGTTGAGGTTCTGCATGAAGAGGAAGTCGGGCCAATACACCTTCCCGGCCCCGATGCAGATTTGGTGCGTCTTGCGGAAAAGTCCGTAACCGTGTTCGTAAGCAGGGATATAGCCCCCTTTATCCGACCCATGCGGGTTGATGCTCATATAGTCGGAGATACCGTAGTGGTCATATCCCAAAGCCTGATACACGCTGTCGATGGCGGTTTCCGTGCTCTTGCGTCCGTTGGTCAGGCCGAAGTATTTGCGCGAGTGGCAATGGAAGTGGTATTTCTTCCACAGGTCGGGGTTCATGTCCTGATAGGGGTTATACAGGTATTCGCCGCTAAAGGGCTTCGGTTCCTTGAAACTATAGGTCGGCACAGAGAGGTAGACATACAGCACCAACAACAGCAACGCAATACCGATGCCCGCCATCACCCTGCCGAAATAGAACCAGAAGCCGTGTGTTTTTGTTTTTCGCATAACTTTTGTTGCTATCAGGGTGCAAATCTATGAAAAAAAACTGCAACAACTGCAACAACTGCAACAACAGTAGAAAAAGCAGAAAAAAAACCTTGCCAAATCCAACTATTTTGTTTATTTTTGCAACCGCAAGCGCAAAGCCCGAATGAAGCAGGAGAATCTTTGTAACCATCTGTTTTTCTGTGCAATACAATATAAAGATAGACTTGCTTACTGATTTTCCTCCATAACACACTCATTCACAATCCATTAAAATGCAAAAAACAATAGCAACGCTATAGCAAGGCTATAGTAAGGCTATAGCATGCCTATAGCCTCTTTGTGGTAACTTCGTGGTACCTTCGTGACAACTCCATGTTAACCCCCAGATTCCTTTCTGTGGGCATCGTTTGGGCAGGAAGAAAATAGGAAAAAAGAGGCAGGAAAGAGGGACAGCAGTCCTGTATCGGCCCAGTCATTTAGTCATTAGTCATTAGTCAAAAACGGGATTTTGTTGCAGTAGCTGTAATAAAGATATTATGAAGTGAACTTGCGTATAGAGCCGGTTCTAATGATTGAGAACCAATGGTCTCCGCTTTATGACGACGTAATGCAAACAGGCAGTGCAGTATAGAATAAAAGGCCTGCCTTGTCTGGTGACGGCTTTTTTTCGTATCTCGATGCCGAACATCTCCTCCGCCACGTCGACCATCGTGTCGTAGTAGTCCGCTCGCATCGTGTCGTCAGTGGTCGAAATCTGTTTTTGTCGACATGAAGTTCACGTTGTTGTTTTCCCAACGGAAATAATAGGTTCACCTAGAGCTGCAGAAATCTTTGCCAAGGTGGAAAGGGTGAAGTTGTGACCGCCACCCACCCAGCTGGAGACAGCGGCTTCGGAAGTGCCGACCAGTTTGGCGAATTCTTTTTGTGTTATCCCTTTGCGGTTCAGCGATGCATCAATGCTGTCGGCAATGGCGTATGACCATTCAACCTGTTGCTTGATAGCTGGCGGCGTTTTGTCGAGAACCTGCTGAAATAGACTTTCTGTTTCTTCAGAGTGCTTCATAATTCAAAGATTTTGTCGTCAACACCTTCTATTGTTGTCTCTTCGATACGGATGGTTCCCCTTCTTTCAGCCATTCTTAGAATGTCATCCAACTTTTGTAAATCAATGACATAACCATTTAGTTCGGGGTCTTCTTGGTATGTTTTCGATTCCTTTGCCCCTCCATTGCCTACAATAAGGACGCTATCAGATAAACGAAGACAATATAGCCTTAATTTACTGGATTGTATTGGCAAAGCAGCCACACGGTCGCGCATTTTCCCTTCAGGGCGAAAATATCTGTCCAAAAAGCCAACTGCATCCATCATGCGTTGTATGGCATTCAGTATTTTCTGAAGATCCGGCTGTAGTGTCGCGTTTTCATTGCCTTTAATAATGAACTTTTGAAACTCGGTATAACTTTCACCCTCAAAACAAATGGTGAAAAGTCCAGCCTTTTCTGTTTGTCTGACAGATTGGATTGTTGCTTTTGTCATAGTACTTTTTTTGTTTATTATTGTTGCAAAAGTACACAATTTTCTTGAATAATTATCATTTGAGATAATTTTTTCTGTAGTTTTTCTTTCTCGCGGTTTTGCGTCTTGGATGGAATAATGGTATAATTGAGCCGTGATGTCACACCAACCCGTTCAGGACTGCGTATTTCAGCAGCTCGGAAGAGGACTTGACACCCAACTTGACGAAAATGTTGTTTTTGTGTCGTTCAACGGTTCGGCTGCTGATGTTCATCTCTTTGGCGATTTGTTTTGGGTTTTTCCCTTGCACGCACATTCTAACCACCTCAAGCTCGCGTTGAGTCAAGAGGCTTTTCTCCTCCGGTCTATCGTCAGCGAGGACCGATGCCGCTGCGGCATTGGGATGGTTCCCGCTGTTCATTATGGACATGATCATCTTAGGCAACATGGCAGGTTGTATGTCCTTGCTGATGAAGCCGTCTACTTTACCTTCGACGGATGCCTTCACCTCCGGTCGGTCAATCTCACCGGTGATGACCAGCACTTTGGCCTGCGGAAACAACTTCTTCAAGGTTGTGAGCACATTGCTGGCATTGCCGTCAGGAAAGAAATAGTCGAGAATAACCAAGTCGAGACCATCGGGGTGGGTTTCGAGCCAATTGATGGCTTGTCTTACATTGGCCGCTTGACCTACAATCTCACAATTGATATTGGATAGCGTCAAAATCAACTGAAGCCCTTCGCAATAGATGGGATGGTCTTCTACAATAAGGATTCTGATTTTGTCATTCATCATAAGACTGGTTTTAGGGTTTTGACATCAGGCTGAACCGCACCGTTGTTCCCTGTCCTTCCTTGCTTTCAACGGTGATTTTGCCTCCGTTGCGGATGAGCAGCTGATGGCAAAGCAGAAGGCCAATTCCCGTTCCCGACTCGTTTTTGGTGCCTTGCGTGGGCGTGACCGCATATTTCAGCAGCGCTTCCTGACGGTCGACACTGATGCCCATGCCGTTATCCCTGACTGTCACCCATATACAATCACCTTCTTGCTCAGCACTGATGCTGATTTCCTGCCTCGGCCACGAGAACTTGATGGCATTGCTGAGCAGGTTTTGCAGCACGAGGCGCGCCATGTTGATGTTGTCGAAAGCCTGCACGTCGGGGATGTCGGTGACGACTTCCAACTGTTTCTGTTGCAGTTCGGTGGTGTTGGCGGCGACACATTCTTCCACCAGCTTCTTCAGATTGACATCGGTCTTTTCGCTTTGGCTCGACCCCAGTTCCACCTTAATCCATTCAAACAGGTTGAACATCTTTTCCTTCAGGGAGTCGGAAGCGGTTTTCAAGGCCAACAGCTTCTCCTTGACTTGCTCGGCTGTCATTTGTTCGAAAAACTGATTCATGGTGTCAAGTATCATGTTTTGCGACACCACAGAGGTCTTAAAGTCGTGCGACACCACCGAAAGCAAGTGGTCTTTGGTCTTGTTGAGTCGCGAGAGGAATGCGTTCTGGCGTTTGCGTTTGAGACCCAAATAAGACCCTACGATTATCATCACCACGAGCAGCAGGACCAAAATCGAGAGCATGACGACTTGCATCCTGTTGATTTTGTTTTGATGCTCCTGTAGGGCAATCTGGTGTTCTTTCTCGCTGAGGTCGTAGCGCACCTGATATTCGCGCAGAAGGCGCTGCTGCTCTGCATTGAAGATGGAGTCTTTGATGACCATGCTTTGTTCGAGATAATCCAAAGCCAGCCCTTTGTCGAAATGGCGGGCGGCTGCATAGGCGCCATCGAGGGCGGCGCGTTGCAGCTCGTCAAAGTGGTTGTCGGTGGCGATGGCGGCGGCTTCGCGATAATGGTGCTCTGCAGCCTGGTAGTGGCCTTCGTTGGCTTCAAACTCGCCATACACGGAATGGATTTCAGCCAAGAGGTAGGCATCGTCAAGGGTTTGGGCCAAGGCCAGTGCCTCGTCGGCAAGGGCCAAGGCCTCTGGGGTGCGCCCGACGGCGTGGTAGGTTTGCGAGAGCAGAAGCTTCTTGCTGATGTAATTGAAAGGCAGGTCGCCATACTGTTCCGAAAGTTGCAAAGCCTGTTCGGCCAAGTTCACGGCCTCATTCAAGTGTTGTTCCCTCTCCACACCCTCCATCCCAGCCGTCTGCATAACCGTGATTTCAGCGAGGTTCTTCTGGTAGGTGGCCAAATCGAGAAAGTCTATCGTGTCGTGTGGCGTGCCAAGCATCTCGATGCACTTTTGGTAGAGCTTTTCGGCCTGGTCGTATTCCTCCAACTCAAAGTAGATGGTGGCCATGTTGTTGTTTGTGTAGCGGATGTTCTTGTCGTAGAACGCAGCCGCGCCTTCCTTGTGCAGGGCTACTTCGCTTTCTTTCAGCTTTTCCATGGTCTCGGCAGTAAGCTGGTAACTTGCGATGGCTTCCTTGAAGCGACCGAGGCGCTGGTAGGCAATGCCGAGAATATTGTAGCAGCCAGCCATCTCAAAAAGGTCGTCGGTGGCCTGATACACTTCGAGGGCTTCATTGCAGCATTGGACCACTTGGACGAACTCCGAGCGGTCGTAGTAATAGAAAATCCGTTCCTTGAGCGAGAGGCTGTCGGGAGCGGCTGCCGATGCTTCGGCAGGCTCTGGATCTGAGTTCCCCGCGCTGGCGTCTTGCGCCGTCACTCCGATGGTCAAAGCCAGGCAGCACAATAGAATGAATAGTGTTTTCATGGGTCACAGATTGAGTGGAATTGAGCGTGCAAAGATAGTGTTTTCACCAAAAAGGCCGACGACGTTGCCGCCGTCGGCCTTCCACAAAATGAAAAGTTAACCAATTACTTATCTTTCCTTGCGTTTCTTTCCTACAAAATAGGCTGCACCCAGGCTGGCGAGGATAGCGACACCTGTGCCCAAAGGAACCGTGGCATTCTGGTTGTTGCTGAGGCCGTGGGCAGGCAATATGGGCATACCGCTATTGGCATTCCTCTCACTGTACGCAGGCGTGTCGCCACGCTGAAACAGACCGCTGCCGTTGGGGTCGGCAAACGACGTCATGGCCAGACCGAGGATGATGGCTGTGGTGATGATGCGTTTTTTCATTTTATTCGGTGTTTTATTGTTTGATTCAATCTTGTTGTTCGTTAGCCTATTTATCTCACCACCACCTTCTGCACCTTCATGCCGTTGCTGTTGATCAGGCGGAGCATGTAGATGCCGGCAGGTTGGTCGATATTGATTTCGGCATTGCCGTCGATGGTCTCGCTGGTCAGCACACGGCCCGTCACGTCAACCACTTGCAGGGTGGCGCGACCCGTGTTGCCAATCACCCATTCGCTGCCGTTGTAGTAGGCGAAGGTGTTTGTGCCCGAAAGAGCGTTGCCCTCATTGGCGTTAAACACCAGGCGGAAGCGGCTGGCATAGTCTGACATCTTGGCCTCGAAGCTGTAGCTCGGGTTGGCCAGCAGGTCGACATCGTCACCGGTGATGTTGTCGATGAGGTGCAGGTAGTCCAATGCCACTCCGTTCAGTTCAACAGCGAGGGTGTAATTGCCATTGCGCGAAGCCTTGAAGCTGACGGGCATCTCGCCTTGGTTGCCACTGCGCACCACTGCATACTCGTTCTTGCCTTGCTGGAAACAAAGCTTGGTGTGGTTCGGGTTGAGCATGAACTTCGAGAGGGTGTTGCCTTCGTCGAAGCGGACAATGGCGCGGTCGATAGTGCCTGCCGAGGCGCCACTCAAGTTGAGCGACAAGATGGCGTTGGAACGGCCTGCCTCGCCACGGTCGGGCTTGGTGAAGGTCACCGACTGGCCTGCAGCGGTGGCTTTCACGAAGATGGCTTCTGTGGCATCGATTGTGGTAGCAGTGCTTGCCTCAAGCTCCGAACCCTCATCATTCAAGGTGTAGTAGGAAAGGCCGTCAGGCAGGTTGACCGTTACACCGTAGGGGTTGCCGATGAGGTTCCATCCTGCAAGGTTTTGGCCCTCAACGTAATCGAGTTCAACGGTCTTGGAGGCTTCGTTGCAGAAGTCGCCCTTGAAGACGAGGGTTACGTCCTGCTGGCTGCCGTAAAGGTAGCCTTGTCCGTTGGCGAAGCTGAAGGTATTGGCCTTGTAGTTCTGCCATTCCTGGTCTTCGGTCTGGTCGAAGCGGTAGAGGTCGTGTTCGTTGCAGAAGAGGTTGTCCACGCTATAGGCTGCGTTGGTGCCTGCGACGGGATTAGCGATGAAAGCCCACTTGGCGTTTTCGCTGTTGCCGTAGCCTTCAATGGTGCGGCGCACTTCAGTTTGCAGCCACACTTTGACTTCCACATCGGCCATAGGCATTTCGAAGGAGAAGATGCGGTTGGGGATGCCGTTGAGCTCGTTGACTTCCATGTTGAAGTTGATGTAGGTGTCGCAATAGACCTCTGCGGTGCTTGCGTCGGCAACGGCAATGATGGGAGTACCGTAGGCATCGCAGCCCACACCGAAACCGTCCACAAAGGTGAAATAGACCCTGCTGCCTGTGCGATACGAATTGTTGTCGCCCAACAGGTTGCCTTCTGCGTCACAGAAGCGGATGTTGCTGTCCCACCCCGAATCGTATTGGTTGAGTGCTGCATTGGTGCAGGCAACCAAATTCACGTTGTGGTTCTCTTTCACAAGGATGTCGTCATCGTCGTCGCGGATGAGGAAGTCGATGTATTCTGCATTGTGGGCATAGACGGCGGTCACGTCGATGACCTGGCCTTCGCTCAGCGTGAACGGATAAGGGCCTGCGTACTCATCACGGAGGTACAAGGTGGTGCTTCCTTGGGTCAAGGGGTAGTAGCCCGAACCATGAGTGCCCACGGTGACGTTCTCCACTTTCACAAGCCGGGCCTGATAGTTGCCCGAAGCCAGTTCGTTATAGGTGACGGTGACGGGTTCAACCACATTGTCGGAACTCAAGGTGATTTCATACTGCGCATCGTCCAAGGTAATATAACCGTCGTTGTCGACAGGCGTACCTCTAAGGATGACCTCACAGCCGTTTTCAAACGCATAGACTGTGGTTGCGAAACTGGTTTGGATGCCAGCGGTTTCGTCTTGCAGGAAGCAGAGGCTGCGGTCGTTTTCGCGGTAGGTCACCACACCTTTGATATAATAGGTGTTCCCGTCGTCGGCTGCGGCACGCACATCAGCGATGTTGCTCAGCTTGTAATAGGTGTGGCTGATTTCGGAGCCAGAAGAAGAGCAGGTGCTTGACTTGGCCCTGATGGTGGTGGTTTCCATCAAGGTGAGGGTGACAGGCTCGTAGATCTGGTAGGTGCCTGAAGCGCCAGCAGTGGGTTCGGTGCCATCGGTGGTGTAGTACATCGAGGTGCCTTCGGCAGGCGTGAGGGTCACTTCAAGCATGTCGCCGTCCATGAACCACTCCGATTCGGCACTGATGACAGGGTTGGGCAGGCTGCCGTCGTTTTCCTTATAAATCTGCACTGGGTTGCCGCCTTCGTTGACGCACTCGAAATGCATATCGTATTCGTCATCGTTGTTCCAACTGATGTAGTAGTCGGTGTAATCATACTTAGGCCTGATAATGGCGTTGCCGCTCTCGTCGAAGCTGATGGTCCACAGGAAGCGGTTATCGGGATAATCCATCTCCGGGTCGAAGTATTCTTGATTCAGGCTTCCGTCCCATGTCAGGTAGTCCGTCGTCATTTGGATGCAGTAGGCATTTTCAGGATTGAACCAATAGAATTTTACATTTTCGCCCAATTCTGTGTCGTTCATGGGCACCAGCTTGTAATTGGTCGAGGTCATCGACTCGATGTCGCTTGTCGAGGTCACCTTGCTCAATCCACCGAAAGGATCGATGGCCATAGCCGAGGCCCAAATCCACGGGCTGGCTGCGCCGCCCGGGATGCCTTCGTGTTCGGTGAAGTCGTATTCGCCTATACGTGCCCAAAGGGTGCCGTCGTGGTAGCCTGTCGTGTGGGGCGTGTAGGTAAGGGTGAAGGTGGCCGTTCCGAAGCCCGAATCGTCCACGGGAATGGCTTCCGGCTCAACGACGATGTCGGGGTAGAAATCGCTGCCTAAGTTATAGAGGTCCAGCCAGACGTAGTCAGCGTGGTAGTTGTTGAAGCCTGTTTGGTCGAAGGCGTTCTCGTAATAGACGGTGATGGTTTGGGTGACGGGCACACAAAGCGGAGTTTCGCCCATTGTCCATTCGGCCGGGTCGAGGCTCATGGCCGCCGCAGGCGGGTTTTGCCATAGTGTGGCCTCTTGGGTGCTCGTCGTGCCGTCGGTACCTCTCATGGTGACGACAATCTTCACACCGCGTGCATCAGTGCCTGTGTTTTCGGAAAGGGTGAAGGTGAAGCTGTGTGTTTGTTCATTCCAACTGCCCAAAGTAATCCAGCTGGTGCCCATGTTTTCTATTTCCTCGACTTGTACTGAAACGTAGCCGGTCGAGTTCATGTCAACATGCTTGATGTTTCTCACCGTCAAGGTGTGTGCTTGGGTGTCGTCAGCGCCATACACCATATACGATGGGTTGAGCGCGAACTCTGCCGGGGCGCAACCCGATTGGAAGACTGCCATGGTATTGTCGACATCGCCCACGGTAACGGTGATCAATCCGAGGCGGTCATCGGTGCTATTCGAGCTGGGCACGGTGATGTTGATGGCCGTGTGGTCGTTGTTCATCGTGGCGGTGAAGCTGAGGTCGGAGTCATAGGTGCTGAGCACGGGCGTGCCTGCAAGGTTGGCACCGATGTAGAGCGGCACGCTCACCGATCCGCCCATCTCGTCGAACTCCACGCGGTTGGTGCCGAAGGTGATTTCGTTGATGCCAGGAATGTCGTTGATGCTGCGGAGAAGTAACGCAGGCTCGCCGTCCGAATGCTCTGTGCAGTTGAGGACTTTCGCCTTGAGGGTTCTGCCTTCAAGTATTCCGATTTCTTCTGTGGCGTAAAGGATGGCGCTTTTCGTCACGTCGTTGACGGTTTGCGCCACCTCATACTTGTCGAATTCGTAATAGGATCCGATGTATGAACCCACTTGGATGTCGCTCAACAGCACCATACGGTCTTGCAGGCGCGAGTTGTACTGGTTTCGTCCGTCAACCAACAGGTCGTCATAGAGGCCAGCCAAATCGGTCACATACGGATTGTCGATGTCGGAGTGTCCGGCATTGTTTAGGAGTACCGCATCCGTAAGGAAGATGTGATTCCCTTCATATATACCGGATGGATAGCCTTGCACGTAAACCAAATCGCCTATGCCGACGGAGTGGCTGATGTTATACTCGGGTGAAACCAGGATGGCGTTGTTTTTTTTGAGCAGATTGCCACCGGTGTTTGCGTTGCGTGCATCTTCAACGTAGTAATTGACGCCTGAAAAACAAGTCACCCTGCCCAAGAGGTAGGCCAGCTTTGCGGATTCGTTTAGGCTTTGTCTTGCCCCTTCGCGGGCTTCCCACACGTCGCTGCAGATGGCCTCGAAGTTGGGGGAGGGAGTGAATATGGCTTCCATATCAACCTCTTCGTCAGGCATGGTGAAGCTCCAGCAGGTGCTGTTCACGCGGGTGAGTTGCAGCCCGGAATCGCTGGTGCAGCGCATCGAGTGGTGCATCAGCTTGCTGTAGTTCGCGTTGCTCGCCTTCAGGTAGTTGATGGTAGAGGGGTTGTCGGGCGTGGTGGTGCTGAGGTGCAGATAGACCCGCTGGCCAGGATAGGCTTCGGTGATGGGTGTGCCGCCGCTTTGGCTGAGCGTGGCGGTGAACATGCTTTCGTCAAGTTGGCTCGGATACATCGAAAGGTTGATGTCGTGCGGAGTCGCGATTTCGATGTCGTCTTCCATGCGGTAGTTCATGATAGGAACATGACCATGTTCAGTAGGACAATACCATAATCTGCCTGTAATATGGGTGATGTTAGTGCCAATTGGAAGTTTGTTAAACAGCTCGTTCATGACTTCGATAGATATGTCGTGGTCATAAATACAGGTGATGATGGGTTGGCTGTTATTGCCGCCTTGGACTAGTGTCACCTTCAAATAAGCGCTTCCAGAGATGGCCACCTGTTCTCTGTCAGTAACGGTCAGGTCGGTTAGCTGCATGATGCGGCTCTCGTAATCGTCGCTATACCATTGTGTCATTGTGAGTTCAGCTCTGTTATAGAGCGTAGCCATATCGGTGCTGATAGGAGTAATGGTTTCTGTTCCAAGCCGTTGGAGGATACAGGTGTTTTCGGGCGTGCTCCTGATGGTCGAGGTGCCATAGGTTTCTGGATTTACCTGTACTCGGATTCTATCACCAATGGTGAGATTTGGGTTGGTGCTGAAATTCAATTGCATGCCGCCGGTGGCATCTTCGATATAGACGAACCACAATGAAGAACTAGATAAATACACATGGTTGACCGCACCATCCACAAAATGGGTTTGGTTCAAGTGCGTGCGGGCGTAGTGGATGGTTCGGAGAGATGGGAATTCGATGTCTTCAGCGGAGCGGACGAAGAGCTTCATGTAGCCGCCGTAACCAAAGCTTTTTCTGCAATTTACGGCTTTTACGCTGCGGAGCGTTGCCCCTACTGGCAGTTCAGGCTCAGGACTGTTGCCGAAGAAACTGATGGTGTCTCTCACACCGCTTTGGTCTTCCACCACATAGCCATGGAAATAACTGTTCTGCAAATGACTGACTACGGTCAAGTTGGTCAATCTTACGAGGGTGTGTTGCCAAGAGTCGTTCTTGACGCGCTCAGGCGTGGCGGGATAGTGGGCATTTTTCAGGCTTTGAAGTTGCACGTTTCTCGTCACAGGAGTATCATTGTGCCCTACTACCGTAATACTATTAACGTCAGGGGAAAGAATGGTAATATAATAATCTACCAATTCAACCTTGTTGGCTTGTACGGTGACGATGTCTCCTATCGAGATGTCTCCTATCGAGGGCGTGGTGCCTTGATAATATACAACGATGCCACCGTCCGCCGAGTTGCTCTCTTGAATGTAAATGGCGGCAGCTCTCACATAAGTCACCGTGCCTGTGAACGAGACGGGCGTGTAGGTGCCTGCCAATTGGCGTACTTGGCGGATGCTTAGTTGTTGTTGCCCTTTTGCTCCGATCGGTGTCAGGAGCGCCATGAGGGCGAAGGCGAAAAGAAAGATAAATCTTCGTTTCATTTTTTTGATGTTTTAATTGTGTTTTGCATAAATTTAGATTTCATGCGGCAAAAATATAACAAAAAAACGGGATGGAAATACGCAAATTTGCGTATTTTTCAAGGTTTTTTGGGCTGTTTTTTTGGAAAATCACTGTCTTTGCCAAGTAATATCAAAGTACCAAGCAGGTAATTGCCTCGTGGTTGCCTCGTATCTGACAGGTGAATTATTCAATTGTTCTTATATTGTTATTCGATTGTTCTTCGTTTAAAAATCGAATAACAATCGAATAACAGACTAAGATGAATTGAGTAAAAAACAAGGAGAGTACGAGATAACTACGAGGCTGCCACGAGACTAACACGGTGCAACAATGGGAAAAAGACAGGACATCCGACAAGAGGGTATGCCCCCTTGTTCCTGCCGGCTGCTGAAGTTTTGGCGGGGCTTTGTGCTCTTGGACTTGGAATTGTTTCGCAAAAAAAATGGTGATGTTCCAAAATATGTTTATTTTTGCAGACGGAATAATACGAACAACATCATGACAGCCAAAGAAAAATCACTGGTCAAAAAACAGACAGAAGAGTTGCTTAAGCTTTTGCTCAAAAAAACAAACACTACACATCAAGCCATTGTGCGTGCAGCTGAAGAAGATTTCATCATAGCCAACCTTGATGTATTGACAGCAACTGAGCGGAAACAGTTTGACAAACTTGTACTGAACTGATGACTACTCGGACAGAATCAATCATCAAGGTTTACATTGATACAAATGTTCTGGTAAACTACATCGGAACTATTAAACAGAGAATCAAATAAGCATAAAATAAGTTTCAACAACACTTCGGTTGCTTGCTCCACAAGTCAATTGCCTCATTGAGCCAGTATTAATCGACCAACGCTTCCCTTCGCCATTGTACGATGATGTAATGCGAACTGGCATTGCAATAGCTTAATAACCATTTTGGCCTCTAACCTTCACCAAAATGTACTGCTCCACTAAGGCCTTCTTTTGCTCGTCAGGCATTTTGTTGAATCCTGCATCCAGGTATGAGGCTGTTCAAATTATTTTGAGAATGCGCCACATAAATCTGGAGGGAACATTGAGGAAGCCTTTTTTATCCATTGTACTTTCCCCAATCCTTCCACGACACATAATCGATGCCATTAATGGTGCAGGTGAGGTCGCCAAGATAGAAAACTGCACCTCGGCTACCATCGTCGCCGCGAAGCGCAAGATAATCACGCGTGTTTTTCGAAAGGTTTTGCTCCGCCTCAATGGTGCTCTTGATTTCGATGGCAAAGGTGTGTTTCCAATCGGCAATCGTGTCCACCTCGAAGCCTTTCAGGTCGCGATAATAGGTCAGATTAGGCTGTTTGCCTTGGTTCAGGCGACCTTTCAACAACTCGGCAAGGGCAAAAGTCTCCACAATGGCACCCTTGTTCGGATGAAGAATCAACTCCTCAACAGACTCGATTCGCAGCAGATGGCATAGCAAGCCTGAATCGACAAAATACAACTTTGGCGACTTGACCAACGACTTTCCAAGATTCTGGGTGTCAGGCTCCAAGAAGTGGATGATAAACGACGACTCCAAAATGGAAAGCCATTGCTTAACGGTCGGAGCAGAAACGCCGATGCCACGTGCAATACTGTCCATTGAGAGCATTTGGCCGCTATAGGTGGCGCAAATTTGGATGAATTTCTTGAACACCGACAAGTTGCTGTAGTTGATTTGGCTTTTCACATCTAAATCAAGATAGGTATCAATATAACTGTTGAACCAATCGTCGGGTACAAAGTGTTTCGCTGAGTCGTACAGGGGAGGATAACATCCTTTGAAAATCACCTCATATACATTGTTGTCCAACAAGTTACCCTGTTTTAACTCTTCGATAGAGAATGGCAACAACTTTAGGAAAGCAGCGCGACCAGCCAAGGAGTCCGTCATGTTCTGTTTCAGATTGAACTGATTGGAACCTGTCAGGATGAACTTGCCAGGCGTGAAACTGCCTTTGTCGACATGATATTTGACCGCATCGAAAATCTCTGGCACTTTTTGAGCCTCGTCAATGATGGCTCCATCGGGAAACGCCAGCAGAAAGTCTATTGGATTGGCGGTGGCCAATTCACGGATGGTCTTGTCATCAAACGAAACGTATCGTTTCTCGGGGAAAGTCATCTTCGCAAGGGTTGATTTTCCGCTTTGTCGTGGCCCCGTAATCCCAATCACGGCGAATTGTGAAGCAAGCCTCAAAAGGGCCTCTTTTGCTGTTCTCTGAATCATCGGTTTACCATTTTTGAGGTGAAATCCGCAGCAAAAATAGTAAAAATCTAAAG
>R22__coassemble_300_pt1 | contig 36633 bp, 36 predicted proteins | sample R22__metabat2_low_PE_022 | metagenome-assembled genome bin R22 | reverse complement strand
TTGGGCTTGCGGCCGGTCTTCGCCACACGGTCTTTTATCGCCTCTTCAAGAAGCTCGGGTGACATGTTCCACGTCTCTTTGTCCGAATCCACAAACACGGGTCTTGCCCCGCAGTAGGTCACGGGATTCGATGAGGCGCAAAAGGTGAATGATTGGCAAATCACCTCATCTTCTTTCCTAACACCCAACAAGAGCAGAGCCACGTGAATGGAAGCCGTGCATGAACTCATCGCAGCCACCCGTTTGAATGGTTGAGGGTTGATATTTTGGGGTAGGGGATCCTTTATAAGTTTAGCGTTTACGAAGTCTTCCAAGTTTTTCTCGAAGGCATCCACATTGGGTCCCAACGGTGCAACCCAATTGGTGGCGAATGCTTCATTGATGAAATGCTGCTCAGCGCCGCTTTCACTCATTTTGGCAAGGCAAAGGTAAATACGTTTTTTTTCGGTCATGTTATATTTTTTTGTAATAAATTGAACGTGGTTATAATTCTGATTCTAATCATTCAGGTTTCTGGCAGGTGTAACCCCACATGGAACTTGTATTTTTGGATGTTCCAAGGACTCGTAAGAAAAAGTCCTAACGTAGGATAGAATTCAAAAACGAGTATAATTCCAAACCTTTGGATGTAAGGCAATAAGTCTGGACAGGATTAATCCTCTACCAACGCCATGTCCAAATCCTCCATCTTTGCATCCTGAACAGGAACATTTTCATAGAAACGCTCGCCTTTGGCATATACCAACTGCATGCACTGCTCAAAACTGAGATGCTTCAAAATACAACTCTTTTTCGCAGTCGTTGTATAAAACTTTGAAAATTAACTAATTTCAAGCCTCCTCAAGGGCTTCTGTAATATCAAGCATTGCCTGCAACAAAGGAAAGATATGATCCCAGAACCCATTCAGATACTGCTTGTTGAGATATTCGGTATCCTTGCTATGAACATACCCATTCAATATATCGAGCGTATATGTCTCCTTTTCGTTTATTAAGTCTTTGAGAATCCTGCAAACTTTTATATTTTCTTTGAGACGACTTTTCCGTGAAAGATAGTCAATACGCGACTTCAGAATGATTTTTTTGAAGTCACATTTGAAATCTTTTCGCATTTGTTCTTCAAGGCCTTCAGACTGTATGTAGTCCAAAACAGCCAATTCCAGAAAGATTCTCACGGCAGCCGCACAAACACTGGTATAGCTGTTTACCGACAACCGCTTAAGTTCATAGAAAAGTTGGCTCAACCTTGCCTCACTAGTGCTAAGCTGATAGAATGACAGTATCAGCCTATTACGGTTAAGATTCCCTTTTTGTTCCCTATGTGTAGGCTTGGGTTCTGGTTTTGGTTCTGGTTCCGGTTCCGGTTCTGGTTCTGGTTCAGACTCACCTTTATCACCCACCTTAAACGGGTCTGATGCCTCCAGGTCAACCCTTGGCAACATCTTGAGCAGGTCGTCAATTCTGTCTGCCGAAACATTACGGGTATCAAACTTAACACTTGGATTAGTGCTTACTATCCGTTTTATTACTTCTGTAAAGGCCACCAGAAATCCAGCCTTGTTTTTGAATGTAATAGTCGTGCCCTCATAGTCGAAGCCCCAGTCCTCATGTACCTTGGCGATATTGAAAAAACGCTCAAACACCGTGATAGGGAAGGTGTGAGCTGTGGCATCCCTGTATTCTGTTGGTGTAAGGTTAGATTTAACTTCTTCTTCATTCACCAAATTCAACAGTCGTATAATACGGATGAATGTCTCTATTTCACCAAGACTCAGATTCGTCTTTTCTATCAGTGTTTCAGGATTGTCGGAATACTTATCATATAAGCCTTCCACCCATCGCATTTGCTGCAAGCGCGACCACTTCCTTTGAATGGACGATGTGCTGTTGCGCTGGCTGATATACCACTCCGCATCCTCAAAAGTGGGCGCAATGTTCACTTGTATCTTGTCTATACGTGACCATATACTTGAAAGGTTCTTTACCGTTCCACGGATGTCACGAGGAGCCTTGCCTGGATCACGGAGCAACTTCAGGGCCAACACCCTTCTGTTGCCCTCTGCCACATAAAAACGCCCGTCATCAGGATTTTGCCATACCACAATTGGGTCGGCAGGGATGAAGCCGTTCTTTGCTATTGAGCGTATCAAATCCAGGAAATTCCTCTTGTCGCCGTCTTCCTGGATGATATCTTCGATAAAATCGCGCAGGTTCACATGTTGCTCTTCCGGGTTGAGTCTGGGATTGCCACTCCATGGGCGCAACTGGTCGATGGAACGCAAATATCGTTTATTAAACCAGCTATAGTCTGCCATAGTTCAATTGTTATTGGTTGTCTTTTCCTTCTTCACTTTCACTATATCCATATCAGGCAAGACAAGTCCGTTGGAATACACCATCAGTTCACGCCCCTTCGACGAGGGTCCGGCACTATAGCTCAAACAGTACTCAACCTGTCTGTAACCCTCATATAACTTTTTGATGAAATCAACCGCATCATAGCTCACAATCCACTCGCCTTTATACTTCTTGATGGTCTCGGCAATAGTTCTGTGATCGTCGTTGTCATAGTAATTTAGATACAAGTCCTTCCCCTTTACGTAGTACGGTGGGTCAAGATAGCACAGCGTCTTTGCTGCCGGTGTGCGCTTATAACGTTTCAGCAAATCAACAGCGTCCATGCCTGTCAAGTCAATCTTGTCGGCATAGCGCGCCACCCGTTCAATACGCTCAATCAACTCCCGTTTGTTGTAACGGGCATCTATCTTGTAGGTTCCGACCTGGCTCTTGCCGCCAATCACTCCGCCGTTCAATATTCCTGAGCGGTTGGTGCGGTTCAGGAAGAACGTCGAGAAACCAAGATCCAGCAGGTCGGCATCGACCTTGTGCCGCTGCACCTCACGTTGTTCATTCCAAACCTCCATTGTCACCGGAGTGTTCGTCACCCTTCTGCACAGGGCCTCCGTATCGTTTAGCACCGAGTACCAGAAGGCATATATCGACCTGTCTTTGTCATTAATCTTGATACGTTTGGCATATTGACCGTAAAGCAGCCTCAAAGCAACGCTTGCGCCCCCTGCGTATGGCTCAATATAAGTGCCACCTTGCAGGTTGTTCTCCTCCATCAGGTGCATCAGGTAGCCCACTACCTTCAGCTTTCCTCCAGGGTATCTCAATGGCGAAACGAAGTTATTCATACGCTTTACTATTACAAATTCTTCTCTACAAATGCCAACGCATCTTTATTCCAGTCAGTTATCTTTTTCAGCAAATTCTTATCCAAACTGTCCGGAATGAATTCCATGATACGGGTCCTGTCGAACATGATTCCCGCTTTGCGGCTGCGTTCCTCCCATTTATGCATCCCATAGCTCTCCGTCACAAAAAACATTCTTTCTACATCGGCAAAAGGCTCGCTCGTGAAGTGGTCTCCAAAAAACACACGAGGCTGGGTCGAGGAGAGCATGCCCTCCCAATGGGTGCCCGTCTTGCATTGCCCTATGGCAATCATCTGACTGTCTTTCTTGTCGGCAAACGGAATCCATGCCACCACATCCACGGCTGCATCTTTCTGTCGGCCAGTTGATCCAAGAGGCTCACGGTATGAAGAGGTGAGATACAAGGCATCAATAACGTGTTCAACCTTTTGCTGAAAGGTTCCACCAGCTGCCGTCCCGAAGACAAACGACTTGGAATGTTGACCGAAATACTCAGCGGCAACGCCCGCACAAAGTTCCTCGAATAATTTGGTGGCATCCTGTCCGGCATGTATCGACTCGTTTTTCATGTCAAGACGGGTCGAAAGCAGCAGGAACTCATAGATTTCCTTATTCATGCTCTCCGTGATCTGTGGAGCCACCGAATTTGCCGCCACCTCAAACGGATAACGCGTCGCACATGATGCCGCTCTCTGCTCACATTCCTTGAGGCCATCTTCAATTGTATTGACCGACAAGTCATCCGACGATTCCACGCCGTCGTTGACGATCTCGTCGTCAGGCATCGAATAAAGCGAACGCAGCGAGTAGGCGGAAACTGGAGTCATAGAAAGAAGGCATTGCAGCTCTATGAAATCCGCCACAACGAATGCAGGGTCTTGGTTGTTGGGTCTGTTAAACATCGCTCCCCTCCTATTCCGTCATACGTTTTTGTTTACCCGACATCTTCTCCGACCTCATTTTCTCCATCCTATCGTAGATTTCATCGGCAAGGTTCGCTACCGTACCTGCCTGCTTCAGCAGCCCTTCATTGCCGTCATAGCCCGACAGTTTCGACGACAACTTCTCCAAGGCCAGCTTGGCTTCCACCATATATTCCTGCAAAGCTGCTCCCGATTCAACGCTCAAATCGCAAGCCACTTCCAGACTTCTACCCATACGCATGGCCGCAAGACTCTGCTCATTGTCCAGAACACCCACAAAACGCTTCAAGTCGGGATTCTGCGTTCTCACAAGCGGCTCCACATCACGTTTCCTCGAGCCGTATATCCAGTCCATCGCTTCCTGCAGATTATGATACTTCCCGGATGGCACAGGAGCATTCATGTCAGATTGCTCGGTTATGCCCAAGAAATTGCGGAACTTCTCATAACCCAAAGCTGTATAGAGATGAGAGTAATACAGCCTTGGTGTCTTGATGTCATCAATGCTGAATTCGGCATTGTTTTCGGCCTGTTCAATCACCATCATCCCCTGATACAGTTTCGCCACGGTTTTATTGGTGTCGCCAATCTGTTCCGCTATCTGGTCGAGGCCGATGTGGTAATTGCGATGAATGTCCACGATATACTTCGCTTTGGCATACGAACCCCATTTAGCCGGTCCGTTTACATGCTTGAAACCAAGCAAACGCCACGCATCCTGGCGACTGCTGAGTTCAATCACGGGTATTCTGTGTGCCAGCTTGTCCTTGATTTCAGGTGTGATGCGGTTTTCAAACTTATTCATCCTGTCGCCCACAACCATTCCGGGATTCAAAATGGAACGTATGGCAGCCAATCGCCTGTTACCTTCCAAAACAACCATCTTTTCCCCTTCGCCACGCATCACATACAATGGCTCATGGTCGAAGAATCCCAATGCCAGAATCGACATAACCAACTCCTCAACAGCCATTTCCCTCCACAAGAGGTTAACCAGTTGCTCTTCAGAATACTGCCCGACACCAAATTCCACCATTCGTGGATTCTGCTTGTCAAACACTAGGTTTGCCGATTCGGTATATACTATTTGAGTCATAAATTCCTAAAGTTTGTTTTTATAACGATTTACATAATCGCGCAAAAATAACGATTTTTCGTCAATTATATTGCAATCCGTCACAATTATTTCTTTGCATATTTTTCCAAAATATACAGTTTTTCCTAATACAAACTTTAAAAATCAATTTTTTTTACACGAAAAAAAACCGAATCCCACCGTTGAAATTCAGCCTTTTTAGCATTTAAGCAGTATGCTAAATCAATTCATCATCGCCTCCTCTATCTCCTCCAACTTCACCGTTCCTCCCCACATCCTACACACATATTCGGGTGTAATACCTCCAAAATCCATAGAACAAGACTTGGCTTCATTATCCATAAACTCCCGCAAGCGGGTTACTATGTCTTTTTCCATTTCTTTAACCTTTAAACAATAAACATTAACCTTTACAAAGTCAGAACATCCACTGGGCTCTGCGGCTCATACGCCCCGTCCTTGCATTCGAAAAGCACTGTGCCGCTCTCCAACGATTTCAAGTTATGCCACTGGCCTATCGGTACACTTATGATTAAACCTCCTGGCAGCATATCAAAGGTGTCGGTAACATTGCCTTTATCATCATAGAAGTACTCTACGAAATGTCCTCTCACGCAAAGGCACGTTTCAGATGAGCCCATGTGCCTATGAATGGGCATAATTGTTCCTGGCTCTATGGCGTTGAGCATTCTCTGGCTTTTGTCTTCAGCACTGTTCCGCATGTCGAAATTCATCCGCAGACGTGGTGATTCTTTTGCCTTTGCAGTCAGGTCGTCAAGTAATTTATTGTCAATAATCATATCAGTGTAATTATTTCCATTGTGGCCAAAACAAATATGAACAAAACCGCCACATTGCTTTTAAAACCTTCATACTTTCAGCTTAACTTCGGTTCTTTATCAAACAAATAACCCTTAGTTTGTATCCACAAAGCATGTTGCATTGAAATGGGTGAAAAAACATGGTATTTCCATCTGGCATTCCATGTATTGGCAGCCAATCCCATCTTACCTTTGAGTCCTGAATCTGACTTGTGTTTTTTCTTTTCAGCCCAAATGTCGGCAAGCATTTTCTTATCCAAGTCGGTCAACTCACTTTCTGCCAATTCGCCCAACAAATACTTGCCCAAATTGAAATATGAATCATAGAACTTCCTAAATCCATACTCATCCACCAGCGCATCAAAAACAGGCCAATCAATGTCTGCTTTATACTTGCGGCTGAACATTACCCAATCCAGCACATACCGCCAATTCAATCCCTCGTGCAAAAAGTGGGAATAAGAGTGTTCTATCAGAAACAAAGCACTCACCATAACGGGTGGCCTACACAATGATGTCTGATGGAAGAAGTCAGATGGCTGAGGTTTATGACTTCGAATCGCGCTTTGCAGGTATTGCTCCAATTTCCGTAAAGTCTTGTTGCCACGGAATGGTGTTAGAAACCTATGATTCTCCACCGTCAATCCAGGAAGCAAGAACGTACTGTTCTTGTAGAAATTCCGTTTAACCTTAAACCCGGCATTCTCTATCACCTGGTTCCCGATCTCCCAAACATTGTTTTCGTTATCATTTTCTTGTGGTGAGCCTGTCGAACCATCGTTGACTAAGAAGCAATCAAAATCGGCACTCAATCTGCAACTTGGCTTGGGGTAACATTCAGCCACTATCGCACCCTTCAACACATACGTTCTGATACCATTGTTGTGAAACATCAAAGCCAATTCAGTCGATGCTTTCTGTTGAGCGGCATACTGGGCTTCGTTCTGCACCACCTTCCCAACCCATCGCAACCAAATCAACTGAGGTGGACGCTGATTCTCCGGCAGCTTTTGAACACCATCCACTATAACGCCTAAAAGCCCATGCCTTTCAGCAAGGGCTTCAACCTCATCCCATTTGATGGGGCTCGGCAATTGTATTGTTGCATCTTTTCCTATCCCCAGCCTTACCAACGCCAGGAATGCTTCTTTCATGAAACCTTGAACTCTTGAACCTTGAACTATTAAACTGACTCTCTGCCTGACCGAAGGGAACGGCCTTGAGCACCGCTGAATCAAATTAAATCAAGCGAAAAAACGCTAAACTCTCAACTATAAACTTTTAATTATATCCACGTAGTTCGTAATGATATAATCCACATCCTCATCGCTCAACCTTGTATGCAGCGGCAAAGTAACCTCATTCACAAATAGGTTAAATGCATTCGGGAAGTCCTTAATATCAAATCCCAAAGTCTTGTAAGCCGTCATCATAGGTAGCGGTTTATAGTGAACATTGCAGGCAATGCCACGTTCGGCCATCTTCACAATCACATCACGACGCTCTTCATCTGTGCGGCCAAGCAGACGGGTGAGATATAAGTGACCGCTGCCAGCAAAGTCTTCTCCATAGTGGTTCAGCACAGCCACGGGCAGGTCTTTCAGTGCATTGTCAAACACTCCGATAATATGGCGGCGGCGTTCCAACATACCTTGATAACGGCTCAACTGAGCCAAACCAATGCCAGCCATGATGTCGGTCATATTGCATTTATACCAAGGACCAATCACATCATACTCCCATGCCCCCAACTGTGTCTTGGCTAATGCATCCTTATTCTGACCATGCAATGAGAACAATTGTGATACGCGATAAAGCAAAGCGTTCCAAGTTTCACCCTCGATGAAAGGAACTGTCGGCATATAGTCTTTCAGCTCTGCTGCTTCTACTTTTGATTCACCAAACAACAAGTTCCAAGTCAGCGAACCACCCTCAGCAGTGGTCAGGTTCTTAACCGCATGGAAGCTGAATGATGAAAAGTCAGCAATAGCACCAGCCATCTTGCCGTGCCATTGGGCACCGAAAGCATGAGCGTCATCGGCAGCCACAATGATGCGGCCAATCCTTTTCTGGATGGCATTGCCAGGTTTGAACAAATGTTTCTTTGCTTCGATAACGGCCAACAACTTGTCGTAATCGCACATCACGCCTCCCAAATCAACAGGGCAAATTACCTTGGTTTTCTCTGTGATAGCGTCAGCCAACTTTTCATAATCCATCTGCACATTGTCCTTTTGGCTATCCACAAAAACGAGCTTGCAGCCTACATGTTGGGTAACAGAGGCCGATGCGGTATAGGTATAGGCTGGCACGATGACTTCGTCTTCAGGGCCAACTCCAATTAATCGCAAGGCCATCTCCATAGCAGCCGTTGCCGAGTTCAAACAAACAGCCTTAGGTGTTCCAACGTATGCGGCAATCTGACGTTCAAATTCCTTGGTTTTCGGGCCAGTGGTAATCCAACCGCTCAAAATGGCTTCCGAAGCCAATTTAGCCTCAGCCTCCGTCATGTCGGGAGGCGAGAAAGGAATGTTTCTCAATTTAAGATTCATAAATATAATAGATTATTCAAAATCAAATAAAAACATGCACAAGCAATCCAGGCTCGTCCCCAACGAGCCCAAATCAGTACAATCCAAAAAATCCGTATAAAAAAATAATGACCCCTTAACGGCCATTAACGTAAAAGAAATAATCAACGAAATCCCCGCTCGCGTCAACGAGCCAAGCCCTTAATCACATCAACATACTTTCTCGTTCCCACTTCCCTCGTCAGGTTCTTCAGGATAAAATCCCTTCCGTTCCTGCCCATCTTCGCACAACACTCCGGATGAAGCGACATCACATACTATATAGTATCCTTTTTACCTGAAGACCATGCCTTTAGTTCAACATTTCTTTTCTTGAACTCGTTTCTCGCCCGTTCCACTTCAGAATGTCCATTGTTTCTAGGAATACTCTGAGCCACAATCCTAGCCCATTTCACATTGACCGATGGATGACAGAACAGCGGGTTTTCTATGCTTGCCCTGAGCTGTTCAATGGCATGGCTGACATTTTTACCTTTCAGTTCTACAAAAACCTCCGTCCAACTATTGTTTTCCCTATTGGTCTCCACAAGCACTAGCTTATCACATCGGTTTCCCACCTTCACAATCTCACCATCAACCTGATATACAGCACAACGCTTGGCAGGATTCATCTCGATGCGATAGACTTTTCCTTCCTCCGAAGTTGACAACGATTTTCTGCACATCAATGCAGCTTTTGGTGCAAATGTCCTTAAGTTCTCGTTGAGCAGTGTTTTCACATTGGCATTGTCGTCAGTCTTGCTCATCTTGTGCAAAAATTATGTCGTTCAACCTGTTCAATGCCTCCTCGACTTCTTCCGATACAGAATCAAGATACTCACCCATGATGAGTCTAGTCTGGCGGTCAATCATGTTCTCCATCGTACCATCCTTGCTCATGAAATAGGCCGAATAGTACGACAACGGCAAAATACACTCCTCCGGCACCACATTCAGGGTTGCAAGTTTGTTTTTCTGGGAAGCCTGACGGGCTTTCAGCAGCACATTGAGCTGCGACAAGATATAAGGACTATGGGTCGTTACAAACACATAACCAGGTTTCCCCGTTTTCTTTAGTGCGTATGAAAATTGAGCAATAATGTCCCTCACCAGTCTGGCTTGCGACAATGGATACAGGTGTTGCTCGGGTTCCTCAATGAAAAGTTGGGGATAGTTGTATGCGTTTGTCCTGTTTTGTTTCACGTCGTCCTCAAAACCCAGAGACCGGTCGGAAATCACCATCTGGGGAGTCCTTTTTGACGGAGAGCCTGTCACCTGGCACAGATAATGAACAATCACATTCAATGGCAGAGCCGCTTTTACCCCACTCGATGTAAATTCCAGCGGCAACGGTTGCATGTCGTTTCTGTCAAGCAGCCGCACATAGTCATTTGCACCCTCGTGGAAATATTCCATGTTACCGTCAAACGAGAGTCTCAACGGTTTTTCTCTCGAAAAAATATGGTTAGCTTCGTTGAACTCAATCACAGAGTTGAACATGGCATTGAACGTTGATGAACGGTATTTGTCGTCAATCTGTGGAATAACTGACAGCAGGTTGCGTTCAGCAGGGATGTAGCTTAACTTGGTGTTATGACGCACTTTTTCGAACTCCGATGTTATGGCCACACAGCCTTTCTTGCCATCACATCTGATAGTCAATGCTTCGCCCTTGTATGCCACCTCCGATTTCTCGCTGAAATAGTCAGAACTCAACTGGTGAAATTCCATCATCTTTTTGACAAAATCGCCGTTGTTGTTGAAAACATTGATATTTTCACCAATCATTACCCGCTTTTCCACCCAGCGACAATAACACAATATCTTCAGGAAAGTGCTTTTACCGGTACTTTGCTCACCAATGACAAGCATGATATGCGTCAGCGTTATCACACCCGTATCTTTGATTGGTCCAATGTTTTTAATCCTGATCGAAGCCATATTTCAAAAAAATTTCAAATTGCAAAAATACAACTTTTTCGGCATTCAACTGAGAATTATTTTGTCACCCAACCAACTATCTGTAATACAAGTGGTGAAACTTGCCGTTAGCATTTAGCTTCCGTTCAGGCAAGTGATGATATACCACAGAAAACATGTATTTTGAAGTAGGCAGCTTCTATTAATCAAGAATTAGAAAATCTATATTTCAAAACGGTCAGATAATTAATGGTTTACAATCTCATTTTTTTTATTTTTCCGTTTTTTTTAGATGTTCCCAGTAGTATCGCCAAACTCCTTTACAAGTTTGTACTCGTGCAAATATGCTGCAATCTTCGGGTTTCACATCCGAAAGATTTTTTTTGCGCCAGCAAAATATCTGTGTTATTTGTGCTATCTGTGTGACCTTAAACCGCGTTAGCCTGTTTTCGTTATCGTTTTCGTTATCGTTTAATAGCCACACTCTTAATCACCTCCACATACTTCCTCGTTCCCACCTCCCTCGTCAGGTTCTTCAGGATAAACTCCCTTCCGTTCTTGCCCATCTCCTCGCAACGCTCAGGATGTTGCGACAGCTCCACGATGGCATTCACAAAGCCATCCAGATTCCCAGCCTTGGTGAACACCCCGCACGGCTTCCTGTTTTCGTTATCCTCTATTATCTCCTTCAGCTCCCCCTCGTCGAAGTTAGCCAGCACAGCTCTGCCAGCTGACATGATGCTCCACGTCTTGCTGGGCATGGCCGCGCCCCCAAGCCCCGGCTTGCACGCCACGATGCACACGTTGCCCAGGCCATACACCTTAGCCACACGCTCGTAAGGCTGCAAAGGCAAGATAGTCAGGTTGTCCAGATGCTCCCGTTGCTTCGTCGCCCGGATTTCATCCTCCAATCCTCCTTTCCCAAAGATAATGAACTGCACGCTGTTTACGTTTTCGTTATCGTTAAATCTCCTTGCCGCATCAACGATGATTCCAATATTCTGTGCATTCCCCAAGTTGCCAGCATACACCACACGGAACTTGTCGCGGCTTATACCGAACTCTTCAAATAGTTCATTATCATCCTCATTCACTGGGGCGATAGCATTCTCATCCACCCAGTTGTATATAACCTCAATTTTTTCTTCCGGCACGCCTTTAGCCATGATATTTCGCTTGAAATCCTGCGAAACGACAATTATTTTATCAGACTTACGATATGTGAAGTTTTCAATCACTCTACCTATTTTCCACAGCATGCCTCCTTTCTTAGCAAGTCCAGTACCTGCAAGAGAATCAGGAAAAATATCTTGGAGCTCGTAAACAATAGGCTTGCGGTTAAGCGTCTTTGCAACCCCTGCCATTGCACCCTTGATAGGTGGCGTACTGGTAATGAACATTACATCGCACTGTCGAGCATCCTTGGTGAAAACGGCCCTGTTGAACTGCATTACACATGCTAAAGTGTAGCGTATAGCTCTAAGCATTGGATTATTTCCTTCGCCATATAGAGAAAATCTATGCACGGTAATGTGACCATTGTGCATTTTCTCCAATTTCCTTTTCTTGTACTCTTTTCTTTGTTCTGCCGTTATTGCTCTTGTTGGAGTCGGACAATAAATTGCCATATCAATTTCCGCATTAGCCAAAGCTTCACGAATATTGTCATCCAAATATGAGCTCGACATGCTTTCCGGGTAGAAATACGCCGGCAGTTCTAATACCTTCATTCCGTAATTATTTTAACTTGTTCAATAAGGCTTTCAGCCGCTGTAATGGCTTCTTTAGCTGAATGTGCGGTCACAATTACGTGACCAGAACGATCAAGGCTTGACTTCACTTCTTTCACTTCATCGCCAGGTTTCACATAAATCTCTGCATCATACACATCAAGACGGTCAAGCAGTTCCGTATGCTCAATGGCCACCACCTTTCCAGGCTTCGGGGTAAAGTAGCGGATAGCCACACCTTGCTTCTCTTCTACGGGATTCAAATTGGGTTTCACGCCTAAAACTACATCAATCGTAGCAGCTACCATGTCAATGCCGCTACTCAGATGAGTCAGTTCGGTAGAGATAAAGTCGCCACCCATTCTGGCACCAATCTCCATCAGATAGGCCTCACCATTCTGCACCTTCAGTTCACAATGCGCGGCACAGTTGGTAAGACCCAGGGCTTTGCAACCGGCAATGGCACCATCCTTTAGTTTTTGCTGCACCTCTTCAGGGAACAGCGAGGGCTGGTTATGCCCCAACTCCACAAAATACGGAGCTTCTGTGGTTTTCTTGTCCGTAACTGCCAACACATGCGGTTCTTCCTGCCAGACAATCACCTCAACAGAAAATTCAGGACCCTCAATAAACTGCTCCATCAGCACCTGATGGTCACGGCTCTCATCCAACGCCCTGCGGTATAGGGTAACAAACTCTTCCTTCGAGATACCCTTCACCACTTTGGCAATTCCACGGGAACCACTATTGCGGGAAGGCTTCAGAATAGCATTGGTATCAAACCCGTTGCAGAAAGTAGCCCATGTATCCTCCTCGTCCTTTGTCAAGATAGACTTCGGGCTGGGAGCGCCATATTTCTCAAAAGCCTTACGCATCAGATGCTTATTGGTGGCCTTGATAGCAATCTCTTTGGATATACCGCACAGCCCCAACTCATCATTAATGCGCCCCATTACGTTCATGGCCACCTCAGAGCAAGGATGTATCACGCCATCTATCTTCTCCTCCTTGGCTATGGCCACCAGTTTCTCCTCGTTCATCAAGCCTCCCGGCACAATAGCCTTATCAGCCAGTGCCATACCAGGTGCATTGGGGTCATCATCAACGGCAATCACATAGTAGCCCATCTCCTTAGCCTTCTTGATGACTGGTATTTGTAGCAGCCCCGCTGCCAGTACCATTAGTTTTTTCATGCGCGATATACGTCTTTATGCGAAAGAACCGTCTTAATAGTAAACCAAATCACTTTAAGGTCAAAGCCAAAAGACAAGTGTTCTACATAATAAATATCAGCTAGTAATTTCTCTTTAGTACCAACCGAATTACGATTAATAGCTTGATTCCAACCAGTTATACCCGGACGCACCGTCAGAATAACTCTCTCCTCCGGTGTATAATGCTCAAGATAGAAAGCCGAGTCAGGTCGAGGGCCAATCAATGCCATGTCACCAATCAACACGTTCAGCAACTGAGGGATTTCATCCAAGCTGGTTTTACGCAAGAACTTGCCTACTTTTGTAACTCTTGGATCATCTTCTGCATTATATGTACTGCCATCTTCCATTCTCAAATCAGGAGCATTCACAATCATTGAGCGGAACTTAAACATCTTGAAGATCCGCCCACCCTTTCCAATGCGTGAAGCCATGTGGAAAAGCGGCCCTCCATCATCCAGCTTGATAGCAATCCACACAAAGATGCAAAGCAGCAATACAAATGGGAATGCAATCAAAGCGATGATAAAATCTATCAACCTCTTAAAGAAATGTTTATACATTGGTAAGTTTACTGTAAACGCCGTACCAGATAATGCCATAGTGATATGGCACCATCCGAAGGACGGCAAAATTGTTTGTTAATACTTAATTTTCTTTGATTATATACGGACTATTCAGTCCATTCCTCGGGCAGTAGCCGGTGCAAGCGCTCCGGCTTGGTCGACCCGATGTGTTTCAGCGTGTATGCGAGCCATTTTTCCGGATCTTTGCCCAGCACTTTGCAGGCCCCGAGCATCGAGTACATCAGGGCTGCCCTGTGGCAGGCCTCGTCGTTGCGGCAGAAGAGGTACGACTTCTTGCCCATCACCATGCTGCGGATCTCACGCTCGGTGTCGTTGTTGTCCACAGGCTCCAGGCACAGGTAGTACCGCAGGTCGGCGTGCAGTCGGCATATTGTCGCCATCGCCTCACACCTTTATCCTCAGGTAGCCGGCAAGTGTCTCCGGATCGGTGTCCGACGGAAGCGTCAGCGTCACCCCGCTTGGGTAGGCCAGCTTGATGTAGGCGAAGCGCTTCCTGGGGCGCTCCTGATGGATCGGGGGTTCTTTCGTCTGTCGCTCGACATTCAACTCGGCAAACATCGGGCTCTTTCTCTGTGTGTTATTGTTCATCGCAGTCGGTATTGATTGTTAATGTTTCGACTGCAAAATTACTGAGGTTATCCAAACCTCACAAGACGGCTTTCACCGTAAACTTACTATACATTATAGTTAGCGTTGTCGTTAATACTTAAATAAGTCTCTGTATAGGTTATTATCCCAATCCTTCTTGAAGTCTTCCATCATCAGGCGATAGGTCTTGAACTTGGGCTCAAAGCCAAAGTCTCTCTTGGCCTTTTCCATCGAGAAGAGGTAAGAAGGCGTGTTATTCTTCACCTCCGGCTTATAAAGAATGCGACTCCTGCGGCCATCAGCGGGGCCAAACACGTCGCGCATTACCTCTGCCTGCTCCTGAAGCGTCACACCATTTCCTGCAGTCATGTTATACAGACCGTAGGTGTTCTCGCTCTTTATAGCCAGATAAAATGCATGGGCTATATCCTTCACATAACCCACATCACGAATCATGTTGGGGTCACCAAATACGGTAATATCCTCTGCCTTTTCAGCCTTCTCCATGAAAATCTGGAAACCAGACTTACGCATCTCACCATTAACGTATAGCGACATGTGAGGAGTCACACCAAAGACCGTAGGGAATCTGAATACAGCGTTCTTCATGCCGTGCTGCTGGTTGTAGTACTCCATTACATCGTTCGCTGCATTCTTGGAGATAACATATACAGCATGGTCACCGGTGAATATGAAATCACGAGGCTCGTCCTCGGTAATGCGTTTCTCCGCACTCCAAGCACCACGAACATCAGCATAAGAACAAGTAGATATTACTCGCTTAATACCGTTCTTACGACAATACTCCAAAACATTGATGGTACCAATGACATTGATACGGAAATAATCCGCAGCGTTCTCATCTTCGTCAAGGTTGACGGGAGCATTGGCTGGTAACAGCCCTGCTAACAGGATTACACCCTCCACATCAGTCTTGGGTAATTTCTCAAAATCTGCCTCGTTATTGAGGTCAAGGTTTACGTATTTAACGCCAAGAGCATTGTAATGCTCTTTAAAGCGGTTTTTACGTCCAGTTACAAGGACTTTGCATCCTTGGTTTAAAAACTCGGTGACGGTATGTACACCGATAAAGCTTGTTGCGCCAATTACTATTATCATAATTTAGTGTATTAATTGTCAATTATTTCTGTCCATTTCTGAATGTTGGCAAAGATGTCGTACTCTCTCGATAAGGCGCAAGCTGCTTCTCTCATCTGGGCATATCTTTCATTATCCAACGACAGCAATTCATCTACGGTTGCCGCCACCCGTCCCGGCTCTGCTGTAATCCACCAACCGGCTCCTTTTTCGTCCAGTTGTTGCCAGGGCGTGCCTTTGGATGCAATCACGGGCGTGCCCTGCGATAGTGCTTCCACAATCACGTTCCCGAAGTTCTCAGACTTTGACATCAGCAGCAAGCATTTTGCCCCCGCATAGAGCCTGTCTTTTTCATCGCCAGTCACCAACCCTAAAAACTCCACTTTATCAGACAAGCCTAAAGACTCCACCTGCTTAGCAAGCAACCCATAGCACTCTCCTTTCTTCTCCCCAGCTATTTTGAACTTAATAGAACTGTTCTTAAAGAAAGACGACTTGGCCAGTCCGCTGATGATGATGTCGATATTTTTGATATGATTCAGCCGCCCCACATACAGTAGATATGGCTCTGCCATTGGATCAGCATCTATCCTCTCGGGAAGAATCATATAGTTGGGAATCTGCACTACTTTTGCATTCATGCCCAGATATTTATGGATAGAGGCTACCTCCTCTTCCGATGTGGCGTGGTAAATCACCTTCTTCCCGTATGCCATTTTCATCACCGAGAACATTGCACACTTAAGCCAGCCATACACATTGCCCTTGTGAAACACTGCCGAATCAAACAATTCCCCTCTTGGCGAGAGAATCACCTTCTTACCCATCTTCAGCGCTCTCTTGTTAAGGCGGAAATTGCTAATACGACACATGCCGTTGGCAATTAGGACATCGCACTGGGGCACCTCTTTGGAAAGATAATCGTTATACTTGTCCAATGCGGCATATACCACCTCAAAGCCGTCAAGCCGCTTCCATTCATTTTTGATAACAGCCCCCAACTTCTGGCAACGGTTAGTCGCCACCACGCGAACTAGATAACCAGCCTTTGCCAAGCCGGTCGCCAGCCAATATAGGGCATTCGACGGTCCTCCTTCCTGAGATGGGTAGAAAGACCATGCGGGTATTAAAATCTTCATTAAGCCTTCTTTACTTATTTATCTGACGAACAACTCTATCGAGATCTTCAGCATGTGATAGTCTTTTGGGATCAACAACCTTTTGAATTGTTTGGGTAGCATTAATTGCATATTTGCCCATCATTTCATAATTATCAATCGCAAATTGTAATTTTTCCTCAATACTCTTAGATGATCGCTCAATTATCTTCACACAATTGTTCCCATCAACCATTAAACTATGTATTCCACCGACAAAAGTCGTAATAATAGGGGTACCATATATCATCGCTTCATATAAGGTTCTCGGAAACCCCTCATGATAAGTGGGCAATATATATATATCGGCATTTCGGTAATAACTTTTCTTCTTTTCTTCATCATCCACGTTCCCTTCTATCGTTACATATCGGCTTATGTTGAATAGTTTTACTTTATATCGTGCATTCTCTAAATATCCACCACCGCCAACAATTGTAAGATGAATATTATTAATACCCTTGTTAATTAGATTCTTAAAAGCCTCCAACAATTCGTCTATGCCCTTATCTTTTTCAATCCGACTTAACAGTAGTATACTATACTTATCTTTAGAATGATATTGTCTATCAATAACAACATCTTTGTCTGTATAAGAAATCATAGGTCGTACGGTATGACCATTGCTCTTTTTACTGACCTCATTCACAATATCAGTAAAATGAGAGGCAACTGTGAATACGACATAAGCCCCTCTATATAATGCTTTCGACAAGCCATTGTCAATACCATTTGTTCCTCGGACATACAGCCCATATTTTTTCCTTAAGAAACGGCAAATAAATGGGATATAGCAGTATGATGTTGGATAAAACAAATAAACAAAATCTGATTCTAATATGTATTTAATCGAGAAAGAATATAACAATAAATAACTAAGGAGTTTACTTTTATATCGCTTCAATCCTGCCACATTTACCCCCCCATCAAGTATATCGTATGACGAAGTACTAGATGGATCTATTACTTGTTGTCCAAACATTGTTACATCGTTGCCAAGGCTCGCTAGTTCTGAAGCAAATCTACCAGTACCGTTGGCACAATAATAACGGCCATCCTTGACGACCATTTGCGTATTATCATATAAGAGTATTTTCATTTTTAACTACAAATCGTTTCTAAATTTTATTAATTTTGCTGGATTCCCAGCAACAATAGCGTTCGCAGGAACATCCTTCGTCACAACACTACCAGTGCCTATAACAGCATTTTTCCCTATGGTATTACAATTGAATAATATAATAACATCTGAACCGATGAATGCATTTCCTCCTATAGACAAAGACTTACCCATGGGTGAATTGTTATGGTTATATCCATGATCGTGAGTTATGATTCTAACATTATGTGCCAGATGTGCGCCTTCTTCTATAGTAACACCGCCAGAGAAATCAATACCACATTTATCGCCTATGGTAACCCCTTTATTTATTATGAGTTTACTTTCCGGAAGGTTTTCAGATGATAACTCAATTGCTGCACCGAGAACCACATCATTTCCGACATTGATAAGTCCAGGATAACGATAGGTTATACCCCTATTAACATAAACATTTTTACCACACGAGGCGATATTTAGTCGAAAAAAAAGTGTTGATATTCTATTAACTAACTTTTGATAGAAAATACCCAAACCTATAAAAAGGCTTGGAATTAACCCGCCTATTTTCTCGTTCCATATTTTGTTGTTAGACATGATCCCGAATTCTTAATTATTAATAGATTCCTAATATTATGGCCATTTTTTTTGTTTCTATCGCATATGAGAAATGCTTTTCGGCAGTTTTTTTCCCATCTAAACCAATCATTCTCGAAAGTATTTGGTTTTCATAGGCTTCACATAATTTACAAGAGAAATACTGACAATCATTAGGGGCAGAGATAAAAGCAGATATACCATCTTTTAAGAACAAGGGTATGTCGCCCACATTTGTAACAACCACAGGGTTAGCAGTCATTAGATATTCTCCCAGTTTTGTCGGGAAACCATATTGGGCTTGTATATTATCTGGTCTATCCAAAGCAAGAATAATCGCATTTTTCAAAAGCTGAGGCATATCTTTAGACGGAACAATGCCCGTGAGAACAACCTTATCTTTGATACCCAACTTTTCTATCAAAGATATATTATTTAGAGCGTCATTATTTGTTTGTATTTTCCCTATAATATAAAGTTTAACTTCAGGGTGATGCTTGGAAAACAAAGCAAAAGCCTTTATAAGATCATCAACGCCATCCTTATTATTCGAAACCGTACCACAATACGCAATATATGGTTCAATATGAACATCTTTTTCAAGACCATCGAACCGCTTTTCGTCCACTATCATATTGATAATATGAACTTTTCTTCCATCTACACCCATTCCCACAAAATAATCCTTTAATGCCGTGGATATTACAAAAATCCCGGATAGCTTTTTACATTTCTCTTTAAACTGCTTTGGAGAAGTATGAAAAAACTTCCCCCCCAAACCAACCACATCTGGATGTTCGGTATATTCAGCGTAAACCTTTACACCGTTCTTTAAAAACAGTTTCCATACGTCTGCTTGTTCATAACAATATATAACATCCCCCTTTTTAAGATGGAACCAAAAATGGATGTAGTATAAAAAAAGTGACACATAAAGCAGTAGGCCTTTATCAAAATAGAAATGCTCCCAATAATTCTTCACGTGTATGTGAGGCATGGAATCTATACTCGTCCCTTCATTATTCCGCCTAAAAAAAACCGCATGAGTTTCTATTGACGATTCGGAAAAGAAACGGAGATAGCCTAACCATCTATTAGTTGACGCCGTGTTGGGGGTATAAGGACCAGGAATAAAATAAAACATCTAATTATTATTAAACATTATCATTTGCACATGAAAGTTTCGTCACACAATTCTTTCGGCGCACCCCAATAAAATATAATATTAATAAAGTCAACAAATCATAAGGTGAACCAAAACCATAATCAAGTACAGAATATAACATACACCAAAGACAATACGACACTATCATTAATAATGTAATACTTCTATAACGATATAATTGTGTAATAAGAGCACTTATCAACATTCCAAAAAGGAATGGAAAGATTATAACTCCCAAAAATCCGAAATCCATATAATAATAAAGATTCGCTGTATATAGTGCGTTCCAATTGTGCTCAGGTGCAATGTCAATCAATACATCTTGTTTTTGTTCTCCAAATGATTTTGGTAAAGTTGGCAATGTATAACCAATACGTGATGAAAAAAGATTAATTAATGAAGTAACAGACGTCATTGTCAATTTTCCATATTGATATCCTCCTACTAAATTAGTATAATCATGCTCAATACTATAGTCAAAAGCAGCTATCGGACAAGCCGTATAAGACACAATATGTTCCAATGTGGTCTCAACTCCTCTTTGCCTGGTTTGACCATCACCACCTATTCCTTCTGTTCGTGCAATTGTAATTACAGATAATAATACAAATAACAAGGCTCCACTGCCAACAATAATTGCGATTCCCTTTCTTTTTTGACGCTTAAATGTTTGTAACACACAATAACTTAAAAAAACCACTCCAAGTGCAATACGAATATAACCTATTCGGCCTCCGCCCAAACTTTCATAACCTATCAAGTAAAAAGCCAAGACCAAACAAAACAAGTTCCTTTTGTATAAAATCTGATATGAAAATACAGGGAGGCTTATAAACCACAGTGGTCTTAGAACAAACGCATTAACTTGCTGAAAGAATGGACCATACAACTCGTTTGAATAGAAATCCGTACGTACATTGTATAGTGTACCATAAAGCATAATTCTATCAAAGAAAATAACCAGCAATGAATAAATGTATACTGAAGCGATAATCATTATTATTTGATAGAATTGATTCTTCGCTATTTTCTCAAATTGGGTTGAAAAGTCTTCTTTGGAGAAAGTCATTCCATTATGTCTTTTTCTGCCTACTAATAGGAAACCCATACTGAATGAAATAATTCCCAAATAAACCAGAATAAATGTATAAAAACTAATCTCAAATATGTCAAGTATTCGAATACTGGCTAAGACTATTGAAATAATCCAATATACTACAAACATCTTAAGCATACGCTTAGATGTCATATCAATTCTCGAATTCTTAACAATAGAGAAAAGAACTAAGCCTATAATAACCGATATTAATGTAACCATATCAACCCAAGAATAGAATTGTCATATTTTTATCAAACTTCGCATTATCATATTTCTTCACAAGCCACTTTATGATAAGGACTTGAAGATAGTCTGTAAGAACTGCAAGAATCAACACGCAACAAAAGAGAATGAAACTATTACCAATTCGATTCCCTATAATCAACAAATAAATAATATGCCAGAAATAAATCCATAATGTATGCGACCCAATGAAAGACAGTATACGTTCCAATCTTATAATTCCACAAGTATTCTTAATTGGATTTCTGAAAATCCATAATAAAGAAGTAATAGCAATTGCATAAGAAGTATAATAAAGCAAAGGCGGGTATTTACAAATCTGCGTAGTCTGAAACTCTCCTGTTGTCTTAATATAATAGAGAGTATAGCAAATAAAAATCGCCATTGAAACCAAAGCAATAATAAAATAGTGCTTTTTATTCATTTTATCGTTCATTGTACCAAATGCGAACATCAAAATATATGGAATAGTCATGGTTAAGTAATAATACCAATCGGACGTGTTTATCTTTGCAACAAACTCATACCCAATTAGTAAAAGTAGAAAAAGAAGCATAAAGGTCGTAACACTCATCCGTTTTGTTACAAAATAAACTGGTGGTGCCACTAATGCAATTAACAGGAACACGCGAATTATCCACACATACCATCCAGTTGTGAAAGTAAAATTATGTAAGACCTCATCCCAGTTTATGGACAAGTTTCCTGTAATACCCAATCCAGTAAACAGTATGGTATAATAAACACAGAGAAAAATCCAGGCAGGAAAGACTAAGCGTTTAACCCTTTTCCAACAATAGGATAGATACCTAACTTGTGAACCCTTGGATGCACTCATTAAATAAGAAACACCCGAAAGAAACACGATTAACGGCACATCAAAACCTCTAAGTTGCATAATAAGAGGGGACGGATTACAATGCGCCACGATCATTCCTATCAATGCGAAGGAACGCAAAATATCTATGGACGAATCACGCGAAATAGTCATTATTTATATTGTTTTAAATGGATGAATGACAATAGTAGATTTCTTTCACTTTTATTTAGACCAACAAAAAATATAATTATTATCAAATAGACAACAGCAAAGCCAATATATAGCAAATCTGGTATACTAAAATTGAAAAGAACAAAAGGCAGAAAACACAAAAATACGAGAATAGACGGGAGATATGCACCCTTAATTAAGATACTATTATCAAAATCTAAAGTCTTATGAAGAATAATCTGACGAGCAAAAAAAGCAACTAAAGTAAAAATAATATATGAATACAACAAGTAGTGAGCGGGCGCACCGGCTTTTAATACAAAATATGCGCACACTATTGCCACAAGCCGGAGAGTATTAATAATGAGCTGAAATGCTTTTATTTTCCCACTTGCAAAAATAACTTCACTTATCCCCGAATTTAATGAATCACATAGGGCATCAATAACCATCAAAATAGTAAACATTACTGCATAAGGAGGGACTTCCCCAAGCCACAGATGGAGCACCCATTCCGTATTAATTAAGAATGGTGAAGAAATCAAAAGCATAAGTAAAAAGGAAAACTTTGAGGAAGTTATCAACAACTGCTTACATCGCTCCATATCCCCAGCCGCGTAACTTTTTGTAATTTGAGGCGCTATCGGTTTGGTAACATTTTGGGCGAACATCATCACATAACTATATACAGTGTTGGCAAGTCCTAGTGCCGTATTCATCACTGTATTAAAGAATAAATTTACTATTACAGCCGCTCCCTGATTCTTGCCTACAGTAGCCACTGCTCCATAAGCCACCCATCCAGAAAAAGCAAAGACTTCCTTGTATTTAGCCTTATTCTTTACTTTTCGATATTTTACTATTGGCCTGAATTTTTTGAAAGAATATAAAACATATACAAAAAACGGACAAGCTGTTAAGAATGAAGACGTAACTGTATAGATAACTAGTTTCTGTTCAAAATGGTGTAAAATAATCAATACTACAATCAATTTAATAAGATGTGCTACTACATCCACGGCACTAAAAACAATAAAACGTTCTTTTGCCATTAATAGCCCATGATAGGGAATGGCCAGAAAAGAAAAAGCCACCCCAATCATTGTAATGCGAAAAACAGTAATAGCGTCTTCAATACTTCCAGTATAATTCAAATAGTTTTTAATATACCACTCTCCTAAAGGGGTAAACAAAATCAAAGAAACAATCGCTATAACTACATGTATATTTAAGTTGATCACAAATTGTTCATTCGCTTCTTCTATATTATTCTTCCCTATTGCAACCGCAAGGAACCGGTTAGTTGTCGCCACCATTATCGTATTTATTATTGCAACAAACGATATTACGCTCGCGAGAAGAGAAAAAAGTCCAAAATCCACGACCCCTAATGCTACGAGAGCATAACGCGTTGTGAACAATCCAAGAATTGCAGTTAACCCCAAGCGGACATATAGGATTATCGAATTAATTGCAATTGCTTTATTTGTATTTTCTTTGATTTTTAGCACTACTTAATAAATGTTGTATATTAAAGTTGGTGCTTATCACACCAACAATGATAATTATTTATTTCCCATGAGAGCGAGGTTTGTTTTCTCGCCTAATTCTAATAGCATTTCTTTACTATACACTTGTATCAAACCTCCAAAAGAGGTAAAAGTCATTTCTCCAAAATAGCAATGATCATTAACCACATATAGGTCAACCCTTACTTGAGGATGGCCCTCTGATAACTTTGATGCAATTTCAAGAAGTTCATTAAAGCATTTTGGTTTAGGTACGTCTTGTAAAGCTTTTGTGAAGTTGGGAGTATAAACTAATTTCTCTGGTCTGCTAATCCAATTGGTGTCGTACATAGCACTCTTTGCCGATGTACCCTCTGAGTTTCTATCGTATGTTACCCATATATATAACGGTTCACCGTTAAAGCACCAAACCTTATAATCTATTAGAGATGATGAAATAATATCTTGCTTAGTACAATCAAGTAATTCCTCAGCTATAATACTTGGTTTTATAAGAGCATAATGCGGTTCGACACTTAAATTGCCATAAACCTCATTCATCCATTGACTAAAGCGTTTTTTTACAACTGGAATATCTAGGTTTGCTCTATCTTTACAAATGAGGTTACCTCCACTGCCGTTATTCATCTTTAAAATAAAAGAATTTGGTAAACTCGACCAATCAATATCATCAACACTATCCCATTTCCCATATAATTTTACCAAAGAATCTTCACAACCCCTTTCTTCGACATATTGTCTAACCGCATATTTATCCGCGCAGCGAGCCCATAATTCTCTATCGCCGTGAAACTTAAGCCAATTGATTTTAGCATTAATATCTTTGGGATTATTCCAATCCAACTCTTCACCCATCACCGCTTTATACTTAATACCAGCTAACTTCATAGGGTTATACTTCGCCATCCATTTTATTTTGAGTAACGCACCTTGTTGTCTTAACCACGTAAGAAAACCAAATCTCTTCTTGGATAATAGGGGGGGGAATTTCATTATTTTCAATATTTTATATACATTAACATTATTTATTCATGACTATTCTTGGCAAAAATAATAGGCTACGAGATGACAAATCAGAAATAGGCGACTGTATTGTTCCAAAAGAACAGCGATAACCAGCTTTTTTTGTCTCTCTCATTATCCGATGTGATATTGACGTCTGCCTTCCAAAAGGATAAGCCATATATTCTATTGTATGTCCCAATATTTCTTCAAGTATCTTTTTTGATACTTCTAATTCCTCCTTGCTATTGGAGACATTTCGCAACATAGGATGTGTAAGAGTGTGGGCACCTATAGTACAAAGTTCGTCCTTGTCCAACTCAATTACTTGTTCTTTTGATAAAAAGCCAGGCTTATCAAAAAAACTGGTCGTAACAAACAAGACGAAAGGGATTTTCATTCTTTTCAAAATTGGATAAGCATTCGAATAAAAATTATCTGGAACGTCATCAAAAGTCATTATAGCAAACTTCCCTTTTCTCCTCTCCTTGATAATGTCCATCATATCATCTATATTTACGAACTTTCGTCCTTCATTGATAACGGAATTAATAACCTTTTCGAAAATCCCAACTTTACATTTGCAAGATTCGTTAATCTTTACATACTCATCAGTTACGTGATGAAACATTAATGCCACACCATCTATCTTGCTATGTTTTGCTGCAATATCCCAAATCCACTTACGTGCTCGATATCGGAATTCCCAAAAAAGGAAGTTTACAAATTTAATATACTTCATTTGAATATCTTTTTAATCTTAGATTTGATGATTTTTTTATAATAGCCATTAACTTGTTCCCTCAATAATCTTGCATCAAACACTCCCAACATATAGGAGCCAAAAAAACGGCTAAAACCATTATCTCTTTTATCTCCTACTGAGGTGTCATACAAAAAAATGCCTTCTCCTTTTATCTTAAACTTAATATTAAGCTCAATGGGGCGCATATAAAGGGCAAATGAGTCAACAACCTTGAATGAGAACAAACGAGTTGATAAGAGATACCGTTTAGAAAAATCATTATGATTTCCATATAGGTCTAAGCAAACATCCTCCTTTTTCAACCCCAACCATTCATATATCGACTCATTATTATCGTAGATATCATAGCTTGTCAACTCGCCAATATTCTTCAAAACATATTGTTTTCCCCCCTGAAGAAGACTAACCTGCACTGCACTGTTTTGATTTCCACCATGTTCACCTGCATCACTAAAATTTGTGGTTAATGATATATTAGGGAAAAGAATATGTCTGCCCGTAGCAATAACATAGGCCAGATAGTATTTTGACCAGGCTCTTTCCCATTTCTTTATTCTCTCTGGCATGTCAACCCGTTGAATGTCATCTTCGGAGTGGCTATCTCTCCACTCGACAAAAGACTCCCACATTGTCTCTGTCCAGCATTGACCCCAGGTTGATACATCTTGCATTAAAAAAACATCGTTACCATCTTGGATGTTTCTAAATGGGAGACTGGCATACCCGTTAATTTCATTCTTATATAAAGAGATTTCTGCAATTCTATCATCAGTGCCATACACCTCTACCGTTCTTTCTACATATTCGTAAAAATAAGGGCTTACATATAGGTCATCTTCCAGCAACACTATTGCCTTAAATTGCTTTGTTAAATTTCCACATTGAAAAATATGATTTTTGAGTCCTAACCGCGTACTTTGAATATTAACATATTTCTCTCCGAATGGCCAATTGAAATCGCGCACATACTGGTATAATTTCTCGTCCTCACTGGCATCGATACTTATATATAATGGCACGTTTGCATTCGAATAATGTGCTTGAAGCAGAGAATCTAATAGACGCGCGATTGACTTTTGGCGGTTATATCCAACAACAACAATAGCTATTTTCCCCTTGTTGGATTCATCATTTAAAGTAATCATAATTTCTTCAGCCTTTTACTAAGAATCTGATTTTTAAAAGAATTTCTCGTAAGCTAGGTCTCACTGATATATATTTCATGAACCAATGCAGTGCTTGTTTTGTTTGTCCTAGTATTTTATAGCATTTGACTAATTCCGAGTAGTGATATTTCGCATATCTAGGATTTCGCTTGAAAACGTCAGAAAAAGTCGTTAGAAAGTAGTTATGAAATATAATACCCTTTTGAGCTTTCCCACTATAGAAATCAGTACTTAATCTTGCATGCCCGTGGTTGACATATACTTTTACTAATGACTCTGGGACGTATTCCACTTTACAGTGTTGGCATATTCGTGCCATCATTTCCCAATCTGACATTATGTATCCAATATCATCTCTGTAGGTAATACCATACTTTTCAAAAATATTGCGTCTAATCATCATGGTTGGGGTACCACTTATCAGTGGGGCTGATACAACAATATCCTTCACATCACCCCGTAACTCAGTTTTGTGTATTCTGATTACTTTGTCTTGCTCATCATTATTATAATAGGACATCCAACAATAGACAACGCCATAATCATCTGACAAAGACTCAAATAAGTCAACTTGTTTTTCTATTTTCTCAGGAAGATATTCATCATCATCATCGAGGAATGTTATATACTTCCCTTTTGCTATGTCTGCACCAGATCTTAGTTGGAAGGAACATCCATTTCTATTTAATTTCAGATATTTAATATGAGGGTCGTTATAACTATTAACTACTTCCTCTGTGTTATCACTTGAATTGCCATCCGCAATAATATGTTCATAATTACGATATGTTTGTTTCTGTATACTTTCAATACATCGATGTATCAAATCAGCACGGTTATACGTGATTGTGATAATTGAAACCAAAGGTCGCTCCATTTTTCTGAAAATTTAATTATACGTAGTATTTGAAAATTGTTTTAGAAACTGTTTTGAATTATAAATTTTATTCGTTGAGAATATGTTAAATTGTTGATAATTATGTTAGTTAATAGTTTGATTGCAGTTAGTTGAATGGATTTTTCTTCGTAATTTTGTAAAGTAATTCCAAATTTTACATGATTATGACAGATTATCCATCCAACATCACCGACAACCAATGGAACTCTATTGAGAAATATTTTGACCCCGACAAACGCAAGCGCAAACACCCTCTGATTGAAATCATGAATGCTATTCTTTACACCTTTGTAAGCGGCTGCCAATGGAGAATGCTTCCTAAGGACTTTCCTCCATACAACACTGTTTACTATTATTTTAGGAAGTGGAAATATGAGGGTACATTTGAACATGCAATGTTTGAGCTTCATAAAATCGTCCGAGTTGCGGCAGGCCGTGAAGAAAGTCCTAGTCTTGGCATCATCGACTCCAGAAGCAACAGGACATCCAACCACGTCGACTCCGACAGGGGTCTGGACGGGAACAAGAAAATTAAAGGGCGCAAAATTCACATTTGCGTCGACATTCTCGGTCTTCCGTTGGCTATTGCTATACATGCTGCTAATATCTATGACAGTGTCGGTGCTGAATTGGTTTTCAAGGAGATGGCTGACAGATTTCCGCGACTTAAGGCCATACTTGCCGACGGGGGATATAGAGGAGCGCCTGTGGCGGATTGCGCCAAAAAGCATGGCTGGGAACTCAAGGTCGTCCTCCGTCCAGATGAATGCCCGAAGAAGTTCATTGTCCTACCCAAGCGATGGGTTGTTGAAAGGACATTCTCCTGGCTTGAAAAATGTCGGCGCCTGACCTCGGATTTCGAGTATTTCGCCAATTCTGTGCAAACTATGGTGCAGGTCGCTTTCATCAGATTAATGCTTAATAGATTTGTTGGATAATTTCAAAACAGTTTCTTAATAGTGCAATATATATCTGACACTTTTTTTGAAACAAATTATGCCTTTCACAACTTTAGATAACAGGTTTTCTGTCATAAAGTTCATTGCAATAAAATACTCTCATCCCCTCTTTAACAGATTGAGTTGAATTATATTTTTGCACTCAGGGTAATAGCAATCTATTATTGGATTCAGCAATCTATATTGTTTGTGGACAGGTAGGGATCGAACCTACAAGAGCATCCTATTATGTTCATCATAGAGAAACATCATACTATATTTTCGAAATTGAACCTGCCCAGGTTAACTCCTGTCCACCTTTCAAAAATTTTCCTCATATTATCCACATTTTTAAGACGTTCAACAAAGTTAAAGGCACTCACGCACCCCAAGAAGTGTTGAAAAAATGACACTGGTTGGCATCCAAAAACATGGTATGATATTATCTCTACAACTACTAATAACCGCCGGAGTTTTTTTGTGAGTTCGGATCACATTTGAGCATATTATAATGCTTGTGAGCCTTTATAAATTATTAGAGTCTTCCGTCGACAATATTGCGGTCAAGCGTACACTTCACATCAAAGATGACATGCTTCTCTTTCAACAAAGCGTGAACATCCATGCCTTCGAACTTCTTATGAGCAACTGCAGCAATGGCTGCATCGAATTTCTGGGTAGGCAGCTCATTCACAACCTTGATACCATACTCGTGCTCCACAATAGCGGGATTAGCCCAAGGATCGAAAACGGTTATGTTGAGATTGTACTCTTTAAGTGCCTTGTAGATATCAATCACCTTGGTGTTACGAACATCAGGGCAATTCTCCTTGAAGGTGAAGCCAAGGATGAGAATATTGGAGTTCAAGACCTGAATACCCTTCTTCAACATAAGCTTAATAGTCTCGGTAGCCACATACTCACCCATGCCATCGTTCATACGACGACCGGCGAGGATGATTTCGGGGTTGTAACCGTGACGCTGAGCACACTGGGCCAAATAATACGGATCAACACCAATGCAGTGGCCACCAACAAGTCCGGGACGGAAAGGAAGGAAGTTCCACTTGGTGCCAGCAGCTTCCAAAACATCGAGGGTGTCAATGCCCATCTTGTTGAAGATCTTTGAAAGCTCATTCACGAAAGCGATGTTAATGTCACGCTGTGAGTTCTCAATAACCTTGGCAGCCTCAGCAACCTTAATGGTCGGAGCAAGGTGAGTACCTGCGGTGATCACACTGCTATAAACTTCATTGATGTACTTGCCAATCTCAGGGGTAGAGCCAGAGGTCACCTTCTTGATGTGTTCTACAGTGTGCTGCTTGTCACCTGGGTTGATACGCTCAGGAGAGTAGCCACCGTAGAAGTCCACGTTCATCTTCAGGCCGCTGACTTTTTCAACTACCGGAATGCACTCATCTTCGGTAACACCAGGATAAACAGTGGATTCATAAACCACTACATCGCCCTTGCTAATAACCTTACCAACGGTTGTAGAAGCACCTACGAGAGGAGTCAAATCAGGGTTGTTGTCAGCATCCACGGGAGTAGGAACTGCTACGATGTAGAAGTTGCAGTCGCGAATCTTCTCGATATCGCTGGTGCAGATGAAGCCATGATTCTTGATGGAATCCTGAAGGATGTCGTCTGCCACTTCGAGGGTAGCATCGTGACCGGCCATAAGCGCGTCGCAACGCTTCTGGTTCATATCGAAACCGACAGTGGGGTACTTAGTAGAAAACAGGCGAGCCAAGGGCAGGCCGACGTAACCGAGACCGATTACACAAATCTTAGTGTCTTTCATTGTTTTATATTCTTTAATTATTAATCTCAATAGTCAACATTCAATTATAAATTTGCCTTGTACCATTCAATTGCCTCGTTCAAGCCTCTTGCAAAATCATATTTCGGGTCATAGCCGAGCAAACGCTTTGCTTTGCTGATATCCGCATTGCTATGCTTAATGTCGCCAGCTCGGTCGGGACCGAAGATAGGCTCAATGTCCTTGCCCAATGCCTTTGTGAGGTCATAATAGATATCAATCAAATATTCACGGCCACCGTAGGCCACATTGAAAGCCTCGCCACTGGCTTCAGCAGGTGCTAAGCATGCCTTGAGGTTGGCTTCAATCACATTCTCGATATAGGTGAAGTCACGGCTCTGCTTGCCATCGCCATTGATGGTGGGACGCTCATCGTTTAGCAATTGCTTGATGAACTTAGGAATGACAGCCGCATACGCACCATGTGGATTCTGACGACGACCAAATACATTGAAGTAGCGCAAGCCGATGTTTTTCAAACCATAGTGCCTATGATATTGCTTGCCCCACTCTTCATCGCAACGCTTGCTGAGAGCGTATGGGGAAAGCAAGTTTCCCTCTACTCCTTCCTTCTTTGGCAAATGGGCTTCATCGCCATACACCGAGCTACTGGAGGCATAAACAAAAGTCTTCACCCCTTTCTGGCGGGCAGCTTCCATCATGTTCAAGGTTCCCTGAATATTGTTGGCACAATAGAACAAGGGCATTTCGATGGAACGTGGCACACTGCCCCATGCGGCTTCGTTGAGGACATAATCCACACCCTCGCAAGCTCGCATGCAGGTGTCAAGGTCTTTGATGTCTCCCTTGATGAATTCATAATTAGGATTGCCGCTCAGCAAGTCAACATTGGCCTGCTTGCCAGTGCTGAGGTCGTCGAGGCAACGCACACGATACCCCATATTCAAGATAGCCTCGCAGAGATTCGAGCCAATAAATCCGGCTCCGCCAGTCACCAAGAACAAACTATCCTTGGGAAATTGTAATTCTGTGTACAACATGTATTCTATTTCTTAATATTTGTCAAATTAGATGTTGACTCGGTATGAATTATAGATATTTGCGGTTATTTTAAAATTTGCGCCACACCATCTTGTTCACCACTCCTACATAGCTCTGAATGATGCGTACCACCTTCGTTGAGACGTTCTCGTCAACATAGTCGGGCACCGGAATGCCGTGATGGCCGTCCTTGATTAACTCCACTGCCACATCAACGCTCTGCAAAAGACCCACAGTGTCGATACCGCTCAGCACAAAGCAGCCTTTGTCCAAGGCCTCGGGGCGTTCGGTTGAAGTGCGGATGCAGACTGCCGGGAAGGGATGACCAACGCTGATAAAGAAGCTGCTCTCCTCAGGCAATGTGCCGCTGTCGCTCACCACGGCAAAGGCGTTCATCTGGAGGCAATTGTAGTCGTGGAAACCCAGAGGCTCATGTTGGATGACACGCTTATCCAATTGGAAGCCTGTAGCCTCAAGACGTTTGCGGCTACGCGGATGGCAGCTATAGAGAATCGGCATATCGTACTTCTCGGCCATCTTGTTGATGGCGGTGAAGAGACTCATGAAATTCTTCTCGGTGTCGATGTTTTCCTCACGGTGGGCGCTCAGAAGAATGTATGGCTTGACTATCTTGCCATTCGGCAAGGTCTTTTTTGGGCACACAGATTCCACGGATTTCACAGATTTTGCTGCTTCGCAGCTTGTTTTATCATCTGTGTAACATAACCCAAGACGTTCGTGAATATCACTGTTCATTATCTCAGTGAGATTGTTGTGCAGCACCTCGGCCATCGGGCTACCGGTAACGTAGGTACGTTCCTTGGGCAGACCCGTATCAGCCAAGTAGCGGCGGGCATGCTCACTGTATGCCATATTCACATCACTGATGATGTCCACAATGCGGCGGTTGGTCTCTTCGGGCAGGCATTCATCTTTGCAGCGGTTGCCAGCTTCCATGTGGAAGATGGGGATATGCAGACGTTTGGCGCCAATCACGCTGAGGCAGCTGTTGGTGTCGCCAAGCACCAGCACTGCATCGGGCTTCACCTCCACCATTAGTTGATAGCTCTTGGCAATGATGTTGCCCATGGTCTCACCCAGGTCTTTGCCCACGGCTTCCATATAAATGTCGGGGTCAGCCAGCTTCAGGTCTTTAAAGAAGACACCGTTCAAGTTATAGTCATAGTTCTGGCCGGTATGTGCCAGCAGGCAGTCGAAGTACTGACGGCACTTGTTGATGACCGCAGCAAGGCGGATGATTTCAGGGCGCGTCCCGACGATAATCAGGAGCTTTAATTTTCCGTTATCTTTAAATTTTGCCATTTCTCACTGAATTTATGTTTTTATTTTTTTGTCACACAGATAACACAGATAGCACAGATATTTGCTGCTTCGCAGCTTTTTTCGTGTCTTCCGTGTTTTTTGATGTTCTATTTTACTGGTTCGAAGTATGTATCGGGCTTGTTGGGGTTGAAGATCTCGTTGCAGTACATTACAGTTACCAAATCCTCGGTGTCACTCAAATTGATAATGTTATGAGTATAGCCAGGCAGCATGTGGACGGCTTCTATTTTGTCACCACTCACTTCCCATTCAAGCACCTTACCTTCGGGGTCGTTTAGACTGCGTTGTTGGATAAGGCCATGACCTTTCACCACGATGAACTGCTCCCATTTGGTGTTGTGCCAATGTTGGCCCTTGGTAATGCCAGGCTTGGAAATATTAATCGAAACCTGGCCACAATTCAATGTATGGACCAATTCGGTGAAGCTGCCACGGTCATCCACATTCATCTTCAACGGGAAAACGACCTTTTCCTTAGGGAGATAGCTCAGGTAGGTGCTGTACAATTTCTTGGCGAAACTGTTGGCAGGGATCTCGGGAATCATCAGGGTTTGCGGCTGGGCTGCGAATTGCTTCAGCAGATCCACTATCTCACCGAGAGTGGCTTTATGTGTCGTGGGAACGTAACAGTAGCGACCTTCGGTCTCACTGATATTATTTTTCACACAGAAATCACGGAAATCACAGAAATTTGCACCTTCGGTGCTACCTGCCGGAACCACTTCAAGGCCATTAAACTCACAACGGTGCTCTTCACCACGGAGGCAGGCAATCATTTCATCTACCAAGTCATCGATGTAGAGCAATTCCAGTTCCACACTGGGGTCATTCACAGTGTAAGGTAAATCATTTGCGAAGGCATTGCAGAAGGTCGCTACAGCTGAATTATAGTTTGGGCGACACCATTTGCCAAAGAGGTTGGGGAATCTATACACGAAAACCTTTGCTCCAACTTCTTTGCTGTAATCCAAGAAGAGGTCTTCACCTGCTTTCTTAGAGCGGCCATACTCAGAGTTACCAAACCTACCAGTTAATGAAGCCTGCTGGCTTGATGAAAGCATCACAGGACACTTGTTTCCATACTTCTTCAAAGTATCAAGCAAGATACTGGCGAATCCAAAGTTCCCCTTCATGAACTCTTCCTGGTTCTGCGGACGGTTTACACCTGCCAGATTGAACACAAAATCTGCTTCTTTACACCACTGATCCAACTCCTCCGGAATAGAATCCAGGTCATACTCAAAGACAGCTTCAACTGTCACGTCACCATAGCAACGTGCCTTGCCGTCCTTGATATTATTCAACTGAGCACAGAGGTTCTTTCCTACAAACCCCTTTGCCCCTGTTACAAGTATCTTCATATTCTTGAAACGTGAATCTTGAAACGTGAAACTACACCAAGTTAGGTATTCCTTTCAACTCATTCTGAATGTATGTAAGGCCTGCAATCTTCTCCTTTGTCTCTTCCAAATTGAGTCGACGAGTATTGTTACTATTGAACTCCTCAATAGTTGCACGCTTGGTGTCACCATCCTTGAAATACTTATCATAGTTCAGGTCACGGTTGTCAGCCGGTACGGCATAGAAGTTGCCCATATCAATAGCTTTGGCCGCCTCTTCCTTAGTAAGGAGGGTTTCATACATCTTCTCACCGTGACGGATACCGATAACACGAATCTCCGGCTCATTAGGTGCCTGATGCTTGAACAGCTCCACCACAGCCTTGGCCTGTGTCTCAATAGTACATGCTGGCGCCTTCTGAACCAGAATATCTCCATTCTTACCGTTCTCAAAGGCAAACAGCACCAAATCAACTGCCTCTTCAAGACTCATGATGAAGCGCGTCATGCTAGGCTCGGTGAGGGTGATGGGGTTGCCCTTGCGGATCTGGTCGATCCAGAGGGGGATGACCGAGCCTCGGCTGCACATCACGTTACCATAGCGGGTGCAGCAGATTTTGGTGTTGCCACTCAAGCGGCTTTTGGCCACCGCAATCTTTTCCTCGATGGCCTTGGTGATGCCCATGGCGTTGATGGGGTAGGCTGCCTTGTCGGTGGAGAGACAAATGACACATTTCACATCGGCTGCGATGGCGGCATCCAGCACATTGTCCGTGCCAATAACGTTGGTTTTCACGGCCTCCATCGGGAAGAACTCACAAGATGGTACCTGCTTCAATGCTGCTGCATGGAACACGTAATCTACGCCCTGCATGGCATACTTTAACGTGCTCTTGTTGCGCACGTCGCCTATATAGAATTTAATCTTGTTGGCCACCTCAGGCATGCGAGCCTGGAAGTCGTGGCGCATGTCGTCCTGTTTTTTTTCATCACGCGAGAAGATGCGGATCTCTCCAATATCGGTTCTGAGGAACCGGTTCAGCACAGCATTGCCAAAACTACCTGTGCCTCCAGTGATAAGGAGGGTTTTGTCCTTAAATACTGACATAATTATATTTTTTATTATTTAAATCTTTGATGTATTGCAGGTTTGCTCACGAGGAATTGAAAAATCTCGTTAAGCCAAATGAGCAGAACGAAGCTTGCTTCAGTTATTCCATGGCGAGAAAACATCCCCTAAAGGGAACCATAAATGAGAGACCTATGGGTTCACCTCCTCGTTTGATGTCTGAGGGAAGAGGGAAGGGGTAAGATGTATGGTTTGTTTACCTTTTACCGCTCAATTTTTGCCGTTGTTTTGGAAGGAACTTGGAAGAAGGTTGGAAGAAGGTTGAGTTCATAGTTTCAGGTTTCAAGTTTCAAGTGTTTACTTGAAACTGCTTGTTTCATGCTGTTATGTCACACGGATGGCACAGATATCACAGATTTCCGCCTGACGGCGGTTAAGCTCGCTTTCGTTCGCTAACCATAATATTCTTTGTGCCGTTCCGGGCAGGAGCTTTCCACATCATGAGGCCGACCGGCAGGGCCTTAGACGGTGAAGAAGCGGAGCCCCGTAGTGGGGATGTTGTAGAACTTGCTGTAGCGTGTCTCCGGCACGGGGGGACTGATGGTTGAGAGTTGAAGGGTTAAGGTTTAAGGTTCAAGGTTATTCATCAGCATCAGGTAATGCTTGCACGTCTGTGTCTTCGACGGGCGGCAGGTAGTCGGAGGCTTTTGAAGGAGAGATGACGGAGTGACCCAGTTGCTGCTCCAGCTTGTCGCGGGCGGCTTTGGCCACGCTGCCACCTTTCTTGGCCACCTTGGCACTCTGGCTGTAGCCCTGCGGATGCTGCTCGCGCGACAAGTCGGTGGCGGCACTCTCGGCCAGCATATTGAGAATGAGTTCGGTATTGGTCATATTATCGCGCAGGCTCTCTTTCTTCAGACCTTTGAACTGCTTGTATTGACGGGTGGTCTTTCCGCTCCACTCGCGCGTGATAATGTCGGTTAGCGAAGCATATTCCTGTCCCTGCTGCACGCCTGCACGGTCCCACTCGTCGGTGAGGGCCTTGCGTACCTCGATGCTCTTCACGCGGTTGTTGATCCAGCTCTCGCTGTAGCCCTTCCTCCGCCAGTCAAGAATCGCCTGCTCTATCGACAATTCTGGGTCGGCCAACTGATCCAACCGCTGTTTGGCCACCTGCGCCATCCACTGCTTGAACGGCTCGGCCTTGGGCGAAGGAATGCTCTGAATGAGGCGGAAAAGTTGCTCGGTATCAGCAACATCGGTGAGTCTTAACTTGCCATCAGCAGCCCGCATCTTCAAAGCGTTACAATTTGTAACGGTTTCATTGCCCTCTTTCTTTAGCCGGTTTTTAAGAACACGCCAGTAGGTTTGCGGGTTCTCACTTTCCGTCAATACCGCACACACATCCACGATGGAAAAATACCACTCCTCCTTTTCGTCGTCCCACACGGTACGCACTTTCTTCTCTTCAAACAGCTGTATCTTATGCTTTTGTGTCATAATCGTCTAATGTTTATTGAAAGTATTAACGACGATTGGAGGTGTTTATTGTGTGGCGTAGTTTCAGGGTCAAGGCTCAAGGGTCAAGGATATTAATCCGCCGCGGATTAACCGAAGAGGATGTGGGATGGTGGCTTTTTC
>R22__coassemble_299_pt1 | contig 36755 bp, 31 predicted proteins | sample R22__metabat2_low_PE_022 | metagenome-assembled genome bin R22 | reverse complement strand
CAGCCCTCACGGCCTTCGTCACCGCCATCACCACCACGAGCTGCATGGGCAGAGGACCCTTCTTCCTCTGATGCAGAAAAAGGGCTGGCAACAATAGTTACCAGCCCTTTTCGTATCTATATTCAATCCCGTTTGCCGTCGAGCGTATCTACGATGGCGTCCACCAGGTTGTACGCGCCGTCGTAGACATCTTTCAGCGTGGCGTCGAGCATATAGGCCGGCGTGCTGAAAACAAGGTTGGCATTGTCGGCAACAACGTCGCCGTGCTCCGTTTGAACGTGGCTGGCACCCATCTGATAGACATTGTCGGCATCAGGAGTGCCTTCGTTGCCCAGCGTGACGCAGACGTCGGGAATCAGTTTGGCGAACATCACAGGCGAGATGCACATGCCTCCGATGGGCTTATGGGCTTGATAAGTCTCAAGGATGACGCGGGCCACATCGGGCTCCACCTCCATAGCTGCGCCTTTGTAGGCATAGTCGCACAGGTTCTTGGCCACACCATAGCCCCCGCTGAAGAGCAGGCCGTCAAAATCCTCTGCCTTATATTCCTCGATGGGCAACACGCGCCCGCGCGCAAGGCGTGCAGCTTCAACCAAGATGTTGCGCTTCGCATTGGCAACCTTCTTGTCTGTAAGGTGGTCGACCACCTCGGCCTGCTGACGGTTGGGCGCAAAGCATTGATATTCACAATGGTGCTGCTCAATGGAAAGCAACAGGGTGATGGCTTCGTTAATCTCGCTGCCGTCCTTGCGACCGCAGCCCGCTAAGATTACTGCAAATTTTTTCATGATGATTCATAATTTGATATTTGAGGCAAAGATAGAAAAAACCATGAAATCCCTGAAAACCGACAACAAGATTTTTCAGAAAACACCCCTTCAACTCTGCGGAAAGTGCTTTTTTTCGACAGATTCCGCAGAGTTGAAGCACTATTTTTCAGGATTTCTCAGGATGAAAAAAGTCTTTTTTTGCCAAAAAAAACTTTCGTGGTCCAAAAAACATTGTAAATTTGCAGCCTCGTTCATCCGAAGCCCATTCGGGCTGGGGGTGGGCGATTACATATTGAAAAGACGTTAGACTGACGTTTTATCTGCGGCTTGTTCGAATCTCGCAAATTCAATCCGCCATACGTTAAAGCAATGGTCGACGTTCATGGTTTTGATGTACCTAATTATAAACATTATATTAGGTGGTCATCAAGCGTGGGCTTCGGTATTGCTTATTCTTGGCGGAGAGGCAATGCGAGAGCCTGAACAAGCGGGATAAGCAAAGACAGGATTCCCGCGCTTTTTTCTTTATGTTGTAGCAAAACACGGTAATCAATCTCGGCATCGGGGAGTCTGCCGAACAAGAAAAACGGACGGCTTATTCATGGGCGACATCCATTTCGGTAAGATGATTGACGAAGAGTTGCGCAGACAGCGCTACACAGTGGATTGGTTTGCTAAACAAATGGGCAGCGACCGCAGCAATATGTACAGGCTGCTTGCACGTCCGCATCTCAACACGGATTTTGTGCTCCGCGCCTCGCGTTTGCTCAACCACGATTTCTTTGGCGAAGCCTCTGCTCTATTTCTTGACAAGCGAGATACTTGTGGTAAAAACAACAACAATTTGTAGTAAAAATAACAACAAAGAAAGACTTGGTTTTTAAGGGATTAGTCGTTACTTTGCAAAAGTCTAACCACAGAAAAGCAACAATTGTATCACATTAAAATTCAAGACTATGAAACAAGTTTACAAGAATCTCGCGCTGCTCTTTATGCTGGGAGCAGTCCTTATCGGATGCAGCAAAAAAGTGGACAATCCGAAACCGAACGTTAATGCAATTTCGGGAAATGGATTTGTGTCCGATTCAATGAAAGTGAAGCCCAACACCACAGTCAAGTTTGGCTTCAATGCGGCCAGTAATGCCCAAACCAACCAAGGTCTCACCAAATTCAGGGTTTTCATCTCCGGCGAGCCCAACACCAACACCGTGATTTACGACACAGTCTTCACTTTGAACAACGAAAAGACCTTCCACTTTGAAGATGAATTCACCTTTGCGGAACTTGGAAGATGGCAAATCGTGGGCCGTGCTTTCGATGCCGCCGAAGAGGAAGGTTCGGAGTACATTGACATTACAGTGCTGATGGAAAACTCCTTCACATGGAAAAAAGCGGGCGACACGCTGACAGGCTTCGGTGATTATGGTCTGCTCTGGGACGAGACCATCGCTCAGGACACCATCTCTCTGGTACTCGCCGACACCGTTACAACAAAACTCTTGAAACTCAGTGCTTCCGAGTGGAACGGCATCTATACTGAAGCCCACAAAAGGTTGCTTTTCAAAGACATTAAAAAGAACTACGACAAAGAAGACCAGAGTCAAAACACGTACAAGAAAAACGAGTTGAAAGTCTATAAAGGCATTCTGGCCAAAAAGGAATCTGCCACCTATAATGATGTACTTGTCATATGGAATATGGAGGACAGCGAAAAAAACCTACTGCTGAACATCAACAATTCTTTCTCAGAAGAATATCATGGCGAAAGACACCTGACGGTAAACGGAAAACTGAAATGACGGCTCCGTTTCACATAAAATACAATGATTACGACTCATTAAGTTAGTGATTAGGAAGAGGTCACCCCTTCAAGTGTGGCCTCTTTTTGCTCTATATTGATTGAAATCGACGGACCTAAAGTATATAACCAAAAGTCATAACCCATGAAAAACAGAAGAGGAATAATACTGTTAGCCATGATTCAAATCTGCCTAACAGGAACAGCTCTGTCACAAGACGTAATATTGAAAAAAGACAACACGACGGTTTTGAGCAAGGTGCTTGAAGTCACAAGCACGGAAATCAAATACAAGAAGTGGTCAAACCAAGAGGGACCGACTTATTCCATCAGCCGTTCCGAAGTGGTGAGTATCAACTACCAAAACGGAGAGGTGGACAGGTTTACTGACAACACCACGATTACCCCAGCCCCTCAACAAACCGTAAACCAACCACAGCCACAAGTCCAAATCCCCCAAACCCCTTCTCAAACAGACCCCGAGAAGTCCAAATCGCATTACACCCGAAGCCGTGTGCAGTTCTCGCTGAATGGCGGTGTAGCTATTCCTATGGGAGATTTCGGTGTAACTGACAAAAACAAATATTGCGCGCCGTTCTCTTTTTTTGGCGATGAACTCGAAACAGGTTGTGGCGCAGCCAAAACGGGCTTCAACGCTTCCTTGAGACTGCATATACCCATTTACAAACAAGACAAAGATATTGTCGGTATTCCGCTAAAATTCAATGTAATGTATAATGGGTTTTCGGATGCTGAAAAGAGAGCTTACAGAGAGCTATGGCAACAAATAGGCCATATGATGAACGAGCAATATGGCACTAATGCATACCAATTCCAAGTCACCAAATACTCTAGCTACCTGAATTATTCGTTTATGGGGGGCATTGACTATACACATTATTTCTCCAAATCATTCGGCTTATTCGTTGAAGCTAATTTAGGGTTAAATCTCGCGCAAATAACAAAGGCAAACATAAGTAACCTTTTGGGAGGGTCTGTGGTATACGTGGATTATGACAACTATATCCAATACCATTCTGGAGATGGAATGGAAGTAAGATATAAAACGAAAGCCAATTTCGCGTATGAAATTGGCGGTGGTCTGTTCTTGTTCGATCATTTTAGTATTGGAGTGTTTTATACAGGTTATTCCCCATCCCAAGTATCTCCAACTTGGCGTGAATATATTAATGGTTCCAGTTACACTTTTAGTAATGGCAGTGGAGAGACCATAACGGAGATAACTGCCCCGAAACTCAAAGTCTCTGCATTAAGCATCCAATTGGGTGTTCACTTCTAACCCTTAAAACAACAAGAAAATGAAAACAACAAGAAATCTATTTGTAACCCTTTTCCTGCTTTGCATTGCAGGAATTGCCACTGCACAAGACGTAATTGTGAAAAATGACCAATCTACTGTGATGAGCAAGGTGCTTGAAATCACAAGTACCGAAATCAAGTATAAGAAATGGAATAACCAAGACGGGCCAACATACTCTATCAGCCGTTCCGAAGTGCTAAGTATCAATTATGAAAACGGAGAGGTGGAGAAGTTTTCAGACAACGCCACCAGCCAATCTAACGCTTTCCAAGATATCACCCAGCCCCCTCGAAAAGGCATTATGGAATGTAGTGGCAGCAGACTGCTTCTTAACGGACGCGTATTATCTGATGAGGAAGTCCGGTATCTTGTAGGCGAACATGACTATCAGCTCTATATGAAGGGCAAAAATCTAAACAGTGCCGGCACTGTGTTAGGTTCTATAGGCGGCATAATAGCTGGAGCAGGATTAGGTGCCATGCTTGGGCTAATTGGTAATACCCGGGCTATGGGAATTGCAGGAATCATTGGTTTAGGTGGAATCGCTATTGCAATCCCCGGGGTAGCTCTTTCCTCTACGGGGACAAACAACTTGAAACAAGTTGCAGCAAACTACACCTATGGCACGCCCTACTCGCTCAATCTTTCCCCTTCAATGATAAGATGTGAGACACCACAATTGCAAGGCAACTATGGATTAGGACTAACCCTTAGTATGAACTTCTAAAAACCGATGCGCCCGATGGGATAGAACTAGGCATAAGAAACAATGAAACCAACAAAACTAATCATAATTGCTTTATTTACTCTAATCTTTGCTTCATGTGCAAAGGAACCGACTCCAACGCCAGCTACTCCAACACAACAAGAGCTAGTAGAGGTAACAAGTGTGCTAAAAACATTTTATCAGAACAGTCCAAATCATGTAACAAAAGTCAGGCTATGTATAAAAAATAATTCTTCAAAAACCTTGTATTATTGTAAAGTAAACCTTGGAATTTATGATGATTCCATTGAGGTATATCGCAAAACACTTGAAGTTGGGTCAAAATACAATTATAATTGGACAATAGGACCTAATGAAACACAATGGTCAGACTATTATCCAACAGATTTCTATGCTTTTGGAGATGACGGCTTTAGCGCCAAAGTTACCGAGCCTTTATTTATTGAGAAAACCAACCAATCTAATATGGATAATTATGGGGGAAATTGAAATCAAGATTAGAGAGAACCGCAAGTTTTGGTTCAACATGAAAGTCGTCAAAAGTCAAGTATTATACACCAGCATTATTATGGTATTTTTCCCCATTTTGTTTGCTGGTTGTAAAAAGGTGGATGACGGATCGGCTTCAAAAGAGGATTTGTCGTATCTGATTAAAACTTATTACCGTTATGAGACAAGCAGTCATGAGATTATTAAGCAAACTTGGTCCTATGATGGATATAAACCAATAGAATATAAGTATTATGTAGACGGCCAATTGCTTCAGGAAACGAAGAATTATTCATACAACGGGTTGAATGCAAGTTATGATTCTTATACGTATCGCGATAGCGTTACCAATCGCCAACATGTCGAATGCGAATATCTTGACGAGACGTTTCGGAGAACAAAATACAGCAAGAGTCGCGATTCTCAGAACAACCTCTACGAAACTTATTATGAATATGATGGAAAGAAAAAACTAAGTCAAAAAAGTTATACGAATGGCATGCTTACTGACGAGATTCATTATAGTTATGAAGACTTGCGTTGCACTTATACAACAACAGATTATAATTATGATAATACTATTTGGCAAGAGCGTAGTTATGAAATTCTATATCTTGACGACACCTATCTGCGGGAAAAATCGAGACTGCAAACAAGGAAAAGATATGATACCGATGGGAATCTGACATCTTCAAATACATATTATTATGTCTATGATTATGACGGCAAGAAGCCCAATGGTTATCATTATTATTATAATGGTCAACTGATTGCCGCTGGAAGAGACTACCAATATGATGGCTTGAATTGTATTTATTTTTTAGATAATTACCGTGATGGAGAAGTGTACTCTTCTTCGTTGTATGAGGTTGAATATTTGAAGTGATTAATCGCCTTAACTATGTAAAAGGCCAAACTGCACCAAACCTGTTACACTTCAAAAAAGGCACGATTAGCAGTCTTAGAGCAATCTCAAACCCGTCTTTCTCCTATTTTTTGCATTAGCAATGAGAATTTTTTGCCATTTTTTTGCATTAGCAATGAGAATTTTTTGTAGTTTTGCGCTCAAAACCGCTTAAATGGAAAAAGAAATCATTAGCACAATCATCCGTGAAGCGCAAGATTATATCCCTGAAATAGAACTCTATAAACGGTCCTTAGAACTGGAACAGCAAGGCAATTATGTGTTTGTTGGAGTGAGGCAGTGCGGCAAGTCATACATGCTCTACCAACACATCCAGCAATTGTTACGTGAAGGCCACAATATCAAGGAAATCGTTTATGTCAATTTCGACGACGAACGCCTTCACCTAATGAAAGCGGAAGAACTCGACCTGATACTTCAGGCTTACGCTTCCACCAACAAAGGCAAACCTTTGCTGTTTTTCGATGAAATACAGAACATTGAAGGCTGGGAGCACTTCGCTCGACGGTTGGCCAACCAAAAATATCAAGTTTTCATCACAGGAAGCAACGCCAAGATGCTGGGTCGCGACATAGCCACCACATTGGGCGGAAGATATTGGACTCGCAATGTCTATCCTTTCTCCTTCAAGGAATACATCGGCAGAGAGCAAATCAACCTCGACCTCCATTGGAGCGAAAGCCCAAGATTGAAGGCCTTAGTAGAACGCACTTTTAACTCTTATTTCCAATTTGGCGGATTCCCTGATGTGTTTGACGTTAGGACAAAACGGGTATGGCTCAACGAACTCTACAACAAGATTTTCTTCTCCGACCTTGTTGTGAGAAACAAAATCCGCAACGAAACAGCTCTTCGCATGACGGTCAAACGCTTGGCGGAAAGTGTAAAACAGCCAACAGCCTACAACCGCATCAGCAACTTGGTGAGAAGTGCCGGCATCAATTGTCAAGCCAACACGGTGATGGATTATGTCAGCTGTATGCGCGATGCTTGTTTGATTTTTTCCTTAAACAATTATGCCTCAAAATTTTCTGAACGCGAAACCATCAAAAAACACTATTTTGCTGACAACGGTTTACTGACTATCTTCCTCACCGACGGCGAAACATCCCTTTTGGAAAACTTGTGTGCCATTCATCTCCATCAACATTATGACGAGACACAACTGTTTTTCTACAATAAGAATATAGAAATCGACTTTTTTCTTCCTGAAGAAAAGACGGCCATACAAGCTTGCTATAGTCTAAGAGACCTCCCGACAGCTGAGCGCGAAATCAACGCTTTAGTCAAATTTCATGCTTTTGAACCGTTGAAGCGAGCACTGATTATCACCAAAGATGAAGAAAAAACCTTCAAGAAAGACAACGGCTTAACCATTGAGGTGATTCCCATCTGGAAATGGTTGTTAGAATAGCCTGTCCCACTCCGGCTTCCTTTTCTCGAAAAACGCCGTCATCCCCTCCTGTCCCGACTTTGAAACACGCTGGGCAGCGATGAGCAGCGAGGTTTGGTAGAAAACGGGATTGAACGGGTCTGAAGTGCCGCTCACCATGCGCAGCAGGTTCTTGCACTCAGCCACAGCATCGGGCGAAGCATGGAGGAAATGGTCGATATACTGCCGTTCGGCATCAATCATTCCAGCCTCGTCAACAACGACATTCACCAAACCGAAATCCTTAGCCTCGTCGGCGGTGAAGCGACGACCCGTCAGCATGAGTTCCTTGGCGGCGGTGTTGCCGATTTTGCTTACCACGAAAGGCGATATGGTGGCCGGCGTGAGCCCTATCCTAACCTCAGTAAAGGCAAACTTGGTTTCCTTTTCCGCAATCACAACGTCGGCAGCGGCGATGATGCCGTTGGCCCCGCCTATGCAGGCCCCGTGCACATCCACGATGACCGCCTTGTTGCAATAATAAATGGCGCGAAACAGCTTGGAGAGCTTCTCGGCATCGGCAACGTTCTGATTATGGCTGTAGCCCGCCATAGCCTTCATATAGGCCAAATCGGCACCCGTACAAAAGGCTTTGCCGTTGCCCTTGACGACGATGATGCGAATATCATCGCGGCTGTTGAGCCAGTCGAAAACCTCTGTCAGTTCCTTTATCAACGTGTCGTTCAGCGCATTGCGCACCTCTGGACGGTCGAGGTTGACCCAAGCCACACTCTCGCCCAATTGCACCTTTATCGTGTTGAAATCCATAGTTATCTGTTTGGAGTTTATAATTTGAAATTGCCGCTTACAAGTTGCAATATTCGGAAAAAAATGGCAATTGTCACAATCATTTCGCAAAAAATCCGTTACTTTGCAGCGAAAACAGAATCAACAATGGACGACGACAACCTCAGCAATAATATTGACGACCTCCTGAATATGTTCAAGAAGATGATGGAGCATCAGGACCTTGATGCCATTCCGGGCATAAATGAAGAGCAAAAGGAACAGCTGAAAATGTTCCTTGAAGACTTCGACGAACTGAAAGACAACATGAAGGTGGAAATCTTCAAACTCGACCCCTTTTCAAAACAGATGATGGGAATGGTCATGGGACACCTGAAGGACGTTACAGGCGGCCTTCAGCAAAACGCCGACCCGGCCGATGCTCCCCAAGAACCCACCATTAACCTCAACAAAGAGAAGCAACTGACCGAAATCCCCGGCACCACTGAGAACCTTGAGGCTCAACTTGCTGCCATCGACCAGCAGCTTCGCAACCCCGACCTTACCGATGAGCAAATCAACGCACTTCTCGACCAACGCAGCACCATTGCTGAAGAACTGAAAGAATGAATAAAAGCTTAACCGATATGAAAAAACTACTCTTAACCCTCGTTGCGCTCGTCATCTCAGCGACTTCGTTCGCTCAACTGATTGCCAACAAAACCGACAAAAAAGTGACTCTCGGATTCGACATTTTCAGCGACTTCCAATTGATGCCCAAAGACAACACCACCAATTGGGACGCCCGTGGCTTCAACCAAGGCGCAAGTTGGTACATCACCTACAACTTCCCTTTGGGTGAGAGCTCAAAGCACACCGTGAGCATCGGCGCAGGAATGACGCATCACAACTATTTTTGCTACAACAGAATCATCAACCCATACAGCACCGACACCCTCGTCATCAGCGACTCATACCGCAGCACCGAGAACTTCAGGCGGGCCAAAATCAACGCCAACTATGTTGACATTCCTTTAGAGCTCCGTTTCCGCATCAACGACCAGTTTAAGATTGGCGTTGGCTTCAAGCTCGGCATCCTGTTTATGGCCAAAACGAAATATGTAGGCCCCGATTACACCGAAGGCAGCACCCTCACCGACGAGAACGGCATCATTGTTCACGAAAAGCACACCTACATCAAGAACCTTGAACGCTACTCTTACTCCGTCACGCTTCGCGCCGGTTGGAAATGGCTCAACGCCTTCGCTTCCTACCAACTCAACCCCGTATTTGAAGTGGGCCACGATGCGCCTGTGATTCATCCGCTTTCTGTTGGCTTCACCATCGCGCCGTTCTGATGGACCCGCGGTGGATTATCGCCAAGGCCGAGCAGATGGGCTTCGATGCCTGTGGCATTGCCCGGGCAACGGTATTGAAAGAAGAATCGGCTCTCGTCGAGCAATGGCTTGAAGGCAACCGCGAAGGCGATATGGGTTACCTCACCCGCAACAAGGAAAAACGCTACGACCCGCGCTTGCTCGCCGAAGGCACCAAGTCGGTGGTGACGGTACTTTACAACTACTTCCCGAAACAGGTTTTGCCAGGCGAACGATATAAAATCGCCAAATATGCCTACGGCAGCGACTATCACGAGGTGCTGAAACACAAGCTTCGGCAACTATTGGAACACATCGAGACGCAAACGGGAAAACTTGAGGGCGTCCGCGTCTTCGTCGACTCGGCCCCCGTTCTCGACCGCGCTTGGGCGGTGCGCTGCGGCTTGGGCTTCATCGGGAAAAACACTACCCTAATCCATCCCAAAAAAGGGTCTTTCTTCTTTATAGGCCACCTCTTCCTGCCCTTGGAATTGGAAGAAACCGGACAGCCTTTACCCAACCGTTGCGGACGCTGCACCAAATGCCTCGACGCCTGCCCCACGGGGGCTTTGGAAGCCCCGTTCCGCATCGATGCGAGAAAATGTATCTCCTATCTCACCATCGAATATAAAGGCTCCCTCGACCCATACGACCCAAAGGTCTTCAACGGCTGGATGTATGGTTGCGACATCTGCCAGGATGTGTGTCCTTACAACAAGTTCTCGTTGCCGAACAGCGAACCCGCTTTTCAGCCACAGGAACAGCTGATAGACATGCGGGAGGAAGACTGGAAAAATCTCGACAAAGACCGCTTTGATGCACTATTCAAGCACTCTGCCGTGCAACGTGCCCGATTCGAGGGGCTAAAGCGGAATATCGCGTTTCTCTCGCGTGATGGACAGCGCGATGCTGCTCACGACGAAGCGTGACCGTCTTTATCTTATGGGAGACTTGATGTTGTAGGTCAGAGTAATCTGGATGACCTTGTTGTAGGTATGGTCTGTCCACCATCGCGGTGTGGGATTGGTTTGAAGCGGGGTAAGCGAATACATCATCCTTGCCCCTATGCCCAGATGCCTGGTGATATCGAAATGGAAGCCGTAATTGCCTGAAACGGAGAAGAAGTTCAAATTCCAGTTTTGCGCCGCATGCTCCAATTCGCCGCGATACTTCAACAAAAAATCCAAACTAATACCCAATTCCAATGCGATAAAATCCAACGACTTGCCCCCAACTCTAAAATAACCGAAATCATATCGGAGCATCAAAGGGATTTCAGCAACGTGCAGGCGAAGATTATAGGGGCCATAGCCGGCCATTTCAGCTTCCTCAGCCGAAGAATGGGCACCCATTTGCGTATATTTCAGCTCCATTTGCAGCGCAAAATGACGTGGGAGCGGAAGATTGACATAACCGCCTGCCGTGAAGCCGATTTTGTGATACCCGGCATACAAATCGCCATCCACTTGGCTGAAAGTCGCGCCACCTATGAGGCCGCCATTGAAGGATTGCGGAAAAGCCTTGTTAATCGCCAGCAGGGAAAGCAGGCCGAATGTCAGCAGAATAGTGAGTTTCTTCATCAAAAATCAATTATAATCGACTTGGTATTGATAAAATCTGTCCAATACTTCCTCAACGAAGCGGTAGGTCTCAATGCCGCGCAGGTAGCCGTTGTGGCAGCATGGATCGGTGTAATATTGTTTCTTCGACTTGTTGAGAATGTAAAAGTCCACATTGTTGTACCACACATCAGAATATCTGCCGTATTTCTCAGCAAGCCGCTGGGCATCGTAAACATGACCGAGACCGCAGTTGTAGGCCGCGAGGACAAACTTCACGCGCTCGATACTGTCGGTCACCTTATTAGATAGACAATCGTCGAGAAAACTAATCAGCTGGCCGCCTGCCTCAAGCTGCTCCTCAGGAGTGGCATTATAGTCGATGCCGTATCTCTCCATCACGGCAGGCATAAGCTGCATGAGGCCGAAAGCTCCTTTATCGCTCTCCAAGTCCATCCTGAACCGTGATTCCTGACAAATGAGCGAAGCCAGCAGTCGCCAGTCCCAACCGATGTTCCTGGCCGCCCCCTTGATGATGTCGTCATACTCTGAGAGCTGCCCTCCGGCGGATTTCCTCGTCATGAAGACATTGCTTTTGTTGACGTATTTGGCCAAAATGCGGCTAAGGTTGCGTTGCTCGAAGTTGTCAATCCAGTTATTGAGTGCCGTAAGCAGCGACGAGTCGCCTTCGTGGTTGCGGACAGCCCAACCCAAAGGCTGCTCCACGCTGACATTCAGCTTGGTATCGAGTCCGCGCAAACCGACAGAAGCCATACGCGCCACATATTCTTCCACAACGGTATAGTCAATCTGTCCCGCAGCGACGGCCTGCACGAGGTCGACGCTATTAAGACTGTCGTTTTGAATGATAAAGATGGTGTCGCCAATCTGGTCGGAGAGATGTTCGAGCAGCTTCACCTCGTGGCTGCCCTTAGGCAGATGTATCGTCTTGCCCGCCAAGTCGACCGTCGAGCGAAGCAGCTGGTTTTCCACCTCGTTTTCCGTCGACATCTTGTTCCAGTCTTTGGGCAACCTTTGAACGAGTACGCTGCGTTGCATCAGGATAGGATTGGTCACCATGTATCTTCGTTTCATGTCCTTGTTGGTCCCTATGCCCACAGCTACCATATCAACCTTACAGGAATCCAAAAGGCAAAAACAGGAGTCCAGATTCTCGTTGACCAGCATCTCCAGCTCAAGGCCGTTAGCATTACAGAAGTCGCTCAACAGCTCATACTCAAAGCCCGACGGCTGCCCCGACTTTGTGTTGTAGTTAATTGCTTCACAATTGGTTACCGCCACCAGTTTCCCTTTTTCATGAACATGTTCCAGGATCGAGAGTGTGTCGGACGGGACTTTCTCTTCGTTATTCAAAACACCTGTATTTTGGCAAGAAGCCAAAGCCCAAAAAAGGAACGGTATCGCAAAAATCGCTAATGGTTTTATCGTCATTTCAAGCAGCTTAGCGGCGGTAAAAGTAGAAAAAAAAAGGATTGGTTGAAAAAAAAAGACTTCCGTTTCGATGAATTATGTAATTTTGTCCACTTATTTTAGCAATAAAATGGCCAAGAAAATACAAGATCCTGACTTTTTGTACTCCTTTTTGCTGCTCTATGTCAACGGAAACACACGCAGAGCATACCGCAGATTTGAGGTACACGGGAAAGAGAACCTTCCGAGAAACAGCGCCACCATTTTTGGCGTCAATCACAGCAACACGCTGATGGATGCTTTAGTGCTGTTGTCGTCCAACAACATCCGCAAGGTGTTCATCGCGCGGGGCGACATTTTCAAGAATCCCATTGTGGCCAAGATTCTGAATTTCATGCGCATCCTTCCCATCTTCCGCATACGCAACGGAGTGGCTGCTGTACGCAACAACGACGACACCTTAAACAAAGCGGTTGACGTCATCCACGATGATGTCGACCTCTACCTCTTCCCCGAGGGCACCCACCGCACCAAGCACTCGCTGATGCGTATGGGCAAGGGGCTTTTCCATATCGCCTTAGATGCCAACAAACAGTTCGGGTCAGAAAGCCGCCCGATTTATATCGTCCCCACCGCCATCGAGTATGGCGACTACTTCCGTTTCCGCAGCACGGCGTTGATCAACTTCGGCAAACCCATCAACGTCACCGAATTCCTCAAAAACACCAACGAGGAAAACGAGGCTGTTGTCATCAACCAACTCAAGGATTTGCTGGGCAAGAGAATCTCTGAATTGTTCACCTATATCCCCGACGACGAAGATTACGACGCCATCTGGGAAATCGTCAAGATGAAGAACGAGAAACGCGCCGGAGGACTCTACAAAAAGATGCTCCGTAATCGCGCCACTGTCGATAAGGTACTGAAATTCAGAGAAGAGCAACCCGAAGAAGCCAAAAGCCTTTTCAAACGCGTTATGGATTTTGCCAACGAGCGCAAACGGCAGAAGATTTCTGTGATGTCGACTGCAAGGAAATATCCTCTGATTAATTTCTTGTGGAAGCTGGGCTTGCTGTTGGTGTGTCTGCCTTATTTCGTTGCTTCGGCTGTCATCACCCTGCCTATTTGGCTCACCACTTTGATTATCAAAGGGAAACTGAAAGACAAAGCCTTCAGCAACACTGCCAGTTATGGTGTAAAATTAGTGCTTTTCCCCATCATCTTCATCACAGGCACCGTCATGTTGTTCTGCAATTTACCTTGGCTTTGGGCTTTGGTCGGTACGGTGCTGCTCTTTTTCTCCTATTCCATTTTGGTGGATTACTGCGAGTTGGCCCGCCGCTGGATTTCCGACGTGCGCTGGACCTTCAAGACGAAGCTACGCAAACAATATGAAGCCCTAAACCTCAATTCCTTATTCTAAAAACCAATCATCATGTCACAACGCTGGATTATCCCCGATATTCACGGATGCTTAAAAACACTGCAATGCTTGCTTGAAAGAACACTTAAAATCACAAAGCACGACCAGCTTTATTTCCTGGGCGACTACATCGACCGGGGTCCCGACGGGAAGGGCGTCATCGACTACCTGATGGGACTGCAAAAGGAAGAATACGACGTGCATTTCCTGAAAGGCAACCATGAAGATCTCTGCGTTACGGCGTTTACAGCCGACCAGAAAAAGCGTTTGTTCGGCAAGCATCCCGAGCAAAAGGAATGGGAGGCTGTGGGCGCAAAAGCCACACTGGAAAGTTTCGGAGTGAAACATCCAAGGGAAATACCCCAACTTTACATCGACTGGATGAACGCCTGCCTGCCCTACATCGAACTGGAAAACTACATCCTCGTCCACGCTGGCCTGAATTTCAAGGCTGAAGACCCCTTCAAGGATGAGCACAGCATGATGTGGACCCGCAAGTTCAATGTCGATTTCGAAAAATCGCACGGCAAGAAAGTCATTCACGGCCACATCCCCGTCGATTACAGCTTTATGTACCTCATTGTGGAAAACAACGACAACTACGACTTCATCGCTTTGGACAACGGCGTCTACGTGACCAACAAACCGGGAATGGGCAATCTGATGGCCTTTAATCCCGACACGCGGCAACTGTTGGCGCAATCGAACATGGATTTGTAATCAACGCGTCCCAACGACTACGGCGTTCCTGAACTGCTTCACCTTACCTTCAAAATTGAATACTTCGGTTACGACGACATACACGCCGACGGGAACTTTGTTGTTATTATCATCGAGGCCGTTCCAAAGGACGCTACCCTCCTGCCCTATCAGTTCCCCTTTGGCCAGATGACGGTTGAGCTGCCCTGCTACGTTGAAGATGTAAATATTCATCGTATAGCCCGCCTCATCGAAATGGTACGAGACAAAGCAGGCATCGTCGAAGCCGTCGCCATCGGGCGAAAACACGTCGGGACTGATGGTGATTTCATCATCAGACGGATCTGCACTTTGCATCATCGAGTTTTCATAGCCCGGTGTGCCAAAATGAACGCGCTCAGCGGCTGAGTGCCAATTGTTGGCATCGAGTGAAGACTGGTCGAAGCTGACGCGCTCCAACGAAACGCCCTTGGTCTCCTTGAGCAGCGGATAGTGCATACTTTCAGAGAACACCATTTGGTCTATCACGGTACCCGACTTGCTCATTAAAAGAGCTGTACCTCCCGAATTGGCATAACTCGGGAAAGAGGCCATCTGCACAAAGTTGTCGGTTGAACATTCATACTGCTGTCCCACAATTTCGCTGTTGGTGGAAAGCAAGACATAGGTCTGTGGCAGCAACAGGTGGCTTTCTGACGCAATTTCCTTCAAAATAGTGTCGGCAGGATTGGGGAAACTCTCCCTGATGACACCGAGCATCAAAGTGCTGAGGTCGAAAGTTTCATCAGTAGGGTTGTATAACTCAACATAATCCACACCCGGGGCTATAGGATTGAAAAGAATTTCGTTAATAAGGATGTCGTAAGGCGAAACCTCATAGGTGGAAAAAGCAAAAGTGGTCGGTTCCATCATGTTGTCCCACAAATCCTTGATATTGGAGACCGACAAAGTATAATGCACTCCACCACTTATTTCGCGCTCAAACTCAAGGACGACCATAGCCGCATTGTCGCCAAAAGCTGCTGATATGGGACTCCCCAAACCATTATCGACCATATAATTTGAGGGATTGAGGGCTGAGGTTTCGCTGAGGGCTTCGTTGAATGAGAGCTGCAGGCGCAGAGGGTCAAGCACCTCGCAACCGAGAAGCAAGGGAGGATCGTGGTCGATGACACGCGGACCGACATAGAAATTGTCGAAATAGATTTTCTTGGCATTGCTGGCGGTAAAAGTGGAGCAAAAGCCGAAGAAGCCTGTTTTGCCCAAAGTTTCATCAGCTCCTTGTGCCTCAACAGTATAAACACCCGAATTATCGTAGCAAGTCCTTAACACCCAGTTGCCTTCACGGTCACAAGTCATCTTGACAGCTACGGCAAAGGAAGAGGCAACAGCTCCTTCACCGCCGCGCAAAACACGCTGCAAGCCATCAGCATCTTTGCGGAACATCTCGATGGCATCGCTGCTGCCACCTTCGCCAAAACGGAGAAAATAGCCCTTCGCGACTTGGGTCAAATCAGCGTTGTCGGCACAAAGCCACACATCAGTAAAGTTGTTTCCCGACGGAGCAAAAGCCTCGCGAATCCAAAACTGCCACTCCATCGACTCGTACTCCATGATGGGTAACGAAAGATAAGCTATCCCCGCCTCTTCTGCGTTGAGTTGCAGTTGCATACCCGTGTTGACGACGAACTTGTCTACCGTCCCCGACCAATTAGGGTTTTGGATGAAGTCGCCGTCAGAAAAGTCGTCAGCAATTTGTGCAAGCACCGAAAAGGGCAACAACAGCAGGAGAATCAAGGCTTTTTTCATGGGTACAGTATCATTTTAGTATGGCAAAAGTAGGGAAAATGTCGAAAGATTCAAAAGAAATGACTAATTTTGCAGTTTATCACCGAAATGAAAGTCCGTCAACTCATAGTATTCTTGTTATTGCTGCTTGCGGCACAAGGCATTGTGGCCCAAGAGCAAGATACCGTGCAACGCAAGAAGACCCGCGTGAACATAGAGCATTACGACAAGGCCACCTATTCCAAAAGCCAAGGCGAAATGCAGCGGCTTATCGGCCACGTGAGAATCCGCCACGACTCGGCCTATTTCTTCTGTGACAGTGCCTATTTCTACGAGAAAGACAACAGCTTCGAAGCCTACCAGAACGTCCACATCATAGTCAATGACAGCGTGGAAATCTTCAGCGACCTGCTCAACTATGACGGCAACACCCGCTTCGCTGAATTTTTCGACAACGTGAAGCTCATGGACGACTCCACAACGCTGCTCACCGAATACATGACCTACGACCGCAACCTGCATCTGGCCAGTTATCCCGACAGCGCGACCACCTACCGAGGCGACAAAACCCTGAAAAGCCATTATGGCTATTACCGCGACCGTCTCAAAGAGTTCTCTTTCTTCGAAAATGTCGAGGTATTCAGCCCGAAGTACCAAATGTATACTGACACCTTATATTATAATACAGGTATTGAAAAGATGTGGTTCCTCGGCCCAACAACCATCATCAACAAGGAAAACGTGTTGGAAGGAACTCATGGCTATTACCTTGTTGAAGAAGACTATGTATTTCTTGACCAACGGCCTTTCATGCACAACGAGACGCAGCAAATACACTCCGACTCCATGTTATATGACAGAAACATCGGTCTGGCAAAGGCCTATGACCGTGTGGATATGATTGACACTTCATATCAAATCGTCATGCGTGGCAATTACATGGAATTATGGGAGCATAAAGATTTTTCTTTCGCCACCGACAGTGCCTACGCCATCTACTATGACAGCGGCGACTCGCTCTACATCCACGGCGACACCCTGTTTTTCCACTTCGACAAGGAGAAGGAAGAACTGAAGAAACTCATCGCCCGCCGCAATGTGCGCTTCTTCAAGAGCGATATGCAAGGTAAATGCGACACCTTAACCTACTTGATGTCCGACTCCACGATTCGTATGCGCGTTGCCCCTATCCTTTGGTCTAAAGACAGCCAAATGTCTGCCGACAAAATCGACATCAAGACTGATGGCGAAAACATCGACTTCGTGCTGCAAAACGGCAACGCTTTCATCATATCGCAAGACACCATTGAAGGTTTCAACCAAATCAAAGGTGCCGACATCATCTCGCGCTTCAAAGACGGCAGCATACATCACGTCAACGTGGACGGCACCAAAGCAGAAACCATCTATTGGATTCGCGACGACGACGGAGGTCTGATCGGCATCGATGTGTCGGATTCAGAGACGATGGTCATCGAAATGAAAAACAATAGCGTTTCAAAAATCAAAGGTTACAAAAAAACCACTGAAACCATGTACCCCGAAGACGACCTGAAGGAATCGTCACGATATCTGGCAGGCTTCAAATGGTTCGATGAGGTACGACCTAAAAACCGTTACGACATCTTCCGCCACGCAGAAGCAGAAATGCCAACTGTTGTCCCCGAGGAGAAACCGCAGCAAAAAGAAACAACAGAACCAGGCGTTGAAGAAGAGCAGCCTAAAAAACACAGAGCTAGAAAAGGAAACAGCAATTAAAATAATAAAGTCAACAATCCATCATGAAAAAACTCATCCTCATCCGTCACGGAGAAAGTGAATGGAACAAACTGAACCTCTTTACGGGGTGGACCAATGTAGACCTTTCAGAGAAAGGTGTCAAAGAAGCCATTGAAGCAGGCAAGACCTTAAAAGAAAACGGCTACAAGCCTGAAATCTGCTTCACTTCCTACCTTAAACGTGCCATCAAGACCCTCAACCTCGCCCTCGAAGCGATGGATATGGACTGGTTGCCCGTTTACAAAACATGGAGACTCAACGAGAAGTCATACGGCCAGCTGCAAGGCTTGGACAAGAAGATGACCGCCGAGAAGTATGGCGACGAGCAAGTGCGTCTGTGGCGCCGCGCCTTCGATGTGCGCCCACCAGCGCTCGACATGAACGACCCCAAGAGTCCCCGCATGGATCCACGCTACGCCGAACTCACCGACGAGCAAATCCCGCTCACCGAAGCCCTCTGCGACACCATCGAGCGTGTGATGCCCTACTACGAAAACAACATCATGAAAGCTTTCGAAACCCACGACCAAGTGTTGGTGGTGGCTCACGGCAACAGCTTACGTGGCGTTGTAAAGGTGCTGAAAAACATGAGCAATGACGAAATCATCGCCTTCAACATCCCGACAGGCATCCCCTATGTCTTCGAATTCGACGACAATATGAAGCTGCAAAAAGACTTCTTCCTCGGAGACCCCGAAAAGGTGGCCGCACTGATGGCGGCAGTCGCCAATCAAGGCAAAGCAAAGTAAAAGAAAAAGGGCTGCTCAAGCAGCCTTTTTCTTTTTAGAAGATGTAATTGAATCCAACAAAGAATTTGAACTTCTCTCCGTCGCGCGGATCTAAAGCACGACCAGCATCAACGCCAAGAATCATGTTGCGGTTCATGATGATTTTCAGGCCAGCACCTGCCGACATGTGAACGCTTTCCTTGTCGCCGCTATAGTAGAACTGCTCAGGCTCCTCGCCTTCAGGCAGGCTCTCCTCATACTCCTTTTGTTTCTCGATAATGTCTTCCTCGCGGAAAGGTTGGATGATCATACCCGCATCGAAGAAAGGCGAAAACACCAACTGCCAGTTCTGGTTGATAAACTTGAAATCGAGGAAATGCCAACGCAACTCGGCATTACCCAAAAGGAATCCATCGCCAAGTACACCATTGCGGTTCACGCCACGCATGGTGACCACACCACCCAAACCTTCCGTATACATCTTTTGGAAGAACGGCAAGTTGATATTGTTAATCATATACCAAGGTGATTCACCCACAATCTTGTGCTGCACGCCCAAACGATAGGCCAATGTAAGCTTGTCCTTATAGAGCGGAACATAATGACGCCACATGAAAGTTTGCACCAAACTGTTGTAACCGTTTCCGTCAATGAAGTCAGAAGAGCCTGTGAGGGTATATTCGGCATAAATACCTTTCGAGGGGTCGCTGTTGTGGTCGCGGCTATCATAGTTGAGTCCAAGACGCACCTGAGCAATGTTACCGCCATTTTTCTCGTTTTGCCTAATGATACCAGCGTTCACATAATTCGTGTATAAAGTCTGCTGTCCCTCATAACTCGGCAGATTGATACTGTCTGTGCTTACGTTATAGTAAGCCAAACCCACCACCCAGTTGAGGTTCGGGATGAAACGTAACGGTCTTTGCATACTACCTACAAAACGCAGCGTATTGCGTTTGATAAAATAGTAGCCGCTTTTGAAATCATCAACACCTACATTGACAGCCAGATTGGGGTCATATCTGCCTGCCTCGTAGCCGTTGAATCCAAAAAACTCAAACTTCTTGGAATAGTTGTAGGTGAGGTCAAAAAACAATTTGGTGTCTTTGATTAGATACGGCATATCAGCATAGAAGCGGAACACACCGGACCCCTTTGTATAGCGCGAGACTTCAACATTGAACTTATAGAAATAGCGGGGATAGCGTGTGCCGTCACCAAAGTTGAAGATATCGACACAGGCGCCATACTGGAATCCCAAATCGCTGTCGAAGCCTACCACGGGCAGTGGGCCAATGTTCCATCCTTGCTTAATAATCTCGCCTTTTTCGTTGTAAATTTTTTCTTTTTTAGCCTTCTTGGTTTTCTTTTCTTGGTTTTGTTCTTCTTGTGCAAAGCCGCTCACAGTCAGCAGCAGAGCAAGCATAAACAGTAAGGATTTCTTCATTTTTACTTGATTTAGTTGTTGCAAAAATATGGATTTTATCAATCAACAGGCAAAAAATGTGCTATTTTTGCCGCTCAATAGTACAAGCAATGAATAACTTTGAGCTTATCTTGATTGCCGTGGGTCTGTCGATGGACGCCTTTTCGGTGTCTATCTGCAAGGGTTTAACCACCCAAAGATTCTCATGGCGCACGGCCTTGACCTGCGGCTTGTGGTTTGGCTCGTTCCAAGCCCTGATGCCTGTTGTCGGCTACTTTTTGGGCGCGCAGTTTCAGGAGATGATTGAAACCTACGATCATTGGATTGCCTTCGGATTGCTCTTTCTGATTGGCACCAATATGATTCGCGAAGCGGTCTGGGGCAAAAAAGAAAAGGACGAAAACAACGGTTCTCTCGATCTCAAGACCATGTTCCTTTTGGCTATCGCCACCAGTATTGACGCTTTAGCCATTGGTGTTTCGTTCGCCTGCATCCAAGTCAAAATATGGATTGCAATATCTATAATAGGTGTTATCACCTTCCTTTTTTCCATATTAGGAGTGAAAATCGGGAATGTATTCGGCTCAAAATACGAGAAATCAGCAGAAATTATTGGCGGTATTATATTGATTCTCATTGGTTTAAAAATCCTTTTTGAGCATTTGGGAATCATCAACTTATGATTGATTAGAAAAAACTGAAAAACATTTTGCGCAGCATATTGAAAAAATATGTACTTTTGCAGCGCAAAACGGTTCGGGATGTAGCGCAGCCCGGTAGCGCGCTTCGTTCGGGACGAAGAGGCCGCAAGTTCGAATCTTGTCATCCCGACTTTGTAAAAAACCAGCTTGAATTTCAGGCTGGTTTTTTTGTACCTTTGCGCCCATGAAAAACAAGATTGAAATCATGGCTCCCGTGGGCTCGTATGAAGCTCTGGCAGCCGCCATACAATCCGGTGCAGGCAGCGTCTATTTTGGCATCGGAAAACTCAACATGCGCTCGCGCTCAGCGAAGAACTTCACCCTTGATGACCTACGCCAATTGGCCGAAACCTGCAATGAAAACGGCGTAAAAAGTTATGTTACAGTGAATACTGTAATTTATGACGAGGAGATGGAAGAAATGCACCAACTGCTGGATGCCATCAAGGCCAACGGCATCTCAGCCATTATCGCCTCCGACCAAAGCGTCATCCAATATGCCCGACAGATTGGCATTGAGGTACACATGTCCACCCAATGCAACATCACCAACCTTGAAGCGGTGCGCTACTATTCCCAATTTGCCGACGTGATGGTCACCGCCCGCGAATTGAATATCGACCAAGTGAAACACATCACTGAAGAAATCGAATGCCAACAGATTCGTGGCCCACATGGCAATTTGGTGCGCATCGAGGTGTTTTGTCACGGGGCTTTGTGTATGGCTATCTCAGGCAAGTGCAACCTGAGTCAGGATATTTTCAACTCGTCCTCCAATCGCGGGGCTTGCATGCAACTATGCCGTCGCGGCTACGATGTGCGCGAACGCGAAGACGGCTATGAATTAACTCTCGACAATGAGTACATCATGTCACCCAAAGACCTTTGTACCCTACCCTTCTTGGACAGGGTTTTGGATGCTGGAGTAGAGGTACTGAAGATCGAAGGCCGTGGACGCTCGCCAGAATACACCAAGGTTACCGTAGCGGTATATAGCGAGGCGATAAAAGCCATTCAGGACGGCTCCTTCACACAGGATAAGATTGATGCCTGGATGGAACGCCTTCGCAGCGTCTACAACCGAGGTTTCTGGGACGGGTATTATCTTGGCCGCCGCACCTTTGAGTGGTCGAAGCAATATGGCTCACACGCCACGCAAAGCAAGGAGTATATTGGCCTTATCACCAATTATTACAGCAAGTTGGGCGTAGCCGAAATCCGAATGGACAGCCACGAACTTAAACTTGGAGAACAAATCATGATTATCGGCCCTACAACAGGCGTTTATGAAGACACACTCAACGAAATCCGCGTAGATTTAGGTCAGGTAGAACAAACCGTGAAAGGCGAGTACTGCTCCATTCCCGTGAAATCGTTGGTAAGGCGCGGGGATAAAGTGTATAAGGTGGTAATGCTGCAAAGTCAGAGTTGAATTACACCTCGCTTAATCTTATCGTTGATTATCCAACGAGCGTCGGCCTCCAGTTGCTTTTCAACAGGCTTTCCATTTTTCTTGGCTTTCTCTTCAATTTGTCTCATCAAATCGGGCTTGAGTATGATTTGGTTTTGCATGTCTTCAACAAGGCTGAGAAAGAGGTCGCGTTTCTGTTCCGGATTGGGCATATCGCGCATCAAGGGTCTGCCTTCTATGACATTGTGTGCTTCCATGAGCAGCACCTGCTCCAAAGTGGTGTTTTGAATCACCGTCTGGCAACCCGACAGATTCGCCATCCAAACCGAATCCCTTTTGATTTCGTTGATTATCATTATTTCCCTAATCCTTGGATTGCGGAATGAGGGCATACTGTCGCTGGCAAGTTCTACGAAATAGCGATCAGGATGATTGTGAATCAGGTCGTTGGCCTTATTCCAAAAAGATTGACGTTCCCCGGTGGTATCGTCTCCATGAGCCAAAGCCGCCAAAGCCAAACTGTCGGTGAGATATTCTCGCGTTTCATCGATTCGTTTTTTGGAAACACACAGGTTCAAAACAAGGGCGTTGGCAAACCCCGATGTTCCTTTGTTCATCTGGTTGCCAGTGGTGAACCAAACCACATAATCGAAATGCAAGAGTTTTTCCAAAACATCTGCCTCGGCCACAGACATACGTGGCTGCAAATCATCGCCGTCATAAATCGTGGAAAAATAATACCAGAACTCCACCTCATCGAACAATTCCTTCATGGGAACAAAATGCGCCATCGACCAAAAGAAGGAATTACCCACAAAAAGCACTTTTGGCTTCACCAAAGTTGAATCCTGTTCCACACCAACCTCGCATCTTGGGCAGTATCCGTATTGATGCCTTAAGGCAAAGGACAGATTGAGAAGCTGCTCCAAGTCATTGTCGTAATCGTGGTCTTGTTGACGAACCTCATAGGCTTCTCCGATTTTAATCTTAGGCAAAGCAACACCCTTCAGTTCGCCCATTAGGCGCGAAAGCGAGTCGACAGCATAGACAGAAGTGAATATCCAATGCGCCCCAACCTGCGGAATCAAGGGATAGTCAACTGTGTCTTTCATCTTTTGGAACCAACGTGTCATTTCAATATACGGGAAACCTGATTCATCCAACCGGTCGACGAAGTAATCGCATGCATTAAACGTGGTGGTGTCGTGCACATCATTAGGAAGGAACTCCGGATAAAGAAACGCTTTCTCGGGAGCCATAAAGACCATCAGTTCCACATCGTTCTCGTATAAAATAGTACGAGCCCAGTTGAGGTATTTCACCTCTTGGTCGAAGTCACGCTTTGCAGACTCCACATCTGGATGCCAGCGCAACAACTCATGACCATAATAGTCGCTCACGCTTTGCTGATAATAGAGCCATTCTTTTTTCCCAACAGCCACATCACGAGCGTATGTCTTGCGGTAGAAGTTCCAAAGATACTGGTTATATATCCTTATGACAGGTTCACGAAAGCCGAAATGCTGTCCAAGATAGGCTTCCATCTGTTTCTGATAGTGACCAGAAACATAGCTTCCCTTTGAACACTCAGGCTTTTCTTCCTCTACAACAACTCCATTCAAAGGCTTTAGGGACATCAGACGGAAATGCTCTTGGAGTATCGGCAAGAAAGCCAACACACCAAGGATGGAGAAAAGTATGATATCGTATGTCGTTTTCTTTTTCATGGATTGCGAGATACGCCTATGGATTGTTTGAGGTTTGTTGATTGTTACGTATAGTGTAGATGGCATTGAGCCGAAGCATCTCATCAAGGCTGACACCTCGTTCTTCAGCCTGTTGCTTAACGCTTTCGAACCATTCGGGAGCACTTTTTATGCGTTGAATGACACCTTGAATCTGTTTTTCCACACTCTCGGCATCGCGCTCCAAAAAGGCTTGCTGGGCTGTTTCGCAGAAACCGAACATATAATCATAGCCATAGACCGAAGTATTGACGACCAGTATCAAGTCGACTTCGTCAATTACTTTATAGACATCGGGATAATACTTCACCTTGCCCAAAAACTCAATCTTTTTAGTGATGACATCGTCGTTGTATTTCCAATACTCGCAGCGGCCGAAGGCATCAGCAAAGCACGACTCATGCAGTTGAATGAAGTAGCTGTCAGCAATGGCGAGAATGTTGGGCTTGTTCAGGGTAGTGTCGCTGAGGGCCATAATAGGTTGCGGCAATGCAGGTTTGCGGATGGGCAGCAACAGATTCATCAGGTTTTCCAACTCACCGTCTTGTTTCGAGTAATCGGTCGAAAGATTCTCATCTACACAAACGATATGCGGCATCTCTTGTCCAATGAGGCTGCCGATTTTGCTCAGCACCGAGTCAGCCACAAAGGGGATAGTGCTTTCGGCCCAATGCGTGCCGTAACGAGTATAAAGCGGGTATTTTGTCTGCCCTTTCAGCGATTTGAAAAAGCCCAGAAAATCGATATGCGGGATGTTGTTTTCCTTGAACAGTTGGGTGTAATAATCCTGAACGCAGAAAGGCATGATGGAGTCCTGATAGTCTTGGGGCATGTATTCAGGATAGACCCAGGTTTTGGAAGGAGCCTCCACAAAGAGAAAAGCTGTGCCATGATTGCGGAGACTATCGATAAGCACAAGCGTTTTCTCTATATTACGTTGGGCCTGGGCTTCAAAAGCCTCACGAGACCCATAGACGTTCTTGAACTTCCTTCCCGTCACCTCGTCGAGATACATCTTGAGATAAAGTTCCTTGCGGCTCCCCATGATGATGTTATCGTTGGTCGACTTGCCAAATAAAGAGAACTGGCATTGGTTGTATGACCTGATGCACACCTCCCGGAAACCGCTGTTGCGTTTGGCATGATCCGTGAGATAGTTCTGGAAGGTGCCGTCGTAACAGGTCTTCAGGCTCAATTTTACGGGCTGCTCGTCGGGAACATAGCCAGCCAGAGGCTTCATCTTCACTACATGAGTGAATCCTTGCAAAAGTATAGCGGTGAGCACCGCAAGAATGCAAACGAACTGTATGAGGAAATGTGTTTTCTTATTCATGACTTAAAATCGGAAATATATGAAGGGGTTGAAATCGGAAACACACAACGAACCTGCTGAGAGGATGAAGAGAACCAGTGTAATGGCAAACATGGTCCATGAAAGTGGCTTGGAATAGCTGTCGGCGAAAATGTTGTCCTGAAGCTTCTGGCCGAGGGGCGACAGCGTGAGAAATGAGAAGACGACCGCAAGGGCGAAGGTACACCAGAACTGAGCATCGCCGGCCACCGTCAAGCCACCTTTGATGGCGAACAGTGCCTGATAATAAGCACCAGCATCGGCTGCCGTGTCAACACGGAAGAGCACCCAGCCCATAGCCACCAAGAAGAAAGTGATGATGACCGAAGGAATAGTGCCTGTCTTCTTTAAGGCATTCTTGAGGAAAAGTTTGTCGGCACAAATGAAAAACCCGTGAAAAGCACCCCAAAGAACAAAATTCCACGAGGCGCCGTGCCAAAGGCCCGAAAGCAAGAAACAAAGCCACAGATTGAAATACATCCGCCCTTTGCCCTTGCGGTTGCCTCCAAGCGGAATATAGAGGTAGTTCATGATAAAGTTGCCCAAGGTCATGTGCCAGCGTTTCCAGAACTCGGTGACGCTACGGCTGGTATAGGGGTCGTTGAAGTTCTCTGGGAAGCGGAAGCCCATCATCTTGCCGAGACCGATGGCCATATCGCTGTAACCCGAGAAGTCGAAATAGATCTGAAACGTGTAGGCAAGAATTCCAATCCAGGCGGTTCCAGAAGCCATGTTGCCGTAGTCCATCCCGAATACTTGGTCGGCATAGAGTGCCATCGTGTTAGCGATGAGTACTTTCTTGGCCAAACCGATGACGAAGCGGTAGAAGCCCAGCACACGGTCTTCCATCGTACTGCTGCGTTCAACCAGTTGTGCTGCCACGCTGTTATAGTTGACGATGGGGCCTGCTATGAGTTGAGGGAACATCATGATATACAGCACATAATCCGTCAGTTTTTGGCTGGCTGGTGTAGTACCGCGATATACATCTATAGTGTAGGTGATAGATTGGAAAGTGAAGAACGAGATGCCAATGGGCAAAGCCACCTTCATCCAACCGACAGGTTCTTGGTGCATCCACCCCAATAGAGCGTTGAGGTTCTCCATGAAGAAATTGGCATATTTGAAATAAAACAGCAACCCCAAGGCCATGATGACAGAGAGGGCGCACAGCAACTTCTTTGTCCCTGTCTTTTCGGTCTGGGCCATACCTCGTACCAGGAAATAATTGATAACGCACTCACCGACGAGCAGAAACACGAAGTCGGGCGCACCGTATGCATAAAACACCAACGAGAAGAGCAAGAGCGTATAGTTCCTAAACTTATGAGGCGTGATGAAATAAGCTATCAGGAAGATAGGCAGAAAAAAGAAAAGGAATATGTTGCTGCTGAATACCATATCTTATCTTGAATTAAGGTTGCTTTTGTTCTTTTTGTTCCAGGATATATTCGGCATTGATACGGAGGTTTTCCTCCATAGTAATGCCTCTTTCTTTGGCTTGCTGCTCAATGAGGCGGAGCCATTCCGGATTGTCCTTGATAGATTCCATGACGGAACGAAGCTCATCTTCATCGCTGCTGTCTTTCTGGTAAAGCGCAATAGCCGACTGCGTGAAACCGTTCATATAATCAAACAGATAATTGGACGTGTAAACGGCCATTACAATATCGGCGTTTTCCAGAACCTGGCGAGCTTCGGGCAAATACTTGAAGTGCTTCCAACTGTAATCAGGATTGGAAGAGATGACGTAATCATTATATTTCAAGTAATTCCATGAATCGAACGCATCAAGGAAGCAGGTCTTCTCAAGGGAGACAAAATAGCCGTCACCAACGACAACCAAATTTGGCCTGCTCTTCCCCACCGTGTCTTGCAGCGTGAAAATGGGGCGCGGCACTTTGGGCTTGGCCAAAGGAAACAACAGGTTGAGGCTATGTTCCAGTTCGCCATCCTGCTCCGTATATTTTGAGCCGGGATTAGGGTCGATATAATGAATTTTCGGGAGCTGACAGCCTAAGATTTCCTCCATTTTCCGAAACAGCGAATCGCAGACGAAAGGCATAGTCGAAGCGGCCCAGTGCGTCCCTGTGCGCGTATAAAGCGGATAAGGAAACGTTTCCTTTTGCTCCTTGAAATACTGATAGAAATCGATGTGGGGAATACCGTTTTCCTTGAACAGTTGGACGTAATAGTCTGCTAAACAAAATACAGAGAGGCTATCTTGATAAGATTCGGGAAGACATTCGGGATAAACTGCAGGCTTGGTGGGGCAGACAACAAACAGGAATCGGGTGCCGTGCTTCCGCAAGGTGTCCATCAAGGTCTTTGTCTCGCGCACATTTTGCTGTGCAATGGTCTTGGCTGCTTCCACCGTACCGTATTTCGACCGCAACAGTTTTCCCGTAACATCATCAATATGCCCAGTAAGGAAAAACTCGTGGTCTTTACCTTCAACGATATGCTTGTTGGCACATATCCCGAAACAATCATACGCCATCTGATTGTAGCAGCGGCTATAGAACTCCCGAAAGCCCGTGTGTTTCCTCGCTTGTTGGGCAAGACAATCCTGATATGTGCCATCAAGATAATTCTGAAAATTCAAATCACAATGCTGGACTTGAATATTACCGGCATACTGGCTCAATGGCTTTAGCGGAATAGCGTGAGTAAAGCCCTGCAACATGGTGGCAACAAACATCCCCATAAGGCAACAGAATTGTACGATATAATGCCGTTTGCCTCTCATCATCAGAATCTGAAATAGATGAACGGACTGAAACCGCTGGCGTTCAAGGCACCGAGGCAGAAGACGAAAGCCAAGATGCTGACCACGAATGCGATGATATGCTGCCGCCGGTTGTATTCAGTGAAGTAAATCTTATCCTGCACCTTAAGACCGAACTTCGAGAGGGTGAAGAATGAGAAGAAGGCGGCCACGAGCATAGTTACATAGAGGTGAGGATTGTCGCCAAAATGGAAAGGAGCAAAGTCGAAGGCAAACAGGCGCTTGATGAAGAGCCACGAGAGGTCGATGCGCTCGATACGGAAGAAGCAACGCGTCAACACGATGATGAGGAAGGTGAAGAACACGCTTGGAATCCTGCCCAACCGCTCGTTGAACTTCTTGAGGAAGAGCTTGTCAGCACAAATAAAGATACCCTGCAAGGCACCATAGACTACGAAATTCCATGCAGCTCCGTGCCACAAACCGCTGATGAGGAAGCAAAACCATAGATTGAAGTATTTGCGGGCTTCTGTCTTCACGCGGCTACCGCCCAAAGGGAAGTAAAGATAGTTCTTGATGAACACACTGAAGGTCTGGTGCCAACGACGCCAAAATTCTGAAATCGTAGTGGAGACATACGGGTTATCGAAGTTCTCAGGAAATTTGAAGCCCATCATGCGACCTAAACCGATGGCCATATCGCTGTATCCCGCAAAGTCGAAATAGATTTGGAAGGTGAAAGCGAAGATGGCAATCCAGGCGCTGGTGGAGTCAATAGTGGCAATCTTGTTGGCGATGTCGGCAATCTGTGCAGAGGTCAGCACATCGTAATTCGACGGTCCCAGAATCTTGTCAACTTGGAACCCGATAACGTCAGCAATGAGAATCTTCTTGCTCAGACCTATCACAAAGCGGTAGAAGCCATGCAACCTGTCTGTATAGAGCGACTCACGGTTTCGAATTTGGTCGGCAATGTCGCAGTAACGGACGATGGGGCCGGCGATGAGCTGCGGAAACATAACGATATAGAGCATATAATCGCTTAGTTTGTCCATCGGCTCATTCACCTTGCGGTAGGTGTCGAGAGTGTAGGTGACACTTTGGAACGAGAAGAAAGAGATGCCAATAGGCAACAGTATCTTAACCCATTGTAGCGGTTCGGCATGAAACCAGCCCCTAACCGCATTGATGTTCTGCATCGTGAAGTTGCCGTACTTGAAGTAGAACAGAAGTCCAATGCTGATGGCGATGGAGACACCGCAAAGCAGCTTTTTTAGCCTGAGTTTCTCCACCTTATTCATCCATCGCACCAAATAGAAGTTGGCGATGACGGACACGATGAGATGGATGATGAATTCAGGTGCGCCCCAAGCGTAAAATACCAACGAAGCAAGCAGCAGGAAATAGTTGCGGGTTTTCCTCGGCAGGATGAAATAGACAAGGAAGAAGATGGGCATGAAATAAAGTAGGAATATGTTGCTGCTGAATACCATATTGTGTTTCTTTTCTTGTTTATTGAAATAATTCGCCTTTCTCGATTTTCTGGTTGATGACCCATTGTACGTCTTTTTCAAGCATCACTTCGAAGGTAACCCCCCTTTCCTTGGCTTTCTGCTGGATCATCTTTTTCATTTCCGGATTGTGTTTCCATTGTTCCATAATCTCTTGTTTTTTCATCTGGATAAAAGTTGCAGTGTCGATGGTGAATTCGTCACGCAAAAGGAGCTCGCCACGAGTGATGCGTGAGGCCTCTTGTTGCAGCACATCATCAATCTGCAGGCCGTGTTGGGTGGCATAGATGTTGAGGGTTGAGAGCCAGTCTTTGTCATTTCTTATTTGGTTGATGGTTTGGATTTCACTGATCCGTTTAGTGTTGCGGATGGTGGGCATGCAGTCGCCTTCGAGACCAGGGATAAGTTCGGGGTCGTTCCTTAGCATCCAGGCTATGTTTTCCCTCAGTTCTTCCTTCGTGAGGTTGGCGTAGCCCTCCTTGTTGCGGAACCGGTTAGCAAAGTCGATAATGGTAGCTTCAAAAAGACTATCGCTGACACAGAGTTGCAGCAGAGCATCCTTGGCAAAACCATAGGTAGCCTCCCACCATTGATGCCCAGCTGAATAAAACACCACATAATCAGCATTGAGGATATGACTCAGGCGATCAATGTCTTGCACGCTCTTCGACCGGTTATCAAAACCCATGAATGCCGTGTTGTTGTAGAACCATACTTCCCTGTCAGCTAAAATCTCTGAAGCCGGCATAAACTCGGACATGCTCCAGATAAATGAGTCACCGACGAAAAGCACCTTCGGCTTGCGATGGGTGCTGTCAGCCTCCACAGTGATGTCGGATTTATATTTGGTCTTGTCGGCTCGGATAGGGAACAACAAGTTGAGCGTCTCTTCATCACCCTCCAACTTGTCCGATTCATAGGCGATAGGCGGTCCGATATGAATCTCGGGGAACTTGGCTTCGCCATCAAGGGTGTTCATGAAACGGAACAGCGAGTCGTAGGCATAGACGGCCGAATAGCGCCAATGGGAGTCCGTCTTGGGGAAAAGCGGGAAACTGACAGTATCTCTCATGCTGACAAACCACTCAGTCATGTTGATGTATGGGAAACCCACCTCGTCCATGAGACGAGAATAATATTCGGTCAGATGAACGGTAGTGGTGTCGGCATCACACCGAGGAAGATATTCAGGATAGACTTCAGGCTTGTCAGGCGCAATAAAAGCAACGAACTCGATTCCGTAGTCTTTCAGTGCATGACGCAACTTGCACATCAGCCGCAACTCTTTCTCAACAGAGTTCATGGCTTCCTCGTTCGATTCGTAATGTTTCAGTAGCTCGATGCCATAGTGTTCATTGACGGCCAACGCATAATACAAATAGTCCTGTTTGCCTGGCACGATGAAATGGCAATAAGTCTTGTTGTAAGCCGACCACACGTATTGGTTGTATATCCTGATGACAGGTTCTCTCAACCCAAAGTTCTCGCTGACGTATTTCTCCGCTTGGGCTTGATACGTGTTTGAGCGATAGCTGTCGAAAGTCAGCTCGGGCTTGGGCGTAGGCTCGATGGCACCTTTCAAAGGTTTCACTGGGAAGATGCCTGTCCGATGCTGCACGATGGGCACGAAAAGAAAGACCATCAACAGAGCAAACAACAACAAATCATATTTTATCTTGACTTTCTTCATGGTTTCATTCTTCCAAAAGTTTGAGCATTTTTTTCATTTTTTCACGGTTCAGAATCTGAAATAGATGAACGGACTGAAACTGGATGCATTCAGAGCAGCTACGCAGAACACAAAGGCAAATGCGGCTATCAACCAAACGACAACCTGTTGGGTGTTGGTGAAATCGGTATAATAAACTTTTTCCTGCACTCTCTTACCCAATTTCGACAGTGTGAAGAAGGAGAAGAAGGCCGCCATAATCATGGTGACGTACAAATGTGCATTACCGCTGAAAGGCAATAGTACGAAATCGAAGGCGAACAATCGTTTGATGAGCAACCATGCCAAACCGAAGTTCTCGATACGGAAAAACACCCAGATGAGATTCACCGTAAAGAAGGTAAGGATAACAGAAGGAATATGACCTATTTTCTTCATTACCTTTCCCAAGAAGAGTTTATCGGCACAGATAAAAAAGCCATGAAGCGCGCCCCATGCCAGAAAGTTCCAACTTGCACCATGCCACAGTCCGGAGAGCAGGAAGCAAACCCACAAGTTGAAATACATACGTCCCTTTCCCTTGCGGTTACCGCCCAGCGGAATGTAGAGATAGTTCATGATGAAAGCACCTAAGGTCATGTGCCAGCGGTGCCAAAACTCGGTGATAGAACCCGAAGTGTATGGGTTGTCGAAATTCTCGGGAAACTTGAAACCCATAATGCGTCCGAGGCCAATGGCCATATCGCTATAACCTGCAAAATCGAAGTAAATCTGGAAAGTATAGGCGAGCGACACAATCCAGGCCGTAGTGCTGTCCAACGCGCCCACCCTGTCAAAGATGGCCGACATCTGACCTGCGTCCAACATGGAATAATTGGCGGGGCCCAAAATAGCATCCACTTGAGCACCAATCACGTCGGCGATGAGGATTTTCTTGCACAGACCGATGACAAAACGGTAGAAGCCCTGCAAGCGATCGTCCATAGTCGATTCGCGGCTGCGGATTTGGTCGGCCACATCGCAATAGCGGATGATGGGACCGGCTATTAGTTGCGGAAACATGATGATATACAGCACGAAATCAGTGAGCTTCTCCATCGGTTTGTTGACACCTCGATAGGTGTCCAAGGTATAGGTGACGCTTTGGAAGGAGAAGAAAGAGATACCGATTGGCAACAGGATACGCTTCCATACCAAAGGTGCATGCCCCATCCAGCCAAGGATGGCGTTCAGGTTCTCCATGATGAAGTTGCCATATTTGTAGAACAGCAGCAAGCCGATGGGAATAACGATGGAAAGACCGCAGAGCAGTTTCTTCAGGACAGGTTTCTCCGTCTTGCACATCCATTTGACCAAGAAAAAGTTGGCCACGGTAGAGACGACAAGTTGGACGATGAACTCGGGTGCGCCCCATGCATAGAAAATGAGCGAGGCCAGCAAAAGCACATAGTTCCTCGTTTTTCTCGGCATCAAGAAATAGGCCAGAAAGAAAACGGGCATGAAATATAGGAGAAAGACATCACTACTGAATACCATGGCTCTCTAAATTTGTTTTCACGCGAGTTATTGTTTTCGGCATAGTTAATGTGCCATGTTCAATTTTATAATTAACCACCCAAACCGCATCGTCGTAAATGGCCTGTTCGAGTGTTTTGTTATTCTGCATGGCTTTCTCTTGTATGGAAGCCATCATCTGCAGGTTGCCTTTGAACTCTTGCATTACTTTTTCCACTTCCTGCTCAATAAAAGTCAATGAGTCGTATGCAAGAAAGGCTTCAGCGCGTTTTGAGCGTTTGGTGGGGACACTGTCGTTCAGGGCAGTAAAGTACTTTTCCGGGTAGTTGTCTATAATCCATTTTCTCTCGTCCTGAATAACATCGTCCAAGGTCCTGCCTTGCGTCTCGGCCTTGTTTTTCAGCCTCTCCAGCCACGATGCGTTTGCATGGATGCTCTGCTCGATAGCGTTATTAACCGCTTCGACTTCCTCGGGGTCGTAGCACATTGCGATGAGCGCTTTTTTCGTGAAATCGTTGTTCATCTTGTAAAGCTGGGTGGAACTGTAGCATAAGTTGATGAAGTCAGCCGAAAGAATTTCGTCCACCAAATTGACCTCTTTCACCAAATGGGGTTTGCCGTCGTAATAAATGGTGCTATTGTAGTACCAATAAGGGGCTGCCGAAAAGAGGTCTTCCACAGGCAGTTGTTGGATGATGTTCCACCAAAACGAATCGCCTACGGTAATCATCTTGGGTTTCACAGCTGTAGTGTCATTATCGGCGATTGCTGCAGCATAATAATACTTGGGTCGCGGGAGCGGTCTGATTAGGTTGAGTAGACTTTCAAGGTCCATGTCAGGCTCTTCTGCGTTTTTCAAAACGCGCGGTCCGATGACAATGTTCCGGATGTTCATGTCACCCAGATGCTCCATATAACGGATAAGGGTATCGGCAGCAAACAAAGCAGCATATCTCGACCAATGGGTTCCCGTTTTAGGGAATAGCATGAAATCAGCGGTGTCTTTCATTAGCACAAAGTCCTGTTCCAAATCGAGAAAGTTGACTCCCAATTTAGGGTATACTTCCTTGAAGTAAAACCTCGCCGACATTTTTTTTTCACCTTCAAATCTCATGTCGTGTTTCTCGGGAAGATACTCAGGATAAATCATATCCTTCGAAGGCGGCATACACACGAAGAGATGTGTGCCATAGGACTCAAGGATATGCTGTAATTGATACACGCGCAAGGCCTCTCTCTCCAGTGTTTGGGTCATCTCTTCAACGCTATAAGCATGGGTGCGGAAGTGGACTTGATAATAATCGTTCACCACCCAAGGCTCATAAAGCCATCCGTCTTTGCCAAATACGATTTGCCCTTCCGTGACGGGTGTTTTGCCATAAAAATCCCAAAGATATTGGTTGTAAAGCCGAATCAAGGGCTCACGACAGCCAAAATGCTGTTTCAGATAATGCTCAGTCTGGGTCTGATAACTGCCGTCTTGATAGGCTGCAATAGTCAATTTGGGTTTAGGCTGCTCCACGACCACGCCTTTCAATGCCCTAAAACTAAACAGATTGACCCCTTTTTGCAGCATCGAAACGAAAAGCAACACAGCTGTCAGGATGAACAATATGTTTTTCATTGGATTTTTCATTTACATCATTTTGAAATGATTTTGCAAAATTATGAAAAATAATCCTACTTATGCAAAAAACCGTAATTTTGCACCATGAAAACAAAGAAGATAGAACTCCTTTCGCCCGCAAAAGACTACATGGTGGGTATGGCGGCCATCAACCACGGGGCCGATGCCGTCTATATCGGCGGGCCCGACTTCGGTGCCCGCGAGAAAGCATCCAACAGCATTGAGGACATTGAGAAACTCTGCCGCCATGCGGCTCTCTACGATGCCAAGGTCTATGTCACCTTGAACACCTTGCTCTACGACAGCGAGTTGGAACGCGCCCGAAGAATTGCCTACGACTGCTGGAATGCCGGCGTCGACGCGCTCATTGTGCAGGATATGAACTTGCTGAATCTTGACCTGCCCCCTATCCCGCTTCACGCCAGCACCCAATGCGACAACCTGACCTTGGAGAAGGTTCAGCAGCTTGAGCAACTTGGCTTTAAGCAAGTGGTTCTGGGACGTGAGTTGAATCTGAACCAGATTCGGGAGATTCGCGAAAAGACGACGGTGCCGCTGGAGTTTTTCGTGCACGGGTCGTTGTGCGTCAGTCACAGCGGGAGGTGCTATCTGAGCCAATATATCGGCAACCGCAGCGCCAACCGAGGTGCCTGCGCCCAACCCTGCCGACTGCCTTGGGACTTGCTCGACATCAAAGGCAAAGTGCTGTTCAAGAACAGGCACCTGCTCTGCATGAAAGACCTCAACAACAGCGCGCATCTGGAAGAACTCATTGACGCAGGCATCACAAGCTTCAAGATTGAAGGGCGACTGAAAGACGCTGACTATGTTAAGAATGTGACGGCGTATTACCGCCAAAAGATAGATGCCATCGTCAGCCGCCGCGAGGATTTGGAGCAGGCTTCCATCGGACATTGCAGCTATACCTTCGAGGTCAATCCCGAGAAATCGTTCAACCGAGGCTTCACCGACTATTTCATCAACGGACGGCAGAAAGGCATCGATTCGCCCTTCACTCCGAAATCGATGGGAGAATACATCGGCGAGGTCAGCTGGTGCAACAGCCTCCGCTTAGAGATTGCCACCAACAAGAGCCTGCACAACGGCGACGGTCTGTGCTTCCTGAACGAAAACAACGAATTGGTCGGCATTCGTGCCGATGTGGTTCGCGTAGCTGACGACAAAGTTATCGTCTCCACGAATCGTCCCCACGGCGCGCAACGCGGCACAAAACTCTACCGCAACAACGACATCGAATGGCAAAAACAGGTTGAAGCCTCGACGGGGAACCGCAAGATTGACATTGATTTGGTGTTGGCGGAAACCGAAACAGGGTATGAATTAAATGCTTCCGTTTGTAGAAACGGGAAGCCTTGCGTCTCTACCAGCATCCAATGCGACAAAATCACCGCCAACAACCCAGAGAAAGCCACCGAAAACATTCGAGGAAAGGCCCTGAAATGGGGCGGTACCGTTTTCAACCCCGTTCACCTGGAACTGCAATTCAGCGAGCCGAGACTCATCCCCGCCTCGACGCTGGGCGAATTGAAACGGGCTTTGGTGACACAACTGGAGACGGAATTGGTTGAAAGCCATAGGAACAATCGCCCGACAGCAACTGTAGAAGTCCATGCTAGCGCTCACAATGACATAATGGGGATGAACCCTGCAGACAATGACAAGATTGCAAGCGACCCCGACACCATTCCTGAGCATCTGATGACCTCTCACCATTGCATACGTTATGCCAATGGAATGTGCAGCCGCGAAACGGGCCAAAAAGCCGAGCCCTTGTATCTGCGCAACGGCGACCACCTGTTCCGCCTCGATTTCGACTGCCGTAACTGCTTGATGTATGTCTCTGCTACAGAATAAAATTAGCGAACTATATTTGCCCAAAATCATCCAAAAAAAGTAAGGTCAAGTTATAACTTATAAGTAGATGAGCAAATTTAGTTTGCATATTGGACTCGGGGCTACGAGACACGAGACGCGAGACAATTGGTTTTGTCCTGTGTCCCCAAGTCCCGCTTCAAAAATCTTGTAGCTTAATGTTGAACAGTTACTTAAATGACTGCAAAGACAAATTCAACGTTC
>R22__coassemble_294_pt1 | contig 37066 bp, 23 predicted proteins | sample R22__metabat2_low_PE_022 | metagenome-assembled genome bin R22 | reverse complement strand
CGTTGCAGGTTGCGGTGCCGTTGCTGGTTGCGGGGGTTGTGGTGCTTGTTGTGTTTGCGCGGGCCTGTTCTGTGGCATCTGTACGGGTTGTGCCTGCTGGGTGGGTACGGGTACAGCTAAGGCGTTGTTGCACAAGGTGCACATCTTAAGCAGGGCAATCTCCAAATGCAGGCGCTTGTTATTGGCGGCACGGTAGTCAATGTCGCATTGGTTGTTGATTTCCAAGGCTTTGATAAGGAAGGGTAGGGGACAGGCCTGCGACTGGGCCAAATAGCGTTGTCGCAGTTGGTCGCTGACTTCCAGCAGTTGTACTGTGGCTGCATCCTTGCTGACCAGCAGGCTCCTCAGGTGGTTGCCCATGCCGCTGACGAAATGTTGCGGTTCGAAACCTTTGCTGATAATGTCGTTGAGGATGAGCAAGATATCGCTGGTATTGCCCTTCAGGATGTGGTCGACAATTTGGAAATAGTAGTCGTAATCCAGCACGTTCAGGTTGTCGATAACATCCTTATATGTGATGTGCTTTCCGCTGAAACTGACCATTTGGTCGAAGATGGATAGGGCATCACGCAAGGCACCGTCGGCTTTCTGGGCGATGATATTGAGTGCCTCAGGCTCGGCTTCTACGTCTTCGCTTTGCGCTACGTAGGCCAGGTGCCGGGCGATGTCGTCTACCGTAATGCGCTTGAAATCAAATATCTGGCAACGTGAAAGGATGGTCGGGATGATTTTGTGCTTCTCTGTTGTGGCCAGGATGAACTTGGCATACGCCGGTGGCTCCTCAAGGGTCTTCAGGAAGGCGTTGAAGGCATCCTTGCTCAGCATGTGCACCTCGTCGATGATGTAGACTTTGTATTGCCCGATTTGGGGTGGGATGCGCACTTGTTCGACAAGGTTGCGGATGTCGTCTACTGAGTTGTTGGAGGCGGCATCCAGCTCATAGATGTTGAACGAGGCGTTGTTGTTGAAGGCGCGGCACGACTCGCATTCGTTGCAGGCCTCCAGGTTCTCGGTGGGGTTGAGGCAGTTGATGGTTTTTGCCATGATGCGGGCGCATGTGGTCTTTCCCACGCCTCTCGGACCGCAGAAAAGATAGGCCTGCGCCAACGATTTGTTGCGGATGGCATTCTTCAAGGTGTTTGTGATGGAGCCCTGACCCACGACGGTGTCGAAGGTTATAGGCCTGTATTTCCTTGCGGATACGACGAAATTCTCCATATTCTTAGAGGGTGCTTTACAAACTTGCAAAAGTACGGTTTTTTGGCTTTGCTTTTGCAACTTTTCAGATTTTTCTCTGTTTTTGCCGTTGGCATTGAAAATCATAGTATCTTTGCCCCCTATGAAAATGCTTGTCCACGTACCGAAAATCACCGACCGTGTAGCCTATACCTTCGACCTGCTCCTGGGCGATTTACTGGGTCTTGAAGTTGCGCTGACTACGGATGCGGGGCGTTTCATGGCTGCTGAGGGCCCTAAGATGCATTATGGCTTTGAGCGTCTTTGTGATGCACCATTTCAGAAGTCTATCAACTTGCTGTTTGACAGGCATATCCATGAACAGGAGACGAAATCGCTTGACTTCGGGGCGGTCAAAGGGCTGTTTCCCGTTTACGGAAAGGACTTGCTCATGCCTTTCGATGTGTTTGCAGCGGCGTTTTATCTGGTCTCGCGCTACGAGGAATACCTGCCTCAGGTGCGCGACAAATACGGACGTTTTCAAGCTGAGTCGACATGGATGTTCGAGAACGGACTGCTTCAGAAGCCTTTAGTCAATCTCTGGACCAAGGCATTGGGAGACAGGCTGAAAGCTGTTTATCCCGACTTGCCCGTCAAAAGACGGAAATTCACCTTTATCCCCACTTACGACATCGATGCGGCCTGGGCCTACAAGCACAAAGGCCTCTACCGTACTGTAGGTGCCTTTATCCGAGATTTGGCTGCAGGCAATCGCGACGAGATTCGCAGGCGGCACGAAGTGCTATGCGGCAGGCGGAAAGACCCTTTCGATTCCTTCGATTTTCAGTTTGAACTGCAAAAGACGTTCAAAATCAATCCGATATACTTTATCCTTTGCGGTGAATATGATACCAACGACAAGAACATCTCCATCCGCAAGGAGGCCTTCCAGTCGCTCATCAAGACCCTTGGCGACTATGCCGACGTGGGCATCCATCCTTCCTTCTCGTCCTATCTCGACATCGACAAGATGCAGAAGGAAATCGACGGCCTGTCGGAGATTTTGCACCGTCCCCTGACCAAAAGCCGTCAGCATTTCCTGCGGATGAACCTGCCGCGCAGTTATCAGAAACTCATCGAACTTGACATCAGCGACGACTACACGATGGGCTTTGCCTCGCAGGCGGGATTCAGAGCCGGCATTGCCGACACGTTCCGCTTCTACGACCTTGAGAACGACATGGTTACCAATCTCCGCGTGCATCCCTTCGCTCTGATGGACGGCACGATGCGCGATTATCTCAATCTCGACGTTGACAGCTCGCTCGAATTGGCCAAGCAGCTCGTCGACGAGGTCAGTGCCGTCGGCGGAACCTTTATCTATCTCACCCATAACGAAACCCTTGGCGGCGAGAAACGCTGGGTGGGCTGGCCTGAGATGTACCGACAATTTCTTGAATACGTGACACGATGATACACTATTTACAACATAATCAAATCAACAAGTCAAAATGGGATGCCTTGATGGCTGCCTACGGCAACATTTATGCCTTTTCATGGTACTTGGATATGGTCCATCCCAACTGGGAGGCCTTGGTCGAGGATGATTATCAAGCTGTTATGCCGTTGACTGGCGGGAAGAAGTTTGGCGTGAGTTACCTGTTCCAGCCCTATTTCGTGCAGCAGTTGGGCGTGTTCTCAACCGCGCCGGTGACTGCCGAAAAGACTGCGGCGTTTCTCAACGCCATTCCCAAGCAATACCGCTTTGCGGAAATCCGCTTGAACGAGAGCAACACCTTCGGCGAAAACACCCCGGGGGTTGCGTATCACCGCAATGTCTTGCTGGATTTGAACCGCGACTATGAGGCGATTCGGGCCAACTACCACCAGAACACCAAGCGCAACCTGGCTAAGGCGGAGTCAAATAACTTGCAGATTGTCAACACGGTGATACCTTATCACGTGGTAGCCTTGTTTACGGATAACCGGGGGGCTTTGTTGGACAAATGGGGCGATGCCGAATATGCGCGCCTTACCCGCTTGGCGCAGGAGGCCCAGCGCCGCAATGCGGCTTTTTTTCTCGGTGTGACCGAAAAAGGTGTGGGCGAACTGCTTTGTGCTGCCATCTTCATGAAGACGGCCAACCGTATCACCTTCCTCTTCTCCGGACTCAAGCAGGCTGGCAAGGACAAGCAGGCTATGACTTATCTCCTCGATCATGTGGTGCAAAAGTATGCCAACCAGCCGATTACCTTTGATTTCGAGGGCTCTGACGACGAAAATCTGGCTCGGTTCTATCTCGGTTTCGGTGGCGAAGAGGTGAAATACCCTTCCTATTCTTTTAACCATCTTTCCGCTGTCGGCAAGGGTTTGCTGAAAGTTTGGAAAAAGAGGAAATAAAAATTTCTTGCACTTTCTTGCGCGGTATTGGTTTTTCTTCTATTTTTGTGCCAACCAAACTGCACTACTATGATACAAATTCACGATTTGGGCGCGAATGACAGCGTCTTCAACCAAATTATGGCCCAATTGCGCGATGCCGTCATCCAGCTTGACCGGATGCGCTTCCGCCGCAACCTTGAGCGTATCGGAGAGATTATGGCCTATGAAATCAGCAAGACCTTTGAATACGACGAGGAACAAGTGGTCACCCCGTTAGGCATCAAGGAAATACGCACCATGAAAGAACAGCCGGTCATTGCTACCATCCTCAGGGCTGGCGTGCCGTTTCATAATGGTATGCTGAGTATGCTCGACCATGCCGACAGTGCTTTTATCGCCGCTTATCGCAAATACGACAAAAACGAGGACTCTGAAATCCGCGTGGAGTATTTTTCCTCACCCGATATCGATGACCGCATCCTTATCCTCTGCGACCCGCTGCTGGCCACGGGCGAATCCATCGTGAAGACCCTCGAAGGCCTCATGGATGGGATGGAGCCCAAACAGATTCATATCGCCGTGGCGGTAGCTTCGCAAGACGGTCTGGATTATGTGCAGAGCGCGTTGTCGCGCCAGCCCGTAACGATTTGGGTGGGCAGCATCGACGAGGAACTGACGGCACGGGCCTATGTCGTCCCGGGCATGGGTGATGTCGGCGACCTTGCATACGGTGAAAAGAGGTCTTCTTAATTTGTTCAGTTATGGCAGAAGAGAATAATAAGCGTGATGGCTTCGGCTCAAAGCTCGGTGTCATTTCTGCTGCGGCGGGCTCGGCCATCGGATTGGGCAACATCTATCGTTTTCCCTGTGAATTAGGCGAAAACGGCGGTGCAGCCTTCCTATTGGTGTATCTTGTCGTGGTGGTTCTTCTCGGCATTCCCGTGATGCTGTCTGAACTGGTCATAGGACGCCGCTCCCAAAGCAACTCTGTAGGGGCCTTCAGGAAGCTTGCGCCCAAGTCGGCCTGGCCTTTGGTGGGTTATATGGGTGTGTTGTGCGGATTCATTATCTTCGCGTTCTATACCACCGTGTCGGGCTGGACGTTGGAATACATTGTCAAAGCGGTGACCAATTCCTTCGAAGGCAAGGATTTGGCTACCATCGAGAAGGATTTCACCGATTTCCATAACATGGGATGGCGCAACGTGATATGGCAGGCTGTCTTTATTTTCCTGACGTGTTATGTGGTCTTCAGGGGCATCAAAAACGGCATCGAGAAATACGCCAAAATCCTCATGCCGCTGCTTGTGGCGCTGCTGGTCGTTCTTGCCATCCGTTCCACAACCATGCCTGGCGCCATGAAAGGACTGGCGTTTCTTTTCCACCCCGATTTTTCGAAAATCAACAATGAGGTGCTCATCAGTGCCTTGGGGCAGGGGTTCTTCTCCCTCAGTCTCGGCATGGGTGTTCTGATTACCTATGGTTCATACGTCAAAAAGAACGACAACCTGACTTCCACGGCCTTCTCCGTGGTGCTTGCCGACACTTTTATTGCAGTATTGGCCGGTGTTGTCATCTTCCCCGCCGCCTTCTCGTTCGGCATCCATCCCACGGCGGGCATGGGTTTGGTGTTTAATACGATACCTATGATTTTCAACCAGATGACGGGTGGCTATGTCTTCTGCATCATCTTCTTCGTGCTGCTTGCCATTGCCGCCCTGACATCGACGATTTCGCTGCTGGAAGTGGTGGTGGCCTATCTTTCCGAGGAGCTGCACATGAAGCGCCATTGGGCCACTGTGGTGGCTGGTGTCACCTCCTTGTGTATCGGCGTTTTCGCCTCGTTGAGCCTGATGGACAACACACCGTTCACCATCGGGGGACGCACCGTTTTCGACTTGATGGATTTTGTCTCGTCCAGCATCCTGCTGCCTTTGGGCGGCCTGCTCATCGTCATCTTTGTGGGCTGGCATTTTGGAAAGCAGCGATTCTTCTCCGAGGTGACCAACGAGGGCAAGTTGCGCTCGCCTTTGCGCAAGATCATCTTCTTTATCATTCGCTATTTAGCTCCCCTCGCCATCGCTGTGGTCTTCATCAGCGGGTTGATTAAGTAATTATGGAGGAACTCCGTAGATTCTTGTCGTTTAATAAAGGGGAACGTATCGCCATCATCGTCTTGATGGCGATAATGCTGGTGTTGGTGCTGGCTGTTGCTCTGAAACCACAGCGAGTGCCGTTAAACGAGGCCGAGCTCCACAATCTCGACTCCTTGCTGGCCTTGCACCAAGCAGCACTGGATGAACAGAAAGGGAAGGATAGCCTGGTGCTTTTCCCTTTCAATCCCAACACGATGACTGAGGAAGAGGGGAGGAGGTTAGGGCTTACCGAAAGTCAGATTCGCAACGTCCTCAACTATCGCGACAAAGGCGGACAGTTCCGCATTCAGAGCGACTTGGGCCGGCTTTTCACCATCAGTGAAGAAGACTATCTTCGTTTGGAGCCTTACATCGATTTGCCCAAGCAGCGGCAGCAGGCTTGGACGACCTCTTCGTCGAAGAAAGGGAAGACCTGCGCTGACGAATACGACCATACCCGTCCTGCTCCGAGGGAGATTCCTCATGTGGAGTTGAACACAGTGGACTCAGCCACCTTGGTGGAGCTGCCGCAGATAGGTCCTTATATCGCGATGCGTATCATAGAATACCGCGAGCGATTAGGAGGCTATGCCGACTTGGAGCAGCTGCGCGAGGTGAAAGGTGTCGACTCCACTCGCTTTGACATCATCACTCCTTATATTGAAACAGGCGACCAAGAACTCAGGAAGATAGATGTGAACCGTGATGATTTCCGCACCCTTGTGCGACATCCTTATTTGAACTACGAGCAGGTGAAGTGCATCTCCAACCAGCGTGAGCAACGCGGGATGATAAAGAACTGGAAGCAACTCGAAGCCTTAATCAAAGAAGCCGGCGAGGTAAGCCCTTGGCTGGAATACTATGTGAAATATTGATTATGCAATAACATAGGAAAACAAAACAAGTTTATTCTGAACACTTTGGATATTGATTTCGAAAACATGACGGAACTGAAAGGGCATCAGTCGTATAAGTTGACATACAATGGTTTGCATGAAGCGTGTGCGAATGACATAGAGTTAAGGAGCATTGTTAAATGAGAATTTACTGGAAAAGAATCTGCCTGAATAATTTGGCATGTTACAATCGGAAGGTAAAAACAGCTCTTCAGTAAAGTGCAGGCATCCCCTTCCCTCGGAGTTGTCCTGTCCCAACCGTCCCACTATAATAGTGGGACGGTTGGGACAACTGGGGAAAACTTAACAACCAATCATCATGTACCACCTGCGGAAATGCCACACCAAAGCCTCGCGGCATGAATGCCCTAACTGCCACGACCCGCATTCGTTCACCCACACTGCGTCTGGCTGGCCACTGACGACTAACGCGCCGCCACAATCGACATCGCCGACTGGCTCATCCGTCAGCTGTGGGACAGGGACACGAAAACATCGTCTATCGTCGAATTCATTATTGAGTAACCACAACCCAAATGTTGTCTACCTTCGACTCACCCTCGACTCACCCTCGACTTACCCTCGACTTACCCTCGACTGGATTTGAAAAGTGGAAAAAAATCCAAAATGCGTGTCGCGCGTTTCCCGAAATTTTCTTATTTTTGCGTCATATTGTAAATAAGTTATCCCGCTATGCGCAAACTATATATTATCCTTGTTTTGTTGGCTTTGGCGCTGCCCTCAAAGGCCGCCTATCTCCTCATCCCCATGGACAATACCCAGACCAACCACCTGAAAGCCTACGGCGTGGCCTATTGGGTGCTGCAACGTGAGGTGGAAATCAGCTGGTTGCTGAACTATAGGGGAGGGAGCTACCTAATTCCTTACCACGAGATGTTTGAGCGCGAGTGCAAGATGCGCAATGTTTCCTACAACGTCATCGCCGATGCGCAGGCCGATGCCATACTGGCCGAAATTGCCGACCCGGGTGTCAATATGGACGAGATGAAACTGCAAAAGGTGCCTCGCGTGGCCGTGTATGCCCCCAAGAACAATTTGCCCTGGGACGATGCCGTCACCCTCGTGCTGACCTATGCCGAAATCCCTTACGATGTGGTTTATGACGACGAGGTGCTGCAAGGCGTGCTGCCCACCTACGACTGGCTGCATTTGCACCATGAGGACTTCACGGGGCAATACGGCAAGTTCTGGGCACGCTACCGCAACTATCCCTGGTATCAGGAAGATGTGCGTACGCAGGAAGCCACAGCGCAACGATGGGGTTTTACCAAGGTCTCACAGCTGAAGCTGGCCGTGGCCAAGAAAATACGTGAGTTTGTGGCTGGCGGCGGCTATATGTTCGCGATGTGCTCGGCCCCCGACAGTTATGACGTGGCTCTCGCTGCCGACGGCCTCGACATCTGCGACTATATGTTTGACGGCGACCCCATCCGCAGCGGCGACCCGCAACGCCTCAACTACGACAACTGCTTCGCCTTCACCGATTTCTCGCTCTCGACCAACCCGCAGGAATATGAAATCTCTAATATCGACGTCACCCAGGGCCGCATGCAGCGGGTGAGGGAACAAAACGACTATTTCCTGCTCTTCGACTTCTCCGCCAAGTGGGACCCCGTGCCGACCATGCTCACCCAATGCCACGAAAGGCTCGTCAAGGGCTTCATGGGGCAGACCACCGCTTTCCATAAGTCGCTGGTCAAGCCCTCCGTCGTGGTGCTGGGCGACAATGCCGCCCTCGATGAAGACCGCTACATCCACGGCAACTTCGGCAACGGCTTCTGGACCTTCCTCGGCGGACACGACCCGGAAGACTACCAGCACATCGTCGGCGACCCGCCCACCGAGCTCGACATGTACCCCAATTCGCCCGGCTACCGGCTCATCCTGAACAATGTTTTGTTTCCTGCCGCCAAGAAAAAGGAACAGAAAACATGATTTTCACTATTTTTGCCCCTTTGAATGAATTAATTTACTGACTATGAAGAAAAGTATACTCCTTGTCACGGCCCTTCTTCTGGGCATCACAGTAATGCAGGCCAAGCCTGTTGATGTCGCCAAAGCACAACGCTTGGGACTGAATTACATCAATCATAAGGCTCAGTCGGCCCGAAGCGCAATGCCTTCGATCGATTTGGCCCACACATTCCGCGCCGGCAATGGGACGGCCACGTCATTCGTCTTCAATTTCGACGGCGGCTTTGTCGTTGTCAGTGCCGACGACAGCTACCATCCCATCCTCGGCTATTCCGACCACGGTTGTTTCGACTACAACACCGCACCCGATGGGCTGCTGTTCATGCTCGGCGAGCTGAACAGGGAAATCGCCCAATGTGTGGCTGAAAACATACCCGCGACGAGCGATGTCGCCTGCGAATGGTGCAACCTGGAGCACTCAGGCACCCTGGGTGCTGAGAAAAACATCGCCCTCGTCGGACCGCTGGTACAAACCAAATGGGACCAGGGCGCTCCCTACAACATGTATGCCCCCAACGGTTATCCCACGGGCTGCGTGGCTACGGCTATGGCCCAGCTGATGAAGTATTGGGAGTGGCCGGTGCATGGAACGGGGCAGCACAGCTACCAATGGCACGGCCAGACGCTGACAGCCAACTTTGGCGAGACCACCTACGACTGGGCCAATATGCTTTACAACTATGGTATGGGCACAATCACGCAGGAGAACAAGGAAGCCGTCGCCGTACTGATGTCGCATTGCGGCATCTCGGTCGACATGTCGTATGCCTCCGATGGCTCAGGTGCTTTTTCAGGCGATGTGCCGGGTGCCATCAGCAGCTATTTCTCCTATTCCGACCAGGCCACCTTCGTTAGCAAGAACAGTTATACCTACAGCCAATGGGTCGCCATGCTGAAGTCTAACCTCGACCAGCAAATCCCGCTGTATTACTCCGGACAGGGGGCTGACGGAGGTCACGCCTTTGTCTGTCACGGATACGACAACGACGGCCTGTTTTATTTCAATTGGGGCTGGGGCGGCAGCAACGACGGCTGGTTCCTCATCGATGGCGACAAATTCGAGTACAACTCCAGTCAGGGTGTGGTTTATGACTTCGTGCCGGATTATGTCTACAACAAAATGCCTCAAGCGGTCGACAACCTTTCCGTCACCATCAACGGCGACGTGTCGCGCATCGGACATCTCTCATGGAGAAATCCCACTGAAAACATGCAGGGCCAAACGCTGACCTCGATAGACAAAGTGATTGTGAAGCGCAACGGTGTTGTGGTGCAGGTCCTTACGGGATGCACCCCGGGACAAGTGACGAGCTGCAACGACGAGGTGCCTTACTTCGACCAGTTTGAATACACCGTGCTGGTGGTGGCTGGCGACAACTACGGACGGCCCAAGACGACGACGGCGGTCTTCGGCCCCTATTGCGAATGGACCGTGCTGATGACCTCCTCGGGCTTCCAGGGCTGGGACGGCGGTGGCATCACCGTGCAAAACGCTGCCGGCTCCTATATCGACTTCCTGACCACCAATACCTCCAGCGCACAGATGCAGCATTTCCAGATGGCCTTAGGCAACAACAACCTCTATTGGGTGAAGCCCAATTCCAACATCAGCAACATCTCTTTTAAGGTGAAAGACTCGCAAAGCCAAATCGTTTACCAATACGAAGGCCCCTCAGCCGACTTGGAAGAGGGACTGCTGCGCACACTCAACAACAGCTGCGGCAACGAAAACACCTGCGAGGCCCCTTACAATCTGACCGCAACACTTGACCCGGATAACGATGCCAACGTCATCCTCACCTGGGACAGCGACCATGAGCCAGAGTTCGGCTACTGCATCTACCGTGACGGACTCTTGTTCAACATGGCACACGAAACCCGCTATATTGACGAATACACCAACCCGGGCGGCCATTGCTATTACATCACCTCCCTTTGCAGCGGAGGCGAGACCGCAAATTCCAACGAGTTTTGCATCACCTCAGGCCCGGATTGTGATGAGCCTTACGGCGTATATTATGAATTTACAAGCAACAACAAACCGCAACTCAATTGGTCGGCACCCGAAGACTTGGAGCCCACGGGTTATGTCGTCTACCGTAAGGTGGGCGATGGCAATTACAAGGAAGTCAAACGCCTCAAGCAGACTACTTACAAGGACGTTTCGGCACAGCCCGGCAATGTGTATTATTATCAAGTAGTGTCGTATTATAAGGACAACGACTGCTATTCATCCTATGCCGCGTCGTTGTTGAACCCCGACCAGTTCTACATCGTCGTCGACTGGGGCAACACCCCGAGGGACTTGAGGGCCGAACTGGTGGAAGAGGATGAGGACGTGAGCGTCAATCTGTGCTGGCAGCCTGCCTTCAATGCCACTGGCTACACCATTATGCGCAACGACGTTGCGGTGGGCGAAGCGACGGGAGTCACTTTCGTCGACAACAACCTCGCAGCAGGGGAGACTTACTGCTATCAAGTCGTCGCCCACGGCGAGGGTTTTGACGAAGCTTCCAACCAGGCCTGCGTCACAGTGCCGGGTTCACCTGTCGTGTCGTGCACCCCACCAACCGATTTAAGGCGCGGCGACTATTGGGCTTCGGTGACTTGGACGGCACCCGCCGACCGTATCCCCGATTCCTATACCGTGACCGTCATCGACCATTGTCAGCAGGGTATGGTGGCTGAAATCTTTGGCATTACCGGGACGCAATACTTAGACATGTCGGCTCCCGTTGATGCCACCGACCGTTCCTACAAGGTGAAAGCCGTGTATGCCGACTGTGAGTCGGAATTTGCCTTGACGGCTGAGGGAGAAGACTTTGTGCGTATCACCGAACTGGACGTGACGGAAAACACGCTGTTGGCGACCCTCTATCCCAATCCCACTACAGGCCAGCTGACCATCGAACTGGAAGGCCTGACCTCCGTTGAGGTGTATAACCTCGTCGGCCAGTGTCTGCTGCGGAAAGACGTTGCCGACGACAACGCCCTCATCGACATGAACGGTCTGCAAAACGGCGTTTACATGGTCAGGATGAGTGCCTCAAAGGGGACAGTCATGCAAAAAGTGGTGAAAATGTGATGATGTTTTGTGAAAAAAACTATCTTTGCGCCCTCGAAATGAATAGAAATTAACAAAAAAACAGTTCAACAAATGAGAAAAACCTTATTCCTGATGATGACTTTGGCCCTGTTTGTGGGTCAACTCATCGCTGCACCCGTTGGCGAGGAGCAAGCCCGTCAACTCGGCCTGAAGTATGTGCAGAGTCATGCCGGCAGGCAAGTCGCTAATCTTACTCTTGCCTACACCCAAATGACCGAAAGCGGCAATCCGGCCGTTTACGTGTTCAATTACGAGAATGGTTCAGTCTTTGTCTCAGCCGACGATGTGGCACGCCCCATCCTCGGCTGCACCGACGAGCCTTTTGATATGGCTGTTGTGCCCGATGGCCTGGCCTACTATTTGCGTTACTACGCGCGTCAAATCGAGTTTGCCCGCGAGAACAATCTCGAGCCCGAAATGGAAGTGACCTCGGAATGGAGACACGTGGCTGCCGATGGCTTCGAGAACGACAACCGCAGCACCCGTGGCGACATTGCCCCGCTGATTTCCACCAACTGGAACCAGGACTATCCCTACAACGCTTACTGCCCGACGGGTCACGGTGGCCCCCAGGGGCATGCCTATGCCGGCTGCGTGGCTACCGCCATGTCGATGGTGATGAAGAAATGGAACTGGCCCGATCATGGACAAGGCTCTCACTCCTATACCCCTGATACTTATCCGGAACAATCGGTGGATTTTGAGAATACCTATTATCAATGGTCCAGCATGCCCAACTCATGCAACAACTCCAACTATCAAGCTGTGGCCACTTTGATGTACCATTGCGGTGTGTCTGTCGACATGATGTATGGCGGATCGGCTTCCGGTGCCTACTCGCAGGATGTGCCCGCTGCCATTCATGATTATTTCCGCTATACCGAGCACGCCACCCGTCTCGAACGCGACCTCTACAGCAAAGCCGAATGGGAACAGATGCTCATCCGCAACCTGGAGTATGACTTCCCCCTGTATTATTCGGGCAGCGATACCGATGGCGGACACGCTTTTGTATGCTGCGGCTATCGCCAGAGCGACAACAAGTTCTACTTCAACTGGGGCTGGAGTGGAGCAATGAACAACTACTATGCCATCGATGCCCTCAACACCTATAGCGGTCACTTCAACCAAGGCCAGGCTGCCATCTTCGATTTCATCCCTGGCTATATCTATGATGCACTGCTTCCCGCCGTTGACAACCTCTCGGTGACGGCTGAGAACGCCCATTCCAAGACCGGTGTCATCCGCTGGACCAATCCTACCGTTTCGTTAAGCGGACAAGCTATCGAGAACATCGAGCAGGTTGTGCTGCTTCGCAATGGTGTGCAAATCTTCACGCAAAGCAACGTCGTCCCGGGCGAGGAAATGAGCTTTGAGGACAATGTGGCCGATTTTGACTGCTACACCTATCGTTTGTACTACCTCTCCAATGGCGTCAAAGGCCGTTTCGCAGATGCCAACTATCAATATGGCCCCACCTGCACTTGGAAAGTCATCGGCCAGACCACCAATTTCCAAGGCTGGAACGGCGGCAAGATCCAGGTGCTGAATTCGTTTAATTCTGTTGTTGAGGAAGTCACGATGACTTCTGCCACACCTGTCAGCCAGTTGGTGCGTATGCCTGAAGGTGCTGTCGCCTTAAAATGGGTGGCTCCTTCGACAGCTGTCACCAGCATCACCATCAACGTCAAGAACTCGAACAACCAGTCTGTTTATTCTTATACCGGCAATTCCAACCAAGTGCCCGCCACGCTCTTCGAGGGCGACAATGACTGCGGTGGCTGCGAGCCCCCGACCGGACTGAACGGCGAATACCAATGGACGGGTGACGGCTTCGGCACATTGCTCACCTGGATTTATGATGCCGATCCGCAATCATTTAAGGTGTATCGCAGCATAGACGGCATCGACTATGAAGAAGTCGCCACGGTTGACAAAACCGCACGCGAGTATTTCGACGCTGCTGAGGAAGGCACCTATTATTATAAGGTGACGGCTTACCGTAGCTATTGCGAATCAACCCCCGCCTGGACCGATGGCGGCGATGACTACATCCGCATTGAAGTGACTTCGGTTGGTGAGAACGATGTAAACAGCAGCCTGTTCCCCAATCCTGCCAACACCATGCTCTGCGTCGAGGCTGAAGGCCTGCAGCAGGTAACCATCTTCAACATGATGGGCCAGGTGGTGTATCGCCAGGCCTGCGACCAGGATGGTGTGGTTGTCAACACCAGCCATTTCGCACAAGGTGTGTACACGATTACCATCAAGAGCAGCAACGGTCAGACGACACAGCGCTTCACAGTGGTGCATTAATACGAACGAGACACAATGGGAAAGGGAACACCAAGGATGTTCCCTTTCTTTGGTTTTATAAGCACAGCAATCTGAAATACAATGAAAAAACTCTTACTTATCTTTGTCGTGGTGGTGATGGGAACCTCGCTGATGCAAGCCCGTCCCGTCAGCGAGCAGAAGGCCCGCAACCTGGCGCAAAGCTTCGTGTCGGCCCGCTTTGAGTTCACCCGCCAAAGCACAGACCTGACTTTGGTAAAGACCGCGTTTTCTGAAAGGGGAGAGGCGTGTTACTACATTTTCAATGTGGGCGAAACGGGTTTCATCATTATGGCGGGCGACGATTGTGTGCGTCCTGTCATCGGTTATTCCGACAGAGGCACCTTCAATCCTGATGATATGGCTCCGGCTTTAGCTGATTTCCTTGAGGCGAAATGCCGTTTCATCGCGGATAAGGCGCAACAAGGTACACAAACCATCGAAGTGGCCAGCGACTGGGCCATGATGGAGACATCGGGCCGTATGGTGTCGCGTCACGGTGGGAGAGAGGATGCTTTCCTTGTGGAGACGACTTGGAACCAGAACTATCCCTACAACTATTTCTGCCCCGAGGGCGAGGGAGGCCCCGGGGGACATTGCTATGCAGGCTGCGTGGCAACGGCTGCGGCCCAACTGATGAAGTATTGGAATCATCCGCTTCAAGGCCAGGGAAGCCATACCTATTACCCGGAAGACCATCCGGAATACGGCCCCCTGACCGTCAACTTTGGCGAGGCGACCTACGATTGGGACAACATGCCCAATTCCATTTCTGCCAGTTCCCCTCAAGAAAAGATTGAAGCTGTCGCGCAATTGATTTATCATGCCGGTGTTTCGGTGGATATGAACTACCGTCCCACCAGCAGCGGCGCAGTCACTGGATCGTTGTGCACAACGATGCCGAACTATTTCTTCTACACCGATCGGATGGACAATCTGTATCGTGAAGACTACACCCATGAGGGCTTCATGCAACTGGTTATCGATGCGATTGATATGGAGTGGCCTATGGTGCAACGTGGAGGCGGTCATGCCTATGTGTTGGACGGCTATAACGACAACGATATGGTCCACTACAATTGGGGTTGGAGCGGTAGCAGCGATGGCTGGTTCAATATTGACGACCACGGCTATACCGACGGCGAGAGCATTATCTACAACTATGTGCCTGCCGAGCGTTATGCCGCTACGTCTGCCGCCCCGACCGACATCCAGGTGATGCCCATGCAAGACGGCACGCTTGCCGCCACCATCAGTTGGAAGAACCCCACCGAGACCTTGACCCGTGCCGACCTTACCGCCATCGACCAAATTGTGGTGGCCCGTAACGGACGGGTGGTCTATACCGAGGATAATGTCGCCCCTGGAGCGGAGATGAGTTTCACCGATGAAAGCGTCCCGTATTACGACTGCTACACCTATGCCGTTTACGCTGTCATCAACGGGCAGCGTGGCGCTTCGGTAGTTTCAGACAAAGTGCTGGTCAGCCCTGTTTGCGACTGGAAGATTATCATGCAAAGTACGGCTTTTCATGGCTGGAACGGCGGCTACGTGTCGCTCTATACCAGCACGGGCATTGAAATGCAGCGCATGACACTCACCAGTTCAACGCCTTCCACATCCAATTTCCCTGTGCCTTTGGGCAATTTCAGCATGGGTTGGACGGCTCCCAACAACGCTGTGGGCAATATGACCGTCATTATCAAGGATTCGGAAAACAATACGGTGTTCACCTATACGGGCAATTCCAATGGACTATCGGAAGGCATCATTATCGCCGGCAATAATGACTGTGGTTCAGGTGTGGCTATGACAGCCCCTTACGGGCTTGTCGGCGAGGCGGTTGAAGAAGGCCTCTCCCTCAGCTGGAACTGCGATGAGTCACCCTTGTACGGCTACAACATCTATCGCGACGATGTTCTTTATTGCTTTGTGAGCGGAAGCACAACTTTCACCGATACCGATGTCACGACAGGCCATTGCTACACGGTGACGGCTTTTGGTGAGGGCGGTGAGTCGGAGTTTTCCAACGAGACTTGCGCCTCGGCAGGCGATTGCATGGCCGCCTCCAATTTCTATTTCCAATACACAGGCAGCAACTACAAAATCAAGCTGATGTGGGACAAGCCGGAGGCAGCCGGTCTCTCGGGTTACTATCTGTTCAGAAAATTTGGCGAAAACGGAACATACGAACGCATCAAGTTGCTGGGCTCCAATGCCACTTCCTACACCGATAACACGGCCAATGTGCAGGGCGACTACTACTATCGACTCTATGCTTACTATAGTGCTACCGACTGCACCTCTTCACCCGCTTCGGTCAAAGACGATCCCAACCTATTCTATCTGCATGTCTATTATTCGCCGACCGCTGTTGACGAAAGCCGTATGCAGCGTGTCGACATCTTCCCCAATCCTGCCAGCCACAGCCTGAACATCGGGGCAGAGGGCATGAAAGGCGTGAGGGTGTGCAACCTTCTCGGTCAAGTCGTCATGGAATGTGAAACTGAAAGTAATTCATTGTCAATCAATATTTCCGATTGGAACGAGGGCATGTATGTCGTGATGATTCTTACCGAAAACGGCCTGCTGACGGGAAGCGTTTCCATTATCCATTGAGACTAAAATTTGAGATTTTAGCCCAATAGAGTTTCAGTTTTCAGAATTTTGCTAACTTTGCCGCCTAGAATTGAAATTAATCATCAATAACTAAATCAAACGTAAAATGAAAAAACATTTCTTGAGTTTGCTTGCCTTGATGCTCTGCATGGGGATGGCACAGGCCAATCCGGTCAGCGTGAGCCAAGCCAAGCTTGTCGGACAACAATTTGTCCGGGCCAACTTCGACCTTTCGCGTCAAGCTGGCGATCTGACCCTTGTTTACACGGCTACATCCACTCGCGGTGAGGCCTGCTTCTATGTCTTCAACGTGGGCAGCGAGGGCTTCGTCATGGTTTCTGCCGATGACGTGTACCGTCCCATTGTCGGTTTCTCCGACGAGGGTGCTTTCGATGCCAACAACATCAATCCTGAACTGAACTACATGCTCAACGAGCTGATTTCCTATCGTAGCAACAGGATGACGGGCACTCTGTCTCCCGCTGTGGCCTCGGAATGGAAACAAGTCACTGAGCGTGGTGCACAGATGTCGTTCAACGGCGGTCGTGCCAGTGCTCATCTCTGCCAGACGAAGTGGAACCAGGATTATCCTTACAACTACTATTGCCCCACTGCCAATGGCGGCCCTGGTGGACGCGTCTATGCCGGCTGCGTGGCTTCTGCCATGAGCCAGGTGATGAAATTCTGGGACCACCCACAGAAAGGAACAGGTAGCCACTCTTATAGTTATTATGTGCCTGGCACTGGTTCTGGTCCTTGGACAGCCAACTTTGGTGATACCAACTATGATTGGGAAAATATGCCCGTTTCGATCAACAATAACTCGCCCCAAGTGCAGATTGACGCTGTCGCCACGCTGATGTACCATTGCGCTGTTTCGGTCGACATGATGTGGGCTGTTGACGGTAGCGGTGCTTTTTCAGCCGATGTCCCCCAAAGAATTGCCCAATATTTCGACTACTCCAACCAAGCCGTTCTGAGAAACAGAGACAGCTATAGCTATGCTGAGTGGGCTCAGATGCTGAAGGAATCCTTCGATATGGGTTGGCCGCTGTATTATTCTGGCCAAAGCCCTGACGGTGGACATGCTTTTGTTTGCGATGGTTACAACGATGCTGACCTCTTCCACTACAACTGGGGTTGGGGCGGCAGCGGCGACGGCTGGTTTGATTTTGATTTGATTGACTACAACAGCAGCGACGCTGCTATCTTCAACTTTGTTCCCGCTTTGATTTACAAATCAACGCCCAAGGCTCCCACAGCCCTCACCGTTACGCCTGCCGCCAACAATGAGTTGGCTGCTACGCTGAGCTGGACCAATCCTACCCAAACCCTTGACAACACCGCCCTTTCAGGCATTGACCAAATCGTGGTTTGCCGTGATGGTGAAGTCATCTATACCGAGGAAAATGTCGCTCCTGGTGCTGCAATGACCATTGTCGACAACAACGTGCCGCGTTTCGATGGCTTTGTTTACAGTGTATATGCTATCTGTGGCGGTAACCATGGTAAGATGGTCTACTCCAACAAAGTGTTCTTTGGCCCCACCTGCGGCTGGACTATCAATGTCACCCAAGCCTCGTTCACGGGCTTCCGTGGCGGTGCTATCCATGTCTACAATGCCGCCGGTACCGAGGTTGCCACTGTGACCTCCACCACTTCAAGCGTACAATCCTTCACCGTTGATGTGCCGCTGGGTCGCGTTGCTTTCGGCTGGTCAGCCCAAACCAACGGTTCTGCTTTCACTTTGGCTTTCACCGTCAAAGACGCTCAAAACAATGTTGTCTATACTTATAGCGGACAGTCGTCGGATCTGGCTGAGGGCATCTTCTATGAAGGCAACAACGGCTGCGGCAATACGCCTGGTACGGGTGTGCCGAGCAACCTTGTCGCCCTTCGCGACGAAGAGGATCCTTACAACATCCATGTCTCTTGGGACGGCATCAATGATTCAGGCTACGGCTATATCGTTTATCGTGACGGCCTGCTCCATCGTATCATCCCCGAGGCTACTTCCTTTGATGATAAGAATGTTCCCATCGGTGGTCACTGCTATCGCGTCGGTTTCTTGAGCGACGGTGGCGAGAACCCTGGCTTCTCCAACGAGTCGTGCGCCACTTCGGGTGAGTGCTATCCTCCTACCAACATTGACTATGAGACCACTGGCTCCACCTATAAGATTAAGCTGAAATGGGAGAAACCCGACCCGGCTGAAGGTCTTTCTGGTTACTATTTGTTCCGTTCAAACGAAGAAGACGGTGAATACACCCGTATTAAGCTGCTGGGTGCCAACGCCACTTCCTACACCGACAATACCGCCAACCAAGAAGGTCACTACTACTACAAGCTCTATGCTTCCTATCAGGATCTTGAATGCGAGTCGGCTCCTGCCAGCTGGAAATGGGATCACAACCAGTTCTTCCTGCATGTCTACTATTCACCCACAGGCGTTGAAGAGTTGGAAGCCAGACAGGTTGCCGTTTACCCGAATCCTGCTACTTCCCGCTTCACCGTTGAAGGCAATGGCCTGAATCACGTTTCGGTTTACAACGCCCTTGGCCAGATGGTTTACGATGCCAACTGCGAAGGTAACATGGCTGAGATCAACCTCGGTGATGTCGAGACGGGTATCTATATGGTGCGTATCGCCACCGAAAACGGTATGGCTACCAAACGCATCACTGTTATCAAGTAAGTTTTTTCATAAGCATTTGTTTTTTGAAAACGGTCACCTCGTAAGGGGTGACCGTTTTTTTTTCACTAATTTCGCACTATGAAACGGACTGTGACCTTGATAGCGGTTCTCTTGTTGGCCTTGGTTTCAACCTATTGTGTTCAAGCTTAGGATTTGCGCTCCCACACTTCAAAGCGATACGAGTAATCCACCTGCGGGTCGTCGTCGATTACCTCAAGGTCAATGAGATCCCATTCATCGAAATTGACGTATGGGAAATAAGTGTCAGCTTCAAATTCCTTGTCCAAGCGAGTCAGATACAGCTTGTCGGCTTTGGGCAGGAATTGCTCGTAGATGCTGCCGCCACCCATGATGAAGACCTCGTCCTCGTTCTGCGCCATCTCAATGGCCTGGGGGATGGAGTTGGCCAATTCGTAACCTTCGGGAGCCATGTCCAAATGGCTGGAAATAACAATGTTGCGGCGGTTGGGTAATGCCTTTTGTCCGGGCAACGAGAGCAAGGTGTTATGCCCCATGATGACACAATGTCCCGTGGTCACTTTTTTGAAGTGTTTCAGGTCATTGCTGTTGTGCCAAATGAGCTGGTTGTTGATGCCAATGGCACGATTGGCAGCCATTGCGACGATGATGGAAATGGTCATTGTGTTGAATTATATCGAGACCTCGCCTTTAATGGCAGGCCAGGGGTCATAGTTTTCTAATGTGAAATCTTCAAATTTGAAGCCAAAGATGTCTTTGACTTGGGGATTCAATTTCATTGTGGGCAGTGGGCTGGGGGGGCGTTTCAGTTGCAGCTTCACTTGTTCGATGAGGTTGTTGTAGATGTGCACATCGCCAAAGGTGTGGACGAAATCTCCGAGTTCCAAATCGCAAACCTGAGCCATCATCATGGTGAGAAGGGCGTAGGAGGCGATGTTGAAAGGCACTCCGAGAAACACGTCGGCGCTGCGTTGGTAGAGCTGGCACGACAGCTTGCCGTCGGCCACATAGAACTGGAAGAACGCATGACAGGGTGGGAGGGCGGCCTTGCCGGCAGCCACGTTGGCGGCAAAGTTCTTCTCGTGTTCATCAGGCAGCACGCTGGGATTCCAGGCTGTGACGATATGTCTGCGGCTGTTGGGGTTCTCCTTGACGCTTTTCACCACATCTGCAATCTGGTCGATGCCTTCGTTGTTCCAGTTGCGCCACTGCGCTCCGTAAACGGGACCGAGGTCGCCGTTGGGGTCGGCCCACTCATCCCATATTGTGACCTTGTGGTCGTGCAGATAATGGATATTGGTGTCGCCCTTCAGCAGCCACAGCAACTCATAGATGATGCTTTTAAGGTGTACCTTTTTCGTCGTGACCAAAGGGAAACCTTCAGAGAGGTCGAATCGCATCTGGTAGCCAAACACGCTGATGGTGCCGGTGCCGGTGCGGTCGCCTTTTTGGTGGCCGTGGTCGAGGATATGCTGGAGAAGGTTGAGGTATTGCTTCATACTGGGTGTTTTTATGCTGCAAAAATAGGGATTTTTTCGAATATTGTATATGTGCATTTGTTGTAGAGACGCAATGCTTGCGTCTCTATATGGCAAAATTGGCATTATTAGAGACGCATTCAATGCGTCTCTACAGGTTTATCGTTTCATTTTGACACCATGAATTAAAAATAATACCTATATTTGTCGGGTAAAAATCAATCGTGAAACCTATGGATGAAACAAAATACCAAGGCCGTTATCGCATCCCATCAGCGCGGGCGTGGTGGCACCAATACAATGGTGGAACCTATTTTGTCACGATTTGCACAAAGGATCGTGAACGTTTCTTTGGTGAGATAAATGATGGCACAATGACACTTTCTGAAATTGGGGATTATCTGAAGCAGCAGATTCTTTCAACCCCACAGGTGCGACCTGACATGAACATTGAGATTCCAATATTCACGATTATGCCCAACCATGTACATCTGTTAGTTGTCATCGGTGATAATGTATATAACACGCCTGTAGATTATATGAGCGAACAGAAATGCATGGATAGCCTCGATGCATCGGAAAATGCGTTTTCGCCCCAAAGGAAGAATTTGGCCTCGGTCATTAGAGGCATAAAGACAGCGACCACCTCGTACGCCCTGAATCATGGCATTTGGTTCGGTTGGCAAACCCGTTTCCACGACCATATTGTTCGAAACATCGACGAATTAAATGCGATTGCGTGTTATATCGAGAACAATATCGCCAAATGGACAGAGGATGAATTTTATGATGGGAAATAGGATTCCCCTTGTAGAGACGCAATGCTTGCGTCTCAATGGTTTATGAATTTCCGTTTTAATTGAGACGCATTCAATGCGTCTCTACAGGCAATCGTCCATTTGTAGAGACGCAATGCTTGCGTCTCAATGGTTACATGGTTTTCCCGTTTTAGCCGAGACGCATTCAATGCGTCTCTACGGCTCGTGTTTATACTTAAAGAGAATCGCAAACAGTATCCCTATCACGAGGGCAAACGCCGCAAATACATACCAAGCTGTTGACCAACCGCCCATCACATCGAAACTGGGGTCGGCAGCGGCAGGGTTGAAAACCAATCGGTTCACTATGGCTTGTGCGCAGAGCGAACCGATTGTGGCGCCAAAGCCGTTGGTCATCATCATGAACACGCCTTGCGCGCTCGAACGGATGCTGACATCGGTGTTTTGGTCCACAAAGAGCGAGCCGCTGATATTGAAGAAGTCGAAGGCCACGCCATAAACAATCATGGAGAGAATCAGCAGGACGAGACCGAAACCCGTCGGACTGCCTGCACCGAGGAAGAAGAAACGCAAAGCCCAGGCAATGAAGGCGATGAGCATCACTTTCTTGATGCCGAACTTCTTCAGGAAGAAGGGGATAAGCAGAATGCACAACGTTTCTGACACCTGTGAGATGGAAGAGAGGAACACGTTGTGTTTTACTGCAAAAGCGTTGGCATATTGTGGGTCATTACCATAAGCGTCTAAGTATGGGGTGGCGAAGCCGTTGGTCACCTGCAAGCACATGCCCAAAAGGAACGAGAAGATGAAAAACACGCACATGCTCGGATCCTTAAACAGCGTGAAGGCACGCAATCCGAAGGTGTCGACAAAGGATTTGTTTTCCACATTCTTGTTGACGGGGCAATCTGGCAGGGTGAAGGAGTAGAATCCGAGGAGGATACCCCAAGCGGCCGAAACAAACAATTGCTGGTAGCCATCCTTGAAGCCCGTGAAGTTCACAATCCACATGGAAAGGATGAAACCGATGGTGCCAAACACACGGATAGGAGGGAAGGCCTTTACGGTGTCTAACCCTGCTTGGTTCAAGGCGTTGTACGACACGGAGTTACCCAAAGCGATTGTTGGCATGAAGAAAGCTACGCTGAGGGCGTAGAAGGGGAAGAGTTGTCCAAATTGGATGCTGTTGCCATATTTCATGCCCATATAACCCGCCAGAGCCATAAAGATGGCGGCGAGGAAATGACAGATGCCGAGTAGTTTCTGAGCCGGAATCCAGCGGTCGGCGACGATACCCATCAAAGCAGGCATAAACAGCGAGACGATGCCCTGGATGGCGAAGAATCTGCCAATGTTGGCACCCATGCCGACACGGCCCAAGTAGATGCCCAACGAGCAAAGATAAGCTCCCCACACCGCGAAGATGAGGAAGTTCATCACGATTAAACGAAACTTGATTGCTTTCATATTTTCTTATTTAATGATTTATATTCAAAGACTTATAGGTCTAAATCCTTCTCCCGTTGATTTCATCCCTTATTTGCGCGGCTTTTTGGTAGTCTTCTTCTTCAATCGCCTCTTGCAGCAGGTCTTCCAGTTCATGCAGCGTCAGCAGCTCGAGGCTGTTTCCTTCCTGCACCTTATTATTAATAAGGGCTTCGTTCAGGTTTTCTTCTTCCGTCACTTCCAAGTCGTCCATGACGAAGGAGGCTTCTTGCATGACGGTTTCGTAAGCAAAGATGCTGCAACCAACGCGCACGGCGATGGCGATGGCATCAGACGGCCTCGCGTCAACCATAGTGATGTCGTTGCCCTGTTGACAAACCAGCATGGCGTAATACACCCCTTCGCGGAAACGGTTGATAACCACTTCCTTGATTTCGACGTTGAACTCCCTGGCAAATCTCAAAAAGAGGTCGTGGGTGAGGGGACGTCCGCCAGGTTGCTTGTCGATGCCTACTGCGATGGATTCGGCTTCGGCATTCCCGATGACGATAGGCAGCTTGCGTTGCGAGTTCTTGTCGCCCAATATCAACACGCATGCTCCTGTGGAGGACTCGCTGTATGTCAAGCCGACGATTTCCAAACTGACCTTGTTCATTTCTGTTAGTTTTGCAATATTAGCGAAGGTTTGGCCTTGTTAAGAAACTGATACTGAAAAGTTTGATTCTCTTCAAGACCTATTCCCTTCAATCGTCAAAAATAGTGACTTTTTCTGAAATGAGCAAAAAAAGTTGCTTGTAGGTGATTTTCCTTGAAAAAAAATGCAATTCAAAATGATTTGTTCTTATTTTTGTACGCTCAAAAATGCATTTAGACGACAACAATAAGTTTAACTAAATCAATAATCGTATGAGTAACAGTATTGTTTACATTGTGTTATGCGCCTCCATTTTGGCGCTGGCATTCGCTTACATCTTCTTCAAACAGATGATGAAGGAAGATGAAGGCACGGACTTAATGAAGAAAATCGCTGCGTATGTCCGTAAGGGAGCTATGGCTTACCTGAAGCAGCAGTACAAAGTGGTGACTATCGTGTTCGTCATTTTGGCTGCGGTTTTCTTAGTGATGAGTCATTTCCACTTGCAGAACGGCATCGTGTGGTTCGCATTCCTCACGGGCGGTTTCTTCTCGGGCTTGGCGGGCTTCTTCGGCATGAAGACGGCCACCTACGCCTCGGCGCGTACAGCCAACGCAGCCCGCAAGTCGCTCAACAGCGGTCTTCAAGTGGCTTTCCGTTCGGGTGCCGTTATGGGTCTCGTTGTGGTGGGTCTTGCCCTGCTCGACGTTTCCGTTTGGTTCCTTGTGCTGAATGGCACCGGTTTGCTTGCCGCTGTCGGAGCTGAGAACGACCTTATCACCATCACGACCACCATGCTGACCTTCGGTATGGGTGCTTCCACTCAGGCCCTGTTTGCCCGTGTGGGTGGCGGTATCTACACCAAGGCTGCCGACGTCGGTGCTGACCTTGTGGGTAAGACTGAATACAACATCCCTGAGGACGACCCGCGCAACCCTGCCACCATCGCTGACAATGTGGGTGACAATGTGGGTGACGTCGCCGGTATGGGTGCTGACCTGTATGAATCATACGCCGGTTCCATCCTGGCCACTATGGCTCTGGGTGCTTCCGCTTTTGCCACTGCTGCTGTCGAAGGCTTGCAGTTCAAGGCCGTGCTTGCTCCTATGCTGATTGCCGCTGTGGGTGTACTGCTTTCCATTATCGGTATCTTCCTTGTGAAGACTAAGGAAAACGCTGGCATGAAAGAGCTTCTTGGCGCTTTGAGCCGTGGCACCAATGCTGCTGCTATTCTCATCGCTGTGGCCACTTTCGGCATCATGTATGTTCTCTTCGGTAAGGAAACGGGCGACATGGCCAACATGTGGTGGCAAACTTCACTCTCTGTGGTGGTCGGTTTGCTGGCTGGCGTGATTATCGGAAAAGCTACAGAATACTATACCTCGCAGAGCTACAGGCCTACGCAAAAGGTGGCTGAAAGCTCGAAGACCGGTCCCGCTACGGTGATTATCTCCGGTTTGGGTCTCGGTATGCTCTCCACTGCTATCCCTGTTGTCACTGTGGGCTTCGCCATTGTTTTGGCTTATCTCTGCGCCAATGGTTTCAACATTGAGTTTACGGCTGCCAACCTTTCGAGAGGTCTTTATGGTATCGGTATCGCTGCCGTGGGTATGCTCTCCACTTTGGGTATCACCTTGGCCACCGACGCCTACGGCCCCATCGCCGACAATGCTGGTGGTAACGCTGAAATGAGCGGCCTCGAGCCCGAGGTGCGTAAGCGCACGGATGCTCTCGATGCTCTTGGCAACACCACTGCCGCCACGGGTAAGGGCTTCGCCATCGGTTCTGCCGCTCTGACTGCTTTGGCTCTGCTGGCCTCCTACGTTGAGGAAATCAAGATCGCTTTGATTCGTATCGGAGAAAACCTGCCGAATGGCGTTGAGGCTACCAAAGCCACTTTGGTCGACTTCATGGAAGCCTACAATGTCAACCTGATGAACCCCGTCGTTCTCGTCGGTGTGTTTATCGGCGCCATGATGGCCTTCGTGTTCTGCGGAATGACGATGAACGCTGTGGGTCGCGCTGCCCAGAAGATGGTGGAGGAGGTCCGCCGTCAGTTCAGCACCATCAAGGGTATCCTCGAAGGTAAGGCTGAGCCCGACTACGAGCGTTGTGTGGCTATCTCGACGAAGGGTGCCCAGCAGGAGATGCTGGTGCCTTCCATCCTCGCCATCCTCGTCCCGATTCTGACGGGTGTCATCCTGGGTGTCCCCGGTGTCCTCGGTCTGTTGATTGGTGGTCTGAGCACGGGCTTCGTCCTCGCTGTCTTCATGGCCAACTCGGGCGGTGCCTGGGACAATGCCAAGAAGTATGTCGAGGAAGGCAACTTTGGCGGCAAGGGTTCTGAGAACCACAAGGCTACCGTCGTTGGCGACACCGTTGGCGACCCGTTCAAAGACACGTCAGGTCCTTCGCTGAACATCCTCATCAAGCTGATGAGCATGGTGAGCATCGTGATGGCTGGCTTGACCGTTACCTGCCACTTGCTGTAATGGCTTGGTAAATAAGTATTGAATGCGCATTGCTTTAGAATTCACATTTAAAGCAATGCGCTTTTTTTGGTGTATTGTTCTTTCTTTAAACTACGATAAATTCCGGTTTTTTCTTTTCTAAAGTACGATAAAATCCCCAAAAGCCCTGCTTGCGCGAGGCTTTATTTTTTGTTTAGGGGAAGATGGGGCCGTGGCGGATTGCAATTCAATGACACCTGACACTCATGACAATGGTCCATGAGAAAATCCACAAAATTTCACTTTTTTCTCAACACTTTGCGAAAATCACTATATTTGCGGTGCAAATTGCTTGAATACTAACTCAAAAACTACCTTATAGTATGTTTGAAATTATTCACAAAGAAACCTTCGCGGCTGAGACTTACCTCATGGACGTCTATGCGCCGCGTATCGCTCATTCAGCCCTTCCGGGCCAGTTCCTCATCGTTAAGATGGAAGAGAACTCTGAGCGTATTCCATTGACCATCAGTGACTATCATCGCGTCAGAGGGACAGTGACCATCGTCTTTAAGGCTATCGGTGAGTCGACAAAGAAGATGGCCGAATTCAAGGAAGGCGACCGTTTTGCCGATATCGTCGGTCCTTTGGGCAAGCCCTCTGAGTTTGCCACGATGACCGCCGAGGAACTGCGCAAGCGTTCATTCGTTTTCATCGGTGGCGGTGTGGGTATCGCTCCCATCTATCCTCAGGTGAAGTGGCTGAACGACCACGGTGCCACAGCCGACTGTATCATCGGCGCTCGTACCAAGGACTTGCTTATTTTCGAAAAGGAACTGGCTGAGGTGAGCAACCTTTACGTCACTTCCGACGACGGCTCCACGGGCCGTAAGGGTCTGGTTACCGATGTGCTGCGTCAGTTAGTGGCCAGCGGTAAAGTCTATGATGAGGCTGTGGCCATCGGCCCGATGATTATGATGAAGTTTGCCACGAAGACCTGCGAGGAGCTGGGCATCCGTTGCACGGTGTCGCTCAACTCGATTATGGTCGACGGCACGGGTATGTGCGGTGCCTGCCGCGTGAGCATCGGTGGAAAGACCAAGTTCACCTGCATCGACGGTCCCGAGTTCCTGGGTAAAGACGTTGATTTCGACGGCGCCATGAAGCGTCAGGCCATGTATAATAATGTGGAGACGCGCAAGCAGCTCGAAGCCGAGGAGAAGGCCGAAGGCCACAAGTGCCACATCGGCGGCATCTCGGAAGAGACCTTCGACAAGAAAAAGCGTGTGCCTTGCCCGGAACAGAAGCCTGAAATCCGCGCCCACAACTTCGACGAGGTCTGCTTGGGTTATTCGGCAGATATGGCCATCATGGAGGCCCAGCGTTGCCTCAACTGCAAGAGCCCGCAGTGTGTGGCCCATTGCCCCGTCAATGTGAACATTCCCGGCTTTATCGCCCGTGTCGCCAAAGGCGACTTTGAGGGTGCTGCCGGCGTCATCAGCTGCGACTCGGCTTTGCCTGCCGTCTGCGGCCGTGTGTGCCCGCAGGAGAGCCAGTGCGAGGGCAGCTGCGTGATGGGCAAGAAGTTTGAGCCTATCGCCATCGGTAAACTGGAACGCTTTGTGGGCGACTATGCCATCGAACACGACTTGCACTTCAACAGCCAGAGCATCCCGAACGGCCACAAGGTGGCTATCATCGGCAGCGGCCCTTCAGGCCTGACCTGCGCCAAAGACCTGCTCTCGATGGGTTATGATGTCACCATCTTCGAGGCCTTGCACGAGATGGGCGGCGTGTTGGTGTATGGCATCCCGTCGTTCCGTCTGCCTAAGGACACCGTCGTGAAGAAAGAGGTGGAGAGCGTCCGTCGCTTGGGTGCCAAGTTTGAGAAAGACGTTGTGGTGGGCCGCACCATCACCATCGACGAGCTGATGCACCGCGAGGGCTTCGAGGCTGTCTTCGTAGGCTCGGGTGCCGGTTTCCCGATGATGCTCAACGTGCCGGGCGAAAACCTCTGCGGTGTGGTGTCGGCCAACGAGTTCCTGACCCGCAACAATCTGCTTTTCGCCTATAAGGAAGGCTACGAGACCCCGAACTATGTCGGCAAGAAAGTCGCTGTGGTCGGTGGCGGCAACGTGGCTATGGATGCCGCACGCACAGCCTTGCGTCTCGGTGCCGAGGTGCATATCGTCTACCGCCGCTCGGAGGCTGAGCTGCCTGCCAGGGTGGAGGAGGTGCACCACGCCAAGGAAGAAGGCGTTGTGTTCGACCTGCTGACAGCTCCTGTCGAGGTGTTGGGTGATGAAAACGGCTGGGTGAAAGGCTTCAAGTGCGTGAAATGTGAGCTTGGCGAGCCTGACGCTTCAGGCCGTCGCAGCCCCGTTCCGGTGGAAGGCTCTGAGTTTGTTCTTGATGTCGACATGATCATCATGGCTCTGGGTACCTCACCCAACCCGCTGATTGGCAGCACGACCCGCAACCTCGAACTCAACCGCAAGGGTTGCATCGTGGCCGATGAAGTGGGAGCCACCTCACGTCCCGGCATCTTTGCCGGTGGCGATGCTGTAAGCGGTGCCGCTACCGTCATCCTCGCTATGGGTGCAGGTAAGAAAGCCGCCAAGGCCATTGATGAGTATATCAAGAGCCTGCATTGATACCCTTCACAATGAAAGCCAAAGAGACTCTCCAGTTCAGTGGAGGGTCTCTTTTTGGTTAGAGGTAGGTCGGTGGTAAGTCGAAGGAATGTCGGTGTTACATAAAAGGTGATCAAAAGGGGAGTAAAAGGGGAGTAAAACCAATAGAAACGGAAACGATTGGTTTACAGTTTATTCCTTAATCTCCACATAAAACACTATCGGGTCGTCATCTTCGCAGAATGATTCGTCGGTACAATACTGACCGGGCTTGTTGTCTTCCTGGAAAAGATAGAGCGACACTTTCTTAAACGGGATGGGTTGCCCTTGTTGGCTGAAACGAATGATATCGGCATCGGTGAGGCCTTCCATCTTCATCATTTTCAGCATCATGGCAAGGTCAAGGTTAACGTTCAGCAGGTCGCCTTTCCATTCGATGCAGATGACGGCTGTGGTGTAGAGCCTGAAATTTTTGACTTCTATTTTCTTCATGACTTCATAGTTTTGAGACCCCAAAATTGCGAAAAAAAACTGGATTTAGAAGAATTTGCACGGAAATTGCAATGGATTGATATGTTTTTACTAATTTTGTCCATCGTTAAAAATATCAACAGAGATGAATAAGAATTTGATTATCATTATCTTGGTTTTGTTTGCAACACCTTTGTTCGCACAAACCATCGAAACAGTGGATGTCAGCAAGGCTCCTAATGGCGTTTTCAAGGCTTCGGCCCATGACTGCAACATTGAAGGTACAGTGGTCAATGGCCAGAAGGAAGGAACATGGATTGAGTATTTCAACAGCAATACCTATCTTCCCAAGAAAATCGTCAATTACCAAAACGGCAAGCGTAACGGCGTTTTTGTGGAAATCGACAAGACAGGTTCCATTACAAAAAAAGCTGAGTATAAGGACGATAAGCTTGACGGGCAAGTCAGCGAATGGTATCGTGGCGGTCGACTCTCCAAACTGAACACTTACAAAGCGGGTATCATGGAAGGCGAGCAAATTCTCTGCTACGAGAAGGGTGGCAATCTTGAGGTGGCGAACTACAAGAACGGTCAGCGTGATGGTTTGACCACTTGGTATTATGAGAACGGCAACAAGAAAATGACCATCGAGTATACGAACGGCCAGTTCAATGGCAAGCAGGAGACCTTCTACAGCGATGGCTCTCTGAAGAGTGAATCCAATTACTCGAAGGGCAAGCAACAAGGCAAGACCAAGACATACACGCAAAAAGCCCCTGTTGGTTTTGACAATGCTAAGAAGAAATAGGCGGAATATCATACTCCTGTTTTTCTTTCTGGCTGCAACAAAGCTTTATGCCCAAGATACCATCACCCTGAAAATCGTCGAGGTAACGGCGGAACGAGAAAGGGTGGAGGCTGTCAAGCCTTTGGTGATGAGGAAGTTGGATACAATCGTTCTGAAAGCAAAAAGCACCGCTACACTCTCCGAACTGCTCATCCAACACAGTCCCGTTTTCATCAAGACCTATGGTCCCGGTGGCGTTTCGACGGCATCCTTTCGTGGCACCACGGCCAGCCATACACTTGTGCTTTGGAATGGTTTTCAGCTCAACGCGCCTACTTTGGGGCAGGTTGATTTCAGCACAATTCCCGTTTTTCTGATCGACGATGTCAGTCTCAATTGGGGCAGCGGTACTTCAAGCAACAGTGGCGGCTTGGGCGGAACGGTCAACATTGACAACAGCAACCATTTCGGCGATGGATTGCTGCTCGACGTGAAACGCACTTTTGGCAGTTTCAGTACCTTCGGCAGTTATTATACCATAGGTTATTACGGCAAGAAAGTGTCTGTCCGTGTGAAGACCTATCGTAACTCGTCGGAGAACGATTTCCTATATTACAACAATGCGGTATTGGATACAAACAGGTGGATGAAACAGCGTAATGCCGATTTCGTCGACTATGGTGTGATGCCTGAAGTGAGTTTCATGCTGAAAAACAGTATCATAAGCATATCATCGTGGAACCAGTGGAACGACCGCAATCTGCCTCCCATCATGACTAATGTCAGCAACAGGAATTTCGAGGAATGGACCAAGGACAATTTCTCGCGCAATTTTGTTTCGTTCAAGACGTTCTGGAATACGGGCAACCTGCAATTGAAATCGGCTGCTTTCATCGAGAACCAACGCTATTTCCTTGAAGTACGCAACCCTGACACCTACGATTTCGTTACAGGCATCAATTCCATCAACAAGGCCTTGGTGCTGCACCAAATCGCCAACCTTGAGCAGCAACTCTACAAGACCTGGACCTTGAAGGCGAAGCTGCAATGGGATAACGAGAGGGTCAATTCCAACAACTACGAAGGGCAGAAACAGCGTAATGTGATTTCAGCCTATGCAGCTGTCAATGGTGAACCTTTCAAGATGGCAAATCTTAATCTCACAGCTCGTTATGACTGGACTGACGGCAAACCTATGGGTTTGTTCCCGACGGCAACTTTTTCATATCAGTTGCCTTTCTTCAAGGTTTTGAGCTTCACTTTGGGCTATAGCCACAACTACCGTAACCCTTCGTTGAACGACCTCTATTGGTATCCCGGTGGCAATCCAGACCTGTTGCCCGAAAATGGTCGCACTGGTGACCTGGCCATCAAAGTCAACGTACAAAGCGGTCCGTTCAAACTTGACCTTCGCACGGGCGGCTACCTCTCGAAGGTGCGAAACTGGATTCAATGGAAACCGAGCTTCTACCGTTACTGGGTACCCGAAAATGTGGCTTTGGTTTTTGCACGTGGTATTGAGACCCACCTTGATGTGTCGTTTGTCAAGGATGACTGGAAGTTGAGCCTTTCGGGCAACTATGTCTATACCGTAACCACTGATGAAAGCGAAAGTGCAGTTGCACAGGGTGTTAACGGGAAACAACTGATTTACATCCCACAGCATCACGGCAACCTGTTTTTCAACGTGCATTGGAAGACATGGAGCATGAACTATACAATGGAAGTCACGGGACGTCGCAGCACATCATACGCTGATGAGGAATCGTTTCCTTTGCTGCCTTACACATTGCACCATATTGCCTTGGGCAAACAATTCGAACAATTCTATATCGAGCTGCGTTGCAACAATTTCACAAATCAGGATTATCAAAATGTCATCTGGCGTGCTATGCCAGGCCGTAGTTTTGAACTGATGCTGAATTATCACTTTTCGCAGCCCAAAGAAAAAGAATAGGTGGATTGCTATATTGTTGAAATCCAATCTAATCCAGACTATATGATGATGCATTTAAACATAAGAAGAAACTGTTTCAAGCGTTTGTGCGTAGCTTTGTTGCTTTTTGCATCCTTTTCGACAGCCATTGCTCAAGGCACAAGTTTCCGTGATGGCCTTTTCCGTTATTCACCCATGGGGCGCAGTCTGCTTGCTGACATGCACCCTGATTTCATTAGGGCTGATGTGGCTTCCATCACCAACCATTCCGAATGGGATTGGGGGCAGACGGGCAGGTCCATGCGTGTGAATACCTTTGGCTGGCTTGGTTTTGGCTTGCCTGTTTGGAGCGGCAATATCTCCAACGAAAAAAACGCTCTGTCGGTCACATTGTCAACGGCTGCATCATGTTGGCTGGATCTGTTCGACCCCGTAACTGCTCCGGTGGTCAATGCAGATTGGCGCATAGGTTTGCCTACCGTGACTTATTTGCATAGGACTGGACGGAAAGGGCTGAAAAACTTTCAAGTCTCGGTTTCGTTATTCAAGCATGAGAGCACCCATGTGGGCGATGAGATTGTGTTGCAGCATGTTGATCACGGCTTCCCGATTCAACGCGTAAATGTCAGTTACAACTATTCTGAGTATTCCATCACATTGAACGACCCTGAACAGATTCGTGAGTCATATCACACGTTGAGATTGGGCATTATGCTGCTATGGAATTCCCAAAAAGGCTGGTACTTCATTGATTCCACCGATGGAGATGCATCTCTTGCCCATCCGAAGAACTCTCCGTGGGAGGCTTATTTGCAGTACCAATACCAAACCCGTGCCTCAAAGCATGGATTTCAAGGTGTTGCGGCTCTGGAAATCCGCAATAGGGTTTTGTATGGATATCCTGTGTTTAATTGGGAAGTTTGTGATGATGGCTCTACCTCGTTGAACTATGAAATGCAAGACGAGGCGAGGATATTCACCTACAACCTGTTTTTAGGGGTCAGGTTCTGTAATCCCAAATATGAAGGATTGTTTTCACGCGTTTCCCTCGGGCTACGTGCCTATCATGGCAACAATCCGCATGGACAGTTTCGTAATCACAAGAATTTCAACCAAATCGGGGCTTGTCTTGTCATAGAGTAAGAAACACTGTCCCGCTGTCCCATGAGGGCAAGTGGGACAGCGGGACAATGGACATAAGGAGGTTCCCCTCCATGTAATTCGGTCGGTTATTTTACTACAGCCTTATTATTTCAGGTATTTATCCAACCAGTTGTAGAACCTGCGTTGCCAGAGGACTCCGTTCTGTGGTTTCAGCACCCAGTGGTTCTCGTCGGGGAAGTAAAGGAACTCGGCATCCAATCCGCGCAAGATGGCGGCGTTGTAGGCCTGCATTCCCTGTGTGAAGCAGATGCGGTAGTCGAGGCCGCCGTGGATGACGAGGATAGGAGCCGTCCATTTGTCCACGAACAGGTGGGGCGAGTTGGCGTAGGTCTTGCGGACGGTGGGGTTGTTCCAGTCCCAGAAGGGGCCGCCGAGGTCCCAGTTGACGAACCACATCTCCTCGGTCTCAAGGTATTGCGCCTCAAGGTTGAACATGCCGTCGTGGGCGATGAGGGCCTTGAAACGACCGTCGTGGTGACCGGCCAGCCAGTACACACTGAAGCCGCCGAAGCTGGCACCCACGGCACCGAGGCGGTTCTCGTCGATGAAAGGCTCCTTAGCCAGCTCGTCGATGGCGCTGAGGTAGTCCTTCATGCATTGTCCGCCGTAGTCGCCGCTGATTTCCTCAAGCCATTCTTGGCCGAAGCCGGGCAAGCCGCGACGGTTGGGGGCGACGATGATGTAGTCGTTGGCGGCCATCATCTGGAAGTTCCAGCGGTAGCTCCAGAACTGGCTCACGGTGCTTTGCGGTCCGCCCTCGCAGTAGAGCAGGGCAGGGTATTGCTTGTTGGCGTCGAAATGAGGCGGGTAGATGACCCAAACGAGCATGTCCTTGCCGTCGGTGGTCTTCACCCAGCGTTCTTCCACTTTACCCATGGTGAGTTGGGCAAAGATCTTGTCGTTGACGGTGGTGATCTGCTTGGCCTCGCCCGTGGCGGGGTCAACGCTGAAGAGCTCCGTCGGGTGGCTCATCGACTGGCGACCGGCAATCAGCTTGTCGCCGTTGAAGTGTACGGAGACGTAGTTGTGCTTGCCTTCCGTCAGCTTCTTGATTTCGCCGTTCTCGATGTTGAGGGCATAGAGTTGGTCGGTGGCGTAAGCATCGCTGATGAAGTACAAGGTCTTGCTGTCGTCGGCCCAGCTGAAGCCCGTGCAGCATTGGTCGAACTTGGCCGAATAGTCGGTCTTCTCGCCTGTTTCAAGGTTCATCACGAAGATGCGTTGCTTGTCGCTCTCATAGCCGTCGCGCTCCATGCTCTCCCAAGCCATCCATTTGCCGTCGGGCGAGATGACGGGGTTGAGGTCGTAGCCCATCATGCCTTCGGTGAGGTTCTTGCACTCGCCGCTCTGGATGATGTATTGGTAGATGTCGGTGTTGGTGGAGAGGGCGTAGTCCTTGCCGACCTTCTTGCGGCAGCAGTAAACGAAGCTCTTGCCATCGGGCAGCCATTGCACCTGCTCCATTCCGCCGAAGGGACGCACAGGGGCCTCCCATTGCTCGCCCTTCATGGCATCAAAGGCATTCTCGATTTTTCCGCTGCTGAAGTTGCCTACGAAGATGTGTCCGTAGGTATCTACCCAATGGTCCCAGTGGCGGTACATCAGGTCGTTGTTGATACGGCCAGAGGATTTGTCCAGATCGGGATAAATGTCGGCCACGGTTTCTTTCAGTTTCACTTCCTTGGTGAAGAGCACCTGGGCGCAGTCAGGTGAATAGAGGAATCCGTTGATGTCGTCGGGCTCGCTGGAGACGCACTGCAGTCCTGTTCCGTCGGGATTCACTTCCCAAAGCTGCATGACATCGTCTTTAGGAGCGAGGAAACCAATCTTCTTTCCATCGGGGCGCCATTGCGGGCTGTATTGGCTGTCGTTGCTCACGACCAGCACTTTGTTGTCGCTGCCGTCGGCGTTCATAATATATAAGGTGGAGCCGCTACGGTTTTCGGGTACGCTGTAGTAGGTCACAGCATACACGATTTTTGAATGGTCGGGCGAGAGGCTGTATTCCCCGATGCGGCCCATGCTCCAAAGCACTTCGGGCGTCATGATGTCGGAGTTCAGTTTCAGTTCCTTCGGGCCGATTTTCGCTTTGGCTTCGGCTTTTGGTTCTGCTTTTACCTCGTTTTCAGGTTTTTGTGTGTTGCACGATACGATTAGGCAGGTAATCATGGCTAACAGGAATAGTTTGTTTTTTCTCATATAAAATAGGTTTAGAAATTTGGCCGTAAAATTATGGAATAATCTTGTACACACCAAAGATTTTCATTTAATCTTCATAATAATCCGAATCATGCTCCCATTTGATTTCCGTATTTGGGAATTGCCTCTTCAGGTTTTTCTTGCATTTCCGTGAAGGCTCCGCACTTAATATGATTTTATTAATCCGTTTTGTCACATTATTTGATATCGAGAAATCCAATATCTTTCCTGTATAATAAAAGCCTTTCATTTCTTCATTGTCAATATGGAGCGTTCCGATAGAGTCAATCCCGTCAATTCCGTCAATGACAGACCCGTTGTTGGCATCAGCACGGACATTCAATACTCCTTCTTCCCATTCATATCCTATGCCATTCACAATAAGCGCTGTAGAAGGATACCAACGCAAAAGTTTGTCGCGTTCTTCTGGAGTGATTTTCCCCGATATCAACAAGCGTCTTATACATTTTTGTTCCATCCAATCGGGAAAATGCACCTCATCCACGAAACGAAGAGCCAATACTGGAAGCGTGTCAACCTTATTTAAAACTACGGGGATTTCTTTGACGTTCAATACGACTCTTCCTTCTTCATGAATCTTTCTTTTCAATTTAATAAGATTTACAGCTTCTTCATCAATCTTTTTCTTCACCATCCAGCCGATCTTTGGAGTTAAAGCATAATTCACGGGATTTTGTTCCAATCCGATGAAACCGCCATGCAATTCAATCATCGTCTCCGCCATTGAGCCGTTTTCATAAATTTCAGTGAAACGCACATCGGCCTTCGACATTTCGTTAGGCAGGTTGGAATCGAGAGTTAAAGTCTTCAAATTAAAACGCTTGTCATACTTGTCGTAAGGGAAGAACTTCACAATCCAACCATCAATGATGTTAGGAGCACCATATTCCTCCTGAGTGTGCCACTTGAACATATTCCGCCAGAACTTGATGTCGGTCTTTCCTTTCGAGGCGTTGATAAACTGTGCAAGGATGGGTTTCAACTCGTCAATCCACCAATCCAAATCATAGGAGCGTAACCGCATCGCATTCTCGTAAACCTTTTGCCAATCTTCGGTTGTACCCATCAAGGTGACTTCAGGAATGCCGCAGGCCGCATATATCGCTACGAACTCAAAATATGGCTTTGTTGTCTCCATCAAGGTAATTTCAGAGGCAATTTGCTCGTATTGCGTTGTGGTTGAGAAGTCGGTGATGATGGTTTCAGCAATCGTTCCCTTGGTGTTGTCCTTTATTTTTTCGGCAAACTGTGGAATCAGTTCGTCCCATCGTGCCGAGTCAAGAGGTTGTTCGCTCTCGATGACCAACGACAACTTGCCTGAAAAGTCAACAATTCTGTCGCGGTATTTCTCTGGGTCAGCATTGATGTGGTGAGAGAATCCTTGGCTGATGAGCAGCCAAATCATGTCTGGCGAAAGCACAAACGGACGGTGATTAGCATAAGCTTCATACATCCCATAGAAGAAAGGGTTGGTTTCGTCAAAATATACAAGGCTGTCTGCATCCACATTTATGGAAAGCGTATTCCCAGTACACCATCTTGGTAAAACTTCCTGCATTGGCAACAATGTTTCCGGTTTCGAGAGTTTCTCTATTTTAATGGTGACTTGTGCGGAAACAAGCAAGGGAATCACGGACATTTGCAGCAGAAAAACAAAGCATAACAATCTTTTCATGGCGTATTGATTTAAGATTCACGTTGCAAACCTTAGATTTGCAGCGTGGTTGTCTGCAAGTCAGGGTTGCAAGCGC
>R22__coassemble_271_pt1 | contig 38646 bp, 34 predicted proteins | sample R22__metabat2_low_PE_022 | metagenome-assembled genome bin R22 | reverse complement strand
CATTTTTGGTTAAATTTTGGTGTTTGGTTTTTCGGTTTTGGTGCTGCAAAGATACTACAAAGATTTCGCTTTTACGAATAAAAAGGCAAAAAAGTTATTTGTATAACCAACTTTTTATCAACGTACTAATACACAATCAAATACGCTTTCGTTTCGGTCGTTTTGTTACAGTTGTTACAGTTGTTACAGTTTTTTTTCGGCCTATGCAGTCGGTACCTCTTGGGTACTACGGCTCAAATCGGCTGCTGAGCCTGTTGAAGTTTAGTTAATATGTGCCTGCTTTTTTGAAAAATTCCAATTATCTTATTTCCAGTAATATATCCGACAGCAAACGACAACAAACGACTACAGTCGACTACAAACGTTTAATCAACGGCTTATTCTTGACAAGGTTTGCATCTTTGCAGGGTAAAAACGTTTAAAACCCTACTGATATGGAAATACCCGAATATGTTTATGGCATCCCAACCCAAAAATCTGAATCGAAAAAAAGAGTTAACCTAATTCGTGTCTATTATTCAAAGTTATGGAAGAAACTACAAAAAGAAAGCCGAAGCAATTCTGTCTTCAACAAATTCCTTGGAGTTAATGTCTTTGTTGTTGAAAAAGAGAGTGACAAGAAAACGATTTATGCAGCTTCCAAAAACTGGCAGTCAACCTATGCCGTCAAACATTTGGAGGAAGTAATCGCCAATGCGACAAAGGTTGGTGACGGCCCCATATACGACAAACCAAAGGGGAACACTCAGAAAGCCAATGGCTATAAGAACATTGTAGTTCTGCATTATGAATTCAAGAATGAAACGGTTCCCTATTTGAACTTCTTTGCCAAACTAACCATTGGGATTAAGGCGGATAACAAGCATGTGCAGTATTGTATCAACAAAGTAGAATGTGTGCAATAAAAAAAAACCGCACTCTACATTACCGCTTGTGCAGAACAATTGGAATGTGTACGGCTTTCTGCCTGCAAAAGTACAACAATTCCATGAATCCGCAAGGGGTTGGTGGGAAAATGCCGCATTTTCCATCTTTTCAGCCGAAAGCACCCCAAAAAACGAACCTATGTTCATGGGCTTACGAACATAACTGGATTGGTCGATGAACATAACTGGATTGGCCGATGAACCTTTGTTCGGGGAAAAAGGGGTCATGTGAACCACAATGAAAACAAATTCGTGTAGCGTAGACGTAGGATAGGCCAAGTGAATCCTGTCAATCTGAATCAGTCGTATGACACGAAGATGACAACCGAAATCAGCGAATCAAAAGGGAGGGGAGATTAATAAAAAAACGATACCCGGCAGTTTGATTGCTCAGGGACTGTCGGGACTTAACGATGCAAAAATACATACTTTTTCTGAATGCGCAAGCGTTTTCGAGAAAAAAATCAAATCTTCATGATTTTGTTGCTAACCTCAATCACATGATTTACACCATACAACAGCTTTGGGGCATCAATATTCATCCATTGAAACAATTGCATTATGTGTGCATAGCAATAGATAACATTCTGCGTGTCAATGCTTCCATCGTTTCCAAAACAAATTGGCTCATGATGAGCAATTCTGTTTCGCATAATGTTGATAACATCCAATGCATTAAAGATGAAGGCATTGTCATATTGACGCTGCGGGGTGGATATTGGCTTGTTGGGGAATATGTTCAGCAGGCAACGACCTGACAAACGGTATTGCACGTTATTGAACATGAACTTCCATACTCCAAATTCCATTTCGGCCAACAACTTGGTGGGGCTGTATCTATGGCAGCGGACCAGCCCTTCGTATGCCTTTTTGATGATTTTTCGGGTTCCTTCCACTCTGGGGTCGGCATCAAACTGACCACCAGGCATTACAAAATCGCGAAGCCAGTCGTTCCCATAATTCGCTATCATCTCCTTGTTAATCTTGTTCCTTAGCGACACCTCGAAACAGCTGATAATCGCATATATCATTTCAGTTGGCTCGTCAAACAGGTCGCGACATCCTTCAGGTTAACATCTCCGAAATCAAGAGCATGTGGATCGGTGAAAGTGAAAAAAACATCAAGAGTGTATTTGATCAGTATCGCGCAAGGGTTGACAAAGCCTCTGTAGCACCTATTCTGCTTTTCAACGAAGCCGATGCTATTATTGGCAAACGTCAAGAAGGTGCAGAGCGAGCCGTTGAAAAGATGGAAAACTCCATCCAGAACATCATCCTTCAGGAAATGGAGACCCTCAACGGCATTCTCATCGCTACCACCAATCTTGCCCAAAACATGGATAAGGCCTTTGAGCGTCGTTTCCTTTACAAAATCAAGTTCAACAAACCCACGCTTGAAGCAAGGATGCAAATCTGGCGCACAATGCTTCCAGACTTGAAAGAGGCCGACATCCAGACTTTGGCCGAGCGTTACGACTTCAGCGGTGGCCAGATTGAGAATGTCGCCCGGCATTATGCTATCGACACAGTTCTACACGGCAACGCTTCGTTAGAAACGCTCATTGCCCATTGCGATGGCGAACGCTTTGAACAGAAAGAAAGCCGGAAAATTGGCTTCAAATAAAACAATGTAAAGTTTTTTGAGCCTGTGCTTCGATTCGGTACAGGCTCACTTTTTCTTTGCAGCATAATCTTAAAACAATGACGCTATGGTTTACAATGTTCCTTTTCAAGTCCCTTTAAAAGAGTATGAAGAAATGATGGCCAACAGAGAGTATTGGGATGACCTCGGAGCCGAATGGAATTGGAGTTCTATGGAGCAAAAGTTGGTGCGTCTTGCTGGTTTCGTAAAACAAGGCGGGAGTTTGAAGAGAGTCCTTGCCTGCTATACCAAAGACCGAAACGAAGAATATACCAATCGCGTCCAGTTTTGTGTCTTGGAGTATATCTTGAAACTCATGGTTGGTGAGCGGATAAAGCCATACGAAAAGATTCCCTTGGTTGACCGCATCAAGCGACTAAACAAGGACGAACTTGTGGAACTGCTGGCTAAAGAGTTGAAACGCGATGTGCAGCCAAGTTGTGAAATGGACAAAAAGCACAAAGTCCACGAACATTGGAGACTGCTGTCGGATGATGAATGGTTGAGCGATGAAATTCTCGACAAGATTGAGTACCGACATTGGCGCAGACATCCAGAAGAGCCTTTCAGCCAATATTTGAGACGATCGGAGTTTTGGTGGGATTATCGGCATTTTTTGTGGTGAAAAGAACAAAAAGTTGTAAATTTGCGGCTATTAACACAAAAATAGTAATGAACAATATTGGAACTCGTCCAATCGGACAAATAATACGCAACGAGAACACACCCGTAAGACCTATGCGGGTAGAACATTTTTTGATTCCTTCTTATCAGCGAGGTTATCGGTGGACCGAATTGCATGTAAAAGCACTTTTGGAAGACATTGATGATTTTTTAAAAAGCCAAGCAGTTGCAGGTGCAATCCGTGCATCATACTGTTTGCAACCAATTGTAGTAGTTGCTCAGCAAGACGACGAAGGAAAGCAACTATGGGAAATAGTAGATGGTCAGCAAAGATTGACTACTTTATTTATCATACTTAAGCGATTGGGGAAACCGTGTTTCCAATTGTTTTTTGAAAAACGACCTGACAGTAACAAGTTCCTTGCGGACCTATCTTCATCCACGTTAAACCATGATACGCCTGATTTCCATTTTATGAGCGAAGCGTGGTGTTGTATTGATAAATGGTTTAAAGAAAAAGAAGATAATGACATTGCTTATGCTGATGATTTTGCGACTACTCTTCTAAAACTGGTTCAGGTTATTTGGTATGAAGTTCAACTAAAGACCACTACCCCTACCGACCAAGAATCTGAAAAAATCGACATTTTCAACCGCTTAAATATCGGGGAAATACCTTTGGAGGATGCAGAATTAGTCCGAGCTTTATTGATGAGCAAGGTCGAAGGTGATTCTGAACATGAAAAACTAATGCGCCAAGCCGAGTTTTCTAACGAATGGTATGACATAGAGCATTGGTTACAACAACCAGAACAATGGAAGTTTCTTACGGCAAAAAACTATGCCAATCACATTCAACTTATTTTCGAGTTGCAAGCGCATAATAAAAACTCTGAAAACTATAATACGTATAAATGGTTTGAGCAAGAATTGCGCAATAGTTCAAATGCTCAAGATAGAGCGTTTGAATTATGGAAGCAAACAAAAGAAATATTTAGTAAATTCCGTTATTGGTTTTCTGATCGAACCATCTATCATTACGCAGGCTTTTTATTGGTGTCTGGAGGGATAAAGTTAAATGATTTGTTGTCTCTTTCTGAGATGGATAAAAAAACGTTCAAGAAAGATTTAAAAGACAAGATAAGTGCATACATTGAGAGCATTGATTTAGATAAACTTTCATACGATAACAATCAGAATGAATTAAAACGGTATTTGTTGCTGTTTAATGTTTTGTCCGTCTTGCAACTCAAAGCAAATCCGCAAAACCGTTTTCCATTTAATTTATTTAGAGAAATCGAAGGCAAAGAGCGGTGGAGTTTGGAGCATATTCATGCACAAAAATCCCAAGATCCGTTGCAGACAGATAAAATAATACGCGAATGGATTTCTGATACTTTGGGCTCGATATCAAAAATCACTACAATCAACAAAATTGTTGATGATAACATAGTAATTATCGACATTACTCCATTGAGAGAAGAATTGAAGGAAATGTCAAAGAGCAAAGAAATTGACAAAGATTCATTCAATGATTTAAGAGAAAGAATTGTTGAGGCATTTGACTCTCGTGGCACAATGCATGCCCTCGAAAATATGGCCTTGCTTTCCTGTCCGGATAATTCACGTTTAAATAACGCCATCTTCCCCGTAAAACGGGATAGAATCATCGAAATGGAACGACAAGGGCGTTTCATTCCTCCTTGTACCAGAAATGTGTTCTTAAAACTATATAGCAAGGCTGACAATCAGCCGTACTTTTGGAGCACATCCGACAAAAGCGACTATATCGCTGAAATTAACAGAGTTTTTGAACATTTTAAAAAAGCATCGGAAGAAAAATGAATACCAAACATACCTTAAAGTCACTTTGCGATGATTTCGATAAGATAGAAATACCTATTATACAGCGAGACTATGCGCAAGGACGCGAAGAACAGGCAACTCTCAGGAGCAATTTTGTAAACTATTTGATTAAGGAGTTAACAAATCAAATACCCATCGAACTTGATTTTATTTATGGCAACATAAGATTAGACCAAGAAACCAAAAACTCCAATAAAACCATAAGTACTTTTATTCCAATTGACGGACAGCAACGACTTACAACCTTATGGCTGCTGCATTGGTTTTTGGCAGTAAAAGAAAACCGACTTTCGGAAATCTTCTCGTGGATGCATAAGTTTTCCTATGAAACTCGGCCGTCTTCACATGACTTTTGTCATAGATTGATGACAGAACAATTCCCTAAAGAGCATTTGACCAGAATAGATGAATTCATCCAAAATCAAAGTTGGTTCGATAACGAATGGAATCACGACGGAACAGTGAGTGGCATGCTTCGTATGCTAAAAACTTTCAGACAGTACCAATCATTATTGGATGGCACAATAACTTTAGATCAATTGCTTTTGCGCAATGCTATTTCTTTTTATTTTGTCCCTCTGGAACAATTTGGGCTATCCGAAGAACTATACATTCGTATGAATGCTCGAGGAAAAGTGTTGACAGATTTTGAGAATTTCAAATCTGAGTTTTACAAAATCATAAAAAACAATCCTCATTTGGATGAAGTTAAAGACAAAATGGAGAGTGTGTGGGTGGAGAATTTATGGCCTTTCAGGAAAAAGAAAGTCTTTGTCACGGATGAATATTTCATGAATTACCTTAAAGTATTAACTCGTATGCTATACTTCCACCAAGCAAAAGCGAGAGCAGAAGAATATGCCGACGATTTCCTTGATTTGGATTTGTTGCGAGAAATATACTCTAATCCTGACAATGCAGGTTTCCTGTTTTATGCATTAGACATTATTCCAGAAATTGCAAAGATTAATAAAGGAGATTTGTTGTGGGAGGAGGGGACAACACTTTCAGACATATTGGCAGATGCTATTAAAGGGGGTGGATTATTGGTTGATAAAATGGTCATTCTCTATGCAAGTCTGCTGTTTTACCGACAGCACAAAGACAGGAACAAGTTGATGGATTATATCAAGGTTACTCGTAATTTGATTTGCAATACGAATGATAAATCAGAACGCGATCAGCCTCGTATTTTAAGAAGTCTTGAAAAGTTAAGCAACAATGCGGATGTTTACGAAACACTTTCTAAATCTGACTTTAATTTGGAAGGTTTGCGCGATTCCCAGTGTAAAGAAGAACACTTCAAAGCATTGCTGATTCTAAATTGTCCTGAGTCAAAAACTCTGATTTGTGAAATGGAGGACGATTCAAATCTTAGAGGCAACATTTCTGTATTGCTTGCGGGGACGTATGTCAGCAAAGAAAAAGAAATTGCCGCTTTTGAATTCTCAGATCAACTTGTTGAGGAGTTTGATTTGAATCGGCTTCAAGGTTTGTTCCAAAAATACCGTGAATTAAGTAAGTCTAAGTTTGAATATGTTTGGGGCGATTTGTTGAACACGTCTTTGTACACTCATAACAAAGCATCGGGGCGAATGGTTTATGATGACGATTTTAGTCGAAATCCAGCAGTCATAGCGTTGGCAGTGTCATTTTTGGATTCAGGGATGAAAGACTTGGAAACATTTTTAATAGCAACCGAAAAGAAAACAATTCGAAAGTTGTCGAAGAGGTATGAAGATTTTGGTACTATTAGAAATGTTAAGTTGCAACTTTATCTATATTATGTGTTAACACGTAGAATAATGATGCTCGGCATTTACGACTTCTTTAAGAATGGCAGGCGTTTTGGATGGCTCCAAAAAGAAAAGGGTTTTGTTTCAATGTTTTACAACGGTATTGATGGAGACCCTTGGTTTAGCGAAAATGGCCATAATCCGATTTTTCAAACCTATTATTCCCAATTCCGTTACAACTGGGGGTTATACAAGAGTCATGCACTTCCTCCTGAACTCGTGGGCTCAGGGAGACCCCAAAGAGCTTTTGATAGATTGATAGAATGGGCTGAAGAATAAACGGCCTACTAAAAAAAGACCGTGTCTAAAAACCAAATCAACAAATAACGTCTGGATTGTCGAAACGCTCATCGCTGTAAGGTTATTCATGAAATTGATGTAGAAATAAAGGAATAATTGTATTTTTGCGCTCATAAAATTGTCACTATGAGTGAATCATACAACCCTGACTTGCGATATGCCAAGATGACACAGACGGAAATCGAAGATCATGTGAAGGCAAGGAGCTCTATTCTGCTTTCTCGTCGTCATGTTATTCCAGAAAGCAGTGGGAAAAAGATTAAATTCAGTGTAACAGAGAAAGATATTGAGCATCTTGTTGCTGATGCATTGCACAGAGCAAAGGGGGTGCTATACATTAGCGACATCTGTGACCTGCCAAAATATTTCGATGATGCCAAATACATACAATCGGCCAATGAAATCAAAAAACACCTGAAAGGTGTCAAATTCCATTATTATGAAATCAACATTGACGGAAGAAGGATGTTTCTGAATATCAAAGTGGATAGGAATAAAAAGAAGACCACTCTGTATTCGATAACCACAGAAATAAAAATGCCAAACTCACAGAATGAGATTGGCACTATAGGATGAAAAACTCAAGCGTCCGGGTGGGTTAGATACTCCCTGTCGGTCTGCCTTGCTTTTTCATGCTGCAAAAATACTACAAAAATTCGACCCTGCAAGCGTCTGGATAAAAATTTTTGCCTGTGCAATAATTCGGCACAATCTTTTCCTATCTTTGTCCTATCAAAACGTAATATCATGTCTAAAAACCAAATCAACAAATACGTCTGGCTCGTCGAGACACTCTACAAAGCCAAGAAAATCAACCTGAAGGAAATTAACCGAAGGTGGTTGGAAACCGATTTGAGCGAAGGCTTGGAGATTCCAAGACGAACCTTCCACTCGTGGAAAAACGAAGTGGAAGAGATGTTCGGCCTCGTTATCATGTGCGACAAACACGACGGAGACCGCTACTACATCGAGAACCGAGAAGTGCTTGAAGATGATGGCCTACAACATTGGCTCCTCAATACGCTGTCGGTCAACAACACGCTAATGGAAAACAAAACACTTAGCGACCGCATATTGCTCGAAAACATACCATCTGGTCGGGATTTCCTAGCAACTGTCTTGCAAGCCATGAAGAAAAGCAAGGTCTTGCAAGTAACCTATAAGGGCTATTGGAGTGAACATGAGCACACTTTCCCAGTGGCTCCATATTGTGTGAAGCTGTTCCACCAAAGATGGTATATGGTGGGTGACAGCATTCGTGAGAACAAGATCAGGGTCTACTCCTTGGACCGTGTTTTAGAAATCCAACCAACTGAAAAAGCTTTCAAGTATCCGGCTGATTTTAGCCCAGAGATTTACTTTGAAGGCTATTTCGGTGTGATACATGATGAGGGCTACGCATTGGAAAACGTGAAGCTGAAAGTGCGTGCTGACCAAGCCAACTATCTTCGTTCTTTGCCCATGCATCATTCTCAAACCGAAACCGAACGCAATGATGATTTCAGCATTTTCACGCTTCAAATCCGTCCAACATACGACTTTCAACAAGAACTTCTTCGCATTGGCGATACCCTTGAAGTGTTGGAACCTATATGGCTCCGCAATGAAATTGCAGAAATGATAAAACGGATGTGGAATACCTATAACAACGGCAAGAAATGAAAAACTTCGCTGCCATAGACTTCGAGACCGCCAACAACGAGCGCACCAGCGTCTGTAGCGTGGGTGTGGTTATTGTAAAAGACGGCGAGTTTGTTGATTCGTTTTATTCCCTCATCCAACCTGAGCCGAACTACTACCTCTATTGGAACACGATGGTGCATGGGATTACCCAATCGGATACCGAGGATGCCCCTGTTTTCCCATTCGTTTGGAGACAGATTGAGCCGCTGATTGAAGGCTTACCTTTGGTGGCCCACAACAGTCCCTTCGACGAGGGCTGTCTGAAAGCCGTGATGCGCTGCTACCAGATGGATTATCCGGATTATCAGTTCTACTGCACGTGCAGGGCCTCTCGTCGTCATTTCGGGAGACAGCTCCCCAATCATCAGTTGCATACTGTGGCCGAGGCTTGCGGGTATCATCTGGTCAATCACCATCATGCTCTCGCTGATGCCGAAGCTTGTGCATGGATTGCGAGGGAGATACTGTAGCCTTCCGACTGATTCCCGTGGCCTTCGCAAGACATTGCCGTAGTGTTGCGCCCTATTTGTTCCCTAATTATCATAGTTTTGTTGATTCAGGATAGTTTTATATCTTTGCGCCATCAAAACAACATAACTATGAAAAAACACTTTTTGTTATTCCTCCTCCTCGCCGCCGCCACCCTCGGCAAAGCTCAAGTGAGCAAAATTGTTGGTGAATGGAACACCTTCGACGACAAAACCAGTGAAATGCGCTCATGCGTCAATATCTACGAGAAAGACGGCGAATACCTTTGCGTAGTCGTTAAGCTGTACGAAAAAGATGATAATGGGAGCTACAAGGTGATGCAACCACCCTACCCGACAGGATATGAAGGTGTGGTGGGCTCACAACTCTTCAGAGGCATGAAACAGCATGGAGACCACCTCAAAGGGAAACTCTATGACCCTGAAAGCCAAAAGACCTATTTCGGCAAAAAAAGCTACAAGGCCAAAACCGACGAACTCGTCTTGCGAGGTTCGTTGGACAAGGCAGGGTTGCTGGGCCGCTCACAGACTTGGAAACGGAATAAATAACAATTGTAGAGACGCGCTGCAGCGCGTCTCTACTTGTTTTATACGTCAAACTTGAATTCGGCATCAAACCAGCCAGTGTCTTCTTTCAACAAATCGTATTCTTCGCCCGTTAGGTGGTCGATGACATGCACTGTGCCTTTAATGTCATCGTAAGTAAAAGTAAACTGAGAGTTTACGTCGTCTTTAGGTACGTCCATTTCAGATGTTGTCTATAATTGAGACTGCAAAATTACACTTTTTTTCGATTATCACATTCATTTCAAATCCCCAATCTTTCATTCAGCTTCCTCGTCTGTTCCTCAAAACCTTTCTTGCCTAACAAGGCGAACATATTCTTCTTGTAAGCTTCCACGCCGGGCTGGTCGAACGGGTTGACATCTAAAAGATAACCACTAACTGCACAGGCCATCTCAAAGAAATAAATCAACTCACCAAGCACCTTGGCAGAGATTTCGGGAATAACGATGCGGATATTGGGCACGCCGCCATCCTCATGAGCGAGAACTGTGCCTAACTCAGCTTTGTGATTCACCTCCGAGATTCGTTTGCCCGCAATATAGTTCAATTGATCAAGATCGTCAGTCTCCATCGGAATGCGCAAATCGTGATTGGAGTTTTCTACCGAAATCACGGTTTCAAAAAGAATGCGCAGACCATCCTGGATGTATTGCCCCATTGAGTGAAGGTCGGTGCTGAAAGTGACCGAGGCAGGAAACACGCCTTTATGTTGTTTCCCATGACTCTCACCATAAAGCTGTTTCCACCATTCAGAGAAATACACCAAACGTGGCTCATAGTTGACCATGATTTCGTTGGTCATCCCCTGAGCATACAGAACTTGGCGCACAACGGCATATTGCGAGACAGCATTAGTGACAGTCTGGTTTTCTTTGCATTGTCTCTCCATTTCAACGGCACCTTTCACCAAAGCGCGAATGTCGATACCAGCCATAGCGATGGGCAGGAGTCCCACAGGCGTGAGCACCGAGAAACGTCCACCCACATCATCAGGCACAATATAGGTTTTGTAGCCCTTCACGTTAGCCAATTGCTTCAAAGCACCACGGGCCTTGTCGGTAATGGCAACGATGCGTGAAGCGGCTTCCTCTTCGCCATATTTATTAATAAGGTGTTGCTTCAGTATGCGGAAGGCTATGGCCGGCTCCGTTGTTGTGCCTGACTTCGAAATGACGGCTAAGGAATAGTCTTTTTTGTCCAAAAGTGCTATCAAGTCAGCGAGATAGTCTTCACTCATATTGTGTCCAGCATATACGATGATAGGCTGTTCACCTGTCAGTGGGGCAAAATGATTCTGTAGGGCTTCGATGACAGCACGGGCACCTAAATAGGAGCCTCCGATGCCGATGACGACGAAAACTTCCGACTTTTTGCGCAGGTCGGCAGCAGTGTTTTCAATGTCGATAAGCAAATCTTCATTGATTTCAGAAGGCAAATTCACCCAACCCAAGAAATCGTTACCAGCACCAGTTTTTTCATAAATTGTCTTGTAAACACTTGATATTCTTGACTCTAATCCATTTTTTACGTCATTGTTCAGAAAAGGCTGAACGTGTGTAAGGTCGATTTTCATAATATAACGAATTAAATATGCTGCGAAGATAAAACAAAAAAACGGCCAAATCGTTGAAAACAATAAAAAAATTCATATCTTTGCGCAACTTTTAAGCGTAAAGGCGTTAAAGGTTCGAGATCCAAACCAAAATCATAGTAAAAAATTGTTTTATGTCACATTTGAAAATTTTATTAGCCGAAGACGACCGCAATTTAGGCATGATTCTCAAAGCTTTCCTTGATGCCAATGGCCATGCAACCACCTTATGCGCCAATGGAGAAGACGCTTGGAAAACTCTCGGGGTCCAGCATTTTGACTTATGCCTTTTCGATATTACAATGCCTGTGATGGACGGTTTTACATTAGCTCGCAAGGTAAAGGAAGTGCAATCCGATATACCCATCATCTTCCTTACCGCCCACGACGAACTTGAGGACATCCTGGAAGGTTTCGCCATCGGTGCTGATGATTATGTCACCAAACCTTTCAACATGGAAGAGCTGTTGGCACGCATCAACGCCGTCTGTCGTCGTTATGCTGTTTCGCCATCAACCCCGATGGAGTTTCGCTTAGGCAGTTTTATCTTCGACGCGCCGCGCCACACACTAACAGACTCCCAAGGCAAAGAACGCAAGCTGACCTCAAAGGAGTCAGACTTACTGCTCATGCTCTGCGAAAGCAAAGGCAACACACTTGAGCGCAGCCACGCCCTTCAAACCATTTGGAAAGAGGAAAACCGCACCAACGCACGCTCGATGGATGTTTATATTACCAAGTTGAGAAAGTATTTCTCTGAAGACCCTGATGTCAGCATCACCAATGTGCACGGTGTAGGTTTCCGCCTTGATGTAAAATAAGAGCTCTTTTATTATGAAACAAAACGGCTGTGCCAATCGACACAGCCGTTTTTTTGTTATTGCCTATTCCAGTAACAACAGCGACGACTCTGGCAGTCCTGCTGTTGTGTCGCTGATAAAGTCCCAAATAATATCGGGAGGAATCTGTTGCGTAGTGTTACAAAGGACGGCAAGGAAACGGCGGTGCGCCGTATCACGTATTACGGCACTACGATAGCCCTTCCACCAGCCATAATGGAAATAGGCTCCAGGATGTTCCTTTGTCAAACGCCAGCCAAAACCATAGTTCTCACCATTCTTCCATGCAGGCGAACCAGGTTGAAAGGCTATGGCTTGAAGACTGTCGGGCAACAGAATGTGACGATCCAGGGCTTCGTTGAAAATCCAAAGGTCTTCCACAGTTGAAAACATGATTTTATCGCCCATCACGCCATTAAGATAGTTGTTTTGCGTTTTCACCGGGCCTCTTTTGTAAAGGTCGTGACCCTGAACATCAGTAGGCATATACAGTGAAACGGAAAGGTCTTCTCGCATGGAATAAACATAAGAATGGTTCATACCCAATGGCTCGAAGATACGCTCACGCAAGAAATCCTCGAAATGTTGCCGTGAGACACGTTCCACCACAGAGGCCAATAATGCATAGTTAATATTGTTGTAGAAATAGGCCGCATCCGGAACGCCATAAGGATCTGGCATACGTTGGGCCAGCATGTCAATCATCGCCTCGTTGGAGAAAGGTTTCTTACGGTCAGGCCAAAAAGCATCAGCCATAGCGTCGTAACGAGGCAAGCCCGAACGATGATTGAGTAACATCCGAATGGTAATGCCTTCATAAGGCAACTCCGGGATAAACTTCTTCACATCATCGTCATACCCCAGTTTGCCCTCGGCTTGCAGCAGCATAATAGCCTCAGCGGTGAACATCTTTGAATCAGAAGAGAGCTGAAAAGCATCGTCAACACGCAACGAGTCGGGATTACGTTTGCTCAAGTCTCGGTAGCCAAAGGCCTTTTCATAAACAATACGGCCTTGTTCGGCATATAGGACCACTCCATTAAGACTCAAGGACTTGAAAGTTTGATCAGCCATTTCTGCCCTTTGTTCCAATATTTCCTTATTCAAGTCAAAAAAGATGCTGTCGGTGTTGACGACAACTCCTTTAGGAACACGCGTTCTTTCGCAGGAAAGAAGGACTGCAGCGAGCAGTACAAAAAGTGATATGATGAGGGATTTTCTATTCATTACGGAGGCAAAGTTACAAAAAGTTGCGGTAAAAAAGTCTTTTTTTGGTCAAAACAAAGAATATTTCGGTGTAATTCGCTAATTATTACTACTTTTGCAGTCCATTTCTAATCAAACTAATACATTTACATGACACAATTTACCGATTTTGGATTGAATCCCGCTCTACTGAGGGCTGTGAAAGAGCTGGGATTCGAGAATCCTATGCCGATACAGGAACAAGCGATTCCTGTGCTCTTAGAAAAAGACACCGATTTTGTGGGTCTTGCACAGACGGGAACGGGCAAGACGGCAGCCTTTGGCTTGCCATTGCTGAACAAAATCAACCCTGAGCAACGTTGTGTTCAGGCATTGATTCTTTGTCCGACGCGCGAGCTATGCATGCAAATCACCCGCGACTTACGTAACTATGCCCGTTACATTCCTGAAATCCTGATTGTGCCCGTCTACGGCGGTGCCAGCATCGAGATGCAGTTTAAGGACTTGGCAAAGAAACCCCAAATCATCGTGGCCACCCCAGGCCGCCTGCGCGATATGATCCGCCGCAACCGTGTCGATTTCACCAACGTCAAGACGATGATTCTTGACGAAGCCGACGAAATGCTCAACATGGGCTTCCAGGAGGAAGTCGACGACATCCTCGAATACATGCCCAAGGAAGGTCGCCACACCATGCTCTTCTCAGCCACCATGCCTAAAGAAGTGGAAGCCATCCTCAACAAGTATATGACTGACCCCGTAAAAGTTGCCGTGGGTGAACGCAACTCAGGCACCGCCAATGTTGATCATATCTACTACATGATGGCAGCCAAGGACCGCTACTCTGTCCTGAAGCGCATCATCGACTACACACCTTCCATTTATGGCATCATCTTCTGCCGCACCAAGTTGGAGACCCAAGAGATTGCCGACAATCTCATTCAGGACGGCTACAACGCTGCCGCTTTGCACGGCGACCTCTCGCAAGGAATGCGCGATAACGTGATGGACCATTTCCGCAAGCGTAGTCTGCAACTGCTAATCGCCACCGATGTAGCCGCACGCGGCATCGACGTGAAGGAACTGACACACATTATTAATTACAATTTGCCTGACGACATCGAAACCTACGTACACCGCAGCGGTCGTACAGGCCGTGCCGACAAACGTGGTATTTGCATCAGCCTTATCAACCTTCGCGAGAAAGGAAAAATCAAACGAATTGAAAAAATTGTAGGCCGCCCCTTCGAACGGGAGATGATTCCTACCGGCAAGGAGGTGTGCGAAAAACAACTCTTCAACCACATCGACCGCATCGAGCATGTCGACATCAACCGCGAGGACATTGACGACTACCTGCCTGTCATTTTCCGCAAATTGGAATGGATGAGCCGTGAAGAACTCATCACCCGTATGGTAGCCCTCAATTTCAACCGCTTCCTCGACTACTACAAGGATGCCGTCGACCTCAACGCTGACGAGCGCGACGAGAAGAAAGACCGCAAGGAACGTAAAAAGGAACGTGAGCATAAGGACGAGACCATGCAGCGCCTTTACTTCGGTATGGGTAAAAACGACCACATCCTGCCCCAGAAGATTATTGGCAAGATTAATGATGTCACCCACAGCAAAAACATCCCGATTGGCCGTATTGACCTCTATCCTGACTTCTCCTACGTCGACGTGGAAGAGAGTTTCGTGCCTATGATTCTGGATTGTTTTGCCGACCCGCACAATAACCCGCGCGGTATTGTGGTGGAAATTGCCAAAGAACAGCCCGACCGCAAGGCCAAAGGCGAAAAGAAAGACTTCGGAGAACGCAAGGAGCGCAAAGAACGCCGCGACGACTTCCGTGAAAAAGACGAGCATCGCGACGACCGTCGCGAGAAGCGCGAGAAGCGTGATGATGACTTCTTCGAGAAGAAGTCGAAGAAGAAAAAGAAAGACTTCGCTGACGACAAGCCCTACTACAAGTCGGAACGCTCACGCGATGGTCGCGAATGGCTGGATGACGATTGGAAAGACCACATGGACGACATTGACGTATTTTTCGATGACGACGACCGACCAAGCCGCAAGCAACGCAACGCCGAGCGTGGCTTCGGTGCCAAAAAAGGGAGTGGCAGTTCCTCAAAAAGTAGCTCATCGAGAGGTGGAAGTTCAAGAGGAGGGTACTCGTCATCAAGAGAGTCGAACCGCGGCCGCCGTGGTGCCAGCCGCTATGAGGATAATTACTATTCACCACGCCGTCGTGGCGGAGGCCGTAGGAGATAATGGCTAAGTTAAAATCATGGATAAGAGCAGCGCGTCCCCGGACGGTGCTGCTCTCTTTTTCAGGAGTGCTGTTAGGCAGCATATTGTCGGTCGCAGCCTCCTGCTGCGAGTCCCTTCTTGTTACAGAACGCGATGGCCGACTTGTGATTCTTTTCGCCGCCTTAACTGCAGTCCTGCTTCAAGTGCTCTCCAACCTCGCCAACGATTATGGCGATTTCAAAAGGGGAACAGACAGCGTAAAGCGCGTTGGTCCGCAACGCGAGATGCAGAGCGGAAGCATCACGGAGAAAGAAATGCATCGGGGACTCATTGTAACTATCATCCTCTGCCTCGTTTCAGGTGGCTTGTTGCTGTTGTCAGCTATGCTGAAACATAATTCATGGCGAGTGGTGCTTCCTTTTGCTTTTTTGGGCATTGCCGCCATACTCGCAGCATTATTCTACACTTTGGGCAAACGTCCCTACGGCTATCGCGGCTTAGGTGACTTGTTTTGCTTCCTTTTCTTCGGCTGGGCTGCTGTAGCAGGAACCTATTACCTGGCCTCCCCCTCGTTCGATTTCAGTATTCTGTTGCCTGCTTCTGCAATGGGCTTTCTTTCCAATGCTGTTTTGAATATCAACAATATGCGCGACTATGAAAACGACAAAGTCTCAGGCAAGAACAGCCTCGTAGTGAAGATGGGATTGAAGAAGGCTTACCTGTACCATTGCTTCCTCATCGTTGGGGCCTTTGTCTGTCTAACGATGTTTCTTGCCCTGAAAAACGCTCCATATTACACTTACGCCATCTGGATTCTATTCCCCCTCTTCCTTAAAGACCTGATAGCCATCAAGAAAACCAATTCCGCATCACTTGACCCATACTTGGGGCGTCAAGTCAGAAACACTTTCATACTTGTGCTGGTTTATGGAGTTTTAGTTGTGCTATAGTCATTACTTGCGTCCTCATACAGTAGCGTCCCCGACACCATCCAGTGGCTGAAACTACCGCCTTCGTCTTTGCCTTGAGGGATAGCAATTCTCAAGGTATGCTTACCTGATTTCAAATAGCTGAGATTGAAATAAACTGGGTTAGTGGCAGTACCAGGGCACCAGCCCGATCGGGAGTAGTCAGATGAGGAGACACCGTTCCAAAAATTACCCGAAACGGGATTTTGGTCGCGGAAAGTGGCACAGTCGCAACGCCAAGGGGTATGCGTGAAAGTCTTCACACCATCAATATAGATAGCGTTCTCCTTAGGGTTGAATTCATCGCCACCACCCCAGCCACCGTGACCCGTGCTGATATAACGGAGACGCACGTTTTCAGCACCTTCGGGAATCTCAAACTCGACCTCAAGGCTATCGGTGGCAAACAGCCGACCGTAGTTCTGACCTGACATCTCCATCACATTGCAGGTGTTGAACAACGGAACGGAGTGCTGGTGACACGGGGTCTCATCCCATTCATAATCGCCCGGATAAGCCAGAAGATCCAAAGAGACGATATGCCCTCCTTTATCGTAGTTGCCAATAAAAACCCCTATGAGTACTTCACCATGCAGTCGGTCGCGCAACTCACTGACTTCCTGCTTGTAATAGTTTTCTTCGGTCCATTTCACGCCATCAATCTGCACCTTGTCGTTAAAATGGCCTGCACCGAAAGAGGTGAAGAAACGCATCAACTCGACTGGAGGCAGATAGTTCTTTTCTGATTTGACACCTTGATATTCTTTTCCGTCCCGACCGACAAAAACTGGCAGAGCCTCAACGCCTTGCGTCAGACCATCTCGGAAGCTCTTCGTTTTTTCTGTTGGGATAACGAAGACGGAGGCAGTACGGTCGTATGCATCACCGTTGGAACGCTGGTGAAGCTCAGCAAAGAGTTGGTAATGCTCCGGTAATTGCGGGAGAATCATCCGCTTTACGATAAGCGTCCCATGACTGAAATGGATAGTGGTGTCATATGGAATCTCACCTCCAACAGGCTCATAGTCGGAAAAATGAATCTGGCTCTCCTTAAACACGGGAATACGAATCACGAGTTTGTCCTTGCGCAGCTGGCTCAGCTCGCGAGAGGTCTTCCTCTCCCCTTTGTCTTCGGGAATGAAGTTTCCCACGGCCTTGCAATTTTTCACCGTTTTCAAGTCTGTGACGTAGATGCCGTTTCTCATGCAGCGTACCATCACACCATGCAATCGGCCAAGTCCAGGCATAGGGGTAGCCTCAAAGCTCAGTTTCTCAGTCATCCACACCTCGATGGTATTTGAATTGATGCTGGTCTTGTATTTTTTGCAGGGATATCCCAGCACTTTCTCCTCGCCCTCCTCGCTGAAGCTGACATCATTGTCAGCGAAAGCATAAGCACTATAATAACTTGTGTCGGGATATTGCAGCAAGGTATAGACCGAGTCCTCGACATAACTAACACAGGTGACACTTTCAACATAACCCGGAATAGGTTTTTTGACCTCATCGCTCAGATTACTAATCATCAAGCAACCTTGTTGTTCTACAACAGTGACTTGTGTGGTGTCACCATCCACAACGTCTTTCGAGTAGCTATGATAGGTGAGCGTATGTTGCCCGAAGGCTTTCGTTCCAATCAAGATGACAATGAGGCTAAGTAGAATCTTTTTCATATCGCATTGATTTGTCTGCAAAATAATGAAAAAAGTTCTATTTTTGCAAATGAAAACAATTAAAAGCACAGATTTATTATGTTTAAGAGACTCTTTTTTGCACTGATACTTTTGTTGTCAGCGACATCGGTTTGGGCTCAGATTCAGCACTTTGAATGGCAAGGGGTGCAACGCGAATATTTAGTGAAGACACCTGCGCAAAACAGAGAGACGCTGCCTATCGTGTATTTTCTGCACGGTTTGGGCGACAACATCACCCGATTGGACAACGAATATCATTTCCAACAGATAGCCGACCAGTTCGGTTGGATGATGGTGGTGCCGCAGGCCCTTGCACAATCAGGCTACACCATGTGGAACGCGGCACTGACAAACAGCAATATCGATGACTCAGGCTTCCTAATGGCTCTCCTCGACTCTTTGGCCGTGCAGTATCCCGTCGATTTGGACAGTGTCTTCTTCACGGGATTCTCGATGGGCGGTTTCATGACCCACCGTATGGCCATTGAGCACGGCGACCGGATTACGGCCTGCGCGCCCGTCAGTGGACTTATCACACACACGATGGCTGCGCATACAGCAGTGGCACCCGTCAGGATGCTGCATATTCACGGCACTTCCGACCCGGTGGTGGGCTACAACGGCAACTCTCAGTATTTTGGAGGCAACCTCGGATTGGGTGTGGAAGCTATCCTCGACTATTGGAAAAGTGCCAACCATTGCACCGATGAGCCCACTATCGACACCCTACCCGACCTGCACAACGACGGGCTATTGTTTGTGCGCTACACCTACGAAGGTGATGCAGAAGTGCAACACATCAAGGTCATAGGCGGCAACCACACCTGGTATCTGAACGAAAACCAGAACGATATCAGCTATTTCAATGAAATCAATAATTTCTTCACTAAGGGCAACGGGGGCAATGTCGGCCTTGCTGAGCCCGAGTCTACAAGCCTTCGCCTATGGCCCAACCCAACCAATGGGTATTGCACTCTCGAGGTTGAAAAGGATTCTACTATTGAGATAATCGACCTTCAAGGACGTGTTATGACGACCTGTCAAGTGAAAAAGGGCGTGAATCAAATCGACTTAAGTAATTTTTCGGAAGGAATGTATCTCATCAAGACCGCAGAAGGGTCTATAGTGAGAGTGATAGTGTCGAAATAAGCATGCATAGCAAATCTACCTATGACGCAAATTTTGACATTTTTTTCATTTAGTTCCGAATTGTTATTATTTTTGCGCCATAATTTCTAAAAGCAAATCACCAATTATCTAACTAATTAAACTTTAATCACCATGAAGAAAACTTTACTAATTGCATTCGCCTTGCTGTTTGCAACGGCAATGATGGCACAAAACCGCTCGGTTTTGCTGCAAGAGTCTTTCGACGGTGCTTCGATGCCAGCTGGTTGGTCCATCGCCGGACAAAACAACAACTGGTCGGTGTCGGCCACCAACAACGCCGGCGGCACCGCCAATGAGATGAAGCTCGACTGGAGTCCCCAATTCAACGGCATGACGCGCCTCGTCTCCCCCGCCGTTGACCTGACTGGCATCAACAGCGTTGTCTTCTCGTTCAAGCATGCTTTGGACAACTATTCAGGTTCCAACTCCATTGGTGTGGCTACCACTTCCGACGGTGGCACCACTTGGAACCAAGGTTGGACGATGGCCTTCAGCACCAGCGGCGTCTGGGCCGAGAGCATCGAACTGAGCACCACCGACATGGGTCAAGCCAACGTGCAGTTCTGCATTTTCTTCAACGGCAATAGCTACAACATCAACGACTGGTATTTCGACGACATTTCGGTGTTCACCCTCGAAAACCTCGACCTCGGCCTTGAGGCCGCCACGCTTGCCGATTTCGTTGGCAGCGGCGAGACTTCATTTGGCATGACCGTTTTCAATTATGGCGTCACAACCGTGACCTCCGTAGAAGCTACTTACGCTGTGGAAGGTCTTGAGCCTGTTACCGAAACCTTTACCGTCGACATTCCTTCGTTGGGTTCCTCGACCCTGAGTTTCACCACCACCACCTTGCTGGTCCCTGGTAGCTACAATGTCGTCTATAGCATAGGCTTGGTCAACGGGCAGGAAGACGACAACGCCGGCAATAACACTTTGGAAAAATCCGTTTCCGTGGCCATCGGTGCCGCCGAAAAAATCCCAATGATTGAGCACTTCTCGTCATCAACCTGTGGTCCCTGCGTGAGCGTCAATACCACCATGCTCAACTTCTGCAATAACAACCCAGGCCGCTTCACCTACACCAAGTATCAGATGAACTGGCCCGGCAACGGCGACCCGTATTACACCGAAGAAGGTGGTGTGCGCCGCACCTATTATGGTGTGAGTGCCGTTCCGCAGTGCTTCTTGGACGGTGAAGACCAAGGCTATGCCGCCGTTACGCAAAATGTCTTCGACCAACACGCTGAAAGAACGGCCTTCATGGATGTCCGCGGCTCCTTCACGGTAGAAGGCAATACCATCAATGTGAAAGCCGACGTGATGCCCTACATCGATGCCGATGCCCGTATCTTCATCTCCGTAAACGAGAAGGAGACCCACGGCAATGTGGGCAGCAACGGCGAAACCTCATTCCACCACATCTTCATGAAGATGTTGCCCAACGCACAAGGCACTTCCGTCAATATGAGCTCTTGCGAGCTCCAGCATCTGGAATTCACGCAAGACATGTCGGGAACCCATGTCGAGGAAATGAGCGACCTGGAAGTCTCTATCTGGGTGCAGGACTACAACACCAAGGAACTGTTCAACAGCCATTTCGCATACGAGTACACCGAGGCGCACCCCTATCCCGTCGAGAACCTGACTTTGACTGAAGTTGCTGGTCCAAGAGGTTTGTTTGAAGCTACTTGGGATGCACCGGCTAACGGCAACCCCATCGGATACAATGTTTATGTGAACAATGAATTGGTAGCTGAGAATATCACCGAAACCGAGTTTTCGTTTGAAGGCGATCCGGAATTGTTCTACGTGGCTGGTGTGGTTGCTTTGTATGCCAATGACCAAACTTCTGTCAAAGTTTTGGCCACTGTATCTGAGAACTTGCAAGATTTAGGATTGTATATCCCCGGCTCACCTTACGTTGAGTTGACGGTCGAAGAGCCTTATGCAGATGTTTATGTGACCAACGGCAATTTCGCTTCGCATACGCCTATTGAGATTACTGGCGTCACAGAAGTCAATCCTGCGGGCTACCAAATTTTGGTTATTGTACCTCATGCCATAGAGTTACCATATACGCTAAATGAAGGAGAAGATTTCGGGATCAATTTAAGCCCCTTCTCTTCTGTTGGCAGAAGTGTGGAGGAAACAACCGTTGTGGTGGAATCCAGTGCTGGAAACGTAGTGTTTAATGTTACCGTTGACGGCGAACTGCTGAAAGTCACAGAACTTTCATCAACGGCCAAAGTCTATCCGAATCCCGCCAACGGCCAAGTGCGCATCGAGTCTGCCAACGGCATCGAAAGCGTAAAGGTTTACAATATGTTGGGTGCTCTGGTGCAGACCGTTTCGGCCAACAGCCACAATGTGAACATCAACACCGCCAACCTGAACAACGGTGTGTACTTCTTCAACATCCTCCAAAGCGACGGCACAGTGAGCAACCAACGCGTGGTTATTACCCACTAATGTCGTATTGCTTTCCAGAAACTCGAAAGGAGCCCTGCGGGACTCCTTTCTTCGTTTATTCTGCCAGCGAGTGGCTGATTTTCCGGTTGATTTGCAGCAGGCGTTTCTCATCCAACTTGACTACCTTACGGTCGTAAGTCATCAAACCGTTAAGTTCAGTCTCACAGTCAGTGGTTTGCGTATAGACAGCCGCTGAAAAACCTTGAAACACCATCTTATAGAGTTGCTCAGCATATTCCACGTAAGTGTCGGTCACTTTCTCTTCTGTATCAAACTCAACATAGCCCCAGCCTTGGTCTTTCACCCAAGTATGGCCTTCCACTTTGCGCCCAATGCCGCCGTATTCACCCAAGACAGTAGCCCTCATTGGGTCGTAAAGCACCATCTTCGGATTAGGATAATGATGCAAATCGAGAATGTCGCCACAAGTGTAGAAATTGCCGCCCGAAGCAGGATTCACCAAGCGTGTCGGGTCGAGTTTTTTAGTCATCTCGACGATTTCCGGTGTCTTGAATTGTCCCCACGACTCGTTGAACGGCACCCAAACGCCAATGCAGGGCACCGATTTCAAGCTATTAATAATTTCCGTCCATTCTTTCTTATAGCACTCCTCTGATTCAGGGCTGCGCAGGCTTTCGGGGCCATCGTAGTATTTTGTCGTCTGCCAACCTGGGCCGCGCCCACCACTCGGCATATCTTGCCACACAATCATACCGATACGATCGCAATGGTAGTACCAGCGGGCCGGCTCCACCTTCACATGCTTGCGAATCATATTGAAGCCCAAGTCCTTGGTCTTCTGGACATCATAGGCCAAAGCATCATCGGTAGGAGCGGTATAAAGCCCATCGGGCCACCAACCTTGGTCGAGAGGACCGAAATGAAAGATGGGTAGACCATTCAAAGTGAGACGCACAATGCCACTTTCGTCGCGCTGCGTACCAAAACTACGCATAGCGAAATAGCTGTCAACGGCATCGATGACTTTCCCTTTGCGCAAGACACTCACCTTCATATCATAGAGATAAGGATGGTCGGGCGTCCAGCGCAGGAACTCCTCCGGCATATTCACCTCCACCGGCTGTCCATTAATGGCTCTGCCCATTGCCACCATTTGTCCCTCAAACGACACTTCAACCTGATAGAGGTCGTCCTGAGTAGGATGAGTGAAATCAACCTCCACACAAACTGTGGCTTTATCGAAATCAGGCGTAGTTACCACGTTTTGGATATAATTCTCAGGGACATTCTCAAGCCACACCGTCTGCCAAATACCCGTCACCGAGGTATAGAAGATGCCCTGCGGCTTAACGACTTGCTTGCCATGCGGGATATAACTCTTGTCGGTAGGATCCCACACCCGTATCGTCATCGTATTATTCTTTCCCTGCAAGGCCTGCGTGATATCAAATGTAAAAGGCGTATAGCCACCAGTATGCGAGCCCACCTTGATGCCGTTCACCCACACATCCGTCATCCAATCGACAGCCCCAAAATGCAGCAGGATACGACCGCTTTTCCAATTGCCCGGCACCGTGAAGACCTTTTGATACCAGAGGGCATTATCGGGACCAACCTCTTTCTGCACACCCGACAGCGATGATTCGATACAGAAAGGCACGAGGATATCTCCTTCGTATTTCAGAGGTGCCTTATCCTCTTTTGGCGTAATGGCATACTGCCACAGGCCGTTGAGGTTTTTCCAATCCGGGCGCACCATCATCGGACGTGGATATTCGGGCAGGACGTTTTCGGGTGATACCTCGTCAGCCCATTCTGTCTTGATTTTATCGCCAGCAGGCGCATATTGGGCCATAACGGTAGTCGTTAGAAGCATTGAGATTAGGAGCAGTTTGATTTTCATAAAGTTAATAATTTACTCTGGATGTCTTCACTTCGTTAGCAAAAGATGCGAAGCGTGACCATCTAATTATTCATCATTCATTTCTCTTGAAAATGCGTCGCAGGCAGAGAGCAGGCTTTGTAGGGCGCGGTTTACGAGAGCCTCCATTTCGACAGCAGCGTCAATCTGCTGCTCATAGCACATCCAAACCGATGCACCTTTTTCCTTGCCGTCTTCGTATTCATAAAGCACCGCCTTCACCACCTTATAGTTCCAATTGATGTTGTTGCACGCCATGATGGCCCGCGCAAAGTTGGCATCGGTCACATCATAGATTCCCGGCAAAGTCAAGCGAAAAAGCGACGGGTCTTCCTTATCGTCAAAAAGCAGGAAATTCCAGTCTTGAAAAGAAAAGTTCAAGCCCAATCCACTCTTGTTCGCAACTATGCCTTGCGACCTCAAACATTTAGAAACCAAGGTCTTGACATTCATACGCCTTATTTCTTGTTGAAACCGATGCGCGTTTTGGTGGAATAGGTTGGGTTTTTATATTTCAGTACGTCAACGAGTATCTTTTGCGAAATCGGGACATCGTTGTATGCTGCGGTCATAGCGGCCTCGTCAACGGCTTCGGCAATATCGCCTGCATTGAAGTCAGCAGCCATCTTGGCCAGCTCATCAAAGTCAAGTTCTTCGCAAGGGCGGTCTTTAAGGTGAGCCATGAAGATATCCTTACGCGCCTCGAAGTCAGGCTGTGGCACATAAAACACGCGATCGAAGCATCCGACACGCATGATAGACTGGTCGATAAGGTCGGGGCGGTTGGTAGTGGCCACCACAAGAATGCCTTTTTGAGAGCAGTTGTTCATCATGCCAAACAAGGTAGTAATTTGCGGCGTGATGCTGCCATCCTGTCCTTCTCCGTTGGGATTGGGAGCGATGAATTCCAACTCATCAAAGCACAACACAAACGGAGCTTTAATCTCAGCGGCATCAAACACCCTTTGCAGGTTTTCGAGTACACCATCCTGATAGATATGTCCCATTTCGGGGCCTCTGATAATGGTATAATTGAAGCCAAGTTCCTCCGCAAAGCTGCTCAGCACCAAGCTCTTTCCGCATCCGGGCGGGCCATAGAGCAACACACCATTGATGGTAGGCAGCCTGTACAGCCGAGCTTTTTCAGGATTTTGAATAGCGAAGAGGACTTCCTTGCGCAGCTGCTCCTTCAGTTCATCGCGACCCGTCACGTTATCGAAGCCGCTGCCCGAGCCTTTCTTGATAGTGATAATCGGAGCATTGTCTTCCTGACCTTCACCATCAGCTTGCGGCTCTGCATTGGCATAGTCTTCATCCACCCTCTTCGCCAACTCAGGCATTACTTTTTCCATCAAGTCCTGAGCAAACTCTACAGCCGATCCAAAACGGTCTTCAGGTTTCTTTGCTAAGGCTTTCAGCAAGATAGCCTTCATATAATCAGGCAATTTCACCTCATCAGTTTCCAAAACGAGGTCTTGTTTTCTTGCTTTCTTCACCGCATCGACCACCTTTTTCTTGTCGCCGTTAAGAGTCCGTAAATCCATTTCCTCCCAAGGTGCGTTGCCAAAGATGAGGAAATAGAGGAGTGCACCTGTGGAGAAAATGTCGCTCTTCACTGTGTAGACCGAACGGAAGGTCTCAGGAGCGCGGAAATAGGGCATCAGGTCCTCAACGGCAAAGGTTGGACGTCCCTTGACCATATATGAAATATGCCCGAGGTCAATGATGGTCGGCATCAGCATACCATCGTCCAATTCCTGAAGCATGATATTTGAAGGTCGTATATCATTATGAATCAAAGCACAAGAATGGATAAACGCCAATCCGCTCAAAACACAAAGCGTGATTTGCACTGCATCTTCGAGGTCGAAGCGGCCTTCATTCCTGACGGCTTCAAAGAGGGTAACGCCTCTATAGAACTCCGTGACCAAATAATGATAGACCACGTTGCCTTTTTTCACCTCGCCATTGTCGACATAACGGATGACATTTTGGTTTTCGTCAGTGTTCAGCTCCTTGCAGAGGTGAATTTCGTAGACTTCCTTGCCCTCAAAAAGCTGCTCACGCGGGATGCTGTGGAAATCATAAATCTTCATGAAATACATCATGTCGTCGGGGCCGAGCACCGTATACGACTCAGCCACAATGCCTTTCTTTATGAACGAATGAATGACATATTTGCCAATCTTTTCACCTTTTTTGAATGTTTCCATACGCAAAAAATATTTTGGCAAAGTTAACGATATTATTTGAATGGCCAAGATGAAAATAAAATATTTATCTTTGCAAAACTCTGAAGGAATACGAGGGTGGCTTTTTAGAATTATGCATCAAAAAAAGGAGAGCCGGAACTCTCCTTATTTATTAACCAATTGATTGGCAGCAATTACGCATCGATATTCGCATAAGTGGCGTTCTGCTCGATGAACTCGCGGCGCGGGCCCACTTCATCGCCCATCAGCATGGAGAAGATGTGGTCGGCTTCCATAGCGTTTTCAATGGTCACCTGACGCAGGGTGCGGTTGGCCGGATCCATAGTGGTTTCCCAAAGCTGCTCGGGGTTCATCTCACCCAAACCTTTGTAACGCTGCACGTCGTAGCCGCTCACAGTGCCGTTCTTGGTCAGCTCGGCCATTTTTGAGACACGCTCATCGTCTGTCCAGCAGTAGCAAATCGGCTTGGTGCCACGCTTGATGAGGTACAAAGGCGGCGTAGCGCAATAAACATAGCCGTTTTCAATCAACTCGCGCATATAGCGGAAGAAGAAGGTCAGAATCAGCGTGGTGATATGGCTGCCGTCCACATCGGCATCGGTCATGATGATGACCTTATGGTAGCGCAGCTTTTCGAGATTCAAAGCCTTGCTGTCCTCTTCAGTGCCAATGGTGACACCCAGAGCGGTGTAGATGTTCTTGATTTCTTCGCTGTCAAACACGCGGTGTTCCATCGCCTTTTCCACATTCAGAATCTTACCGCGCAATGGGAGAATAGCTTGGAAGTTACGGTCGCGTCCCTGCTTGGCGGAGCCACCGGCGGAATCACCCTCAACGAGATAAAGTTCCGTCTTTGAAGGGTCGCGTTCGGAGCAGTCGGCCAGCTTGCCGGGCAGGCTGAATCCCGACAGAGCACCTTTGCGCTGCACTTTCTCGCGTGCGTTGCGGGCCGCCTGGCGCGCCTGGGCTGCCAGCGTCACCTTGTCGAAAATCATCTTGGCCTCTTTAGGATGCTCCTCCAGATAGTCGGACAGCTGCTGGCCCACGATGCTGTTGACGATACCCATCACCTCATCGTTGCCAAGCTTGGTCTTGGTCTGACCCTCAAACTGTGGCTCAGGCACCTTCACCGAGATCACCGCCGTCAACCCCTCGCGGAAGTCGTCGGGCGAAATCTTCACCTTCAGCTTTTCCAACTTTTCCATCAGGCCGCTCTTCTCAGCGTAGGCGTTGAATGAGCGGGTCAAGCCCGAGCGGAAGCCTTGCAGATGGGTACCGCCTTCAATGGTGTTGATATTATTCACATAGGAATGCAGGTTCTCCTTGTATTCATCATTATATTCCAACGCGATTTCAACCGGCACGTTGTTTCTTTCGCCGGAGATGGAAATAGGCTCAGGGATAAGCTTAGTGCGGTTAGCATCCAAATAGTCGATAAAGTCGATGAGGCCGTTTTCTGAGTAGAAGGTCTCGCTACGGTACTCGCCGTTCTCGTCCTGAGTACGCTCATCGGTGAGTACGATGGTAATGCCATGATTGAGGTAAGCCAGCTCGCGCATACGGTTGGCGAGAGTGCCATAGTCGTATTCTATGGTCTGGAAGATGGTGGGGTCGGGTTGGAAAGTGATGCGGGTGCCGTTAGCGTCGGTCTTGCCCACTACCTTCACGTCATACAGCGGCTTGCCACATTCATATTCTTGTTTGAAAATTTGGCCTTCACGATAGACCTCGGCGGTGAGATGGGTGGAGAGTGCATTCACGCAGCTGACGCCCACGCCGTGCAGACCGCCAGACACTTTATAGGAGCCCTTGTCGAACTTACCACCGGCGTGCAGCACCGTCAGCACCACCTCGAGGGCCGAGCGATGCTCCTTGGGGTGCATACCCGTAGGGATACCACGACCATTGTCCAACACGCTGATGGCATTACCTGGCAGGATACGCACGTCAATCTTGTCGCAGAAACCCGCCATAGCCTCGTCGATGGAGTTGTCAACCACTTCATATACCAAATGATGCAAGCCACGGAAGTGCACATCGCCGATATACATGGCCGGACGCTTACGCACAGCCTCCAAGCCTTCAAGAACCTGAATCTTACTGGCACCATATTCTTCGCTTGCCAATTCTCTTTTCTCTTCTTCAGTCATTTTTCTCTAACAATTTCGATTTTTACAATAAAGCTGCAAAGATACGCATTTTTTCGATACGATGTGCAATAATTTGGATTTTTTGTTATTGAGGCAAAAACCGCTCTACGGGGCTAAAAACGGGCAATTTTTGGAAACGCATCTTTTTTCCGCTGTGCAGGAAAAAGAAAAGCCCCATCGGTATGAAGGGGCTTTTCGAGGCGTCTGGGCTACTTTCAGAATCTCAAAACAACTTCTCGCTAAGGGAAACGAATATTTATCTCACGCCAAAAACTATTTCACCAAAACCTTCCGCGTGGCCTCGCCCAATTTCACGAAACACATGCCTTGCGGCAATTCCAAGGTTTCCTTTCCGTCGATTTCGCGGGTTAAGATGGTCTGCCCAAGGGAGTTCGTGACGGTCATTGTGCCTGTGCCTTCAATGGTGAAACGGCCTTTGGCAGGATTGGGATGATGGCGTTGTACTCGCCCGTGTTCTCGTTGAATCTCCCGATACGGTAGGCTACTACCGAATAGGGCGAACCTTCTTCGATGAACGAGTCTTCCCACGTGAAGTTCATGAGGCTTGGATTGGCGATGTCGGGCGAAATAACTTGAGCGTAAGAGAACTGCATATTCAATGTTGGAGCATTTGTAGTCATAGTCTTATCAGTTTTATGGCTGCAAAAATATAAAATTGGCGATTTTGTCGGGTTGAGGAACAAGAGCGTAAAGCTCTGAAGATTAGTTATGTCGGTCTATTCGTTGGTCTTTTCTATAAACTTTTGTTCTTTATTTTATTGGTTTATAATGATTTTCAATTCGTTTTCATTCAACCCTGTTGTGGCAATAATGACGGCATCGTCCACGCCAGCGGCTTTCAGCTTGCGGGCAATGTCCGTGGCTTTCTTCCGTTCGCCTTCTCTCAGGCCTTCTTCCTTGCCTTCTCTCAGGCCTTCTTCCTTGCCTTCCCTCAAGCCTTCTTCCTTGCCCTCGCGGAAGTGTTTCGTATTACTATTATTAATGTCATTGTAGTCAAACAACGATTTCTCGTATTGCCTGCGCTCGTTGGGCTGCATCTTGTCAATCTCGGCGTGGCGGAACAGCGAAGTGAACACCCTTTCCTGCAAGGCGGCAGGACGTTCCATCAACCGCGAAAGGTTGCGCAACACGAACAGCCACTTGTCGTACAAGGTCTCCAGCTCGTCCTCCTTCTTGTTGAACTTCGGCAACTCGATGGTGATAAACGACAATTTGTCATAGAACACTTCATTGGTCGCCACGTTCATCAGTTTGGCCTCGTGATGCACATCCTCACTGTTTTTGTCGAAGATGAAATTCAGGATGCCAATTGTGTAAACAGGATTAAGTTTGTAGTCCCAATCGCCGCGCTTGGCTTGTTCGCGAATGGGGAAAGTGGAATAATACACCATGCGGTCGACGAAATAGTCCTGGTCCACGTTCTGCATCTCCACGATGATGTGGTCGCCCTTGTCGGTGGTGCAATACACATCGAAGATGGCACGGCGCGAATACACCACTTCGTCAAGATGTTCCGAATTCTGGTAGGTGACATCCGTAATATGGTGCCTGCCTTCGAAAAGGGCGTTCAGGAACGAAATCAAGTATTCCTTGTTCAGCTCGCTGCCAAAGATGTACTTGAAACCGAAGTCGGTGTAAGGGCTGATGTATCGCTGTCCAGTCATGGCATGATGGTTTTACTTTGCAAAAATAGTAATTCTTTTGAAAAGCAAACAAAAAAAAATCAGAATCTCAGCTTCACGCCAGCAAAGAACTGGATGCCTGTGACGGGATAGTCGTAGTACAACTGGTACTTTTGGCAAAGCACATTGTCCAACAGCGCAAATGCCGTCAGTTGATCGTTCACCTTGTAGTCGGCACCGAGGCTGAGGTCGAAAACGTTCTTCAGCTTTTGTGTCGTGTAGGCCAGGCCGTGCTCACCAAAACCGACCACTTTAGCGTAGCGTCCTCCTTGGAAGAGGAAGCTGCCGTTGAAGGCCAACTGGTCATTCAGGTCGTAGGTCAGTTTCAGCTTGCCTTCGATGGTGGGCCTATACCAAGCGCATTCCTCGTTGGCAGGTCGGCAGTTGTTGTAGGCAAAGCCCAAGTCGGCTGTCAGGCTGTTGCGCATCTTGAGACGCACATTGGCCAGCAAACTCACCGTGCGCGTCTCGTCGTAAACCAACGTGAACCTGTTGAACGGCACAGGCGACTCCGTGTAGTCAATATTGTAGTCGTAGGTCATATACAGCGGGTCGTTGTCGACGTTGCGATAGCGCACGCCCAAATGCACATCAACAATTTCGGCGATATTGGTGCGCACGCCTCCCTCAAAGCCGAATCTGACGTTCTGGGCCAGCAACATGAGGTCACTTCCGACGAAGGGATTCTCGCCTATGATCTCGCTGTAGGTCGTCAGCTTTCTGCCGCCGTTCAGGCCTGCATAAAACTCCAGCTTCTTGTTCAGGACGTACAAGCTGCCGCTGACATCGGGGCGCACAGCGAAAAACTTGTCGTCCTCCTGGATACGGTTCACGCCGTCAAACCTTACGCCCAAACGGAGCTTATAGAACTCGCCACTCATCTCGAAGAACGGGTTGACTTTAAGCAGAAACAAATCATTACGTCCAGCAACGGGTAATTCGCCCTCCCAATGGCTGACATCAAAACACTCGTATTGGAAAGCCACATCCACGCCGACCTTCTGCGGATAGCTCTTGTCGCCCCACCAGTGCTGTCCATAACCGAGGCCGTATTCCACATCCACAAAGTGTTCTCGCGCGTAGGTATTGTCAAATGTGTAGTGGTAATCTATGCTTCCCTTATGGCTCAACTCACCCAAGCGGGTCGAGGTGGAAGCCAGACCGGCGTGAATGCCTATCGTGTTGTAGGTATGCCTCGGGCAGTATTGTTCAATCTCCTCATCCGTCAAGGGAATCGAATCCAAGTTGACGCCATAGTAATGGTACATGTCGTTCTTGTACACCACGCCCGCATCGATTTGGAAGCCGTCAACCACACTCGTCGTCAGGTTGACGTCGAAGGCGTTGTTCATATAGCTTGAAGGCGCATAGTTCCTGATATTGATCCACGAGGAGTTGTGCTTCACGCCCACACCGAGACCGAAGTCCTTGCCCAGCAAGGAATTGTGCTTGTAAAGAAACACAGGCGAAAGATTGGTACCGATACCCGCCAAAAGGAAGTTTTTGGTCGGGTTGACCAGTTTGTCGTTCTTTGAAGCGAAGCCCGTCGGGGCTATTTTCTCGAGGGTGAGGTCGAACTTCTGCTTCGCGTCCTTCGGGTTGACTTCCGTGCTGGGATAGGCGTAGGAAGGCTGCGGTGTTTCGGGTGTGAGCTGCAGCTTGTTTACCTTATTGACCTTAGGACGATATTTTCCTTCGACGGTCACTTGTTCGTCGTGTTGGGCTGCGGCTTGAAGGGCCAGCAGGGCGAGGGTGAGGATTGCTATTGTCTTCTTCATTGTATTGGTGGTATATCCTGAGACTGCGTCTCAGATTGTGACAAGGGGCGTCCCTTCGGGACTTTATTCGGGTTCTATAGGTTCTATGCCGTTGCTGCTGCCCACCTTGGGTTCCTTACGCTCCACTTCGGCGAGCTTGGCGCGGGCTTCCTGTTTCAGGTCGCTGCCTTTGTAGTTGTCAATCACGCTGCGGAGGGTCTCCTTGGCCTGGAAGTAATTCTCCTTGGCCACATAGACATCGGCCAGCGCGATGAACGACTTGGCGACCCAATAGTCGTATGTCGAGAAGTTGTCCGAAATGTCGAACACCTTGTTTTCAGCCTCGTCGTATTTCTTCAGCTTGATAGAGGCCACAGCGGAGTAATACGCACTCTCGGCGCCATACACCGATTTGTCGTTGCGGGCACTCTTGTCCAGCTTTTCGATGGCGGCGGTGTAGTTGCCCTTCTCGAAGTATGACTTACCCACGATGTGGTTGATTTGGTTGACCTGCTCGGCGGTCAAGTCCCTCGAGACCCGCAAGTCCTCTCCCATCTCAATGGCCTTGTCATAATTGCCCATGAAGAAACTGCTCTTCATGCTGCCCTCCAAAGCTTCAAGACGGGTTAAGGGATCTTCGGTGATGCGCGACAGGCGCTCGTAGCACTCACCAGCCTTTTGGTAGTTGTTCTTCTCATACTCGATTCGCGCCAGCTTCAGCAAGGCCTCATCGGTATAGTCGTTGTCGGGCTGCGACAATATATAATTAAGGTGCGTCACAACATCATCCTCCGTTCCCACTTTCTCGGCACAAACGTATGCGTAATAATGAGCCTTCAGGAGATACGCCCCATTGCGGAAACTGTTGAAATAATACTCCAATGCTGTCTGGGCCTTTTGGTATTTGCCGTCGAGATAGAAGCCCTCGGCGTTGGCAAAGGCCAGCGAGTCTTGTTGGGTCACCTTCACCTGACCGCCATTGGCGTTGGCATAGCCGAAGTATTCGTCCAACTTGTTCTGTTCCATATAGATGCTGCGGATGATGCTCATCGCCTCGCGCGATTCATCGGTGTTGGGGTAGCTTGCCACCAAGCTCTTCAAGGTCTCCAAAGCCTGGTCGTACTGGTTGTTGTTGTAATACACCATTCCCACCTTCATCATGGCCTGACGCGTATAGCTTGAGCGCGGGCGTTCCTTGATGAGGCGGTTGAAGCTGGCCAAAGCCGAGCGTTTGTCACCATGTACGAGATAAGTGTTGCCGATTTCAAACAAGGCCTGGTCGTAATAGGGAGTACTCGGATAGGTCTGCAGCATATCGTTGAGTGTCGCAATCTTCTGGTTCACATTGCCTTTTGCGCCATAGCAGAGCCCTTGCTGATAAAGCGCATAATCGGCGTTGCGCTTGCCCAAACGGGTGGCGAGGTCATAATAATTGATGGCCTGGTCGTAGCTGCGTTCCATGAAGAAGCAGTCGCCGAGCCGGATGTAGGCATCGGTCTTAAGGTCGTTCTGGCTGTCGTCGGCCAAACGGATGAAGTTTCTGAACCGTTCCACAGCCGCATCGTAGTCGGGCTTTTGGTAGTAGATGTAGCCCAAGTCATAGTCGGCAAGCGCGTATTCCGCCAGTCTTGAGGCCGCACCCATCTCCTTGAACTGGGTCAGGTATTTGCCCGCCTTGGCGAAATCGCCAAGCTGATAGGCCGACTCACCCATCCAGAAACAGGCTTCCGCTTTGTTGGCGGCAGATTGTTTGCTGTTCATCATCTTCGAGAAATACACCTGCGCCTTGTCGTAGTTGCCCTGCTGGAAATACTCAATGCCTGTGGAATAAAGCAAGTCGTTATAAACGGCCTGCAATTCCACACTTTTCTTTTTCATCGCTTCGAGACGGGTCAAAGCTTCGTCATTCTCTTTAGCGTTGAGCAGCAGATAGATGGCCATTTCCTCAGCCTCGGCCTTACGGTCAGAATCGGGATGCTCGGCAATGAAGTTGTCAAGCAGACCGACGGCCTCGTTGAAAGGGTCGGTGCCGGGGATAAGGCTCAGCCGGGCGTAGTCAAACAAAGCCTCCTCGCTGATTTCCTCGTCGAAGCCAGCGGAATAAGCTGTATAGAAAGCATTGCGTGCATATTTCAGTTCATCCGTTTTGGCATAACTCGAGGCCAGATAATAGGAAGCATATTGCGCCAGGATATCGGTATTGCCCGCCACCTTCTGCAAATCGCCGATGGCACCTTTGTAGTCGCCCTTCATCATCTTGCTTACACCCATTTCGTAATAGGCCTCGCGCGTGATGCCGCGCATGAGGTTCTTGGTGTAAATCTGGTAATACTCCAGCGTCTTGTCGTAGTTTTTCTGCTGGAAATAGGCGTCAGCCACTATTTGCGCCATTTCCGACTTGCGTTTCTTGTCGGCCTTGATGATGTAGGCGGGGCCTTCATCAATCACCGACTGGTAATCACCTTTGAGATATTCAATCTGCATGATGTATGACGGCACCACTTTGGCATATTCAGGGTGACTGCGCAAACGGCGGAAGTTGTCCAACGCCTCGTCATACCTTCCTTTAATATACTGAATATGGGCATAATAGTATCTTGCGGATTCTTTGTATTTTCCTTCGTTCATCATCAGTCCGTGGAAGAGCGGCACAGCTTTGTCGAGCCCGCCCGACTGGAAATAGGCGTATGCCATATTGAACTGCATCTGTTGCGCCTCGTCGGTGGTCAGCGAGGAAGTCTCTGTTTTCTCATAGATGGCCAACGCCTCCTTGTATTTCTTGTTCTGGAACAGGTTGTTGGCATACAGGAAATTGGCGTGTTTCGCCCAAGTGCTGCCGGGATTGTCGTTCACAAACTGAATCACTTTGGCCGCACCGTCAGCATGACCGAGATAGAGCGCGCTGACCGCCTCGTAATATTGCGCATCGACGCAACGTTGCGACTTGGGGTCGTTGTTCAGAGCGCGATATTGCGCAAAAGTCGACAAAGCGGAACCGAATTCCTGGTTTTGAAACAGCAGCACCCCTTCGTCGAACAAGGCTTCGGGGGCATAGTCATCAACATGTTTCTGTGCTGACAACGAAACAGATAGCAAAAGAACCATCAATGATATCAAGCCAATTTTCAGTCGAGATTCCATATTTTGAAATTTTTGACAAAAATACTAAATTCCACGTAATGAAAACGCGAAAAGCCGTGATTTATTATCGGTTTTCAAATCAATTCATCCTCTTTGATGAGATTGTTGAGCAGCGCATAGACGGTGAGGCCCGAAACCGACTTGATGCCGGTCTTGCGCGTAATGTTCTTCCGATGTGAGATGACGGTGTGGATGGAGATGTTCATCTGGTCGGCAATTTCCTTGTTCATCATGCCTTTGGCGACGGCCACCAGCACATCCGTCTCGCGTTTCGAGAGTTCAACGTCGTCATTCTTTTTCGGATTGTTGTCGTTCACCCATTCGTTCAGTTTGCCGACGATTTTCTGCTTCGAGTCGTAGATGTCGATAATGCCGCCGTAAGGGGCCAGCGAGGAATGCTCGAGGCAGGAAGTCACCAGCGCTACGAGGCTGACATGCGGGTATTCCTTGCTGAGTTTGAGCAGGAAGTCCTTACCTTCGTAGCCCAGCAGCGACGGGTTGACAACCAGCATATTGGCATCGGTGGCCACTATCTTTTCAGAAAGCCTTTCGGGGCTGTCGATGCGCAACACCACGTCAAACTGCGCCATACTGTCGATGATTTCGGCCAGTCCGTTGGTGATGATTTCGGAGGCTTCGCAGATGATGACGCGGTTTCTCATGACGGTGTGTTTTCAAGCAGTTCGACGTAAGGGATAAGGATGCGTTCCTCGATGAGGGAATGGCGGTTGAGGTCGTCGCTGAGTTCCATGATGTCGAGCGAAATCTCGATGCGTTCCTTGGGCAGGATGTCGCCCGGCAGATATTTCAGGAGGATGTTCATCATATCGTCGAGCACGTCCTGAATGTTGGTGTGGTTGTGTTCAAACTCGTCGATTTTGTAGGTGTCGGTGTGCTGTCCCTTGAGCAGAGCCTCGATGTAAGGGAACACCACTTCTTCCTCGTAGTATTGGATGTGGCGCATCACCTCCTGTTTGTATTCGCCGTAGAAATGGCTGAGCATCGGGCCGTATTTCTGTCCGCAGGCATCGATGATGTGTTGCAGATGTTCCTCGATATGCGGAAACCGTTCGTCCAGATAATACCGGTGAGAGGCTTTGAGGTAGGAAAGCAGGTCGTTCATATCGATGCGCCGGAGTGTTTCCCTGCCGGGATGATACCCTCCGTCGGAGTAGATTTCGCAGATCATCAGGAAGAGGTCGGTGCTGACGCGGTTCGCCTGGCATATTTGGTCGACGTTGCGGTCGCCAAACCCCAGTCCGATGCCGAAGCGGGGCAGCAGCTGCAGCAGCCGGCGGTCTGCCGTCATCAGCTCTGCAAGCTTGGTTTTTCTTGAGAATACGGTCTTTTTGTTGTCCATGATTAGCTCTCGTTTTGATGATGCAAAAATAGTAAAATCCTGTTGATTCACCACATCGCCAAACTTTGGGATACTGCGGGAGGCAAAATCGCCACGAATGGGGATTTCACAGTTTGCTGAATCGCCGTTACTTTGCAGCAGATTTTTGCAATATGTAACCACGAGTTTTTGAGTTAGTTTTAATGCGAGATGGAGGGTCGTCCATCTCGCATTTTTTTCTGTGGTTTTTGGATTAGCGAAAAGCTAAAGTTAGGTTAAAGTTGGAAATGTCCCACTGTCCTAAAATAGTAGTAGGTCTTGATGATGGGAACAAACACAATGATAAAGCTTCGCAACAGTTTATCCATATAAATCTTTCTCCCCCTTGCCGTTTCAGAAATTCTGTCTATCTTTGCAGGCAGAATGAACCGAACTTTGTAGTTATGACACAGATTATTTTGAACATCGAAGATGCCAGCCTCGTGCCCAGCTTGAAACAGATCTTGGGTGCCATAAAGGGTGTGACCATTGACAAATTGGTTAATACCCAATCTGATGTTGAAGCCGAAGAAGCTTTTATCAAAGAAACCATAACACGAGGTTATCAGGAAGCCAAAGAGGGACGTTTCGCTGGCCAAAACCTCAATTCCCTTGATGCCTTGATTGATGAGCTTAGGGCTGAAGCTTAGTGGTTTATGGTGACTTTCAACTATACTGAAGAATTCTTGCGGCAAGCCAAGCGCCTAACCAAGCGTTATCATAGTCTTCCTGATGATATTATCGCATTGCAGTTTGAGCTGATGGAGAACCCTGAAACCGGTGTTTCCCTTGGCGGTGGAAAACGCAAAATCCGTCTTGGTGTCAAAAGCAAAGGAGGTGGTAAACGTGGCGGCCTTCGTGTGATAACCTTGAATGTGGTTGTTCAATCTACCGACACTTGCGTCAACCTGCTTACGATTTACGACAAGAAAGAAATCAAGAACGTCTCTGAACAATACATAAATCAGATTATTCGCGGCCTCGAATAACGGACAACCGTCCAAGCGTCGCGTGCAGCGGCTGCACAGCAGCCAGCGGATATTTCCCACCACTCTCTTCATGGCTCCCTGAATCGCCGTTACTTTGCAGCAGATTTTTGCAATATGTAACCACGAGTTTTTTGAGTTAGTTTTAATGCGAGATGGAGGGTCGTCCATCTCGCATTTTTTCTGTGGTTTTTGGATTAGCGAAAAGCTAAAGTTAGATTAAAGTTGGAAATGTCCCACTGTCCTAAGGGTGAAACAGGTGGACAGTGGGACAGCGGAATCAACTTGCCGAAAGCACTTGGTCTTTAGAAGTTCAGATAAATTCCCACACCCATTCCCGTGGTGGCGGGGCCGAAGCTGAGCGAGGCTGTAGGTTTGGAGCAATACTCGTTATAGACCTTGTAGGCGTTTTTCTTTTTGCTGCTGCCAGCAATGTAACATGGAATAGAGGCCAAGGCGGCAGCACCTCCTCCACATCCACCCGCTAATAGAGCCGTACCTCCAGCACCACCTCGCATAATTATCTCAACTAGTACACCCACTACAAAGAACGATCCACCAGATATCAAAAGAATCGTTCCCGTTTTGTTTTGTCTGCAACCTCTCTGATAACTCGCCCAAGCCTCAGGGCAATTCTGTATCAGGTCCATATATTGTTCGTTCGTGAGTCGTTTTCCGTCAAGATAATAAAAATCTTTTCCTTTGGTAATCAATCCATGAGTTGGAGGTGGTGGGGTTTCCCCCCTATGTTTACGGCCAACTTACGGGCGATTTCTTCCATCAGCGCGCGATAGGTTGAACCTGGAGACTTGGTGCCACCTGCAGTGGTCATCACCTCGCCTGATTCCACACTCACGGCACGAATATCGACATTGTATTCGCCTGTCATCGAACCGTCATAGTTCTTATGTTCAGCCAAGAAGTTCACTGTTCCAATCAGCACGGATTCCACACCCAAGATACGGCCCACTTTAACACACTGTTGAACGGTAAGTTCTCCTTGAAGATTCTGTTCTTTTAGCACTTCATACAATTGCGAACGCTCAACGATATTAAACTTTTTCGTCTCGAAAAGTGTGTTGATGAGCATGTCGCTAAGGCCTTCCACCTGGTCGGCGTTCACGCCCACACCTGCTTTGAAATCCATCACGGCGATTTTCATTTTTTTGTCTTGTGCTGTAGCCGTCATCGCAAAGGCCATCAGCAAAAGGGTGATTAAATAAAGCTTTTTCATGATTTGATGTTTTGATGATATAGTTTGAATTGTGTTTCTGCGTTTTGAAAATGACATAAAAAAAGAACCGCGAACTTCATTGTTGAGATCTGAGGTCCTAGACTACCTATCGCTACA
>R22__coassemble_258_pt1 | contig 40411 bp, 45 predicted proteins | sample R22__metabat2_low_PE_022 | metagenome-assembled genome bin R22 | reverse complement strand
ATATTATTCTTTTCAGTAAATTATTTTATCTCGTTTTTTCATCAAGTTATGAAAAAAATGAGTAATAGCCAAAATGTCTACTTTTTTTTGATGAAGTTTGAAATTTTCTTTCTATCTTTGCAACAAGTAAAATGTATAATAATACAACAGATACCTTGATTCAATAAACTATGTGGATAACAAGTGACAAAATTCCTGAAGGCGCTGGCACCATAGAAGATTTAATTGTGAGAGCGCGACAAAAATTCAACGATGTTGAAATGCAGGCCAAATACATCAAAATTGGCGTCGATTTAATCAAACGTGATCAAGGAGACATGGTTAAAGTATGTAATTTTGTCTATTCTGGTTACGATGGAGTAATGACAATGTTTCCAAGTGGAGGTGAAATATTCGCCCATTGGGAATTGTATGATAGCGGAGCGCTTGAAGCATCTGGTGTTGAGAAATACACACCAAGTACAAAACGGTTCCAGATAATCTTCTCTTCATCACCAGATTTTAGAGAACCGATTTTGCCCCGTATTATGAACAGATAAAATCGATTGAGATATGAGCAAATTTGCAAATGAATTTGAGGAGGCTATTGCCAATGTCCCGTATAGTACGGATTGGTTTGAAATGCGCAATAATGTAGTTCATATTATTATGGATGTCTATTATAATAAGATGGACTTCTTTCGTATGTTTCAATCAACGCCTAATGATGATCCCGATAGAAAACGCAGCTTAGTCTTTGAGATTTTTGGGCAGATGTATATGTATAATGAACATTTTGAAAACGGTCTCATAGAATCTGGACAGTTGGACAAAATTATCCATTTGTCCGATGATTGGAGTGACTGTGTCTCTGTTGTGTTATACAGTAATGTAGTGAATGCCCCACCGTCAGCACCTGCGGCATTAAAGTATTTTAGAGCCTTCGGTTTGTATGAATTACATGCTCATTTAAATAAAGGATAATTATGATTAGTTTTATCACACATACTATAGATAATCCTTGGACTGACAAAGATGTCCGCAATTACGAGCAATACGGGTCTCAGCGTGATGCGGTCCAGTATAATTCATATTACAATTGGAGGATTAAACTCACGGACAAGAATATGTTTTTATGTTCTTTGAAAACTAATGACAATGATTATAAAAACATATATCTCTTTGCCGTTACAAGACGCTTATTTTATTTTGCCATTTTTATTCCTGAATTAGAGGTGATAAAGCGATGGAGTAAAGAAGAAAAGCAAAGCCGGAAATTCGTGGATGCATTACCATTAACAAGCCAATGTTTAAGTTCTTCAGACAAAGAGTTGAATTTGGATGACGAAATATTGTTTCTTGATGGTAGTTGTTTGCTGGTGAAGGTAAATGCTCCTGTCGATGGATTCCTGTTCCCAAGGAATAAGTCAATCACAAACAATGTGATAAAGAAGCAATATGCGTTGTTGAATAATCTGTATTTTCAATTCGAGAGAGAATTTGACGGACTTGAAAAAATGATACACGATTATAATGAAAAAGTAGGAAAATATAATACCAAATTACGTGACCATTATGAAAAAATAGAAAGAAAAAGAGAAGAGCAATTAGAGAAGCTAAAGAGAATGCTTGTTAGAAAAGGAATTCGGAAAGGTGTAAGTTGGGCATTGGCTGGCGTAACCGGCGGGGCGTCTATTGTTGTAGATGCTCTTTTTGACTTGGAAGATGTTGCTAATATACAAGATATCATCGATATGGCAGAGACAGCAGATATGGTAGGCGATGCAATGGACGCAATAGATGCAATGGACGCGATGGATGTAATGGATGCATTTGATGCATACGATGTTTTAGATGCTGATTTGTTGGACTTTAGTGTTGATGACATGGATGATATCAATATTTTAGATGTGGGTGAAGGCGATGATCTCTTGGCTGATAGTTATAATGTTTCCTTCGGTTCGCAGAAAGCGACACTTGAGTCAAATGGGGGATTGAAATTAGATGCAATAATTGATAAGGAACCAGGAACGGCCAATCATTTTACTATTAAAACAAAAAAGGGAACCGTTACCAATGTCGTTGGAGGTACGCATACTGTAAAAATCAATGGCATAGAATACAAACTTCCTGTACTTAAAGGATAGTTTTTTAAATACAAAGGGAACTATGGGATGTTGCTATCCCGCGTTTCTCTGTCAAATCCTAATAAATCAATTTGTATAATGTCATAATTATGGAAAGTATGGAAAGAAATGAAGACTCTAAAGAAAGAAGACCAGAAGAGCTAAATGAGAAGTTAAAGAGAATACTTGTTAGAAAAGGAGTTCGGACAGCTTTGGCTGGTGGGCTTTCTTTGGGGTTGGATGACCTTCTTGAACTAGATGATATTGCAGATATACAAGATGTTCTCGATATTACGGATGCTGCAGATTCGGATAAGTTAACTTGATAATTAAAGGACGATACTAATAATCTCATAATAATTAAAACAATGGAACAAATAATCACAAAGGCAAGAAGTGAATATCCTAAAAATCAAACCCAACAGTTTTATAGGATAATTAAACCTTTTATGGATGATGTTTTCGCAAACGCAAAAGATGAAGATATACAAAGCGATTCATTCGTTGAAGAAACCAATGGAATAAACGTAGTACGCCAATTCTTCCTTTACAAAGGACAACGTTATTGCTTTTGGATATGTTTGTTCCCATATTTGACCCCAGAAGGCAAGAAAAATGCATACTATGGTATAGAAAAGCAGAATGGCAGTAAATGGCAAGCAATGTGGTCGGATGCAGAAGACAATTTTCATTTGTGGTTTAAATTACGAATTGCCGCTCAGGTGATGGATGAGGGCGAACAACTAGCAAATTTAAATCCTTTTGAGTCTGCGATAAAAAACGCACCCTATAGTACTGATATTTTTGAAGAAGGTAAGATTATTACAGATATCATTACGGAGTATTCTAAAATGGGATGTAAAGATCATCGTCAAAAAGAATTAAATACAGGAAATCGCAGATTCAAGTTCGATTTATTTAAGTTGTTTGATAATTGGTATTTATGGACTGTTTTTTACGAGAATGGTCTTTTGGAGGCTTTTAGATTGGATGTGATATATGACCAAAACACATCATGGGTTCTATTTAGTAACATAGCTAATGACGAACAATTATATGTGCCAGCCATTCTTAAATTGTTCATGAGTTGAAGCCTTGCACTCCATCTCGTTGTTCTAGACATGGTAGTTGCTCCGATTTTTGGAAGAGACATCTTTGAACTGCGAGATAAAACTAACAACCTCACCTTTGCGATTCTCGATATGAGGGATATCGATCAGTGATTTCATACATAAACCGCCCATTTCATACATTTCGGTTGATTTCGTACTTTTGCATCGCCAAGAAGTGTTTACCTTTGCCGCGCCATGCTGAAGAAGTATCTCATCATATCCACCGCCACCGACCTGGTGCGCATCGCCCCCGAGAAGATTGTGTTCATCTCGTCGGACGGCTTGCGGCCTGTTGTATTGGAAAATTTGTTTACTTTTGCAAATAAAAATCATCATGATGACGGTAAAGAAGAACAATGGAAGACTATAAGGCAACATCAAGAAACGGTCATCAGTTAACAGACAACTATGACCCGGTGACAAATACGTTAGACATCCGTTCCAACGGGCTGTATCCGTCGAATGTGTTGAGCAACCTGTGCAGCAACGGATTCCGTTTTGACGGGGTGGTTTGTAGCAGCATGGAAGGATTTCTGCAGTCGCTCAAGCACAAGGAGAAGGACAAGCAGCTCCCAATTTGCTCGATGAAGGGTGGCAACGCACGCAAGCACAGCGTCACATCGTGGCAGACCGACCAGATAGTATGGTGGAAGGGACAGGCTATAGACCGCCAGAGCGAGGAATACCAGAAACTGTTGCGCAGAGCATACCAGGCTATGTTCGACCAAAGCGAACGGTTCCGTTCAGCCTTGATGTCAACACGAGGTGTCACGCTCACTCATAGCAGTGGCGAGAAGAGCCCGTATAAGACTATCATCACAGAACAGGAGTTCTGCCAAATACTCACGGAAATGCGCGATAATTATGATAATCGTGACAAGCATTTGGAACGTAAGAAGCGCGTGTTTGTGGATATGGATAATGTGCTTGTCGATTTTGAGTCAGGACTGGCACAAGTCAGCGAGGAAATAAAGAAGGAGCATGAAGGACGATTGGATGAAATACCCGGACTGTTCGCTCTGATGAAGCCCATGCCCAGAGCCATAGAAGCGATGCATGTGTTGCAGAAACACTATGACCTCTTCATCCTTTCGACGGCACCTTGGAAGAACCCATCCGCCTGGTCAGATAAGGTGATATGGGTGACTCAGTATCTTGACGATGTGTTTCATAAGCGGATGATTATCACTCATCGCAAAGATTTATGTCAGGGAGATTATCTGATAGATGACCGTGGTAAGAACGGAACGAGTGAGTTCGCAGGCGAGTGGATAAAGTTCGGTTCGGAGAAGTTCCCGGATTGGAACAGTGTGCTAGTATATCTATTGAATGTGTGTTAGGAGCTAATAGTAAATGGAACAACAATATATAACCCACCTCGCAGAGGCATACAAGCGAGGCTATGAAATAAAATATAACAATAGGCAGGATGCACCGGAAATCAAGATGCATTACTTCAAGGTGAAGGAGGACTTGCCGAGGGTGCAAGTAGTGCTGGGATTCCTTCAGGGCGTTGTGCCAACGGGACATTGCCAGTCATTGCTCGATGTGGGCAGCGGCAGGGGCGTGTTTCTCTTTCCGCTGCTTAGGGAGTTCCCCGATTTGGAGGTGACGAGTCTCGATATTCTGCCACATCGGGTGGAGTTGCTGCAATGTATTCACGATGGTGGTATCAGCAACCTGCATCCTTTGCAAGAGAATATCTGTATATGGGATGCCCCTGATAAGTCCTTCGATGTGGTGACGATGCTGGAGGTGATGGAACATATTCCTGACACAGAGGCTGTGGTGCGCAATGCTGTTCGATTGGCGAAGAACTATATTATCATATCAGTGCCGTCGAAACCTGACGATAATCCAGAACACATTCACCTCTTCACCAATGAAGACTTGAAATCGCTGTTTTTGCAACGTGGATGTAAGAAAGTGAAATTCATGTTGGTGACCCATCACACGGTAATGGTAGCATATCTGAATTAATAGGATGAATATGGAAGAGAAAATCGTGAAATATCCTCGCACACCGCATATTCAGGGCTCTCGCCTGCAGCCAGGCGATGAGGATTTGCGGCAGCGCCCCTTTAGCGACATCGCTGGAAAGTATGTCGTATTGGAAGAGAAAATTGATGGAGCCAATTCGGCCATCTCGTTTACTGAAAACGGGGAGCTGCGCCTACAAAGTCGCGGACATTTCCTGACGGGAGGCTATCGGGAACGGCATTACGACCTGATGAAACAATGGGGTGCTGTGCAAAAGGACAAATTGTATGAAGTTCTTGGGCACCGATACATCATGTATGGTGAATGGATGTATGCCAAGCACAGCATTTACTATGATGCACTGCCGCATTACTTCATGGAATTCGATGTGTTGGATCGGGAATCAGGCAAGTTTCTGGATACGTCTTCACGACACGAGCTGCTGGAGGAGTTGCCAATATGCCACGTACCTGTGCTTGCCAGCGGTATTTTCAGCAATATGGATGAAATCTTGAAGTATCTGGGCAACTCAAAATACATCACGGCAAACCATATTGAGCACCTGCGCGAGGATGCTGAAAAACTCGGGTTGGATGAAGATAAGATTTGCCGCGAAACCGATGCCTCGCGTACAATGGAAGGCATTTATATAAAGGTGGAAGTTGGAGGCGAAGTGGTAGATAGGATGAAGTATGTCCGTGCTTCGTTTCTACAGACAGTAGAAACTCCGCAAACGAACTGGCTTGACCGCCCCATCATATCCAATAGGATAAACGGAACAATTGACGAGCTTTTTACATGATAGACTGGAATAATATAGAAACAACAGTGCTCAGCCAGTTTGAAGAGAGCTTGCGCCAAACTCGGCAGTCGGAGGTATATCATGCCGAAGGGGACGTCTATGTCCACACGATGATGGTTGTTGAGGCTTTGAAGAGTTTGCCGGAATACAAGGCAATGGATGAACGACAGCAGCATATCTTGAACATTGCGGCTTTGCTTCATGATATTGGGAAAATCTTCACCACGGTATTTGAATGCGGTGACTGGCACACGCCTCATCATGCTCCTACGGGAAGCAGGATGGCACGGGAACTCTTGTGGAAAGACTATGGCTTTTGTGGACAAAAGGATTTGATGGAACTGCGTGAAGCCATCTGCCTACTTATACGTTATCACTCGTTTCCTCCTGTTGCCATTGACAATAAAAATCCTCGGTTGCGCCTGCATCGCATGGCTGCCAATAGTCTATTGGTTCCTGACTTCTCCATTAAGATGCTCTGTTTATTATGTAAGGCCGATATGTTAGGTCGTGAATGTATTGATCAACAGGAGGTGCTGGAAAAGATTGCTATGTGCGAGGAACTGGCCATGGAAGAAGGGTGCTATGAAATGTTCTATCCATTCCCCTCGCCATATACCCAGAGGGCGTTTCTCTCTGGGCGTGATGTATGGAAGAATCAGGAGATGTATGATGATACGTGGGGCGAAGTTATCATGATGAGCGGACTACCGGGAACGGGGAAGGATACCTGGATTAAAGATAATCTGCCCGACCTTCCTGTTGTCTCTCTTGACGAGATACGTCGAGCAAATAAGAATTCGCCAACAGCAGAACAAGGCCTGGTTGCAAACCTTGCCCGTGAACAGGCCAAAGCGTATTTGCGTCAGCACCAGCCTTTCGTATGGAACGCCACCAACATTACCTCTCAGATGCGGGAGTCGCTAGTAAGTCTCTTTGAAACGTATCATGCCCATGTCCGTATTGTCTATCTTGAGACGAAATGGAATGCGCTTCTTGATAGGAACCATTCCCGCGAGGAGGTAGTACCTCAGTCTGTTATTGAGAAAATGTTGGGTAAATTGGTGCCACCTGAAACCTACGAAGCAAGAAAAGTTGATTGGTTGTGTTTATAAAGTGATAGATTTAGGGTTACAAGCAATTCTATATGGACATAAAAAAAAGAATTATCAATTAAGAACAATGAATACATTACAAGACAGAATAAGAGGTTCGCTGATTGGTGGTGCCATCGGCGACGCATTAGGGTATCCTGTGGAGTTCATCTACTCCTTTGAGGAGATACAGGCTCGCTATGGCGAGAAAGGAATCACTCGGCTTGATACATATCAGCATTGGCTGGGAGAGGAGGAACAGACAGGCAAGGCGGTCGTTTCGGATGACACTCAGATGACGCTATATACGGCCAACGGTTTGTTGAATGCCATGACGCAGAATATCCCATTGAAGCAGGGGATTTGCAGTGCTTATGTTGAGTGGTATTTGACTCAGGTAGGTGAAAAGTCGGATAACTATAAGGATTGCTGGATTAGCGAGATTCCCGAGTTGAATGCACGTCGCGCTCCAGGCAACACTTGTATGTCATCACTTGACACGATTTATCGAGGGGAGGAGCCACAAAACAACAGCAAGGGCTGTGGCGGTGTGATGCGGATTGCCCCTATCCCGCTTTATGGTGTTGTTGCAAAATGCATGAGCATTGAAGAGGCTGACCTGCTGGCAGGCGAGGCGGCTAAACTCACGCATCTCCATCCATTGGGATTCATCTCGGCGGCATTGATGGCACATGTCATTTATCGTTTGGCGTTGGATGAGCAGCCTACCCGTGAGGGCTTGAAGCAATACATCCGAGAGGGTATGTCCATGATGAAGAAACTATATCCTCAATATCCTGATGACTTGAGGGCTTTTGAAGATTTGATTGAACGTGCCATTATGCGGTCCTATGTCAAAGATTCTGATGTCCATAACATTGAATTGTTGGGCGGAGGCTGGGTCGGCGATGAGGCTTTGGCCATTGCTCTTTATTGCGCTTTGAAGCACTTCGACAACTTTGAGGGTGCTATGATTGCAGCTGTGAATCATGCAGGTGATAGCGATAGCACCGGCGCAGTGACAGGTAACATCCTTGGTGCCGCCATTGGCTATGAAGCCATTCCACAGTTCTTCAAAGACGACCTTGAGATGCATGACCTGATTTTGCACATGGCGGATGATTTGTATCGAGGTGAAGTAACAAAAATGTAAATGATAAATGGATATTGAGACCAACTATGTCACAAACTGATTTTGATACAGTAAAGAAAGATGAAGGTAAATGTTATTTGCGCACGGAATGCCTATATGATGATAACGGAAACATCATTATTCCTTATTGCCGATTAGTTCCAGTTCCAGCAGCAAAGTCGATTGAACAAATATACCATGCAGTTACATATATGTTAGAAAATGGTTTGAATGGGTTATGTTAGGAGCAGTATTTGGAGATATTTGACAGAAAATGAGAACAGGAAAATACATACAGATAAAGGAATATCTCCGTGACCTGATAAAGGGAACGGAGTGGGAAGGGCATGTGTTCGCCGTGGGTGGCTGTGTGCGTGACGAGATTATGGGACATGAGATCAAGGACATCGACCTGTGTGTTTCACTTCCTAGTGGTGGTGTACGTTTTGCCGAGTGGTTGCGCGACAACAACCATGCTTTGAAAGAGGTAACCACCTATCCTTCATACGGCACAGCCATGCTTCACCTGAAAGCGTTCCCTGATGTGGAGCTGGAGTTTGTGCAGACGCGCAAGGAGAAATACATTGACCATAGTTGTCGTAATCCCGAAACGGCTTTCGGGACCATCGAGGATGATTGTGGGCGTCGCGACCTCACCATTAATGCGCTATATAGTAATGTTTCTACTGGCGAAATCGTCGATATCACGGGCAAGGGAGTGGAGGATATCCGAAACCATATTATTCGCACTCCCAACGACCCTGATGTCATATATGATGACGACCCATTGCGCATCCTCCGATGCATCCGTTTCGCAAGCCGTTATGGCTGGGAGATTGAACAAGCTACATATGAGGGAATGGTTCGCAATGTCCCACGCTTGGAGATTATCACAAAGGAACGTGTGAAAGATGAGATGGACAAGATGCTGGTATGCTCGCACCCCGTGATGGCGATGGAACTATTGCGTAAGACAGGAGCTATGCACTATGTCATTCCTGAACTGGAAGAGACTTATGATATGACGCAGAATGAATATCACTTTGGTACGGTTTGGGAACATACGATGGCTGTGTTGAAACAGCTGAAGAGTGACAAGTTGGCACTACGTATGGCTGTGCTGCTCCACGACATTGGAAAGATTCGCACGCGGGTTGAGATGGATGGAAAGGCGCGCTTTCTGAAACACGAAGTTGTAGGTGCCGCTATGATGAATGAGGTGCTGCGTCCGCTGCGATACAGCAATGAGTTTGTCCGAGAGGTGTCTTTCTTTGTGGAGAACCACATGTTGAGCAAATCGTGGGGCAAGGAATGTGAACACATGAAGGACAAGACGTTGCGCAAATGGCAGTATATTTGCAATACGGAAGAACGGTTTCGTGACCTTATGCTGTTGATTGATGCTGACAACAATGCCCATGCCCCTGAACACTGCATGCTGCATCAGGTAGAAATGATTCTCAGACGCACGGAAGAGATGAAAGCCGAAGGTACAGCCATGTTTGGCTACAAACTTCCCCTTAACGGTAAGGAGGTGATGGCGTTGAAAGGCATCGAACCAGGAACGGCGGTGAAAGAATGTCTCGACTATCTACTGAAATTGGCATTTGTCAACCCCAAGAGAGACAAAGAAGAAATCATAAAACACTTAAAAGGGTATAGAATTCAAAATGAAGGATAGAATCATGACACTTCTCCATGAATTGGAGAAAAGGCACGAAATAAAGATACTGATGGCTGTCAATTACGGGAGCCGGAGTTTTGGGTATGCTTCAGCTGAGAGCGACTGGGATGTGCGGTTCATCTATGTGCATCGCCCCGAATGGTATTTCAGCATCGTGAAGGAAGAAGATACCATCGAGATGATGCTGGAGGATGAGCATCTCGACATCGAAGGGTATGACTTGAAGAAAGCCTTGCTTTTGTTGGCAAAAACAAACCCAATTGAATCAGATTGGCTTCACGCCAAAGACTATTTTGTCTATGACGAGAGCTTTATGGAAGCAATGCTGTCGTTCGAGTCGCAATGTTATAACCCGCATCATGCCATGTATCACTTCTATTCCATCAGTGTGAAGCACAATCAGCGGTATCTTGATGAAGAAGTGACGCTCAAACGATTCATATACTATATGCGTGGATTGCTGTCGTGCCGCTGGGTTGAACAGCACAAGTCGCATCCTCCAGTAGTTGTTGACGAACTGATAGATGCGACGATAACGGATAATGAAAAGGTTAGGGAAGCGGCTCATGGTTTACTTGAACTGAAACGATTAGGGAAATCTAACGACATGGCCATTGTTGATGCAGTATTATCGGATTATGTTTTTGAAATAAAAAGATATTATGAAGAATTGCTGCCCCATTATTTGGATACCAAACCGCAGGCGGATATTCCTGCCATGTCAAGGTTTTTGATGGATACAGCAATGCGGAAGATTTGAAAATGAGGATAGAGAAAATAAGTGGTTGTTAAACTAAAGATAATAAGATATGTTAGGTGGTATAATAGGAGACATTGTGGGAAGTATCTATGAGTTCCACAATATAAAGACAAAGGATTTTCCGTTCTTCTCTGAAAGATGCGGATACACGGACGACAGTATCCTTTCCATTGCTACTGCCAAATGGATTCTGGATGGAGGAAGTAAAAGCGATAGCGGGAACTATTATTTCCGCTACGCCTATGACAATCCGCATCCTAAGGGTGGATATGGTGGCAGGTTTGTAGAATGGGTGAACAGGGCTGCAGATGGTGATTTTTCTCCATATAATAGTTGTGGCAATGGTAGTGCAATGCGTGTTGGCCCTGTGGGCTGGGCATACAACACATGGGATGAAGTGCTTGAAGCCGCTAAGTGTTCAGCCGAATCAACGCACAACCATCGTGAAGGTATCAAAGGTGCACAAGCAACGGCCCTGTGTATCTTTCTGGCCAGACAGGGATGGGAAAAAGAGGACATTCGTTTCGTCATCGAGGAGGAGTTTCGTTATAATCTCTCTTTTACATGCGACAAAATCCGCGACAACTACGGGTGGGGCGCAACATGTCAGGACACAGTTCCTCAAGCTATTGTGGCATTCCTTGATGGGACAGACTTTGAGGATTGCTTGCGCAATGCTATTAGCATAGGTGGTGATTCGGATACGCTTGGCTGCATCACGGGTTCTATCGCAGAAGCCTATTTTGGCATACCAAAGGAACTGTATGATAAAGGTTTGGAATATCTTACTCCACAATTTAAAGATGTTGTGAAAGAGTTTGAAGAAAAGTATGGTAATAAAGTGATATAATAAATGTTATTTTGTGATAATATTTGAAAACCTTTTAGATGAGTAACTTAAAGATTTTTTGTAGAAATATTGAACAGACAGCATTAGAACAAATCACTGCGCTTTCTGAATTTCCTGCTTATTGTGATGTGCCTATTAGGATTATGCCTGATGCACATGCGGGAACTGGCTGTACTGTGGGTACAACCATGGTGTTGGCCGATAAAGCTACCCCTAACTTGGTGGGGGTGGATATCGGATGTGGAATGCATGTTGTCGAACTTGGGAAAGTGATAGTAAACCCAGCTAAATTGGATGACATCATTAATAACCGAATTCCTTCAGGAAACACTATCCGTACCGAATCAGTGCCGGAATGCATGAAAGCGGAAAAGCTCATCATGCAGTTGTATTGCTTCAAATCCTCGTTACCGCTTGATTATCTGACGTTATCCGTCGGGACCCTTGGCGGAGGAAACCATTTTATTGAGTTGGATAATGATGATGAGGGAAACGTATATCTTGTGATTCACTCAGGATCGCGTAATTTGGGTGTGAGAGTGTGTCATCAATATCAAAAACTGGCAAATGACCACATGAGGATGAGGGACGATCATCGCAGGGATCTAATTGAGAAATTGAAGGCTGAGGGACGTCAGCGGGAGATTCAGTCTGAGTTGAAAAAGTTGCCTTTGGTTGTAGCGTCGGATGATCCTCTGGCATATCTGGAAGGTGACGGTTTTCAAGCCTATATTCACGATATGGATTTGTGTCAGCGTTTTGCGGTGCTGAACCGTCAGACGATGGCTAGAATAATTCTTGAAGGTTTAGGTTTTGTGCCTATGGCAGAATGGGAAACTATTCACAACTATATCGACGTTAGGAATATGATTCTACGAAAAGGAGCTATTTCGGCACAGGCAGGGGAAAGGGTAATCATCCCTATGAATATGCGCGATGGTTCTCTCATCTGTACAGGAAAGGGCAATCCAGATTGGAACTATTCGGCTCCTCATGGAGCTGGCCGTTTGATGTCAAGAAGTGAGGCTTTTGAATCCATAGACATGGAAGCATTTCGGCATGACATGGAAGGGATTGCATCATGGTCGGTGTGTGAATCGACGCGTGACGAGGCTCCTGGCGTGTATAAGCCGATGGAATCCATCATCGAGCAAGTGGAACCAACTGTAAGTGTAGAAAAAATCATTAAGCCCTTGTATAACTATAAGGCACATTGATAAATTAATCTAACTAAACTTTGTGAATAAAAATATGTACAACAGAGAATACACACCCGAGAGAATCTCGGAATTGAAGCCGAATGAGATATTTGTATTCGGAAGTAACTTGGCAGGCGCCCATGGCGGTGGGGCCGCTTGGATAGCTTATGAGCGTTTTGGTGCCATCATGGGACAAGGCGTTGGCCTGCAAGGACAAAGTTATGCCATTCCCACCATGCAGGGTGGGGTGGAGACCATCAAGCCCTACGTGGATGAGTTTATCGCTTTTGCAAAGGCTCACCCAGAATATAAATTCTTCGTGACGAAGATAGGCTGTGGTATAGCTGGATTCCGCGTTGAGGAAATAGTTCCACTGTTCTCTCATGCCTTTGATTGCGAGAACATTATTCTGCCTAAGGAGTTTGTAAATCAATGAACACCCCAATCATTATCATTCCCGATGTCCACGGCAGAGACTTCTGGCGCTGGACTGTGGCACAACGTAAAGAAGAGGATACGCTCATTTTCCTGGGCGACTACCTCGACCCGTACGAAAACGAGTGGATCTATTGGAGCGATGCCTACAAAGGTCTGCTTGATATCATTGCCTTGAAGCGAGAGAACCCTGAAAAAGTGGTACTGCTTTTGGGCAACCACGACCTGCATTATCTTTTTCCTAACCTTCGTGGAAGCCGCTATAACGAGTATCAGGCTGAAAAGATTCGGAAAACCTTCGAGGACAACATGGATTGTTTTCAGATGGCTGCGGAGTGCAAGATAGACGAACGTCGTTATCTTTTAACCCATGCAGGAGTCAACAAGGCGTGGGTCCAAAAATATGCTGATGTGTTTGGCCCGGTAGATAAGTTGACCGCTGATACTTTCAATAGTTTGATGTTCAAGGATGCGTTTGTGGAGGCATTGGGTGATGTTTCTTTTTTGCGATGGGGAAGTGCCCCTGCCGGCAGTATGGTTTGGGCCGATGTGGAGGAATTCGAGTGGAGCGAGGCCAGGCTTCCCGATGTGATTCAAGTGTTTGGCCACACCCTGCAGGACAATGGGCCAAGAATTATTGACCATTCCATCTATTGTCTGGATTGCAAGAAAGGCTTTATGCTTGACGCGTTGGGGGAGATGCAACAGATTTGAGTGTTTGTTTGAGGCCTATTTTGACCCAATACACATTTTGTATGAAATAATCTTCGTAAGTTTGCAACGTAAAAAATACGGACGAATATTGTACAATACCAAAGATAGAATTATGAATACGGATTTCAATGTATCCCAGTTGTGGGATAAGATTAAAGATTACGCCAAGAAAGTCGGCCGGGTGGGAGCAAAGCCAGTGCTGACGCTTTATTTCGTGATGACTGATGATGCTACGCCACGTTCGGTGAAGCTTACTGTTGGCTCCGCTCTGGCTTATCTGGTGCTACCTATCGATTTGATTTCTGGCAAGAAACATCCCATCCTTGGTAGGCTGGACGAGGCATCGGCTATTGTGTTGGCTTATCAGAAGGTCAAGAAGCAGATTACGCCTGAGATTGAGCGGAAGGTGGAGGAGACGTTGGACAAGTGGTTTGCGGAATACACGCCGTATGAGGAGGCTGCAGGGGAATGAAAACCGTCGCAGAAATATGTTAGGAGCAATCAAAATTTTTCCTAACTTTGCCCCATCGAATACTAAAACACTTTCAATATGACTGTCAATGAATTAGAAAGAATAGCCTCCCAAGTGCGCCGCGACATCATCCGCATGGTGCATGCCTGCCAGTCGGGTCACCCGGGCGGCTCGCTGGGCGCGACGGACATTGTCACGGCCCTTTATTTTGACCAAATGCACATCGATCCAGCGCATTTTCGCATGGATGGGGCAGGGGAGGACATGTTTTTCCTCTCCAACGGACACATCAGCCCGATGCTCTACAGCATCATGGCCCGACGCGGCTATTTTCCCGTGAGCGAGTTGAGCACCTTCCGACGCTTGGGTACCCGTCTGCAAGGTCATCCCACTACGGCTGAAGGCTTGCCAGGTATACGCATCGCCTCGGGTTCCTTGGGACAGGGGCTGTCGGTGGCCATTGGGGCGGCACAGGCCAAGCGGTTGAACGGCGACGACCACCTCGTTTTCGTCCTTATGGGCGACGGCGAGCAGGAGGAAGGCCAGATTTGGGAAGCCGCCATGTATGCCCCTGCCAAGGGCGTTGACAACCTCGTCGCCATCGTAGACTATAACAAGAAACAGATTGACGGCTCCACCGACGACGTGATGAACCTTGGCGACATGCGTGCCAAATACGAGTCCTTCGGATGGCAGGTTCTCGAGATGAACGGCAACAAGATGCAGGAGGTGGTTGATACCCTGAACCTCGCCCGTAAGAATGCCTGTCAGGGTAAGCCTCAGCTTATTCTTGCCCACACGGAGATGGGTATGGGTGTCGATTTCATGATGGGCACCCACAAATGGCACGGTTCGGCACCCAACGACGAACAGGCCGCAAATGCACTCTCACAACTTACAGAAACACTTGGAGATTATTGATATGGACTTCACAATACAGAACAACAAAGATACAAGATCGGGATTCGGAGAAGGCCTGCTTGAGGTAGGTCGCCGCAACCCCAAAGTGGTGGCCTTTTGTGCCGACCTTACCGGTTCACTGAAGATGGGCGACTTCGCCAAGGAGTTTCCCAACCGTTTCTTCCAGACGGGTATTGCCGAAGCCAACATGATTGACATGGCGGCCGGTATGGCCTTGAGCGGCTTCGTGCCGTTTACGGGCACCTTTGCAGCCTTCTCGACGGGACGCGTCTACGACCAAATCCGCCAGAGCGTGGCCTATTCCAACAAGAACGTGAAGATTGCCGCTTCCCATGCAGGCGTCACCCTCGGTGAGGATGGAGCTACGCACCAAATCCTTGAGGACATCGGCCTGATGAAGATGCTGCCCAATATGACAGTCATCGTGCCTTGTGACTTCAACCAGACCAAAGCAGCTACCATCGCCGCCGCTGAATACGACGGTCCGGTGTATCTGCGTTTCGGTCGCCCGAAAGTGCCGAATTTCACCCCTGTGGATGATAAGTTCGTCATCGGCAAGGCCCAGATGTTGCAGGAAGGCACCGACGTGAGCATCTTCGCCTGCGGTCACCTCGTTTGGAAAGCCGTGCAGGCATTGCCGGTCCTGAAAGAAATGGGCATCGATGCGGAACTCATCAACATCCACACCATCAAGCCCCTTGATGTGGAAGCGGTAATGAAGTCGGTCAGTAAGACCCGTTGTGTCGTGACAGCGGAAGAGCACCAGCGCAATGGTGGCTTGGGCGACAGCATCGCACAGGCGCTGGCCTTGAACATGCCTTGCCCGATGGAGATGGTCGCCGTCAACGATGTGTTCGGTCAAAGCGGCACACCTGACGAGCTGCTGAAAGCTTATCATCTCGACATGCCTGACATCGTGGAAGCTGTGAAGAAAGCTGTTGCAAGAAAACAATAAATCATCCGAAAATTAGTATTCCAATTATTATGAAAAGAATAGCGTTATCCTTCGTCGCTTTGCTTTGCCTGGGCTTGACGACGACCTACGGACAGAATGAGAAGGCACAGGAGCCGGCTAAGGCCATGAACGTGATTTACATGATTGGCGACGGCATGGGCCTGCCTCAGGTGTATGCCACTATGTTGGCCACAAAACAGGACTTGACTTTTGTGCAATTTCCTTACATCGGTGTGGTTGACACCCACTCAGCCAGCAACGAAATCACCGACTCGGCTGCCAGCGGCACCGCCCTCGCCAGCGACCACAAGACCAAGAACAGTATGCTGGGCATGAACCCTGACACCATTCCGGTGAAGACCGTCTTGGAGGCTCTGAAGGACCAAGGCAAGGAGACGGGCATCGTGGTGTCTTGCTACGTCACCCACGCCACGCCTGCTGCCTTCTACGCCAAGGTGCCGAAGTGCTCAAAGTATGAAACCATCGCCATGCAACTGGCTGAGTCTGACAACATCAACCTGATTATCGGGGGTGGACGCAAGTACTTCAACGAACGCAATGACAGCCTCGACCTCATCGGGAAGATGGTGAATGAGTACGGTTGGAAGGTGTACGACACGCTGGCCGACATCGACTACAGCTGCAAGAAATACGCGGTGATGGCCAACCCCGACCACATGCCTCATGCCGCCAATCGCGGCGATTTCCTGCCTCGTGCCGTGGAGACCGCCCTGCGTACCCTCGATGATGCTGAGAACGGCTTCTTCCTCATGGTGGAAGGCTCGCAGATTGACTTCGCCTGCCACGCTCACGACTCGGCCTGGATGGTGGACGAGACGCTTGACTTCGACCGTGCCATCAAGGTGGCTCTGGATTATGCCAAGGAGAAAGGCAACACCCTCGTTGTCGTCACAGCCGACCATGAGACGGGAGGCCTCACCTTACCCGACCCCAAAGGCAAATACACCAACATTGCGTTCAATTATTCCACCGGCAGCCACACCTGCCTGCCAGTGATGGTCTATGCCTACGGCCCTGGTGCAGAACAGTTCACGGGCTGGATGCAGAACAGCGACATGAAAGAGAAAATCATGAATGCCTGCGGCCTCGAAAACGTTAGCGACGGCCTGCCCGAAATTGACGAGATACACGCCAAAGCCGTCAAGGAGAATCTCGACTCGCATCCTTCCCCGAAATGATACCTTGAGTCATGAAGCTATCCGTCGTCATCGTCAACTACAACGTCGAGTATTTCCTCGAACAATGCCTTTATTCGGTGCGCCGCGCCATGCAGGGCATCGAGGGTGAGGTGTTTGTAGTCGACAACAACTCCGTCGACGGTTCGTTGAAGATGCTGGCGCAGAAGTTTCCCGAGGTGAAGGTCATCGCTAACAAGGACAATGTTGGATTTGCCAAAGCCAATAACCAGGCGATCAGGATTTCGACAGGCGAGTACGTGCTGCTCCTCAATCCGGATACCGTGGTGGAGGACGACACCTTCTCAAAGTGCATCGACTTTATGGACAGCCATCCCGATGCAGGTGGCCTTGGCGTGAAGATGGTTGACGGCAAAGGCCAGTTTCTGCCCGAGTCGAAGCGCGGACTGCCTACGGCCAAAACTGCTTTCTACAAGATGTTCGGCCTGACCAAACTCTTCCCGCACAGTAAGCGTTTCGCAAGGTATTATATGGGCCACCTCTCCAATGACGAGGTTAACGAAGTGGAGATTTTAGCCGGTGCCTACATGCTCATGCGGAAAGAAACGCTTGACAAAGTCGGCCTTCTTGACGAGACCTTCTTCATGTATGGTGAGGACATCGACCTCTCGTATCGTATCACGCAAGGCGGCTACAAGAACTATTATTTTCCTGAGACGCGCATCATCCATTATAAAGGGGAGAGCACCAAGAAGACCAGCGTCAATTATGTGTTTGTCTTCTACCGAGCCATGGAAATTTTCGCCAAGAAGCATTTTGGCAACACTTGGGCCAAGTCGTTCTCTTTCCTTATTAATATAGCCATCTATATCAAGGCATTTTTTGCCTTGGTGTCACAGTTTTTCCACAAGGCAGCCGTACCTTTCCTTGATGCCGTGTTGGGCTATGGAGGTTTGGCAGCCATCAGCTATTTCTGGGGTAAAAGCACGATATATGGCGGAGCGGGTAGCTATCCTACAATGCTGTTTGCGGTTGTTTTGCCGGTTTACATTTTGATTTGGCTGCTATCGACATATTTCTCGGGGGGGTACGACAAGCCCTACAGCATAGCGAAAGCCATTCTCGGGGTGGCTTTCGGTAGTGCCGTGATTTTGGTGCTCTACGCTTTGCTGCCTGAGAGCCTGCGTTTTTCAAGAGCCTTGATTCTCTTCGGCATGATTTGGTTGGCTTTGGAGATGAGCCTCACGCGTTTTATGGGTATCCTGATGGGCAGCGAGGATTTCCAGTCGAAGAAGACGGAGAAGAAACGCTTCCTTGTCATCGGCAGCCCAGGGGAGACACAGCGGGTCAATTCCATCCTGGAAAGCACTTCCATCAAGCCCGACTTCATCGGTTTGGTGAGTTCGGAGTCGCAAGGGGAGGCACCAGAGGGCTTCATCGGCAACTTGTCGCAAGTGCCCGACATCATTGAAATATACAAGATTACGGAAGTCATTTTCTGCTCGAAGGACGTTCCGCACCAGGTCATCATCGACAAGATGGTGGACTGGCACGCCACCAATGTGGACTACAAGATTGCCCCTGAGGACAGCCTCAGCATCATTGGCAGCAACAGCATCAACACCCGTGGTGACCTCTACACTGTTGACATCAAAGCCATTGACACCAAGCCCAACCGCCGCAATAAGCGCCTCTTCGACGTGGTGACCAGCCTGTTCAGCATCGTCTTCTGTCTGCCCTTGGCCTTAGTGGTGAAGCAACCTGTCCAGTTCCTCAAGAATGCTTTCCTCGTTTTGTTCGGTCGCAGGACGTGGGTGGGCTATTGTTCGCCTGCCAACGAGACGCAGAAGTTGCCCCGCATCCGAAAGGGGGTCTATCATCCGGCATCCTATATAGAAAAAGGTATGGACGACGAGGCCCTCAACCAGCTCAACCTACTCTACGCCCGCGACTACACCGTCTGGAAAGACGCAGAGATTTTCTTTAGGTCTGTAGCGGCAAAATAAGATAACTCGCACTGCTGCTTTGGTACGGTTTTTGAATAGCGAAGAAAATTGTTTGAAAAATCGAAAGAATTGGCATTGGTAACAAAAGAATTCCTAATTTTGCAACAATTTTTAATTTCATAAGCAATGAAGAAAGTGATTTATTTGCTTGGCATCATGCTCCTTATGGCTGGAGCGGCCAAGGCGCAAGACAAAGAAACGGTTCAGATGGGACCGGAAATTGAATTTGAAAAACTCGTTCACGACTATGGTGATGTGCCTTACAACGGCAACGGCGAATGCGAATTCCGCTTCACCAACACAGGCACCGAGCCTCTGCTGGTTCAGAAACCTAAGTCGAGCTGCGGATGCACCATTCCCAGCTGGCCTAACGAGCCCATCCTCCCTGGAGAGTCGGATGTCATTAAAGTGACTTATCGGACCAACCGCGCTGGCAATATCAACAAGACCATCACCGTCACCTCAAACGCTGTCAAGAACTCCACCGTGGTGTTGCGCATCAAGGGTCGTGTGCTTGATCAGCCTACCGAGGTCCTTCCGGCCAACAACAACGGAATGGGTGCGCCCGTCAACAACAACTGATTACTTGAATACAATACAGAAATAATCCTATGCCAAAAATTTCAAACAAAGGCTTGGAGCTGCCGCAGTCGGCAATCCGCAAGCTCGTTCCCTTTGCCGACGCTGCCAAAGAACGCGGTGTCCATGTTTATCACCTTAACATTGGTCAGCCCGATATAGAGACTCCCAAGGGCGCGCTGAAGGCTTTGGCCGAGACCGCCAAGGAACTCCCTGCCAGTCACGGAGTGTTGGAATACAGCCATTCGGCCGGTATCCCTACCTATCGTCGTGCACTTTGCAACTATTACCACCGTCATGGTATCGACGTGACCCCCAACCAAATCCTGGTCACCACTGGCGGCAGCGAGGCTCTGCAGATGGCTTTTACCGTTTGCCTCAACCCTGGTGATGAAATCATCATCCCGGAACCATACTACACTAACTACAACACCTTTGCCAAACTGTGTGATGCCAAGATTGTCACCATCCCCAGCGACATCAAGACTGGTTTTGCCTTGCCGCCCATTGAGGACTTCGAAAAGGTTATCACACCCAAGACGAAGGCCATCATGATCTGCAACCCCAACAACCCCACGGGTTATCTATATACCCATGAGGAACTGCTGAAGGTGGCTGGTCTGGTGAAGAAATACGACTTGTATCTCTTTGCCGATGAGGTCTACCGTGAGTTCTGCTATGATGGTCACAAGCACGTCAGCGTGATGCAGCTTGAAGGACTGGAGCGTAACGTCATCCTGTTTGACTCCGTCTCGAAGCGTTACAGTGCCTGCGGTGCCCGTGTAGGTTGCATGGTGACCCGTAACAGTGAGGTGTATGCCACCGCTATGCGTCTGGCTCAGGCCCGTCTGTCGCCGCCTTCATTCGGTCAGATTTTCGCCGAAGCCGCTGTGGAAACCCCGCAGGAATACTTTGATGGTGTATACAACGAGTATATTGCCCGCCGTAACGTCATCGTTGAGGGCATCAACAAGATCCCGGGCTGCTTCTGCCCCATGCCTAAGGGCGCGTTCTATACCGTTGTCGACCTGCCCATCGACGATAGCGACAAGTTCTGCCAGTGGTTGCTTACCGATTTCAGCTACAATGGTGCTACCGTGATGCTGGCTCCAGCCACGGGCTTCTATGCCGACCCCGAGAAGGGACGCCATCAGGCCCGCATCACCTACTGCATCTGCATCGACGACCTGAAGGCTGCCATCAAGTGCCTCGAGGAGGCTCTGAAGTCATATCCCGGCAGGTTGAGATAAATTCTGGTGAGGCATTTATTATAATCCGCGTGAAACGTCATGTTTTGCGCGGATTTTCTTATTTTTGCAGCATGATAACAACGAGCATCACCAACCGCGAGATTTGGCGCATTGCTTACCCCATCATGTTGGGTAACCTTGCGCAGACCATCATCACTTTTACCGATACCGCTTTCCTCGGCCACTTAGGCACTAACGAGCTGAGTGCCTCTATGATGGCGGGACTGTATTATTTTGTCTTTACCACCTTGGCGATGGGCTTTGCGATAGGCATACAGATTTTTATCGCACGGCGTTACGGAGAGGGCGACTACAAGCGCATTGGCGTGGTGTTTCAGCATGGTGCCTTGTTTGTCTTGGGGTTGGGCATTCTGCTTTTCGGCGTTTTGTTCTTCTTCAGCCATAGGTTGCTTCATGTCATCATCGAATCCGAAAATATCTTTGTGGCTGCTAATGAATATTTGAAATTCAGGCAGTTCGGAATCATGTTCGTGGTGTTTAATTTCCTGTTTCGCTCCTTCTATGTCGGCATCAGCAGTACCCAAGTCATCACCTACTCTACCCTCATCATGGCGGTGGTGAACATCTTTTTCGACTGGGCTTTGATTTTCGGCAATGTGGGTTTGCCCGAGATGGGCATTGGCGGTGCGGCTTTGGCCTCGCTGTTGGCTGAAATAACGGCGTTTTTCTTCTTCTGGATTTACACCTATTTCAAGATACCGCATGAGGAATACGGCATGTTCCGTTGGCATCAGTGGCAACCCGCCTTGATGGGCGACATTCTCAAGGTGGCCTTTCCGAGCATGATACAGCGCCTATTCTCGTTTGGCGCTTGGTTCATCTTCTTTGTTATGATTGAGAAGATGGGGGAGACCGCCATCGGTGTTTCATCGGTGGTGCGCAGCACGTATATGATTATTATCATCCCAGGCATCGCCTTTGCCTCAACCGCCAACACATTGACGAGTCGCATCATCGGTGAGGGCAAGAGCAGCGAGGTGATGGCAAGCATTTGGAAAGTGGTGAAGAACAGCTTTTTGTGTAGTGCGGTTTTGGTCGCAGTGGTGGCGTTAATCCCGCATCTCGTTCTTCAGATTTACACGGACGACCAGGCTTTGGCGCAGGCTGCCATCCCCTCGGTGTATGTAATCTGTGTCGCCACGCTGCTTGGTACCTTTTCCATGACTTTCTTCGAGGCCGTCTCGGGCACAGGCAACACCTCTGCAGCCATGGCCTTGGAGTTCGGCATCCTCATCATCTACATCATCTATGTCTTCCTGATGTCGAAGACTTCCACCATCGCCAGTGTGTGGACTGCTGAGTGGGTCTACAACATCTCCATCGGCTTGATTTCGCTGGTGTATATTTGGAAGGCGGACTGGGGGAGGAAGAGGATTTGAAAGCATTACAATAATATTTGAGTATTTACTCACAAAAATTCTAGAAAAATGAAGCACGTTTATCTCAAATTATTGCTTACCATCATGTTAGGCATTTCTCCAGCCGTGATGCAGGCTCAAATCGTTGACAAAGATCTTACCAACCTGGTTATCTTTATGCGTTTTGCCGACGACGAGGAAATCACCCATTCGTTTGCAAGCATCGACACAATGTTCAACGGAAAGACACCCAGCTATTTGAGTGTCGCCAATTTTTATGAAGTGATGTCTTATGGTCATATCCATTATAATACCGTGTATACCAATGATATACACGATGGACAGATTGTTTCGTACCGCGACACGTGTCCTAGAGGCTATTTTGAACCCTATAGTCCGAGCAATCCAATCGGTTATCAGGAAGAGTTGCCGTTTATGGGCATTAGCATGAGAGAGGCCCAACTTTTGGCCCGTGCTTTCCATTATGTGGATTCACTTCATTTGGTTGACGATGATGTGGTTCTTGATGGCGACGGAGACGGTTACATCGACAATGTGAGCTTTGTCGTCAAGGGCGGTACAGGGGCTTGGGCTTCCATACTATGGCCTCACATGGAGTATTTCCCTCATGATTCCATTGATCATCCTGTTGAAATCAATGGAGTTCGTCCCAACACTTTCAATCTTGAGTTTGAGGGCGATCCGACGTACTTCACTGCCCATGTGTTCAGGCACGAGATGGGACATTCTCTGAATTTGCCTGACCTGTATCATTACATCAATTATACGGATGTATCGCCCGCAGGCTCTTGGGATATGATGTGCTACAATTATGGTGCCAACCATACAGCTGCCATCTATAAGAACAAAATCCTTCATGTGTCTGACGATCCTATAGAAATCACCCATGATGGTGACTATACTTTGAAGAGCGTTGGCTCAAGCCAGTCACATAACTGCTATTACATTAAATCGGCCATCGACAGCACCCAATGGTATGTGCTCGAATACCGCAACAAACAGGATCTTTTCGATGAAAGCATCCCAGGCACGGGGCTTGTCGTGGCGCGTTGGAACGACACTGTCCCGCTTGATTATTCGGGAATGTTTGCCAATGCCTTTTTTGATAATGATAACGTAGCTAACCAGTATTGGATTTTCCGTCCAGGCAGTAGCAGCGATATTCAGAACGGCGACCTTAACCGAGCCCATTTCAGTCAAGCCACGGGTCGTACCTCGTTCGGTCCCAATACCAATCCTCATCCTTATCTTACTGATGGCACGCCTGAAAACAGCTTCGAAATTACCGATATTCGAGAGGATGGCAACCAACTTACCTTCCATGTCCATTTCTTCTATGATGGGGTGGACGATGTCGACACCGATGAGAGCTTGTCGGTGTATCCTAACCCGGTTGCTGACAGGTTGGTGGTCAGTGGTCGCGACATGAAGCAAGTGGAGTTGGTCAATATTATGGGGCAGCGAGTGCTTGCTGATGTGGTCGACAATGATGAAACCGTTGCACTCTCACTTGCAAGCTTGTCCTCGGGAGTGTATTTGCTTCGCGTGTTGATGGACAATGGTTCTACCGTAGTCAAAAAGGTAGTTAAGGAATGAATAAGTAGTTGATAATAATCAGTTGAAACTTCTGAATGGCTACGGCGGTCAGATGGCGATATTTGGTATGCATGTTGACAAACAATGTTTTCATAATACGCCAGTCTCATTGAGAAAAATAACCAAAAATAACGCCAGCATGTCAAAAATTACTATCTTTGTCTCTTTATTAATGAATCGCGCGATAAGCGTTCCACAACAGAATAATCTTGAAATCAACAATTAAACAAATCGAAGATTCAACGAAGTTAATTCAACAATAAACAATCAACAATCTAAATCCCCCACAATCATGACAACAGAAAAAACACAAGAAGAAGCTGCAAAACTGAGGCAGGAGAAACTGAAGGCTTTGGAAGCCACATTGGGAAACATAGAAAAGAGCTTCGGCAAGGGCAGCATCATGCGCCTTGGTGCCGAGGCCGAGAAGATGGAGAGCATCTCCACTGGCTCCATTGGGCTTGACTACGCCTTGGGCGTGGGCGGTCTGCCTAAAGGAAGAATCACGGAAATATTTGGCCCCGAGAGCTCTGGTAAGACGACTTTGGCCTTGCATGTCATTGCCGAGTCGCAAAAGAATGGTGGCATCGCCGCCTTCATCGATGCTGAACATGCCTTCGACCGCTTTTATGCCGCCAAACTTGGTGTGGATATAGAAAACCTTCTCATCTCGCAGCCTGACTACGGCGAGCAAGCCCTCGAAATTGCCGAGAACCTCATCCGCTCAGGTGCCATCGATGTCATCGTTGTCGACTCTGTTGCGGCCCTTACGCCCAAGAGCGAAATAGAAGGCGAGATGGGTGACAGCAAGATGGGTCTCCAAGCCCGCCTGATGAGCCAGGCCATGCGTAAGCTCACTGCCACCATCAACAAGACGGGTTGCGTGTGTATCTTCATCAACCAGCTGCGCGAGAAGATTGGCGTGATGTTTGGCAACCCCGAGACTACCACGGGCGGCAATGCCTTGAAGTTCTACAGCTCCGTGCGTATCGACATCCGCAAGGTCAGCCAGATCAAGGACGGCGAAAACGTGCTGGGTAGCCGGGTCAAGGTGAAGGTGGTCAAGAACAAGGTGGCCCCGCCGTTCCGCAAGGCTGAGTTTGATATTCTTTACGGTGAAGGTATCTCGCGCAGCGGCGAAATCGTCGACCTGGGCGTGGAGATGGGCATCATCAAGAAGAGTGGCTCGTGGTTCAGCTATGGCGAGTCCAGGCTGGCCCAGGGACGCGACTCGGTCAAGAAACTCATTGAGGACAATCCTGAACTGGCCGACGAAATGACGGCAAAGATTTTCGAGGCATTGGAGAAATCGGAGGAATGACATTGATTATGAGGAAGAATATTTTGATTCTTGGCTTGTTGCTTTTGCTCTTCGGATGCGATGGCAACAAGCCTGCTCCTTCGGAGACCCCCAAGGAGAGCAACGAACAACCCGTCACCGTGACGGAGGCCATCCGAAAATACAACGATTCCATCGCCCTTGACAGCACCAACGCTCAGCTTTACAAGAATCGCGCGAAGGCTTATTTTGCCAGCGAGCAGGTGGGAGCGGCCATGATGGACATCAACGAGTCGCTGCGCCTCGACCCCAACGATGTGGAGACTTATCTCCTGTTGGCCGATGTGTACTACGCTTTGGGCGACGACGGCAATATCAACGTAACCCTCAACAAGGCCGCTGAAATCGACCAACGTGATGCGCGCCCTTTGGTGAAACTGGCCGAGCTGAACCTGCTTCAGCAGAACTACAAACTTGCCTGGGCCTATCTCGACAAGGCGCTGGCGATTTCTAACTACAACCCACGGGCTTATTTTGTGCGTGGCATGTATTATATTATTGCCCAGCAAGATACAGTAAGTGCACTGAAGAACTTCCAGATTTCCTCAGAGCAGGACAATCTTTTCTACGACCCAGTGGAACAGATTTGCCGCATCTATGCCGTGCAGCAGCCGCCCTACGCCTTGGACTATATCCGTAAGGCGCAGCAGCAGTTTGCCGACAATGCCAATGCCCGCTACGAACTGGCCCTTTACCTGCAAAGCCACGGTGATCCGGAGGAGGCCGTGAAGCATTACGACACCTTGCTCATGCTGCAACCCGACAACTACATGGTTCTCTTCAATGTGGGCTATGTCAACTTCGTGTATCTGGAAAACAACGAGGTGGCGCTCGACTATTTCAACCGTTCGCTGCAGGCCAATCCCAACTATCTTGATGCCTATTACAACAAGGGCCGTGTGTTGGAACAGATGGGCAAGTACGCCCAGGCTGAGGATATCTACAAGGACATCCTGAAGAGCTATCCCAACTATCAGCTCGCCGTTGATGCCGTCAACCGTATCCAGAACCAAGCCGTCGAATAAACATCAGCCGTTCCATGATCCAAATTTATTGCCTTAACACTAAGACAACCAAGGAGTTTCAAGAGGGCTCGACGCTGCTTGATGTCCTTGCTGAGTTTGATTTCGACCAGCCTTATCCCATTGTGTCGGCCAAGGTCAACAATGTGTCGCAGGGCCTGAAGTTCCGTGTCTACAACAGCCGTGATGTCGAGTTTCTTGACATCCGTCACGACACGGCGCGCCATGTCTATTTCCGTTCACTGTGTTTCTTGCTTTACAAGGCGGCGCAAGACCTGTTTCCGGGCAGCAGGCTGAACATGGAACACCCGATTTCGAAAGGGTTCTATTGCCGCATCCGAAAAACAGACGGGCAGTCGCTCGACAGCAACGACATTGCAGCTCTTCGCGTGAGGATGCGCGCCATCGTTGCCGACGACATCCAATTCCATCGTCACGAGGCCCGTATCGACGATGCCATCCGCATGTTCAACGGGTTAGGGCAGGAAGATAAGGTCAAACTGTTGGAAACCAGTGGGGAAGCCTATACTGATTATTACACTTTGGACGATACGACCGACTATTATTACGGTCGTCTCGTACCTTCGACGGGTTATCTGAGCATTTGGGATATTGAGGCCTACCGCGATGGCATTCTCATGCGCATCCCCGACCGCAAACATCCTGGCCGCCTGGCCGAGACCCACGACCAGCCCAAGACGTTCGAGGTGTTTTCGGAGAGCCTAAAATGGAACGAAATCATGGGCTTGAGCACGGTGGGCGATGTCAACCATGCCTGTCAAAACGGTATGGCGCGCGAGCTGGTTCAGGTGGCCGAAGCCCTGCAGGAGAAGAAAATCGTGCAAATCGCCGAGGAAATCGACCGGCGTTACCATAGCGAAACCCCCGTGCGCCTGGTGCTGATCACAGGCCCGAGCAGTAGCGGCAAGACCACTTTCTGTAGCCGTGTCAGCATACAGCTGAAAGCCTGCGGATTGAAACCCGTCTCGTTCTCCACCGATGACTATTTCGTCAACCGTGTTGACTCCCCCAAGCTTCCCGACGGCACCTACGACTTCGACAATTTTGAGACCGTCGACCATGTTGCTTTGGAGCGCGACCTTATCGCCTTGCTGAAAGGGGAGGAGATAGAAGTGCCTGAATATAATTTCGTTACGGGGATGCGTGAGTACAACGGCAAGAAACTGCAACTCAAGCAAGGCTCGGTGCTGTTGCTTGAAGGCATCCACGCCCTTAACCCCATGCTGACAGACCAGATTCCGGAATCCACCAAGTTCCGCATCTTCATCTCCACGTTGACCAGTACGGCCTTGGACGACCACAACATGATTCCCACGGACGACAACCGTCTGTTGCGCCGCATCGTCCGCGACTATAACAAAGGCGCTTTCACGGCGCGGCAAACCATCAGCCAGTGGCCCAGCGTGTGTGAGGCGGAGGAGAAATGGATTAACCCTTATCAGGAAAACGCCGACGTGATGTTCAATTCGGCTTACCTGCTTGAGTTTGCCGTTATGCGCAACCATGCCGAGCGCATCCTGGCCACCGTGCCGCACAACTGCCCTGAGTACACTGAGGCACACCGCCTGTTGCGCTTCCTGCATTACTTCACGCCGGTGCCTGACAGTGAGATTCCGGCCACTTCCATGCTGCGCCAGTTTATCGGAGGCAGCAGTTTTATGTAAACCGTTATGAAAAAGCAAAATACACTCCGCTGGGGCTATCTCGCGGGTATCATCTCAGGCATCACCTATGGCATGAATCCCCTGTTTGGCGTGCCTGTCATTAACAAGGGGTTGGATGTCAGTTCTTTGTTGTTCTACCGGTATGGTGTGGCCACCCTGTTGATGCTGGCTTTCATGCTGGTGGCGAAGAAACAAATTCGCATCACCTGGAAACAGTTCGGGCTGATGGTCATTCTTGGTGTCTTGTTCACGGGGTGCAGCATCACCTTGTTTGAGGCCTACAGATACATCCCTTCGGGCATCGCCACGAGCATTCTGTATGTCTATCCCATCATGGTGGCACTCATCATGATGTTTTTCGGTCAGTTCCCCACGTGGCAGACCTGGGTGTCTATCTTTGCTGGTGTGGCGGGTGCGGTGTTGCTGTCCGTTAAGGGTGGGGGAGGCTTCATCGACTGGCGGGGCATCGCTCTCGTGGTGGCCTCCGGTTTGTGCTACACCTTATTTATAGTAATTGTGAACCAGAGTCGGCAGATTAAGGCACTGCCCAACCTGACGTTGACGTTCTATTGTTTCTTTATCGGTTCGGTGATGCTGTTGGCCCTCTCGGGTTTTGGGGTGCATCTTAACCCGGTGCCTGACGCTGTCAGCTGGTTGAATGTGTTGGGTTTGGCAGTGCTGCCCACGGCCATTGCCACCATCACGCTTGCGGCGTCCTCCAAAGCTGTTGGTGCCACCAAGACTTCCGTGCTGGGCATTCTCGAGCCTTTGACGGCCATCTTTATCGGCACACTGGTTTTCAGCGAGCCATTCACACTCAATGTAGCCATCGGAGTCGCCTTGATATTGTTTGCGATATTGTTCATGATATTGACCGACAGAAAGGCGTAATGCGTTAGCGGAATTTTTACTTGTTGAACTGCCGCTTAGCGCAGTGGGCGCGGAGCAAATTTTTGGATTTTTTTCCCTGTTTTCGCAACCTGTGGGTAGTTTTTCTTATCTTTGCAGTTTTCAAAATGCCCAGATGATAATGCAAAGCGATATGCAAATTATTGGTTTACAATTGGTTACAACCCTAATGGGGGGGGTAAACCTTTTGATTATCAAGTAGTTAGCTCGCATTATCCTATTGTTTCAACATCATGTCTCGTCCGCTTTGAGGCCGCAATGCCCTGGAGACGGATGAGTTTTTTTCTTTACAACCCAATTAAATCCACACATCATGTCCTTTATTTCTTTCCTCAATAAGTTGAGATATGGCTCCTACAAGAAATCCCGTAATCCGTCGGTTTATGAAAAAATCGCAAGTTACTACAGACTGTCGCCGCAGCATGTCTATGAAATCGCCCACGGGAAGAAACCCCAGACCAGGGATGACCAATATGTCTTTGAGGAACTTCTGTCGAAGGGCATCATTGTAAACAAGTCAATATGAACCTATTCCTTACAATTATTTCAATAAACGTTTAATTACAAATCAAATGACAAAAGCAAACAGCAATCGCTATTAAGCTCCTAAGGCGGAGGCCATAGCCATCGAAAGCCAGGACGTGCTGTGCGCCACGGGCGAGTTTGCCACCAACGGCGACTACACCTTCGCCGACGCGAACTATGTGGCCGTGTATCCCTACAACGACAACATCACGGTCAGCGGCACCACGGTTACGATGACGCTTCCCGCTGTGCAGACGGCCACGTCCGCAGGCAGCTTCGGCAACGGCGCCAACCCGATGCTGGGCACGTTTGACGACTCCGAGAATATCCAGCTCACCAGCCTCTGCGGTGTGCTGTGCCTGCCACTGACGGGCGACAACGTCATCTTCACCAAATCGAACGCGAACGCCATCACCTTCCAGGCCAACTATGTGGAGACGATGGCGGAAATGGCTGTGACCACAAGTGCTGCGCTTCCCGAAGGCGCTGTCAGCGGCCTATATTCCGTCAGCCCCACCCTGAAGGTCTACTTCTCGATGGGTAACCTGCAATACCAGCACAGCACAGGTATCTGGCGTTTTGCAGAGAACCCGTTGGTTCGTGCGGTGGATGCCTACAATACCAAAAATGCCATGTCGGTTCGTCTCGTAAAGAATTACGTACCTTAAGTAAAGTAAACCAGATAAAAGTACTAAGCATGGGCGGCCTTCGGTTTCGGGGGTCGCCTTTGTTTTGTTTGCAAGCCCGCTGCCGCTTTGCGCTTCCCCCTCTGAGAGGGGGTGCCCGAAGGGCGGGGGAGTCCTACAGCCGCTCCGCGCCTGACAGCCGCTTCGCATAGTGTCGCTTTGCGTCATCGCGAGGCACGAAGCGATCCAGGGGAATCCGTTTCTTAAGGAATATGTGACAGCCCGGTAGGATAGGGGGTGATATTCCCAAAACCGTAATTTTTCCCGCCTATTTGGTTTTTTCGATAATCTGTGGCTGTGATGGAAAAAAGTGTGTATTTTTGCAAGCGAAAACAGAATATAAAAAGAAGGAATCATGACGACCGTTGCATTGAACAACTTGTGGACTTACCTTAAAGGGCTGAAGCTCTCGCAGAAAGACCGTGAATGGTTGGCTGACAAACTTATTGAACCTTCTGACGACGCTAAGACGGCAGAACAAAAGGCATACGTTAAGGAGTCGCTTTCGCGGGCCTTTGACGAGGTTGAGCGTGCCAGGCGCGGAGAGATCAGGATGAGGACCGCTGAGGAGTTTGAAGAGGAACTGAAAGCGGAGGGGATTTTATGAATGTCATTCTGATTCCTTCAGAAGAGTTTTCACGACAATTCAAACAATTAGCCAAGAAATACAAATCCCTTGGTGAAGACTATAAGGTGCTGAAAGAAGAGCTGCTGAAGAACCCCTTGCAAGGCGATGACCTTGGTGGCGGAGTGCGTAAGATACGTATGGCAATCGGCTCGAAGGGCAAAGGTAAGAGCGGAGGTGCGCGCGTACTGACGCTTAATGTGATGGTAAGCCTTGATAGTGCAAGCGTGACATTGCTGACAATTTATGATAAGAACGAAATTGACAGTGTTTCCGACCAATACATCAAATGGCTCGTGAAACAGTTTGGGATGAAAAACCAATGACCCGAGACGTACTGCCGCTTCGCGCTTCCCCCTCTGAGAGGGGGTGCCCGAAGGGCGGGGGAGTCTTACTGCCGCTCCGCGCCTAACTGCCGCTTCGCGTAGCGTCGCTTCGCGTCATCGCGAGGCACGAAGCGATCCAGAAGTGCGGCCATCTGGCAAAAAAAACAATGGCCTCTACGATTTTTGTATAAACGAATGCCTAATTTCCGCAAATACCCCCTTCAGCCTCCGGCGGGTGCCTCAAGGCCGCGCAGGTCGCGCCCTATGGTGTCCGCGCTGCAGAAGCGGTAGTCGGGGTTTGCCTTGAAAGCCTCCTGCCGGAAGAAGTTCACGTCCTCCAGTACTTCGCCGCCGCTCACGAAGATGGAAGTGAGATTCTCGACCACATTGGAATTGGAGAACTTTGTGTTTATCCCTTTGACTCCCAGCGTCTTGTCAATCAGAGCCGCCTGACCGGAAGAACGGAATTGGCTGATGACGTAAAAAATTCCGCCGAAGCTGTTGATTTGTTTGTCTAAAATTTGTATCTTTGCTGCCATATTTCTCACCAATTGTTTGTTGAAGTAAGCGATCGCAAAGATAGGTGAAAAATACGAGAATAGCAAGTCATTGCTAATTTATTTATTAACAATGACTTGCTGATTTATCAACAGTTAAAATTGAAAGAAATTTACGGAATTAAAGTAGATTTTGAGATGCGAAAAATCTGGAAGCAGTTCGCTTTCGGATTTTTTTTGTCAGAAAAAAACCGAGTCTAGTTATTTTTCAATTCACATTTGCAACTAATCATCAAAAAGACAAAACAAGAAGAATGGCATCTACCGAGCCACACGGAGCCGAAAACAACCCTACCAACACCTCCAATGCCGAGTTCAACGCCCTGATCCTTCGGCATAAGGTTATGATTTGGCATATCTGTTCCGATTATAAACTTGGAAACACCTGGAATACAGAAGATTGCGTTCAAGAGGTAATCATAAACCTTTGGCGAAGCTTCAAAAGCTTCAAGGGACGTAGTTCGGAAAAGACTTGGGTGTGGCGTGTGGCGACCAACACCATGCTGATGCTGAAACGCAAAGAGGCCAAAAGCCTGCAAACAAAGTCCATCGAAACAGAAAATGTGGAAAAAAACGCCGAACAGTCTGGCAACGAAAACTGCCAGCAACTGCAACAGCTGATCGAGGCACTTCCAGAAGAAAGCGGAGTCATCATCCGTGCCTTCCTTGACGGCTTCTCCTACAAGGAAATTGCCGAAATGACCCATAATTCTGTAGGTGCCGTGGCTATGCGCATCGCTCGACTCAAGCGGAAACTGAGAATAATGTACGAAAGAGAAAACAATCTATGACCATGGAAAACAGCATAAAAACATCGAGTCCAAGCACGCAACGCGACGACTTCCAAACCCAATGGCAACGCCGTCAACATTGGGAAGAGGTGGCCAAAAAATCGACACCTGACGACATTGCCTTTTTGGATTGGGCAGAAAAAGCGCAACACACCTCTTCTGGTTCAGAAGTTAATGTCGCCCCATTTCCCTCCCAACGCAACAAACGTTGGATACCTTATGCGGCGGCAGCCTGTATCGCCTTGGGCCTTACCATATTTGGCTTGACCCGACATATTCAACCTGATGACGGACTCCCAGTAGCCCAGGAAGTGACTGTAGACAACCAAACCATCCACTTTATGTGCAACAATGGATGCTCAGCACAAGACGTCATGCTCTTGGCCAACAAAGCCATTAAGCAAAAATAAACAAAGGCAATGAAAAGATTCATTCCATACCTCGTTATGTTCCTCGTTCTGGAGCTGTCAGCCTGCACGGAAAGGACGACATTCTCAGAAACAACGACAAGCAAAAAGGCTGCATTGGAATTGTATTGCAAGTATGCCGACAATGCCAACCTCACAGTGGCCTATGTAGGCGATTTATCCGTCAATGGGAAAAGCATCGATGCCTTGATGCTGCAAGCCAACAACGAAGCAGATTGGGAGACCTTGAAACGAGATTTCGGATTCAACACTTACAATGCCTCCTTTGATGATTTCCTAAACACCGACAATGCTGTCATGGTGGGCGTTGGTATCGAAACCGATTTTTTGGACGAAGCCATCTTCGACACCTTGACCGATATCCGGCAAATACCCGACAAAGACATTGACCGATTCACGCTCATTGTTGCCGACAAAATGCGCACCATTATGAATAGTTTCCACGCCCCCGATTCGTTGCTGCGTCATACCGCCATCATGGCTGGACAAAGTGAATTAGAGTATGAAACTGCTGTAGAATCCGACGACGACTACGTTATGGCAATCGCACGCACTCTTGTCGTCGAGTTGATTAACAACAGAATTGAAGCCAAAAACGGAAACACACCAACACTTCAGGCGCCCTCAGGGATTACAAACCCAGCGATTCGGGATGACCTGCAACAGCAAATAAGCTTGGGCGATAGCATCATGGACGATGCCCAATCTCTCGGTCACATTGGCTATATCACCGCAGCCGACAACGATGAACGTACCTTATGGCTGTTTTTCTATGACGACCAAGTGGAATGTGACACCATTATTAACCATATCAACGAAGACTTGATTATCAAATAATTAAACCATTCATTAAAACTTTTATTCAAATGAAAAAAACTGTTATTTTCTTTCTGACGTGCATTTTTGCCATGACTGGCATGATTCATGCACAAAACCGTGGCGACATCCAATTGAAAGCCATCGAAATGAACAATGCGACGATTTCCCAAGACAGACTGCCTTCTGTTGGCTCTTGGGTTTCCTACGTCGTGGATTATTCTGAGGCAAGCTTTATCGGCATTGGCATGCCCTTTAATTGGGGTTACATGTTCCCCACAGATCTGTTGACCGAGTACAAGGGTTGCTCCATTACCCAGTTCGCTTTCTTGGATGGCGGTGAAGAGCAATTTGCCACCACCTACACGCTCAACATCTATCTTGGCGGTGATGTCGCTCCCGAAACCTTGGTTCACACCCAACAGTTCGAGATCACAGGAACGGTAGGCGATATCGTCACTTTTAGTCTCGACACCCCTATCGAAATCGATGGAACACAAAACATCTGGTTTACTTTCTATCATGACGGTTCCATTCAATATCCCGCTCCTGCCGTTCCCGATGTGGACAAGCCCAACAGCCGTTGGATCGGCATCGATGGCTATGGCTGGATGGATGTGGCATCAGTCACCAGCCCGGCCTACAGTTGGCTGACCATGGTTTATATCGATGGTTACGACTGGGTCAACGAAAGCAACGAAACCATCTCCGTCTACCCCAACCCCACCACCGACAATGTGAACATCCTTGCACCTGGCATCAATCACGTCACCGTGATGAACACTCTTGGCCAAGTGGTTCTTGACACCCATGTGGATGGCAACATGACCACCCTCGACATGAGCTCCTATCAAGCTGGCGTTTATATGGTTCGTGTGACGACAGGAAACGGCCAAAGCGTTAAACTCATCACAAAACAATAAGGATTCGCCTTTGTTTGCACTGATGTTCAAGATCGTGGTGCTGCAGCGGATTTACCATCTCAGCGACCGGTGACCACCGATGCATCTGTTCATGATTCCAAGCCGGTGAAAGAGCTCGTGGATGAGAATGACAGGGGTGAGGATTTGTTCGCTGACAGTGCCTACATCGGCAAAGGGGTGAAGAGGGTGATGCGGAAGTTCGGGATGAAGGACAAGGTGATCAAGCGGAACACCAGGGGCAAGAAAATCAGCAAATGGCAGGAGACCATCAACAGGAAGAACTCGAAGCTGCGCGTGAGTGTGGAACATGTGTTCGGGTACATGGAAGAGTGCCTTCACGGAATGTCCAGCCGAGTGGTCGGCTTTGCGCGGAACGCGGCCTACAACACCCTGACAAACCTGGTCTACAACCTGTGTCGGTACGAGCAAGTCATGCGTCTTGGAATGAATTGATTAACTAAAATCAAATAGTTGAATCAACTAAAGCAAAAAAATATCAACAAACTGCAACCTTTTGGATTTTTTGCATCCTATGAATAGATGAAAGAATTAATTTTGCAGCGTTGTTTGCTTATCTTGATGTTTAACGGACTTCGCATCAAGGTCGGCGGCAACGCGAAGAAGTAAAAAATAGAAGTCCCCAATGTTCAATCGGATAAATAAATAGCTAATAACTAAAACTTTACAAAAATGAAGAAATCACTGTTTTTACTCATCGCTGCCATACTTGCCATGCCTGCGATGTTCGCTCAACCCAAGAATGTGGCGCGTGAGTGCGTACTTTTCGAACTGATGACGGGAGTGCACTGTGGCAACTGCCCAGCCGCCGACGAAGCCATCGAAGAGATGCTGGCCGATGGCCTTCTTATCGCACCAGTATGCTATCAGGCTCCTTCCTATTCCGTGCCTGAATTGACTAATGATGAGGTGGCCGCACGTGTCGCTTATTACGCTGCCATGGGCTATCCCACGCTGTTCATGGACGGTTCTATTAGCCTTCCTGGCGGTTCCTCTGGAATGAATTATATGTATTATCAACCGTACTATGAGCAGGAAATAGCCAAGACGAGTCCGTTTACCATTGCTATGGACTTGGAGTCGGTCGGCGGCGTTCTTTATAAGGTGAACTGTCATGTGGAGCAAGTGGGCGACTGCACCGGCTCCGATGTGCGTGTGTTCATCGTTCTCACACAGAGCCACATCCCATATTCATGGGGAGGAGGTGAATATGTGAACTGGAATGTGCGCGATATGATTCCGACCGAGCAAGGCACGCCTTTCGTCGGTTCCTCCATGGACTTCAGTGAGACTTTCGAGATTCCCTATCCTTTGGAAGACTGCCAACTGGTGGCCTGGGTGCAGGATTACACTGGCAACAAGGAAGTTTATCAAGCCGTGATGATGGAAGCCTCAACGGTGTCGGTTGCCGACAATTCGATGGTTTCAGAAGCCGTTTATCCCAACCCCTCCAATGGCCAGTTTAACCTCAACCTCAGCGAAGGCCAATGGGACGTGGAGGTCTATGACATCACGGGCCGCAAGGTTTACGAGAACCATCAGGAAGGCCATTCTGCCATCGACCTCGGCCAATGCCCGAAGGGAATGTATTTCCTGAATGCCAAAAACGAGAGTGAGGAAATCACAACTAAGATGATGGTGAAATAAGTGTCAGGCTCAGGGATAGTGTTGAAGAGACTTTCCCTTTGCCATTAAAACTATGACCATGACCACTTCCTGAAATGCTGATGTTTCAGCACTTGATGGAAGGGGTCATGGTCATTTTTACAAGTGGAAGTGCCTTCTTTACAAATCATCAGCACGTAGTCATACGGTTTCGCGCCCACCTTGGTGAACTTCTCCTTATAGAGCTCCCTCTCCAAAGCGTCTCTAAACATCTCAAACTCAACCGCTTTTGAGAGTTTGTCCAAAGGGTTGCCCATCGCATTGAGCTTTTCCATTGTCTCGTCGCTGTCGAAAAGCCCGACGTTACCTTGCTGTTTGTATGTTGGTTTGGTCTGATTCATTGTCCTTTCTAATTTGCGGCAATTATACAAATAATTCTTTGAATGACAATGGGTTGCGAGAAATTTTCACCATAAAAAGTTCATCTGTCGCAAGTTGACCGAAACGGGGATTTTTGGTGTCGTTTTCAGCGGATTTTAGCTCATAAGAAGCTGCTAGTCAGGAAGAAATAATTAGAAGTCCCCCTATTGTTTCTTCAGGAAAGCCTCGACGTTTAGGAAATATTATGTATCTTTGCATTCGAAAAATCTGCCATAATGGCAAAAATTTCGAATAAGAATGTATAGTAGAGCTTTTTATCTTCAGCAACTGGTTGATGGCAAGGGCAATGGATTGGTTAAAGTCATCACGGGCATCAGACGATGTGGAAAATCAGTTTTGTTGTCAACGCTTTTCCATCAGCATTTGGTGGCTTCTGGCGTGGATGAAGAACAAATATTAGACCTTGCTCTCGACGACCGTGACAATGCTGAACTGCGTAATCCCGACACATTCCTTTCGTATGTTAAGGCCCATATTGTGAAAGGGAAAGACAATTACATCCTTGTTGACGAGGTACAAATGATGGAGGACTTTGTCAGCGTATTGCTGAGTCTGCTCCACAAGCCGGATTGCGACATATATGTGACGGGGAGCAATTCCCGCTTTCTCTCTACGGATATTGCCACGGAGTTCCGTGGCCGTTCACAAGAGATTCATATCCAGCCGCTTTCTTTTGCTGAGTTTATGGAAAATTATGAAGGCAGTATAAGGGATGCGTGGCACGAATACCTTGAGTTTGGAGGATTGCCGCAGGTGGCCTTGTTCAAGAACAGGAAACAAAAAATCGATTACTTGTCGAATCTGGTGACGACAGTGTATATGCGGGACTTGATAGAGCGTAACCATATCCAAAACGATGATGGAATGACTGAACTGATGCGGGTTTTGGCTTCGTCTATCGGTTCTCCAAGCAATCCGTCACGGATTGCCAATACCTTCGCAAGCATATTTCACAAAGGTATTTCCGATGACACAATTGCCAAATATATCAAGTATTTGGAGGAATCATTCTTGGTCTATGAGGCATTGCGCTATGATGTGAAAGGGCGTAAATACATCGGCACGGAAACCAAGTATTATTTTAGCGACATCGGACTTCGCAATAGCATTCTTGAATTTCGCCAGGTAGAAGAGAACCATAGTATGGAGAATGTCATCTATAATGAATTGAAGTTGCGCGGGTTCAATGTGGATGTCGGTAGAGTGGAGGTCAGGGAAAACCAAATCCGTAAATACCTTGAGGTTGATTTTGTGGCTAATCAGGGAAGTCAAAGATACTATATCCAATCAGCATATCGACTCACTGATGAAGAAAAGGTGTCGCAAGAGAAAAAATCGCTTCGGAATATTCCTGACTCTTTCAAGAAAATCATCATCGAAGAGAATGACATTGTTCCCTATCGCGATGATGACGGCTTTGTTAGAATGGGACTGTTTGATTTCTTATTGAACCCCAGTAGCCTTGAATTTTAGGAATGAAAGGCGGCCTTCAGTGTGGGTCGCCTTTTTTTTGTTTGCCAGCCCGCTGCCGCTTCGCGCTTCCCCCTCTGAGAGGGGGTGCCCGAAGGGCGGGGGAGTCCTGCTGCCGCCTTGCGCCTGACTGCCGCCTTGCGCCTGACTGCCGCCTTGCGCCTGACTGCCGCTTCGCGCTTCCCCCTCTAAGAGGGGGTGCCCGAAGGGCGGGGGAGTCCTACAGCCGCTTTGCGTCATCGCGAGGCACGAAGCGATCCAGGGAATCCGTTTCTTAAGGAGTCAGTCCCTGGATTGACTACGTCGTTTGCCTGTTGAAGCAGTTTTTTTTGCATTATTCACTCGCCGTCTCCCAAAGTTTTACTATCTTTGCAATCGAATACAGTTGTATCTGTTATCTTTGTTATTTGCGTTTTTGAAATACAATAGTATGCCATTATTATATGATTTCAATATGGATACGGCGGAAGACCTTGCCTCCCGTTTGTCGGAAAACCTAAGACGACGCCGGTTGGAAAAGGGATTGTCGCGGAGTGCCTTGTCGATGATGAGTGGAGTGCCTGCGCCCACCATCGCCAAATTCGAGCAACGTCACAGCATTTCCTTGGTTAGTTTTTTGGCTTTGGCCAAGGCTTTAGGTTATACAGATGCGCTGAAGTCGCTGTTGTCTGAACCCGTCTATACCACCATGGAGGAGCTGGAAACCATCAACAGGAACAAGAACAGAAAACATGGGAGAAATGATTTCAATCGATAAACTTTTCGTCAAATACCATGGGAAAACCGTTGGAGAACTGACCTTAACGCCAGATGGCACGCGGTGTGCGTTCCGCTACGACAAGGAATGGATGGCTACAGGTTTCTCCGTCTCTCCGTTGGATTTGCCTTTGAAACCGGATCTGTTCATTGCTCACGCGCGTCCGTTTTGGGGCAATTTCGGCATCTTTGAGGACAGCCTTCCAGATGGCTATGGCCGTTATCTGCTTAACAGGATGCTCCGTCAACAAGGTGTTGACGACACGCAGCTTACTCCGCTGCAACGTCTTAGCATCGTTGGCAGTTCGGGGATGGGGGCGCTATGCTACGAGCCTGAGACCCGTATGCAAAGAGTGGATGAACGGCTTTCGTTTGACCGCATGCAGCAGCTGGCCTTGGAAGTCCTTTCAGAGAAGAACGAGAAAGACGCGGCAGTCCTGTATTATAATAGCGGCAACTCTGGAGGGTGTCGCCCGAAATGCCTTTATCACGACGAAGAAGGAGAATGGTTAGTGAAATTCAGGCACATTTACGACGCGAAAGACCTGGGCTTGAAGGAATACCGATGCAACGAGCTTGCCAGAAAGTGCGGCATCGAAGTGCCCGATTTCAAGCTGTTTGACGGAAAGTATTTCGCCACGCGGCGTTTTGACATCGAAAACGGAGAGCGTCTTCACGTCGCCACGGCAGGTGCCTTGCTTAACGAGTCCATCGACTTCCCTAAACTGGACTATAAGACCCTGCTGCACCTCACAGGCTTCCTTACGCAAGACCCGCGCCAGGTGGAAGCCATGTTTCGCCTGATGGCCTTCAATGTCTTCACCGAGAACAAAGACGACCACGCAAAGAACTTCAGCTTCATCTGTCGGGATGGGCGATGGCGTTTGGCACCGGCATACGACCTTACGCCCGTCCCGGAAGGCTATAACGGCGAGCACGCCACCTCAGTAAACGGCAACGGCAGACCCACGATAGAGGATATGCTCACCGTAGGCGAGACGATTAGAATCCCAAGAAAACGGGGACAGGAAATCATAGCGTTTGTCAAAGAAGTTTGTCAGCTTTGACCAACGCACAAGGTGCCTTCGGTTTTTCCCGTGGGTCGCCTTTTTTTTCTGCTGCCAGCCTGACTGCCGCTTTGCGCTTCCCCCTCTGAGAGGGGGTGCCCGAAGGGCGGGGGAGTCCTGCTGCCGCCTTGCGCCTGACTGCCGCCTTGCGCCTGACTGCCGCCTTGCGCTTCCCCCTCTGAGAGGGGGTGCCCGAAGGGCGGGGGAGTCCTACTGCCG
>R22__coassemble_239_pt1 | contig 42038 bp, 36 predicted proteins | sample R22__metabat2_low_PE_022 | metagenome-assembled genome bin R22 | reverse complement strand
GACCAGACCCGCGGATGGTTCTACACCCTCCATGCAATCCATACCATGGTCAGCGGTACTCCCGCTTTCAGGAGAGTTATCTCGAACGGCCTTGTCCTCGACAAGGACGGCAACAAGATGAGCAAGCGTCTGGGCAATGCCGTGGATCCTTTCCAGCAGCTCGACAAGTACGGCGCCGACCCTGTCCGCTGGTACATGCTGACGAACGCCCAGCCTTGGGACAACCTCCGCTACGATGACGCACTCGTCGACGAAGTGCGTCGCAAGTTCTTCGGAACCCTCTACAACACCTACGCCTTTTTCGCCTTGTACGCCAACATCGACAAGTTTGACTACAGTCAAGCCGACATCGACATCAAGGAGCGCCCTGAAAACGACCGTTATATCCTCTCAGAGTTGAACTCACTGATGCTTGAAGTGGACAATGCCTACCAGAGCTATGAACCCACCCGTGCGGGTCGTGCCATCGCTGGTTTTGTGGACATTCTTAGCAATTGGTTTGTGCGACTCTCTCGTCGCCGTTTCTGGAAGAGCGAGGACAATCAAGACAAGCTGTCGGCTTATCAGACCCTCTACACTTGCTTGGAGACCATAGCTCGCCTTAGCTCGCCTATCGCGCCTTTCTTCAGCGAACAGCTCTACCGTGACTTGAACAATGTCACAGGACGGAACAAAGCTGAATCGGTGCATCTGACCGACTTCCCCATTGCCGACAAGAGCCTCATTGACAAAGCCCTGGAGGAACGCATGGAAGCTGCACAGCTCATCTCTTCGTTGGTACTCTCGCTGCGTAAGAAAGCCAATATCCGCGTAAAACAGCCCCTGTCGAAGATTATGATTCCTGTGGCCAACGAGGAGATGAAGACCCAAATCGAGAAGGTGTCGCACCTCATCAAGAGCGAGGTCAACATCAAGGAAATAGAGTTCCTCTCGCCTGACAATAGTATCCTGGTGAAGAACGTGAAGCCCAACTTCAAGACCGTGGGTAAGAAGTATGGCAAGCAGATGAAGCAGATTCAGGCCTACTTCGCCAATATGAGTCAGGAGGAAATCCATCAGTTTGAGAAAAACAATGGCACACATCTTGATATAGACGGCGTTGATGTTGAGCTGACCCTCGAAGATGCCTTGATTTCGACGCAGGACATCCCGGGCTGGGCTGTCACCTCGCAGGACGACCTCACCGTTGCCCTCGATATGACCATCACCGATGAACTGCTGCTGGAAGGTCTGGCACGCGAGATTGTAAACCGCGTGCAGAACCTCAGAAAAACCGGTGGTTTCGAGGTTACTGACCGCATCGAGCTGCTCATTGATATGAACGACAAGATTAAGGACACTATCGACAAGTTTGGCGACTACATCTGCACCGAGACGCTGGCTACCATCACGAGAGTGGATGCGTTGGAGGGGGTGGAGGCTGAAGAACTCGTTGAAGGCGTGAATGTTAAACTGATGATAAAAAAGAAATAATAAATGCGGAGTGCGGAATACCGAATGCGACATTCCGCACTCCAAATTAAAATTATACGACTATGGAAAAGAAAGAGCCCCAAGTGCGCTATTCCGACGAAGACCTTGAGGAATTCAAGGCTTTGATTCTTGAGAAATTAGAACAAGCACACAATAGTTTAGATACATTGAAAGCCAACTTGGTTGGTGGTGAACACAGCACAGACGACACGGCCCCCACTTTCAAGATTTTGGAAGATGGTTACGCTGTCGAACAAAAAGAAGAAAATGCCAAACTCGTGGCTCGTCAGGAGAAATACATACACAACCTCGAACTCGCCCTGATGCGTATAGAGAACAAGACTTATGGCGTATGCTGCGAGACGGGTCGACTTATTCCCAAGGAAAGACTTCGCTGCGTTCCCATCACGACGCGTTGCCTTGATGCCAAACTTAAGAAAAGGTGAAAAAACGTGACAATCGCGGCCTGTTGTGGTCGTTTGTGGTGATGTTCATTGTTTTGCTCTTTGACCAAGTCCTCAAGATTTGGGTCAAGACGAATATGTCTTTGGGGCAAGAGATTCCCGTCATTGGGAAATGGTTTAACCTTCTGTTTATTGAAAATGAAGGTATGGCCTTTGGCTGGTTGGGCAGCGGGGGCATCGTGAAGCTGGTCTTGAGTCTCTTCCGTATCGTTGCGGTTGTGGTATTGTTCATCATTATCTTCCGGCTGTCGAAAAAAAACATCAAATTCGGGGTGCTGTTTGGTTTGTCGCTCATCACGGCGGGTGCCATGGGTAATATCATCGACAGCGTGTTTTATGGCCGTATCTTCAGCGAGAGCACCTTTACGCAAGTGGCGACGCTCTTCCCTGACTGTGGAGGCTATGCGGGCTGGCTGCATGGACGCGTGGTCGACATGCTGTATTTCCCCATCATTGACATAGCAAAAGAAAATGCCTCGTGGTTACCGAATTTCTTCTTCGGCCCCGACGGGCATTTTATTTTCTTCAGGCCTATCTTCAACTTTGCCGACGCAGCCATCACGATAGGCGTCTTCTATATGCTGCTCTTCCAATGGAAGTGGCTGAAGAGTTTGTAAACAAAAAAAGCGGAAGGAAACAAATCCTTCCGCTTTTTTTAGAGATTATCCTTAAAGTATTGTGTAATCTTCGTGATTAAGTGGGCGCGGTCGGGACCTGCGACGTTATGGTCGTGTCCGGGATAGACGAAGTAATCGAGTTGCTTGCCGTTGTGGATGCAGTTCTCGATGAAAACGAGGCTGTGCTGCCACATCACCACGGGGTCGGTAGTGCAGTGAATCATCAGGAGCTTGCCTTCCAGCTTGTCGGTCTTGTTCTCTAAGCTGGTCAGCTCGTAGCCCTCGGGATTCTCCTCGGGCGTGTCCATATAACGCTCGCCGTACATGATTTCATAATACTTCCAGTCAAGCACAGGGCCACCAGCCACGCTGACCTTGAACACTTCGGGATGGTTGATTTTCAGCGAGGTCGACATGAAGCCACCATAACTCCAGCCGTCGCTTCCGATACGGTCGGCATCGACATAGGGCAAGGTCTTCAGCCATTCGATGCCTGTCATCTGGTCTCGCATCTCAAGTTGTCCGCATTGGCGGTGGATGCATTGCTCAAAAGCCTCGCCACGGTCGGCTGAGCCGCGATTGTCTAAGGTAAAGACAAGAAAACCTTCTTGGGCGAGATAGTTCAGGTAAATGCCCGCGCCAGCCGTCCAAGTGTTGGTAATCAGTTGGGCGTGAGGACCACCATAGACATAAACGATGACGGGATATTTCTTCGAGGCATCGAAATTGTAAGGTTTGACAAGACGCGTATAAAGCGTCTGGCCGTCTTCAGCTTTCAGGGTACCGAGTTCAGTGCTGCCGATATTGTAGTCTTTCAGTGGGTTTTCGGCTTCATGCAGACGGCTTACAAACTTGCCGTTTTTGTCTTGCAAATCCACGTTGAAAGGCACGTCGGTGCTGTTGTAGAAATCCAGGAAATACTTGCCGCTGGCTGAAGGCATCATGTCGTGGGTGCCGTGTTCCTTGGTGAGCTTGGTGATTTTACCACTCTTGATGTCCATCATGTAGCAATGACGTTCAAGCGGGCTGACTTCGGTGGAACGGTAGTAGATGGCGCTGCCGTCTTTTGAGAAGCCGTCGAAGTCGGTGATGACGAAATCGCCTTTGGTCAGCTGGCGCGAGGTGCCTTTGCTGATGGTGTAGAGATACAGATGATAATAGCCGTCGCGTTGGGCTTTCCAAATGAACTGGTCGGGGTTGGCGGGGAGGAAGTAAGCAGGGCCTTGCGGTTCCACAAACTGCTCGTCGCGATCCTCGAAGATGGTTTGGATGAAGTCACCGGTGAGGGCATCGTATTCGTTGAACTTAAGGTGGTTCTGCTGACGGTTCAGCACACCGATATAAATGCGCTTGTTGTCGGGATTCCATGTGACAGCGGTGAGGTATTGGTCGACGGGCTCACCGGTCTTAACGACGATTTCCTTGGCAGTGGCGATGTCGTAAATGTGCAGCGTCACCTGATGGCTCGTCATACCTGCCATAGGATACTTGATGGGTTTGGCCGTAGCGATGCGTTCCTGGATATCAACCAGAGGATAATCGGTCACCATACGCTCGTCCATGGAATAATAGGCGAGGAGCTTGCCGTTGGGCGACCAGAAGATACCGCCGTCGATGGCGAATTCGTTGCGGTGTACGCTTTGGCCTGCCACTACGCCTTCGGGGTTGTCGGTGATTTGGATTTGCTTGTCGCCGTCGGCCACATAGAGGTTGTTGTCGATGGTGTAGGCAATGCGCATCGTTTCTTTACAGAGTTTTTGGTTGTCAGCGTTTTGCGGCACAGAGACCATCTGCTTGATTTCCTGTTTTTTCAGGTCGAGGCGGTTGAGGACGATACCTTCCTTGCCCAAGGCATAAAAGCAGGCTTGGTAGCTGTTGACCCAAGTCAGTTGCGGAATGCGGTGCAGGCTGTCCAAACCCGCTTTGTTGGCGTATCCGTTCAGTTCGTCCAACGTCAGGAATGTGGCTTCCTTTTTGCTGCCAGGCATCATGGTGATGATTTCGTTGCCCTTGACTTTCATCAAGATGTCAGAGTCGCCCACCCATTTCAGTTGGTTGGGGCGTTGGGCGTAGACCGCACGGTTGTTATAGGAAGCGTCGAAAGGGGTAAAGAGCTTCTTTTCCTGTGATTGAGCCGGAATGGCAAGTGCCATTGCAAAAGCCAATGATAAGACGGTTAGAATTCTGTTCATAGCAGTATCGATTTTGAAATTTTGTGCAAAGATAGAAATAATTTTGAGCCAAACACTGCCTTTTTTGCCATTAAGGTCATGCTGAGGCCTCGGGCCACCATGAAGAGCAGGAAAGCGATCCATAAACCATGATTGCCAAAAAGAGGCATTAATAACAAGGAGGCGGGCAGGAAAACGCCCAGGGCTGAGATGAGCATGGTGTTTCGGATGGCTCGTGCCGCTGTTGCTCCGATGTAAATGCCATCCCAAAGGAAAGCGGCAAAAGTGATGAGTGGGATGAGGATCATATAAATATGGTAAGGCTGGGCCTGCGCTGCGATTTCAGGCTGGTCGGAGATAAGGCCGATGAACCAGTCGGGGAAGAGGGCGTATAACAGGGTGAAAGGCAGGGCGATGACGAAGCCCCAAATCAACAATAGTTTTACCGTTTGGCGCAATTGTTTTGCATCATGGGCACCCGTGAAACGTCCCACAAGAGCCTCGCCTGCATAGGCGAAACCATCGGTGAAGTAAGAGAAAATGTAGAAGAACTGCATCAGGATCATGTTGACCGCCAGCATATCGTCGCCAAGTTTGGCCGACTGGTTGTTGAAATAGGCGATGCTCAGCACCAAAAGGATGCTGCGGATCATGAAGTCGGCGTTCACCGAGAAGAAACGCTTTAGTTTGTCGCGTTGTAACAGAATGACCCGCCTTATGGGGATGAGATGATAGCGGAACTTGACCAACAGGAAGATGATGGCGGTCAGCAGTCCGCAATACTGCGCGATGACAGTACCTAAGGCCACTCCTGTGACCCCCATACCCATCGCATTGACGAAAACCACGCTCAGCACGATGTTGACCACGTTGGTCAGAATGGCGATAATCATGGGGATGGTGGTGTTTTGCATGCCAATGTACCAGCCGTTGAAGGCATAGAGACAAAGCACGGCAGGTGCCGCCCAGATGCGTACATGGAAGTAAGTGGAAGTGTGGGCCAACACCTCCTCGCTGCCGTGCAGCAGCTTCATGCTCAGCCATTCTACCGCATTTTGTAAAGAAAGCACCAGCACCGTGGCTATCAAAGCGATGCAGAGCGAACGATACAGTGAATAGGCTATCTCAGCGCGGTCGTTGGCACCGTAGGCTTGTGCCGTAAAACCTGTGGTGCCTGCCCGCATGAAGCTGAAGATGGAGTACATCACGCTGAAGATGGTGCCTCCCAATCCGATGGCCCCGATATAGGCGATGCTGTCCTGATGACCCATCAGTATCATGTCCACCAGTCCCAGCAGCGGAACGGTGATGTTGCTGATGATGTTGGGAATGGCGAGCTTCAGTATTGACCGGTTGAGGGAAGGTTGCTTCATATCTTGATTACATTTCTGCTGTAATCCTCATACGCTTGCCGCTGCATTTCGTGCAGCCTTTCCATCTCTAACGCCCTGTCGTAGAACTTCTTCATATTTCCATTCTTTTATGGCTGTAAATTTTACCGCTGTTAAATTTCGCTGCAAAGATACATTTTTTGGTAATATGGGAAAAGGCGTCAAAGATTTCATCAGGTCGCGCTCCACTATTACATCCTTTTCTACCACATCGAACAGAAAGAAAGACGAATTAGACAAAATCTCTCTTTTGTAGTTCTTTATTATCAAAACTTTCCTATTTTTGCAGCAAACAATTCAACAAATAGTTTAACCTAACAACTCTGAATGAAGCAATAACAGACAGGCATCATAAATAGTAAAAAAGGCGTTTTCGCTTTTCTTTGTGGGGTGGAAATCTAGCAAGTTTCTTTTGTCACCAAGAAAGTGGGAATGCTCACGTGTATATATCGTGGGCTTTCTTGTTGTGACAAAAGGTATGCTAGAACCTCCACCTCAAACAGAAGTTCACGATATTCTATTTTATACACGTCAGATGGCAGATTTTCACGTAGGACATATTATCAAAGCGGTTTTCGACGAGCAAGGGCGAACAGTGAAATGGTTTGCCGAGAAGATGTGTTGTAACCGTACGAATATACACAAGATATTTGAGAAACAACATCTCAACAGCGAAACCATCGCCCGGGCTTCCCAAGTTCTTGGGCATGATTTCTTTCTTGACATTAGTCAAAAGATGAATGAATAGTGTTGCCAATTAGGGTACACTGCGTTCCCAAACAAGTACGGTAATATCTTCCCCATTTCATGGATTAGAGATAATTTTGCGAAATGAATATTTTGTAAAATCTCTAAAAGTAATAATTATGAAAAGATTCATTTTGACCGTCGCAGCCTTAGTCTTTATGGGAATGGCTTGCGCACAATCGCCAGCCGCAAAATATGTAATGTATGGTGGGAAAATCGTCCAAGACATAATAAAGGTTAGAGGACCAAAAGATCCAATGATGATTCCTCCTAAAGTAATACCATCTGGACCTCCATCTATAACTCCTAGTCCTATTATTCCAACACCATTAACAGATGCATCTATAACTCCTAACCCTATTATTTCAACACCGTTACCAGATTTAGCTGTCCCGTGTATTCCTGGAAATAGAAAAGGACTGGTCATTCCTCCACACTACAAGCCGTCGAAAGATAATGCAAACGCATTGGCATCAGGCTTAACTCCGCTGTTCTATCACAACCAAGAATTTGCTGCCAAGCTTTATTATAGTGGAGGAGATAGGGATTACGCACTACAGGTACTAACTCGTTTCTTGAGTTATGTCAAAATAGAATCGCAATCGACGTATGTGGAAGACCCGGATTCTTTTCCGATGACTGAGGGCCAAATCCGCATAGCCAATTATATCCACGACGAATTGAAGACAATCTGCAAAGGAACCAAGGTTGAAATCAAGATGTCGCCTGATTACTACATCTATGTCAAAGTGCCTTCGAACATCAAGAAGAAGGTGCCTTCGGTGATGTTCATGGCTCATATGGATGTCACGCCTGAGGCCAATGGTGAAGGCATTAAACCACAAGTGCATTACAACTATGATGGTGGTGACATAGTTTTGGGCAACGGATTGGTGTTGAGTCCCGACAAACCTGAAGGCCGCCATTTGAAAGACCTAGTCGGAAAAACCATCATCACTTCTGACGGCTCCACATTGCTTGGTGCCGACTGCAAAACAGGCTGTACCATTTTGGTTTCCCTTATAGAGCAAATGGTTAATGACAAGAAATTCAAGCATGGAGATGTGTATTTCGCTTTCTCTCAAAACGAGGATATAGGCAAGGCGGCTATGCGTATGGATTTGAGTTATTTCGATCGCGTCCCAGAAATCCTAATCGATGTTGATGGAGATGAATATGGAACATTTAGTGTGGCCAATTTCACCGCAGAAGGCCGTTCGTATTTGTTTAAAGGTAATTTAGCCCATCCATCCAATGGGAAAGAAAACGGCTATGCTGATGCCCGCACTGCTATGGCCTATTTTATTGGTCAATTACCGCCCGAAACGCATCCTTCACATTCAGAAGGCAAACAAGGATATATTCATTGTTCGGACATTACACAATTAGACAATCGACAAGATGTACGCATTACCTTCCGCATTCGTTATTTTGATAAAGCCGATGGCGAACGTTATGCACAATACTTTGAACAAGCCCTTAATAATACCCGCAAGGCTTATCCTACTGTTGAGGTGGATTTGGAAGATGTCGTCCTACAATACGATAATATTGCGAATAGTATGCATCCGAAGGCAGTCGAAATGATTGAAAAAGCTGTAGCAAAAACTGGTATTGCTATGGAGCCTGTTGAGATACGGGCAGGAACTACCGCCGCCATGATGGTGGCTAAAGGACTACCTGGCGGTCCGTGCCTGTATTCGGCGCAGCAGAATGCTCATGGAGTTTTCGAGTACTGTGCGCTTGAGGAAATGATTGATTTGATTGGATTTACAAAATGCATAGTGACAGAAGTCAGCAACCTCAAGTAGCATAAACCCAAGGCGAATTATGAACGCGTCAGTTATCCTTGTCATATTTGTAATTTATACCATCTTACTGTTTGTCGTCTCACATTTCACTTCACGGAAATCTGACAATTCCACTTTTTTCAGAGGAAACCGAAACTCGCCGTGGTTTCTCGTGGCTTATGGAATGATAGGGGCATCTTTGTCGGGTGTCACTTTTATGTCGGTTCCAGGAGGGGTTTATTCTGGTCAATTCACCTATCTTGGTTTTGTTATAGGTAATATGATTGGATATGTGGTTATTGCGTTCCTTCTGTTACCATTATACTATCGGTTGAACCTAACTTCCATTTATTCCTATTTGGAGTTGAAGTTTGGGCCAAGGTCGGAAAAAACAGGGGCTGCTTTTTTCATATTGTCTCGTTTGCTGGGCTCGGCATTACGGATGTATCTTGTGGTCTTTGTTCTCTATGAATTTGTGTTTAAGAGTTGGGGCATTCCCTTTTGGGTGCCAGCTGTGATATTCATTTGTATCATCCTTCTTTATACCCTTAAAGGAGGTATAAGGACCGTCGTTTGGACAGACACTTTACAGACCACATTCTTGTTGCTGGCGGTAATTCTTACTTTTGTCATCATTTCAAGAAATTTGAATCAGTCATTTGGAGAAATAATGAAATTGGCATCCGACAAGGGTTACACAAAGGTGTTTGAGACCGATTGGACACATGGTAAGTTTTGGGTGAAACAAATCCTGGGCGGAATGTTCATTACCATCGTAATGAACGGTCTTGACCAAGATATGATGCAGAAAAACTTGACTTGTCGGAATATCCATGATGCTCAAAAGAATATCCTCACTTCGAGTGTCTTATTCGTTGGGGCAAGTTTAATGTTTCTATGTCTGGGTGCAGCATTGATTTGTTACACTCAAGCCACGGGTTTTGTGCTACCTACAAATGAGTCAGGTGTTGTAGTAAACGATAAGATCTTTCCGTCGGTTGCTTTCACATTAAGTAAGTTTACCGCAATTGTATTTGTTTTGGGACTGATAGCGGCAGGTTATTCAAGTGCTGACGGCACTTTGACAGCTTTGACGACAACATTCTGTTTCGATTTTATGCATTTCGACAAGAAGACAAATTTGTCGGAAGAGCAGATTGCCAAATATAGGAAACTGATACATGTGGGATTCGCCGTGTTGTATTTATTGGTCATTGTAGCGTTTCGTCCGTTCCACAATCAGTCATTGATTGACAGGATTTTCGACATTGCTGGATTCACATACGGGCCTTTGTTGGGGCTTTATACTTTCGGAATGTTTGTGAAAGGAAGGAAAGCCAATGACAAGGCTGTTCCTTACATCGCTATTGCTTCACCCATCATAAGTTATCTGTTGAAACTATACTCAAGGCAGTTGCTTTTTGGTTATCAATTTGGCTTCGAGATTTTGATTGTGAACGGATTGCTCACTTTTGCTGCATTATGGGCGTTTAGTAGAAAACGGTTAAGTTAAGTGGATTGTAGTTGTTGTGTGAATTGATGTTGGGAGTTTTTCTCACTATCTTTTTTGCATTATACAAAAAAAGTAGTATTTTTGCATCGATAATAGATAATGAAAGGAATAGTTATGGACAACCCGTTTTCACTTGTACCGTATGTGTCTAAAGAGCTTTTTTGCGACCGCGAAAATGAAACAAAAACCATTCTTGAATACCTGATGAATGGCTCAAATATTACGCTCATTTCGCCTCGTAGATATGGAAAAACAGGTCTGATTTATCGTGTTTTTGATGAAATCAAGCAGAAAAAAGTCGCTGTGAACACTTGCTATGTGGATATCTATGCGACAGAAAACTTGGACGATTTCATAAAGGTGCTTTCTGAAGCCGTCATCGCTTCGCTGGAGAAAAAAACAACTGTCAAAGCGTTCTTTCAGTTTCTTGGCGGCCTTCGTCCCATGTTGAGTTACAATGCTTTGACCGGGAACCCGGAACTGACTATGACTTACCTCTCCGACCATGAAAAGCAACAAACCCTCGCCTCTATTTTAGCCTTTATTGAGAAACAGGACAAAAAGACCATTGTCGCCATTGATGAGTTTCAGCAGATTAGGAAATATGGCACCAATATGGAGGCGTTGCTCCGGTCATACATTCAGCCATTGAAAAATGTCCAGTTTATCTTTTGCGGCAGCAAAAAACACATTATGACAGAGATGTTTACTGATGCGAGAAGCCCGTTCTATGAAAGTACGCGCTGCCTTTATTTGGAGAAGATACCGAGAGACACTTACGCCGAATTCATAGTTGGTATGTTTGCGCGTGGGAAAAAGACCATCACGGAAGATGCTTTGGAGTTTATTCTTGATTGGACGAAACTGCATACTTTCTATACGCAATCGCTTTGTAATCATGTGTTTATGAAAAGTGGAAACAAAATAGGGAAGGATGATGTACTTCGGTCGGCAGCCCAAATACTGAAAGAGAACGAACAGACTTTTATCCAATGGCGCGACCTGCTGACCTCTCATCAATGGAATTACCTGAAAGCAGTGGCGAAGGAAAAATCTGTTGAAAAGCCTTATGCGACCAGTTTCCTCCAAAAGTATGGCATCGGCACCTCCGCCAATTCCCAACGGCTACTGGAAACACTGACAGACAAGGAGCTGATACTCGCCAATTCAACCCTTGAAGGCGTTTCTTATAGTGTCTACAATGTGTTTCTGTCGCGATGGCTTGAAAACCAATGATTTGAAAAGCAGTTCATAGTTACAATTTCTTGAAAAATTCAGAAAAAGATGGGTCGGCGGCTATACGCCGCCGACCCAGTCTCGTGTCTCGCAGTCCTTTAGAAGAACAGCGGTCCTTTTCCCATGCAGCTCGTGGTGGTGATGGCCGTCACAAAGGCCGTCAAGGCAGCCACGATGACTTTTACCACGATTTCGATGATGTTTTTCTTTTTGTCGTTCATGATGTTTGATTGTTGAATTGTTGATTGTTGAATTGTTGACTGCGAGACGCGGGACTGACTGCCGCTTTGCGCTTCCCCCTCTGAGAGGGGGTGCCCGAAGGGCGGGGGAGTCCTAACTGCCGCTTCGCGTCATCGCGAGCGAAGCGTGGCGATCCAGACCATCACTTTTGCAATATCTGCTTCCGGTTCCAGCCCAGCCGTTTCCAACTTACGTGGATAAACGTCGGATAGAGAATCAGCTGGTCGAATTTGCCGTTGGCGATGAGGATGCGTGCCAGCTCGTCCAGGTCGGCTTCGTTGCCGACGCTGGGCTGAATGTCAGCCGCCTCGCCGCGCATGTGCTGGCTGTTGAGGCTGCCGCCCACGAGGGTGTTGAGCCTGGGGCAGCGGTAGCCGCTGCTGACGCGGATGGGCTTGCCGTAGGCCTCCCTGAGGGGGTCGAGAACCTCGTCGACCAAGGCCCTGAGGTTCTCTTCCACCTCTTTGGGGGCACCGTTCCAGAGCTTGTGTTTCAGGGCGGTGTCGCTCTTCAAAAGCTCGCTTATGGTGAAGTGCTTCATAATCGAATCTCCTTACTCGGTAGTGCCGCCATTGTCGCCGCTGCTCTTGGTGAAGGTCTTGGAGGCGACTGAGCTGCTCACGCCGTCCTTGATGGCGATGGCCTTCACAGTGGTGGTGGCGCTGAGGGTGAAGGGCGCGGTGTAGAGCGTGCTTTCAGCCGTGGGCGTGCTGCCGTCGGTGGTGTAGTAGGCGCGTGCGCCTTCAGGCTCGGTGATGGTCACCTGGGTGGTGTCGGCGAAGGGCGTGGTGCCGCTGATGGTGGGAGCAGCCACGGTTTGCGTCTCATTGCCGCTGTTGCCTCCGCTGTTGCCTCCGCCCGAAGGGGTGCTGCCGCTGTTGCCACCGTTGCCACCGTTGCTGCCGCTGTTGCCGCCGTTCTGGGCCTTCCACTTGGCCACGGCGGAGCTGACGGGTTCGAGCACCTGCACCTTGCGGGTCTTGCCGTCGCTGGTGACCTCCTCGGTGTCGACGATGTTGCGCAGCTCCAGCGAGCAGGCTTTCTTGAAGGCGGGGCCGCAGAGGTTGTCGAGCTTCGTGCTGTCGGGCTTGAAGCGCAGGTGGATGCCCTTCACGATGGTGTTGGGGTTGAGGCCGTCCATGTCGGCGATGCTCTCCACGGCGGCGCCCTTCACCACCTGTGCGGTGGGATAGAAGATGCCGAGGCCTTCCAGCTGGACGGGCACGCCTTGTGCCACCAGCTCGGGCAGGTGGTCGATGATTTCCTTCAGCACGCCCTCGATGACGTTGCGCTTGTAGACGCTGCCGTGGCTGACCATGTGCTCGCAGAATCCGCGCAGCGAGAGGGTGGCCTGGCGGTCGACCACGGGGTAGTACTTGCCGTAGCCGGCGTTACTTTCGTTCTTGTTCTTTCTGAGGTTAATCCCCATTGCAATCTTTTCTTTTGCCATGATGAAAAATGATTAAAGTTGGTGATTAGGTTTACTTTAGTCACTTCTGTCGTTCGCTTCTGTAGTCTGAGGATGCAGTTGCAAAAAAGATTGCTTCGGAGTGGGTCCGGAATGCCGCGCGCAGGCTTCCGTGTTCCGGTTTTGCAACAACGTTGCAAAGATACAACTTTTTTCTGAATTGGCAATGGGTTTGGGTGAAAAAAATCGAAAAATCGAAAATTTTTCGGTGTTGTGCCCCACGCTTCTGGGGTTACAACGTCGCTAACCACCAGTTGCAATGTCACTCGCTGACGATTAGCATGTCACAGAACGGCAGTTTGAACGTCACCTGCTGTGGGATGGAAGGAAGCCAACCGGAGGCTCGCTAATGTGGGTGTCGGGAGGGGTGAAGTTTTCCAGTTTGAACTTTGGACATTGGACATTTACTGTTTGCGTTTACTTGTCGCAGGAAAATCTTATTATTATAATAATAACTATTATTATAATAATAAAATAATAATTATTAGTCTGTCTTATCCCTGAATCGGGTTGGGAAAAAACCTTAATGTCCAAAGTTCAAAGTTCAAAGTTCAAACTTTTTGACTTGTTTTTTCGGAAATCCTCTCTATCTTTGTCACGCAAACCCACCAAGGAGGCGCGATGCACTACACCCTGAAAGACCACCAAGGTAGCCTGGCGGCCACCGCTGTTTTTTAGGGCATTAGCCCTTGCGAACTGAAAACTTTGATTATCTTTGCCGCATTTAATCACCTAATCATTCATACTATGAAAAAACTCTTTACTCTCCTTCTTGCGCTGGTCATCGGTTTTGGCTTGAAAGCGCAATGTCCTCTTTCCCAAGCCGTTGACTTTACGGCTACTGACTGTCATGGTACTGAAGTCCATCTGTTCGACATCCTCGACAGAGGCCAGTATGTGCTTATCGACTTCTTCTTCGTCAACTGTGGCCCCTGCCAACAAGCTACCCCGAAAGTGGTTGAGTCTTATTACGCTATGGGCTGCAACATGCACGATGTGTTCTACATGGAAATCTCTGACCGCGACAGCGATGCGGCCTGCCAAAACTGGGTGAGCAACTACGGTGTGGAATATCCGACTATTGGAGGCCCTGCTGGTGGCAGTGGCATTTGCAGCACCTACGGAATACCGGCCTTCCCCACCGTCATCCTCATCGCCCCCGACCGTTCCATTCTCATCAACGACCTGTGGCCTATCAACAATGCCCAAACGGTCATTTCACAACTTGAAGCCCAAGGTCTGCAGCAGCATGACTGCAACGCCGCGACTTACGACCCGCAGGTGACCATCACCATCGACCTGGTGCTGGAAACCGAGGTCACAGCCACCTTCACGCCCAACGAAGACTGCATCTCCTACGCCTACACCATTGCCACCGAAGCCGAGATTCAGGAATGGATGTCCATCGCCGGACTTGACCTCCCTGAATATCTTTGGACTTATGGTATCCCAGGCTCTGACGTCATTTCCAACACCTTTAATGAATTGGTTCCCGGGACGGACTATATCATCTATGCCGTGCCCGCTGATATTGACGGCAATCTGGGCGAAGTCGTCCAGGAAGCTGTCACCACAACACCTGGCGGAGGCACTGAAATCATGCCCGACTTTGTTGGTACCGACATCGAAGGCAATGAAATCCACCTCTATGATATTCTTGACGCTGGTCAGGCTGTACTCATCAATTTCTTCCTCTATGGAGATGAATTCAGTGAGAACATCATGCCCGACATGATTGAGGCTTACCGTCTTTATGGCTGCAACCAACACGATGTGTTCTTCATGGAAATCTCACCCAATGGTCACGACGACGAGTGCCAGGCTTGGGTGGACAGATACGTTGTACAATATCCTACCATCAGCCGCGACGGTGGTGGCAACGACATCGCCCAAAGCATACCTGTAGGTTACTATCCCACTATCATGCTCATCCGCCCAGACCATACCTTTGCGAATCGTGACATCTATCCGCCCACGCTGGAATATATGATTACTGCTATGGACGGCGAAGGGTATGGACAATATGAATGTGAAGACGCTGTGAGCCAAAACGACCATCAGGCTGTTACGCTCTATCCCAATCCCGCTCATGACTTTGTGACCCTCAACGGCGAAAGCCTCGGCACGGTGCGCGTCTATAACACCCTTGGCCAAAAGGTGGACGAAATTGAGGCCAGCGGTAACGAACTCCGCATCAACACAATCGGTTATGAGAAAGGCGTTTATGTGGTTAAGACAAACGAAAAGACTTTACGGTTTGTAGTAAAACACTAACTCGCTTTGCGTCACTGCGAGGAACGAAGCAGTCCAGGGAATCAGCTTCTGGATTGCTTCGTCGTTCCTCCTCGCAAATCTCCGATTCGACGATGCGAAGCGAGTCAATGACGACAAGCGTCCAAAAACAATCCCATGAAAATCCTAATCCTTCGTTCCTCCTTTCAGACTGATGAATTTGTCAGAAACGAATACGCCAAGTTGCTGCAACGGCTTGAAAAAGAATGTCATGCAGAAATCCAAATCATCGGTGATGAAAACGTTGTAGAGACGCACGACTGTGCGTCTCTACAGACGATTCCCGATGCGGTAATGATTGCCACAGGCGGTGTGGAAAACCTGTTCAAACGTATTTGGTCCGCCATCGACGTGGAATTGATGTGTGGGTCGCATCGTCCAAAAACCGTCACAATGATTGCTGACGGGCGCAATAATTCCTTGGCCGCTGCCTTGGAAATCCTGACCTACCTTGGCAACAACGGCATGGAAGGATGTATTGTGCATGGAACGAATGATGAAATTATTTCGACCCTTGTAGAGACGCATGACCGTGCGTCTCTACGAGGACGAATCGGTTTGTTCGGGCAGCCTTCAGACTGGCTCATCGCCAGTGCTGTGGACCGCGATTATTTGCGGCAATATTATGGCATCGAGACCGTTGATATCGACCTGCAACGTCTTATAGAAGGTATCAGAGCTGTGCTACAAGACGAAGCCGACAAGGTGGCAAAAGAGATCGTGAAACGAGCTAAATTCGTTAAAGAACCTTCGGGTGACGACATGGTGGAAGCTGCCAAAACCTATCTCGCCATCAAGAGCATCTGCATAGAAGAACGCTTGGATGCATTGACTATCCGCTGTTTCGACATCGTGAAGACCTGCGGCACCACAAGCTGCCTCGCCTTAGCCTTGCTTAATGATGAAGGCGTTGTGGCAGGCTGTGAAGGCGATATGCAGACCTTGCTCTCCATGTTTTTGGCCAAGCGTTTATGCGGAGAAGTGGCTTTCATGGCCAATCCCTCACAGCTCACCGACAGCAGTGCCATGTTGGCGCATTGCACCATCCCGCTCAAGATGTGCGACGAAACCATCATCCGTACCCATTTTGAGTCGGGAATCGGTGTGGCTATCCAAGGTGTGTTGCCTTTGATGGATTACACCTTATTTAAATGGGGCGGGCCTCAACTCGACCGCTTTTTTGTCACTGAAGCCAAGGCCATTGAAGCGCCTTACAGCAACCATTTTTGCCGCACACAAATCACGCTCGACGTGAACCTGAAACCTTATCTGCTGCAACATTCCATCGGCAACCACCACGTCATCATCCGTGGACGACATGCCGAAACTATCCGAAAATTCATGAGGAAACAAAAAATAAGTCCAAAGGAACTTCGTATTCAATAATTTTGTACTTTTGCAGCCCGATTTTTCGATGCAATGGAAAAGAATAATGAATTTCTGATTCCCGTGAGCGGCCTTGCCTTGGGCAGCCATTCCTATCAGTTTGAAATCAATGATGATTTCTTTGCTGATAAGGAATACTCTGAAATACAGCAGGGTAAGGTGTCCGTGAACCTTGATGTTGACCGACAGGAGACCATGCTGACGCTCCATTTCGGCATCAACGGGTCAGTTCGTGTGGTTTGTGACCGTTGCGCCGACGAATTCGACCACCCCATTGAAGACGATCGTGAGTTTTTTGTCAAGTTGGGTACTGAGAACGCCGAAGAGTCGGATGATGTGGCTGTGGTTGACCCTGATGCACACGATTTCGATGTCAGCACGCTGATATACGAATACATCATCCTCGCCATACCGATGCACCGCGTCCATCCTGAAGGACAGTGCAACCCTGAGATGATTGCCTTGCTCACGAAAGAAGCGACATCCGGCGAATCCAATGAAGAAACCATCGACCCTCGTTGGGCCGCATTGAAAGATATTAAAATAGAAGATAACAAATAACTGATTACTAACTTATTAAAGTAAAAGTAAAATGGCACATCCTAAAAGAAGACAGTCTCACACCAGAGGCGCTAAGAGAAGAACACATTACAAGGCTGAAACTCCCAACGTGACCATCGATCCCGTCACCGGTACCATGCACGTCATGCACCGTGCTTACTACGTTGATGGCGACCTGTACTATAGAGGTCAATTGGTCATGGCTGCCAAGCAGTAAAAAAATCGCAAAAATCGTTGCATTTGGAAAAATTTCCTATATTTGCAGCGTCAAACAACAAAACAAAAGACAACAACGGATTTTTTTCATAATCTTTATATTGTTTTTCCCCACCTGCTTCCCCAGTAGGTGGGGTTTTTTTATTATCTTTGCCGCAATTTCAGAATCAACAAACAAACACATAACACGATGAAAAAGACATTATCCTTAATTGCAGCCTTGGTGCTGTCGTTTATGGTGGCTCGTGCCGACGAAGGTATGTGGCTGCCTTATTCACTCAATGGCCAGAACCTGGCCGAAATGCAAGCCATGGGCTGCAAACTCACAGCCGAACAAATCTTCAGTTTCAACCAGCCCAGCATCAAGGATGCCATCGTCCAATTTGGAGGCGGCTGCACGGGCGAAATCATCTCACCCGAAGGCCTGTTGCTCACCAACCACCATTGTGGCTTGAGCTATGTGCAGAAACACTCGTCCATCGAGCACGACTACCTCACCGACGGCTTCTGGGCCAAGAGCAAAGGCGAGGAACTGCCCAACGCAGGCCTCTCTGTCTTATTCTTGAATAAAGTGGAAGACGTGACCGATGCTGTGCTGAAAGGTGTTACCGCCCAGACCAGCGAGGCCGAGCGCGAGGAGCTTGTTGCCAAGAACAGCAGGGAACTCACTAAGGAACGCAAAGGTGATCGCAACGTGCTCATCGAGATTGTGCCGTTCTACAGCGGCAACCAATATATCCTTTTCGAGTACGACGAATATAAGGACGTGCGCCTCGTGTGCTGTCCGCCTTGGGGCATCGGCAAATTTGGCGCCGACACCGACAACTGGACCTGGCCGCGCCACAAGGGTGATTTCAACATCTTCCGCGTTTACACTGCTCCTGATGGCAGCCCTGCCGAGTATTCAAAAGAGAACATCCCGATGAAGAGTAAGTGGTATCTGCCCATTAATTTAGGAGGTGTGAAGCCTGGCGATTATGCCATGATTCTCGGCTATCCTGGCTCAACCGACCGCTATTCGACTTCCTACACTGTGAAGAATGTCATCGAGGAGGAAGGCCCCGCCATCATCGACTGCCGCACCACCAAGCTTGAGAATTACCGCAAGCACATGGATGCCGACCAAGAGGTGTTCATCATGTATGCTTCCAAGCAGGCCAGCGTTTCGAATTACTGGAAATACTATATCGGTCAGGTGAAGCAACTGAAGCGCAACCACGTCTATGAGCGCCGCCAAGCTCAGGAGGAAGACTTTGCCAACTGGGTTAGTGCTGACCCGAAACGCAAGGCTGAATATGGCGACATCTTCAAGGGTATCGTCCAGAAATGGACTATCTTGGACGAAATCCAGAAATCGTTCGTCTACCATCGCGAGGCTGGTTGGAATGGCGGCGAGGCCATCTCGTTCAGCCGCAGGTTTATGCGCATCAACAATATGTTTGAGGACAAGGCGGACAAAGCTGACATCAAGGCTGCTGTTGATAAGATGCAACCCGCTGTTGATGCCTTCTTCAAGGATTACAGTATGCCTTTGGACCAAGATGTGACTGCCGCCTTGCTGGCTTTGTTCTACAAGAATATCCCTGCTGACCTGCGTCCGAGCGAAGTCACACGCATTGGCGATGAAAACAACGGCGACTTCAGCACATACGTGGCCAAGGCCTTCAAGAAGTCTGTCTTCACCGACAAAGACCGTCTTGCGAACTGGATGGAAAGACCCAAGAGACTTGACAAAGACCCCATCTTCGCCCTTGCAATGAACATCATCGACTCATATCAAGTGTTGTACGCCCGCTATGAGGAAGCCCAGAACTTGGGCAACCAAGGCGAACGCCTTTATATGAAAGGCCTCATGGAGATGCAGAGCGACCGCAACTTCTATCCCGATGCCAACTTCACCATGCGCCTCACCTATGGTACCGTGGAGCCTTACAAAGCTGCCGATGCCGTCAACTATAACTATTATACCACCATGGACGGCGTGATGGCCAAGTATGTGCCTGGCAACTGGGAGTTCGACATCCCGCAGGATGTGCGCGACCTCGTGGCCAAGAAGGACTATGGCCGCTATGCCAACGAAAACGGTGAGTTGGTCGTCAACTTCATCACCACTAACGACATCACGGGTGGTAATTCTGGCAGTCCTGTCATTGACGGCGAAGGCAACCTCATAGGTCTGGCTTTCGACGGCAACTGGGAAGCCATGAGCGGTGACCTCAGCTTTGAGAACAAGGTGCAGCGCACCATCTGCATGGATGCCCGCTATCTGCTGTGGTGTATCGAGAAAGTGGGTAAATGCGACAATATCATCAAGGAGTTGGTGATTAAATAAGAAAGCCTCTGATGAGTAGGGGTTTTATAAAAGAAGGCGATCAAGAGGAAATCCCAATGGTCCCGCCAAGGGCATACCTGCCGGATGGCGTGCCAAACTATGTCACAAAAGAAGGCCTCGACGCGCTCAAAGAGGAACTGAAAAGTCTTGAGACTGAGCGCGTCAAGGCGAGTGGCAACTACATCATGGTCAATTTTATTGATGCATCAATCAAGTTGCTTGTTGGACGTATCAATAGTGCTGTGGAGGTCGACCTCTCTAAAGTCAACAAGGACACAGTGAGTTTTGGGGCTTGGGTGCGCTACAACGGGCGCGTGGTGAGGATTGTGGGGGTGGATGAAGCCGATGTGAATAAAGGACTGGTCTCGTTCGTCTCACCCATAGCCAAGTTGTTGATAGGGAAGAAGGTTGGAGACTTCGTTGAGCTGAAAGGGTCGGGAGGCAAGGAAAGGGTAGTGGTGGAGAAGGTGTCGTTTGAACCGATGACACTCACACAGATTGTCCACGACAAGCCTGTGGCGAGAACAGCAACAACAGAAAGACGAAAGGCGGAAACTGTCGAACAAGATGTTGCTCAGATTGCACAGGAACGACCTGTTACTGAGGACAACGACAAGCAACAGCCAGATCAATCGGATGGACCTCGCAGATTTATTCCTGAAGAGAAGGCCGTTGAATTCCTGCCCATTGTCAACGAGAGAGGCAACATCATGGGGAGGGCTATGTATGTGGAGTTGCACAAAGGCAATAAGATGCTGCATCCTGTCGTGCATCTGCATGTTATTAATGGCAAGGGAGAGACTACAAGGCTTTACTGGTGGCACGTGGCGCTTGGCGACACTCCAGAGAAAACGGTCAAGCGAAAGATGGCGGAGACATTGGGACTGGCGGGAGCTGTCCCGAAGCTAAAGAAGCAATATATCCGAGAGTCCAAGATTGAGAAGGAGCTGGTATACGTTTTCATGGTTGTCTCAGAGGAAGAATTGCCTATTTCCCCTGAGGATAAAGACTATATTGATTTTTTTGTAAAGGATTAGCTGGTTTTTTTGGCACAAAACTTGCGGCATAAACTATTAGTGTGTACTTTTGCGCCAAAACCAATAATAGAAAGGACAAAAACAATGAAGAAATTGTATCGTTCGAAGACCGACAAACGTTTGTGTGGCGTTTGCGGCGGCATTGCCGAGTATTTTGAATTGGATTCCACCATCATCCGTCTGCTTTGGGTGATTCTCACTTTTTGCAGCTTCGGTACTGCGTTATTGGCTTATTTCATCTGCGCACTCATCGTGCCGCAGCCAGAATAAGCTTTTGGTGAAACTATAAGTCAAAGGATATTCAGTCGGTTGGCATCCTGCTTCACGAAGATGGCCAGCATGATGGTAAAGGCCAACATGCTTGAGCCACCGTAACTTAGGAAAGGTAGCGGGATGCCGATGACAGGCATCAGTCCGATGGTCATGCCGATATTGATGGCCACATGAACGAAAAAGATGCCTGCAATGCCATAGCCATATACACGGCTGAACGTTGAACGTTGTCGCTCGGCAAGAATGATAATACGTAGCAGCAAAGCCACATAAAGCAGTACTACGGCAGCTGTACCGAGGAAACCGCCTTCTTCACCTATCGTGCAGAAAATAAAGTCGGTGTGCTGCTCAGGGACGAAGTCGTATTTGGTTTGTGTGCCTTGCAGGAAGCCTTTCCCCGCGAAACCACCTGAACCGATGGCAATTTTCGATTGATATACATTATAGCCTACGCCTTTGGGATCGTCGAGTTGACCCAACAGCACCAAAACACGGTTCCGCTGATGCTCCTGAAGCACCTTGTTAAAGGCATAATCCACAGAAAACACCATCCCGAAAGCTATAGCGAACACGAGGACGGCAGGGACAATGACATTGCGCTTCTTGTTCATGAATAAGTATAGTAAGGTCAATGCCAACAAGGCTCCAAGGATGATAAACATGATTTTTTGTGACCAGACCAAGGTAAATACAAACAGCAACGCTGCCACCACACCGATGACCATCAGCCAACCTGCCCCAGGCATGCCTTCGCGATATAACACAAAGATGAATGAGACGAATACCAAGGCAGAACCGGTGTCGTTTTGCAGCAATACCAAAGCCATGGGAATAAGGATAATCGCTGCACAGATCAATTGGTCTTTGCGTTTGCGCAGGTCAACATCAAGGCGGTCGAGATAGCCCGCAAGTGCCAAAGCCGTAGCCATCTTTGCGAATTCCGACGGCTGGAATTTGATAGGTCCGAACTCGATCCAGGAAGTGGCACCTTTGGTGACTTTACCGTATGCCAAGACCATGACAAGTGTAACCAGCACGAGGACGTAGATCCATAACGAGAAAGCGTTGAAGAACTTGGCATCGATAAGCAGAATAATGAAGCCGAAAAGCAGGGCTGCACCAATCCAGATGAGCTGTTTGCCGTATTCCTTGGAGAAGTCGAAAATGCTGGGGTGTAATTCGTCGTACTTGGCGGAAAAGATGCTAAACCAGCCTATGAGTACCAAGGCCAGGTAAATCAGCACCGTCAACCAGTCGATACGGCCAATGATTTGGTTTCTATTGTCGTTGTCAGTAATCATCTCTCGTTTTTATAACTGATGCGTCCTTCCATCATGCGTTGTTCAAGGTCTTCGCGTATGGTGTAACCACGTAAATATTTCTCAATCATCAAGCTGGCAATGGGGGCAGCCCATGTGGCACCGTAGCCACCGTTTTCGATAATCACGGCAAGGGCAATCTTAGGGTCTTCGGCTGGAGCGAAGGCGATGAAATTGGAGTGATAGTTGCCATGAGGATTTTGTGCAGTTCCGGTCTTGCCGCATTGGGCGATGTCTTTCATCTCGTAACGCCTTGCCGTGCCTGCCGGACCGCTGAAGACAGTGCGCAAACCTTGTTTCATCACGCGCACATATCGTCGGTCGATGCCTGGGTCGATGCGGGTGGTCATTACTTCAGGGATGGCGGTGGTGTCGCCAAAACATTTGATGAGGTGGGGAGGATAGTAGTAGCCCTCGTTGGCGATGAATGCGGCAATATTGGCCAACTGCAAAGGTGTCACTAAAACCTCACCTTGTCCGATGCCTAAAGAACGGATAGTTACTGAGTTCCATTGCCCTTTGTACATTCTGTCGTAATACTCACGTGAGGGTATGTTGCCCGAACGCTCATAAGGAATGTCGGTGCCGAAAGTATGTCCGAGACCCAATTTGTAGGTCATGTCTTTCCAATACTCATAACCTTTTTTGATGTTGCCAAACTTGGGATTGTTGATGGTTGCCTTGAAGGACTCGTAAAAGTAAGGATTGCACGAGTTCATGATGGCGTTGGCGAAATCGGGGCTTGAGCCATGCGAGTGGGTGCATTTGATAGGCAGTGAGCCTTGACCAGAGCAATGGAAGCAGGTGGCAGGCGTGATGCTGCCGCTTTGCATGGCAATCATGCCGACGACGGTCTTGAAGGTGGAACCAGGAGGATAAGTGCCGCTGATAGCTCTGTTAATCAAGGGCTTCATCGGGTCTTTTTGCAGCTCTTGGTAATGCTTGCCACGTTCGCGACCCACAAGGAGGTTAGGGTCGTAGGTGGGGCTTGAGACGAAGGCAAGGATTTGTCCCGTTTGGGGCTCGATGGCTACGATGGAACCTATCTTTCCCACCATCAGTTGCTCGCCATAGGCTTGCAGGTCGGCATCCAGACCAAGATAAATGTCCTTGCCGGCCACAGGGTCGCGGTCGAGGGAGCCGTCTTCGAAACTGCCCATCTCGCGGTTATGCACATCGACCATCATCACACGCAAGCCTTTCACGCCGCGCAGTTCCTTTTCATAGGAGCGTTCGATGCCCGATTTGCCGATATAGTCGCCTTGGCGGTAATAATTCTCTTGGTCTTTTTCCAGTTCGGGGGGACTGATTTCACCGATGTCACCTAAGGTGTGGGCTGCAATGGCGTTAGGATAATGGCGTACCGTACGCGTCTGAAAATAAAAGCCTGGATAACGATAAAGCACTTCAGCCACATGGGCATAGTTCTCCTTCGAAACAGCCGTCATGAAAGGCGACGGCTTGAGATAGGATTCTTTTTTTGCCTTGTTGATGCGCTCGATGAACGATTCGCGGTCGATGTCCAAAAGGCGGCAGAAGTTCAACGTGTCGAAAGGATGCAGGGAGTCACGTTTCATGGCTTGCTTTGGGATGACCATGAGGTCGTAAACAGCCTCGTTGAACACAAGAAGCTTGCCGTTGCGGTCAAAAATCTTGCCTCGGGCGGGGTATTGTGTCACAAATCGCAAGGCGTTGTTGTCGGCCAGCTGTTTGTAATGCTTGTCGAGTACTTGCAGGGCAAACAGCCTGATAAGATATATCACGCCGACAGCGATGAATACCCCCATCACCAATAACTTCCTGTTTGATAAATTGTTGTATCTTCTGCTCATCTCAAAAATGTGGTGTACAAAAGTACAAGTTTTTCTCCGTTTGCCAGTAAGGATTGGTATAAAAAAACTTTTTTTTGACAAAATATTTTTTTTGCGGGGTTTTACAATAAGGTTTTTTGTTACCTTTGCACGGTCTAATGGACTCATCAGAATGAGAAGATATATTTTTATAGTTTTGACCTTTTGTCTCACCTTTATCGGATGCCGTCAGCAACCTGATGATGGCACTTTGATACACCGTGAGTTTTATCAGACGGTATGGGAACGCTTCGATTTTGTGAGCAACACCATCAGCGTTAGTGAGCCCACCACTTTTGACCTTGGCTTAAGCATCAGTTTTGCCGAGAATTATCCATACGAAAGCATTTCGTTGGTTTTCACCGTTTTCACAAACGATAACACACCCTACCGCAGCAAAGGGTACAAATTCCGTGTGAAAGACAATGAAGGTAACTGGAACTCCGAACTTGTTGACGGCTGCTATACTTTCGAGCTGCCCATCAATAAGGCTTTGCAACTTACCGAGTCGGGCACCTACCGTTTCCAGATAGAGCAAACCATGCCTGTAACGCCTTTGATAGGTGTCACCGAATTGACCTTGTTTGACAACAACAAAATAAGCAAATAGAAACAAAGATAAAAACATAAATAGTATGAAAACAGGAATCAAAACAATCGTAATTCTTGCGCTTTTGTTCGCCTTGGGCTTCGCCTCGTGCGTGCCACAAAAGAAGATGCTTTATTTGAAAGAAGCAGAGATGCTCTCTCAGAACATCTCAAAGGAATACGTCAATGACCGCAGCGTCGATTACAAGTTGCAACCTGGCGACAACCTTTACATCCGCTTTATCAATACCATTGATGAGCGTGGATCTGCTGCTCTGACAGGTGATTATGGTAATAGAAGTACGTCGACCTACATGTCATCCGAATCCAGCATCTATCTGCAGTCTTACACCTTGGATGAGGAGGGCTGCATTGAACTTCCGTTGACAGGCAAAATCGAACTCAAGAACCTGACAGTTGACCAGGCCAAAGATAAACTGAAAACCGAACTCGACAAGTTCGTCAACCAAACCACGATTATTGTCAAATTGTCGAATTTCAACGTGACTTTGCTCGGCGAAGTGACCAGGCCGGGATTGTATAAGGTCTACCAATCTCAAATCAACCTGTTTGAAGCTGTCTCGTTGGCAGGCAACATGACCAACTTCGCCAAAAAAAATGCGGTAAAAATCATTCGCCAAACTGATAATGGATCGGAAATTGTTACCGTTGACATGGGCCAGGCAGACATCCTCTCGTCGCCTTATTATTATCTGAAACCTAACGATATCGTCTATGTGGAGCCGCTCCCAATCAAGCAATGGGGCTTCACCACTTTCCCCTATTCGACCGTTTTGTCTGTCGTTTCACTCGCGGTGACCTTGTATTTAGCATTTAAGAAATAAAACCAGATTTACCTTAATATAAAAAACTGAAAAATTATGGCAAACGAAAAAGCATATATCCCACAGCAAAACACCGAAGAACAAAGTGTTGATATCAAGCAGATAATTTTCATGGTTTTGAACCATTGGTATCTGTTCGTTATTTTTGCCGTTGCAGCTTTGGCTATTGGTTTCATCGTCAATCGCTATTCGACCAGAGTGTACCAGACTTCGGGTACCGTTCTCATCAAGGAAGGCCGCAATAGTTACGATGCCACCGCCATTATGACATCGATGGATTTTGGTATGTCTCAAAAAATAGATAACGAAATTGCCATTCTCAAGTCGTACACGCTCACCGAACGTGTCATCAAAAAGATGGGCATTGAAGTGACCTATATGAAAAAAGGCCGTTTTACTACTGCTGAGATGTACAAGAATTCACCTTTTGAGGTTGAGTTTGAACGGAGCGTTCCCCAAGCTGTGGGGCTCACTTACGAGTTAAACTTCTTGGACGACGGCAAAATCGCTCTTCATGCAACAGGTGAGCACCTCAGCCTATACGACTTTATCCTTTGCCAGTCCATTGAAACAAATCCCTATGCAACCATTGACGTGAGTGGTGAATACAAATTAGGTGAATGGATTGACAATGGTTACAACCGTATCCGCATTACCAAGAAGGACAACTTTGACCCCAAGTCCATCAGTGGCCAAAAGCTGTTTTTCTGGCTTAACAGTTATCCTTCGCTGGTCAAACAGATGAGCAGTTTCACCGTTGGTGCTATCAGCAAACAGGCTTCGGTGGCTTCTATCGTGATGAAAGGTACCGACAAACGGAAAATTGTGGAGTTTGTCAATATGTTGATGAATGAATATGTCACCCGTGGCTTGGAAAAGAAAAACCTTGTTTCCGAAAACACCATCGAGTTTATCGACAATGAGTTGAGCGGTATTCAGGAGTCGTTGAGCCAGGCTGAAACCGAGCTGAAGGACTTCCGTCAAAAGAACGACCTGATGAACCTTGACCTGCAAGCCAATCAGGTTTACACCAACCTGCAAAGTTTGTCGAAAGAAAAAGCGGAGATGACGGTCAACCTGAAGATATACAAGCGTATGCAAGATTATATCAAGATGCAGATTGACGACCCCGAGAATCTGGCTTCGCCCAGCACTATGGGTATCAACGACCCGTTGCTCAATCAGCTGGCTCGCGACCTCGTCATGTTGGCTCAGACCAAGGCAACACAACAGCTCACCCAAACAGAAGAACACCCTCAGATAAAGAAACTCAACGAGCAAATCATCACTACGAAAAAAGCTTTGCTTGAGACCATCAATAACCTGGTCGACAATGCCCAGATGAGCCTTAACGAAATCGACAGGCGTATAAGCATGCTCGAATCAGAGTCGCGCCAATTGCCTGGCAAGCAACAGGAACTTATCAACTATCAGCGTAATTTCCAGTTTACTGACGACACCTATAAATATTTGATGCAGCGCCGTGCCGAGGCTCAGATTCTGCGTGCTTCCAATACGCCCGACAACGAAGTTCTCGATGAGGCTCGTATTGAACGCACTATTTGCATCGCTCCGCGTACCTCGATGAACTACCTCGTCGCCCTCATCATCGGCCTGCTTATCCCTGCGCTCTACCTCTTCTTAAAGAACTTCTTCAACAACACCATTACTGACCGTAAGGATGTTGAGAAGCTCACCCATTATCCCATTATCGGTCAGGTGGCGCAAACCACCAATAAAGACCCGCTTTTGGTTATCAACAATCCCAAGTCGCCTATCTCAGAATCATTCCGTTCCATCCGTACCAATATTGAGTATATTACTCAGAGTAAGGTGCCTTGCACCGTGATGGTCACTGGTGATGTGCAGAGTATTGGTAAGACCTTTAATAGTATTAATATAGCATCAATCTACGCTCTATACGGCAAAAAGACGGTTCTGCTGGGATTCGACTTGCGTAAACCGAAGCTCTATCAGGAGTTTGGCCTGAACAACAATATCGGTCTTAGTAGCTATCTTTCCAACAAAGAATCTTTGGATGATGTCATCCAGGCTTCATCGAAGATTCCGAACCTTGACCTTATCACTGCAGGACCTATCCAGCCTAATCCGGCCGAGTTGATTGCTTCTGAAAAGTGTAACGAATTGTTTGCTGAGTTGAAGAAACGTTATGACTACATCGTCATCGACACTCCGCCTATCGGTTTGGTTACCGATGCTTTGTTGCTCATGCGCTTCACCGATGCCAATGTCTTCATTGTGCGTCAAGGTGTGACGAATAAGAGTGCATTCGGTAGCATCATCAAGGATCTTGAGAATCGTGATATGCACTTCAATATTGTGGTCAATGGCTTGAAAGCTGAGAAGGGCTATGGCTACTACCGTTATGGTTATGGCAGAAGGTATGGTTACGGCTATGGTTATGGCTATGGCTACGGTTACGGCTATGGTTATGGTAGTGACTACTATGGCGAAACTGATGAGGATGGAAAGAAAAAGAAGAAACATCACCACCACCATCATCACAATAGCGAGAAGTAAGACACTATGCCCCAAAAGACGGACACGCCCGAAATAAAAATAAATGATTCTGACATGATGCATTGGCATGCACTCTATGTCAGGTCGCGGGCAGAGAAAAAGGTGTATGAACAGCTCAACGAGATGGGCTATGAAGCCTACCTTCCACTGATTACGCGTATCAAGCAATGGAGCGACCGCAAGATGAAAGTGGAAGAACCGTTGTTCAAATCGTATGTGTTTGTCCGTAACAACGAGCGACAGCATTATTACGTCCTCGGAGTGTATGGTGTGGTATGTTTCGTCACCTTTGAACATAAGGCCGTGGTGGTGCCCGACAAGCAGATTGTTGCCATCAAAAAATACATCGACAACCCGGTTGATGATGAAGATGATTTGCAGAACATCAGTCTGCAGGAAGGCCAGCTTGTGAGGATTACCAACGGACCGATGCAAGGTCTCACCGGGCGTTTGATATCTGTGAAAAGTAAACGCCGTCTCCTGGTTAACATTGATGTTGTGGGCCAATCGATACCTGTCAGCCTTCCGCGAACCAAAGTGGAACCGATTGAGGAAAACAAGGAAACTACTATTCCTTATGAGGAAAATTCATAATTTTGCAACACAATCTAAAATCTCATAACTATGGATTCAGAAGAGAAAAATAAAAAAGCCGCTGCCAGAAACCGAATTTTGTTCTTGGCTGCTTTGGCTGCCTTGTTGGTGGCATTGGTGTATGTGGTCGTATTGACCAACAAGAACTCGGCCATCCAAAACGATTTGAAGAACCTTGAAGCAGAAAAGGAACTGCAGCGTCAAGATTTCCAAGCCGAAGTGGACAGCTTGATGAGAGTCCACAATGAACTGAAAGAAAGCTATGGTGAATTGAGCCAGGAGTTGGCCGAAAAAGACAGCATCATCCAAGCTGACGCCATCGAAATCAAGAAACTCCTTGACTCGCAATGGGACTACAACCGCGTCAAGAAGAAACTCGCTTCGCTACAGGAAATCTCGCAGAGATACGTTCGCCAGATGGATTCGCTTTACACCGTCAACCGTGAGTTGGTTGCCGAAAATGAACGTATTCGTGAGGAATATCAGGCCGAAAAAAGGCAAAACTCCAGTCTCTCACGTCAAAATGACATGCTGACAGGGAAAGTCAATCTGGCCTCTACTATTAAAATCCACGGATTGACAGCGAATGCCGTGCGCTTTAAGGGCAATTCAAAGGAAGCCGTCACCGACAGGGCCAATCGCGCTGAGCGTATCATGGTTAGTTTTACGATGGCACAGAACGAACTTGTCGATGTTGGCACTAAAACGTTCTATCTCCGCATCGCTGACCCCACCAAGACTGTGATCACCAAAGGTTCGGGCGATGAGTATTCGTTTACATCGAATGGCGAATCGCTGCAATACACGGAGAAAGTGCGCGTCAATTATGATGGCAAGGACTCCAATGTGCGTGCCTATTACGTCAAGCCTTCTGGGTTTGAGATGATGCCCGGTTTATATTATATTGATGTATACGAGCAAGGTGGAAAACTCATCGGACAGACTGTATTGGAACTGAAATAAGTCTATTCCAACACTGTTTTCAACACTTCATGCGACTTGAAGCCCTTCATCACAGGGGCATGAAGTCGCATGAATGTTATTATGCCATCAAGAATCTCGCGCCGCTGACCCACATTGAGCGGCAACTGGCAGGCTGCGTCGATGCTTGCATTAAGAAAGAGTGATAGAATGTTAGCGCTGGCGTTGTCCAAGTAATAGGGATGTACTGGGTAGTCGTGGACAAAAAGTCCCTCCATCATATCGAAGCAGAATCCTTGTTCGTAGTTTGATTTGGGATAGAAACCGAGATGACGTGTCAATTCAAGGGTGAAATACAAAGGGAAGTTGGCGTAGTTGGTTTCCACGAGGTCGAGCCACAGCAAGCTCTGTTCAATGAAGTCGTACAATGGCTCGTTTTTTTCTTGTTCCGTTAAGGTTTTTGAGAGCAGTTCGCTGATATACATCACAATGGAGCTTTTATACATCACGAAGGGCAGGCTGTGGAATACGTATTTCAACTGCACATCCTTCAGGTAGCCCATAGTGGCCTTTTTCGGGTTGCCGGCTTCAATATAATTAATAAGGTGTAGATTCTGAAACAAGGCCACGCGGTTTTGCGCATTGCGATTGAAAGCCCCTTTCACCATATACGATTTCAGCCCTGACTCACGCGTGAACACCTTGACGATTAAGCTTGTGTCGCCATAGCGTAACGATTGCAGGACGATGCCTTGAGTCTTGTCGCTCATGGTTTATTTTACCAAAATCTTGGTAGCGAAACGGTCGGTACCGCTTTTGGTGCTGGTGAAGATGAAATAGATGCCGGGGCCGACCCTTTGCCCGTGGATGTTGGTGAGATCCCACACGGCTTGACCACCTTCTGACATCAGTTGGGTGACGAAACTGCCATCAACGGTTGTGATTCTTACTAATGAATTGGCTACTAATCCTTTGATGCCAACATGGTCGGTGTAGCCGGATTGGACAGGGTTGGGGTAGGCAATCACATTGCTGATTTCGGGTGCTGGTTCAGCTGATTCACCTTTATAGGAGATAACACCTGATGCCGTTCCGAAAAACACTTCACCGTCGGCGGAGATGGCCATAGTATTGACTGAGTTTTCGAATAATGGACTATTGTCGGTATTAAAGTAATGGATTTGTACGGGGTTGGTGGCAAACGACATGAGACTCACACCCGATTCAAGGCCGAACCAGATTCTGTTGGCGCCGTCGACAGCCATAGATAGTACGCTGGAGCCTTTGAAGAGCGGGTCCCATTGGTCGGTTCCATCGTTGCGAGGTATTCGTTTCACACTTGCGCTGTAGCCTGGCTCGGTGAAGATTTTACGTGAGTCATCATAATAGCAAGGACCGTCGGTAGTGCCTACCCACACGATGCCATTCTTGTCGACAACGAAACAGTTGGCAGTACCGGATAGTCCGCCAGAGGTGCTTCCCGAGTTGAGGATGGCCACTTGGTCGTCCGATGTGTCGTCAAGGGTGCCACCATCATTGAAAACGAGTATGTCGCCAGAACGGCGTAGAATCCATTTGTAGTCGTATTTGTCGATAATCATCACGCCAATGTCGTTGCCGCTGGTGGTGCCGCCAAGGCTGAATGACTTCCATGTGCCGTTGGGCTGCATAACAGAAAGCAAATGGTTGGCACCTGTATTGGCAGCCCAAAGGTTGCCCTTGCTGTCGAAGCCCAAACCACTGATGTTGACAAGGCTTGGGTCGGCAATCCAACTGTCAAGAGAGCTGTTTTCGGTGTTATACACCTCAACGAGTTCGTCACCTTTCAGCTTCAGAATGCCATACCCCCATGTGCCAACATAAGTAACGCTTGGGTCGTTGGGGTCGGTGGCGGTGCATACATAGTCGTTGTAGTTACTCAATTCACTTGTGGTCTGGCTGTTGAAGATGGTCCACATCCCATCGAAGCGTGCCACGCCTTCGTTCATGTAGCGCTTGCCCCAGTTGGCTGCATGGCCGCCAGTGGCAATCCATACCTGGTCGTCGCAGGCTTTCAATTCAAACACGTTTTTGGAAGCCGTGCCGTTGGGCTTTATGTCAGTATTATCCCACCCGTCAGAGGTTCTGACGAGACCACGTTGCGAATCACCAATCCAATAGTTGTGGTTGCCGTCGATGGCGGTTGAGAGGGGCACAATGCCGCCGCCGGGCGAGTAGATGTTCATGGTATGGTTCAGGTTGCGGTCGTATACCTGAACGGCGTATCGGTTAGTGACGACAAAGGCGTCGTCGTAGGCACGAAGTTCCATTTTTTGAACTACATTGTCTTTCTCAAAATATCCCCAGCTGTTGCCATTGTTGACAAAAAGGGTATCCATATTGAAGCCGCCGTTGTAGTTGAGAAACAGTTTGCCGTTGAAGACTTCCATCTCAGTATAGGCCAGATGCGGGTGAATCAAGGAGGTGTCGAAGTGCCATGCGGTATAGTTGGCAAGGTTTTGGGCGTTTTGGGAGGCGTAATAGACTCCGTCGTCCGTGCTGGCGTAGATGCGTCCGTTGAAAATGGCTACATCGGTAACGTTTACCATATCGCCTTGGTCTCCTATATAATAGGTGTCTTTTACCTCTTCCCGTTTTAGGTCGAATACGACAATTCCGAAGCCACATGCCACATAGGCAAGGTCGCCATTGAAAAAGACATTGTTGATGCTTTTGTTGCCCACGATATTCTTGTCTTTGATGTCGCTCATATTGCTGATGTTGCCGTCACGATCGATGAGGTCAACGTTGGCGTTGGTATAAGCCACGAAAAGCTTGCCTTGACTTTTACAGAAGCCCATCGTACTGATGCCGACATCTGACAAACCGTTGATTTTATTAAGGATATGAACGGAATTGTCGTCTTTGTCATAATAAAACAATTCGTATTCCGTGGCTGCATAGACCAAATTGTCTACAGGCTCCACAGCAATGACTTTTTGGTAAGGCAGATGAGTGCGCCAGTTGCCTATGGAAAAGCCGTTTTGAGCAACGCTTAGTGAAGTGAGAAAAAGGGCTACTGACAATAAGGTATAAGTCTTCAGTTTATTCATAATGCTGCAATTTGGGCGGTAAAGGTACGAAATTATTGGATTAAACGAGGTTTCTTTATTAATTATTGTAGATGTTTCGCAAATTATTCGTACTTTTGCCACCCATTTTTCAACTATCAATACTATAATTAAATGACTGAAAACGAAAGATTTGGTAAGCGTCCGCGCACCAGAAGAGAGGAACCGGAGGAGTTCCAACAGAGAAGATCCTTCAAGTTTTATCACCGTGATGGTGACGAAGAAGGCGGAAAAAGCTATGGCGATGAGCCGAGAGGTGAACGTCGCCGCGACGATCGTGGCGACCGCAAGTTTGGTGGCCGTCGCTTCCATGACGACGACCGTCCGCGTCGTCGTTTTGATGACGATGAGCGTCCGAGACGCAGATTCGATGACGATGAACGTCCGAGACGCAGATTTGATGATGATGAACGCCCGAGACGCAGATTTGATGACGAAGAGCGTCCGAGACGCAGATTTGACGACGACAAGCCGAGAGGCGAGCGCCGTTTCCATGATGATGACAAACCAAGAGAGCGTCGTTTCCGTGACGACGACCGTCCACGCCGTAGATTTGATGACGACGACCGTCCTCGTCGCAGATTCAATGACGACGACAAGCCGAGAGAACACCGTTTCCGTGATGATGACAGACCGCGTCGCCGATTTGATGATGATCGTCCGCGCCGTAGATTTAACGATGACGACCGTCCTCGTGGCGGCAGCCGCCGTTTCGATGATCGTCCACGCCGTGATTTCGAAGACGATGAGCCGCGTCGTGGTCGCAAGGGTTACGTCCGCGAAAAAGACCCGCAATACGACCGCCCGAAAGCAACAGGAGAAATCCGCCTCAACAAGTATTTGGCCGACTGTGGCATCTGCTCAAGGCGCGAAGCCGATGAACTTATTAAGGCTGGCTGCGTGGAGGTGAATGGTGAAGTCGTCACCACTATGGGCTACAAGGTGCAAACTGATGATAAAGTGGTGTATGGCGGTCAGACACTCAACCGCGAGAAACTTCGTTACATCTTACTGAATAAGCCTAAAGGCTATATCACTACTGCCGACGACCCGTATGAACGCGACACCGTGATGGAGCTGGTGAAGGATGCCTGTACCGAGCGCATCTTCCCCGTTGGCCGTCTCGATAAAGGAACCACAGGTCTGCTGCTGTTCACCAACGACGGCGACTTGACCAAGAAACTCACTCATCCGAGTAGCGAGGTGCCGAAGCTTTATCATGTCACCCTTGACAAAGCTTTGACGAAAAACGATATGCTTCGCATCGCTGAGGGCATCGAATTGGACGACGGCCCCATTGCTGCTGACGCCATTGCCTATGTGGAAGGCGACGAGAGCAAGAAGGAAATCGGCATCGAACTCCATTCAGGCCGCAACCGCATCGTCCGTCGTATCTTCGAACACCTTGGCTACGAAGTGTTGAAACTTGACCGCGTGATGTTTGCCGGTCTCGACAAATATCGTTTGCCTCGCGGTGAGTGGCGTTTTCTTACCGACCTTGAGGTGATGAATCTGAAGAAGATTTGAACTTGAACGATACCACGAAACAATTTATCAGGGACAACCTGAACGTTGATGTGCCGACGCTCGCCTTACGCAAGGCGCCCGTCGGCACCGACTTTTCATTGGCCCTGCGACAAATTGAAGCCCGGCAACTGCTACAGAAAAAAGTGCCGGAGTGGTGCGACAATGAAGACCTCTTGTTTCCTGCCCATCTTTCCATAGAGCAGTGCTCTTCTGAGGCCACGGCGCGCTACAAGACCAAGTTGCTGCAAGGCCTCTCTCTTGCCGACCTGACGGGTGGTTTGGGCGTTGATACCTATTTTCTGTCGCGAAGCTTTCAACAGACCGACTATGTGGAACGGCAGCCAGAGCTTTGCGACCTGGCAAAGTATAATTTTGCGGTGTTGAAGGCTCACATCAAAGTCTGGAACGAAACAGCAGAGGACTATCTCTTTCGTTGTGGGCATAAAGACTGCCTTTATCTCGATCCAGCTCGTCGTGACATATATGGCCGCAAGACTATTAATATAGGTGATTGTACACCCGATGTTTTGGCTTTACAAGACTTGTTCTTTCAGAAGGCTGATAACATAATGGTTAAGCTTTCCCCTATGCTCGACATCAGCAAGGCTTTTGAAGAATTGAAGCAAGTGAAAGAGGTGCATGTGCTGGCTGTAAACAACGAGTGCAAAGAGCTGGTATTCCTTATGCGACGCGGGTTTGAGGGCCAGCCTACACTGTTTGCTGCCAATTTACTGACCAACCAACCTGTTGTGAACTTCACTTTTTCTGAAGAACACGACTGCCCCTCGCATATCGCCGACCATATCGGGCAATACCTCTACGAACCTAATGCCGCCTTGATGAAAGCCGGATGCTATAAGTTGTTAGCCGAACGATATGGGGTGCTTAAGCTTCATAAAAACAGCCATTTATACACTTCCGAGACCCTTGTGCCCGATTTTCCGGGACGTATCTTTTCCGTGGAAGGTAGTGCAGCTTATAATAAAAAGGTAAAAAACAATTTTTTAAGTGATGTCGACAAGGCCAACCTCGCTGTGCGTAATTTCCCTTTGAGTGTGGAAGCGCTGCGTAAGACTTTGAAAATCAAGGAAGGTGGAGAGACCTATCTCTTTGCCACCACTTTGCGAAATGAGGAGAGGGTCATTGTCAGAACAAAAAAATCCGCCTCCAACGGAAGCGGATCATGAAGCTAATCAAATGTTTGTGATTATCTCTTGTCGGGAATGCCGAACTTAATCCACCATGTTTGATCGTATTTCGACTTCACAGCGTGTTTCACCTCTTTGGTGTGTTGTTTGAGGTCGTCAAGTACGAGGTGGGCTTTTTCGCTTTTGCGGCGATACTCATCCTGAATACGATCCAATTCGGCCGACATGGCTTCCAGCCGTTTGCAGTCGTCTTCCAGTTTTTGCATTGCGGTCTCGCTGACACCAGCGTCGCGCCCCATGCGTTGGTTACGTTTTATCCCCGAAATAATAAGCTTCGATTTCTCGAGCTGGTCTTTAAAAATTTGATACATAATTTCTTATTCTTTCAAAAGTTGTTCTTGTTGGCTTTGTGATTACGGCTGCAAAAATAAGAAATTTTATCTCCTTATCAAAATCATTCTTTTCAAAAAACCGGAAATTTCAGGGTGGGGAAAATCAGCCGTGAACTCCAAACATGAGTGGGGTTGATTCCCGGAACTGTAAAAATGGTAAATTTTTATGCTTTCTGCAAGTTTTTGTTGAAAAAAACAAAAAAAAATATGTTCCTTTTCTTTGTTTTTCCTATCTTTGCACCCCGTATTCAAAAATTCAAACACTATGCAATACGGGTTCGACAACGAGAAATACCTCAAAATCCAATCGGAACACATCAAAGATCGCATCGCGCAATTTGGCGACAAACTTTATCTCGAATTTGGCGGAAAGCTTTTTGATGACTATCATGCAAGCCGTGTGCTGCCGGGCTTCGAGCCAGACAGTAAATTAAAGATGCTTTTGCAGTTGGCCGACGTGGCCGAAATCATCATCGTCATCAGTGCTGTTGACATTGAGAAAAACAAAGTGCGAGGCGATCTTGGCATTACCTATGACGTCGACGTGTTGCGCCTCCGCGATGCTTTCATGGATCGTGGCTTTATGGTCAGCTCAGTGGTTATCACGCATTATAATGGTCAAGCCAGCGCCGATGCCTACCGTCACCGCCTTGAGCGTATGGGTATCAAAGTCTACTACCACCGCATCATCGAAGGCTATCCTAACAACGTGGCGCTAATCGACTCAGACCAAGGCTTTGGGCGCAACGACTATGTGGAGACAACCCGTCCCTTGGTGGTAGTCACGGCACCGGGCCCGGGCAGCGGCAAGATGGCGGTCTGCTTGAGCCAGCTCTATATGGAAAACAAACGTGGCGTCAAGGCTGGATATGCCAAGTTTGAGACTTTCCCCATCTGGAACTTGCCCTTGAAGCATCCCGTCAATGTGGCTTACGAAGCTGCCACTGCCGATCTTAATGATGTCAATATGATTGACCCGTTCCATCTCGAGGCATACGGTAGCACTGCTGTCAATTACAACCGTGATATTGAGATTTTCCCCGTGTTGAACGCTATCTTTGAGAGCATTTATGGTGAGAACCCCTACAAATCGCCTACGGATATGGGTGTCAATATGGCGGGCTACTGCTTGTCTGACGATGATGTGTGTTGTGAGGCTTCAAAGCAGGAAATCATTCGACGCTATTACACGGCACTCTGCAATCTTGCCGCAGGCAAAGGCAGCGAGAACGAGGTGAACAAGATAGCCCTGCTGATGAAGCAAGCCAAAATCAGCACGGCTGATCGTAAGACCACCCTTGCGGCTAAAGCCCGCAAAGAAGAAACGGGTAGCGACTCCGCTGCCATTGAGTTGGCTGACGGTACCATCATCACTTCAAAATCAACTCCGTTACTTGGCCCCAGCGCAGCTTTGCTGCTTAACGCCAGCAAGCATCTGGCGGGCATTGCCCACGAGGTGAAGCTCATTCCCCAGGCGATGATAGAACCCATACAGGAGACCAAGGTCAACTTATTGCATGGAGGAAACCCGCGTCTGCATACCGACGAGGTGCTTGTCGCACTCTCCATGTTGAGCCTTTGGGACGAGAACTGCAAGAAAGCCCTCGAATGCTTGCCCCAACTTGATGGCTGTCAGGTGCATTGCACGGTGATGTTGAGTGAAGTCGACCATAAGATTTTCAAGAAACTCGGCATTGGACTTACTTGTGATCCTGTAGCTAAGAAGAAATAACAATTAAAAATTCCTTACCGCCCGGACGTAGTAGACCTCCGTCTTCAGCGCTTCGCCGATGAGGAGGGTGTCTCTTTGTATCTTCCCGTAAGCTGCACTGCGTGTGCCAATTTCGGTGCTCGACCAATAGGTCTTATCCTCCAAAGTTGCACAGCCTCTTGAGGAAAGGGTTGCACTCACAGCCTCGTGGTTCAAAAGGAGGTAGCGCAGTTCGTTTTGGGCAGGTACGTACCATTGGCTGGCCCGGATGATATGATGGTCGTAATGCAATTGGCCCCAGGTGTTGCGCCGATAGCTCCACTCGATAACAGGGAAATGACGGATGTCGTAGTTGGATATCAACAGATTAGTATTGTTCCATCCTTCGTAAGGATTGGTGACGCCAGTCTCTTCGTTGATGTAAGTGTCGATGCACCAAGGCAGTTCTGTTTCTTCAAGACTCACCATAAGTCCGTGGGCACCGCCCGAGGTGGTGAAAAACACGATGCCTTCGAGGGTGTCGTTATGAAAGTATTGCCCGATTTCATATTTGGGGTGTGAAGGTGCAGGAGCGTCTCCGCCTGATGGCTCCTGCTTGTGACAAGAGACTAAACCTAAGAGGACCGCGATGGGGATTAAGAAGGATGTCTTGTGCATGATGATGATTCTTTTCGGCAAAAGTAGAAAGATTTTCAATATCTTTGCACGCAAATCTTTTCTCATGAAAAAGCGCAAAGTACCGCATACCTTTGTTATTGTGTTCTTTATCATCGTCATAGCGGCGGTGCTCACCTGGATTATCCCTCCCGGGAAATATGTCGCCGAACAAGTGAACGGGGAAACGGCGATGACGTTTTATTATGCTGACCAACTGCCCGAGTCAGTTGGCGACGATGCGTTTCATGCTGAGCCGCAGACTTGGCAGGTGTTTTCGGCTTTTTACAAAGGCTTCGTCAAGCAGAGCAATATCATCGTGTTTATATTAATTATTGGTGGCGCGTTTTGGATTATGAACAAGAGCAAAGCCATCGACATGGGCATATTGTCGTTTTTGAAGTTTACCAAACGTTTGGAGCGCAGTAAACTGGTACGAAAAGTGGGGGTAAACAATATTGTCATCATTTTGATTATGTTATTGTTCAGCCTTTTTGGGAGTGTGTTTGGCATGAGTGAAGAAACTATCGCCTTTGCGTTGATAATCATTCCTTTGGCGGTTTCAATGGGCTACGATAGTATTGTGGGTTTATGCATGGTGTATGTGGCTGCGCATATTGGTTTTTCGGGTGCCATGCTTAATCCGTTCACCATCGGTATTGCTCAGGGCATCGCAGAGATACCTTTGTTCACGGGTCTCGGTTATCGTGCTGTTTGTTGGGCTGTTCTGACGGTTGTGGGCATTGTGTTCGTGCTTTGGTATGCCAATAAGGTGAAGAAAAATCCAAAATTATCCCTTATGTATGAGGACGATGCCTATTGGCGCAAGTCGGCGGAGATGAAAGAAGAGGAGATGCAGCGCTACACGCCTCGCAAAGCCTGGTGGGTTTTCGCCTTCCTGACCGTAGTATTAATCATATTTTCAGTGCTTTATCCCATGACCACATTAAAGGTTGGCAATAGTGAATCCACCTTGCCCTTGCTGCCTATCGGTACGGCTGTGTTTGCCCTTTTGAGCGTCATCACTTTACGAAAAACGGTGCATTATTTTGTTTTGACACTGCTTTTTGCGACGGTTTACTTCTTGGTTGTCGGGGTGTTGGGCTACGAGTGGTACATCATGGAGATTGCTTCGTTGTTCCTCGTGTTGGGCATTGCCAGTGGGCTTGCTGTCGACAAAAGTGCGAGCGACATCGCCAAGCTGTTTCTTGAGGGTATGGGTGACATTCTTTCTGCTGCAGTTATTGTGGGCTTGGCGGGCGGTATCGTCATCGTGTTGCAGGACGGCGGCATTATCGACACCATTCTCTATGGTCTCTCCAAGTCGATGAGCGATATGGGACAAATTGCTTCAGCGGAAATCATGTATGGTATACAAACACTGATCAATATTGTCATCCCAAGCGGTTCAGCCAAAGCCGCCATCACTATGCCTATTATGGCACCGTTCAGCGACTTGATTGGCATTTCGCGTCAGGCTACAGTGGTAGCCTTCCAATTTGGTGATGGCTTCACCAATATGATTACTCCGACCAGCGGCGTATTGATGGCAGCCCTCGGTGTAGCCCGCATCCCGTGGGAAAAATGGGTGCGTTTTATTTGGAAGTTCATCCTTGTCTTAGTGGTGCTCGGTGCCCTTCTGCTTATTCCTACAGTGACGATGCAGCTGGCGGGATTTTGAACGGGTCAGACTCACATCAGTGTTGGAATTCATGCGTCAAAAGACGGCAACTTTGTGACTAGTGGTGTGCTCAATTTGAGCGATAGTCTCAATGGTAAGGTTCTCAGTGCCTTTGAGAATCTTCGACACGTATTGTTGCGTGCAGCCCCCAAGGGGGGTGTGGTTAAAGTCGATTTTCAGTCACTGGCCAAAACGGGTACAAACAAGCAGGCCAAAACAAGGACATAAAGCGTTGAAAGCACGGTGAGGGCGAAGCTGAAGCCCCATACTGCGTCCGACAAGAATGGCCTGTCGCTTCTTTTGAAAGCCAAGCCCGCTATCAAGCCGACCGTCAGGGCAATCAGCACAGCGACCATATAGGCGAAAGCAATGATGACAGAGAAATCTTCATTGATGCTTGAGAGAAAATACGACAAGACCAGCAACGACACGACACTCGTCCATAAGAACCACCTAATGGCGATTTTGCCCTTAAACCATTCGGAGGGATGCCTCTCGAAGAAATCCGTGCAGCGAATCACATAAATGAGCATCAGATACGGCACAACGGCAATTGCGGTAGCGTTGAACATCAAAAAGCCCAGTACCAAAAAGTAAGTTGCCAGCCCAGCTGTAACTCTGATGGCAGGAACAGTGTCTCCCGTCTTGTCCCGAAGCCTCTCTAATCTGAAAAACACCAGCAGCGCCAGCGCAATGGCTGTGATATGAGAATAACAGAGCCTCCATTGCATGGTTCGTAAGGCGGGATATCCCCGGTCATAGTCTAAATACTGGTTCGTGAGTTCGTTATGCCAATAATCAACTTCTTTGTCGTTCGTCTCGTGAACCCAATAATTCAATTCCGGATACCCCATGTACAGGTAATACACCGCCACTGCAACCAGAAGCGAGACAACACCAACCACAGCTGCTTTCACCCACACAGGCCTCAGCAGTTTCCATCCTGCTCCGTCACGTACCACCAAGACGGAATAAACGACAGTCGGAACGGCATACAAGGCGATCATCCACCACAAGAACCCGTCCTGACAGGGCAGGTCTTTGTACGAATCGCAGTAAACCCACAGATGGAACGAGGTCGCTACCAGCAAGACATAGACAAGCGACGCGGTTCTGAGGTTGAATATCTTTTTCAGTTGTTCCATTGTCTTAACTTGTTGTTTGCATGCATATCTTACCTAAGCAAAGGCGTTCCAAAATACTTGTACTCCAACGAAGAACGGCGACTTCCTGCATTCATCAGCGAATCCACATCAAGGCCATTGTCCTTTTGTGCATTGTGAAGTATCGTTTGGGCAGCGATGGTATCCGTAAAAGGCCAGACAAGGGTGTTTATTGTGATATAATCGTCCAATACCTTCAAATCAGGATAAATCTGTTGAAGCAAATCCTTTCTTTCCTTAAGTTTGTCGTACACCAGCAGTGACCTGTGCCATTGCCCAACTCCTACAGTGACATCCATATAAGGGTCAATGTCCCAAGAGTTTGGCACATGATGATGGATGATGGCGTATTTGAGCACGATGAGGAGCTCCTCGTCAGAGGCCTGCTGCAAAACTTTTTCAAAACGTTCTTCTTCCATTTGGAGAGATTTCAGCAACTGTGAATTCTCAGTTTCCTTATCCCACACCATAGAAACTTTTGGAATCTTTGGCTTCTCCGTAATAGACTCCTGTTCTGGAATAATAGGGGCTTGCGGCTCTGGTGCTTTGTTTGGAGTAGCCACAAGCACATAGATAGCTATCGTAGCCAAAGCAAGTACAATCGCGGCGATTATTGCAATCCGCAATAGCTTTTTCTGTTTGCTTTGGAATGGCTTCATAGTATTGTTGTTTTTATTCTGCTTTGCATAGGTACTATTAATGACTTTTCAACATAATCAATGATTAACTCATGATAGTGTTTCAACCAGTGTGTCCGAAGTCTGTAGACTTCAGGGATGCGGTGCAA
>R22__coassemble_213_pt1 | contig 44621 bp, 42 predicted proteins | sample R22__metabat2_low_PE_022 | metagenome-assembled genome bin R22 | reverse complement strand
GCACCGCATCCCTGAAGTCTACAGACTTCGGACACACTGGTTGAAACACTACCTTCGTGCAGCCCGCTGCGCACAGCATGACTACTGCAAGCAGCACCATGCCTAAAATGCTTGATTTTGTTTTGATTGTTTTCATAAGTGTTCTGAAATTCTAAATTTTATAATAATTTGTTCTTATTGTCTGTCTTGGACGAGACGGACAGCATGCCCAACATATCTATTATGATCCAATATGATCGGATGTACAATACATTGCGCAGATCCATTATTAACGGAACAAGAAGCCAGCCAGTAAAACCCAGCATGTCCACTCTGATAATTTGTATTTGAATATCGGATGCCTGTTGGAGGGAAAAACACACACCCTGCTTCTTGCAAAGTTTTCCATTCATTTGTCGTATAAACATTGGTTTCATATGCTGAACCATTCGTAGTATTGATGAATTTGGGTATAGCAATACTCTCAGGATGGACATAATCGTCTGGAAAGAGGATAAAACCATAAAACGACTTCCCTCCAACCTTAACAGTAGCAGACACAAACCTTGCATCATCAACGCCATTTAATGTGCTCGCTTCTCTTTCATTCCTAACATAATTCCATTCTTCGAGTGTCAATGTACGCCACAGTCCAGGTTGATTGCCACCATTGCTAATAGCGTTATGGACACCCCAATCTGCTTGAGCATAAGTCCCTGTCAAATCATAATCATAATTGATGCCGTCCGTTGGGCCGTACCCACCCCCTATTTCATAGTATACCTGCCCATTGTTAGTTTCCCATGCTTGCCAATCATAAGGCTGATAATAATGATTTCCGTTGTTCCAACCGCTAGTTCCCCATCCAAATAGGTCTATCCATCCGCTGTAGGTAGGAGAAACACTTAAGTTAGATCCCGAAACGTTTCCATAATAATTACTACCATATTTTCCCCCTACATAGTCATAAGAATTAGTTGCAAAACGCCATGTGCCCGTTGAAGCTTGGTATTGCAGATTGCCCTGCGAGAACCATACCTGTTTGGTCGGGCTTACCGAGAACAAGCCGTCGATGGCACCTTCAGGCGCGGGCGGTGCGGGCGCAGGTGTTTCTGTAGTTGTGAAACTATACTCTTCGCCATAGTTTGTGCCTGTACTATTCGTGGCGTAGGCACGCACATAGTAGGTCGTAGTGGGATTCAAATCCGTCACAATGATGGAAAACTCGCCCAAGCCGCTGCCTATGCGAATGATATTGTCGTCCAATGTCGTTCCAGAGTGCCTGCTCCAGCAGATGCCTCGGGCCGTCACCGTAGAGCCGCCATCGGCAGTCACATTGCCGCCGCAACGAGCGCTGTTGTGCTTGATATGGGTTACCTCGGTAGTAGTTACAACAGGAAGGTTGCTATTATTGCCTCCTCCACCTCCGTTATTGCTTGCCGTCTTGAAATTGTGCGCGTCGCCATAGCCCACACCAGCCGTATTGATGGCATAGGCGCAGACATAGTAGGTGGTCGAAGGAGAAAGGTTGGACATCGTGCAAGTGAAGCTGGTTTCGCCAACGGCGGCTGTCGCGTGTGTATTGTCTACAACGGGGGTGCCACTCGTGCTCCAGCAGATGCCTTGTTCAAGGATGCGGCCATCGCCATTGTCGGTGATTATACCGCCGCTTTTTGCACTATTTGAGGTAATGTCGGTGACAGCCTTGGTCTCCACTTTCGGGCAGCCAGCGCCGCCACTGTTCGGGTTGGGGGTACCACCGCCATTACCGTTGCCTCCGTTTCCACCATCGTCAGGCTTGGTGCAGCCTGCAGCACAAAGCATAGCTGCTGCCAGCAGCATCATGCCGAAAAGAATCGTTCTTCTTGTTTTCATACTTTCTAGCTTTTAACAGATTACATAAAAATGAGAAAGAGCCTTTTCGCAATCAATACAACTATTGTGTTGGAACTCCAGTGAAGTGGGCGGTATACTCGCCTCTGTTTCCATACAAATCATAGGTATGCATATTGCCGCTTTTCGTGATGGTAAATCGACAAACACCTTCCCCCCACCAATTTCCATTTTTGACCATACCCCAACCATATTGACCAACACCCACACTTCCACTAGTAGTAGTGGTGTAAACACCAGAATCCCACACATTATCAGTTACATAAGAATAAACCACAGTAAAAAATCTTACCCAATAACCGGGCTCGCTCCAAATCTGAATCTCTTTTGTTCTATAATTATTTAATGGCTGATTTACTAATTTGGCATAATTAAGTTGGTAAAAGTTATCAAAAATCCTCATATAATTTGAGTATGGTGCAGGATTTGTCTTGAATTTTGGATGTATAATTTCTCCAGCCACGCCACTTGCATCATAGGCGACTACAGAAAACACATATTCCGTATTAGGTTGAAGGTATTCACTTTGTAAATTGGTGAATTTTTGTGTTTTGACACCTGTTTGATGAGTAGTGGATGTCAAAGCATTTCCTATATTGAAACAATAATATGATGTATTGCTTGATGGTTCAAACTTCAGTTCCAAATACGTAGGAGTAACATTAATTAGAGTCACTGTCACCGAAGGTAATTGAGGTTGCTCATTAGTCGTAAAATTTTTTTCTTCACCATAAGCAATGTCGGAGCCACTTTGAGCATAGGCCCTTACATAATACTTGGTGCTGGGAGATAGCCCTGTCAAATTGCTCGTAAACGAGCCAGGCCCTTCTCCATCAGAAGTATGTGTATTTTCTATGGTTGGGTTGTGAGACGTACCATAACAGACACCCTTTGCCGTTACCGTTATCTCTCCGTCCACGCTCACATTACCACCACAAGTTGCAGTTGTAATAGTAATGTTTGTGGCATCATTAGTGGTTACGGCTACGGTTCCCTCGTTACCACCATTGCCTCCTCCATTGCCACCACCATTGCCGCCACCTCCGTTACCACCTTCCGATAGGGTCGTGAAATTCTTTTCCTCTCCATACACAATCGTTCCCGAACTAAGTGTTGCATACGCACGAAGATAGTATTTCGTACTAGGCTTGAGGTTATTCATGATAGAGATATATTCGCCAAGGCCAACGATATCGGTCGTAACAAAGTCATTTGTGGTGGGGGTAGGGGTTTCGCTCCAGCAAATGCCGCACGTCCCTGCAGATGCATTTCCCGTAGCTGTCACATTACCACCACTTTTTGCACTATTGGTTGTGATTTCAACTGCAGGTTTTGTAATTACTGTCAGTTTACCTTCTTCTTTTTTCGTGCAGCCCACTGCACAGAGCATGGCTATTGCTAAAAGTGCCATACCAAGGAAATTCCTTGTTGTTTTCATATAATGTATCGTATTAAATGATTTGTTATCGTTTCAATGATGAGCACACTGGGCGGACTGGCTGCCCATAATAACGCCAGCCAATAGGATGGTCCATGCTGGAATGATCCGAATCGAACTCCAAAAACCACGCATTGTCCGGACGATTTGTTTGGAGTGAACTCGACCCATAGTAGCCTATCGAGCCAACTTCCTCAAGGTGTTGGCTTTGGCAACCTGCCGCAGGCAAGAACACACTATTACCATTGGATGCAACAAACAGTTTACCATTTATACCATCGCGGATTATCCATGTTTGGGTGCAACAGGTAATTAATTCTTCCCATTCATCCTTAGTAGGAGTACGCCATCCCTCTCCACAATTGGCGGTAGCTGCATCGTCGCTTGCTTGTAAGATGGTCAGAGTATCTGTGAAGCCATTGTATCCATAATTAGGATTGCTGCAATACTTAGTTAGTGTATTCCAATCCCCTCTGCAATAGTTGTAATTGTTCCAATCATAGTATTCTTTTGGCTGAGTTTCGCCCCAAGCGAAGTAATCACCATATTCTTCTGGCGATGCCGCCCCCACATTGCTGGTGGCCCACAAGGTGCCGCTTGGTAGGCCAAGGTCAACATATTCGTATGTAATCTGACTGCCGCCACCACTATTGCCACCATCTCCGCTATTATCGTTGTTTTCATCGTCAGGCTTTGTACAGCCTGCGGCACAAAGCATAACTACTGCAAGTAGCACCATGCCAAATAATGTCTGTTTTCTTGTTTTCATAAGCCGTAAATACTTGTATGTTTACGAAATCCTACAATAGGGCTTCCCAAATTGACGGGAAGCCCTAAATGAATTATTGCTTCTCCAAAGTAATCGTCTTACCCGTAGCGCTTTCTTTCACCACCATCTTGTCATTGGTGCAGGATTGAATGGTGTATGTCACCGTCTTGCTTTGTCCATCTACAAAACCATAGGTGTCACCATAGTGCCAATCACTGAAACCGACATACGTGTATTTTGCAGTGATAACATTCCCTGAAATAGAATACTTGCCCGTGGCATCTACCAACCCGTATTCGAAATCGCCCCCTCTATAGCCATATTGAAACTCGATGAAGCCATCCGTATGTTCATCATACAACATATCATAATCGAAGACGAGGGTAAGTTCATATTTACTGTTGGTTAGACCTACTCCTTGCCAAAGAGAATTGTAAATCATCGCGGCATAGTCGGTATTGCTACCTCCACCTCCTCCATTGTTTCCTCCTCCATTGTTGTTACCGCCGTTGTTGTCGTCATCGGGCTTCGTGCAGCCCATCAGGCATACTGCCATAAGCATGATGCCCAAGATTGTCAGTTTTCTTGTTTTCATAATAAAAAACCTTTCTTTTTTGCGGCGCGACACCCAAACGCCAAATTCATCTTGATTTGGATTGTTATACTCAAAACACACCGAAAAAAGAAGCGCGGGTATCTGAACTATTGCTCATCCCGCTCTTAAGGCTCTCGCATTGCCCTCCCGTCGAGGATAAGCAATGCCGAAGCCCACGCTTTTCATATATACACAAGAGTATATATCAAATCCATGGGCGTTGGCTATTGCTTTATCAAGCGACGGGATTGAATTTGCGAGATTCTAAGAGCCGCAGATAAAGCGTTAGTACAACGCCTTTTCTTTAAGTATGTCATCCTTCCCCTCCCCTTTGCCCGTCTTTGCTTCGGGCTTCGGGCTTGAAAAAGACGATGCAAAAATAAAGAAAAAAATAGAAATCACAAAAGAAAGATGAAAATTTGCATATTGAGCGTTCCTTACCGAGGATGTAGCGTGCATCCTCCGAGCATCCTCCGAATATGTTGGCTTGATGTCGGCTTGCCGGTTATACTGAAATACTTGTCAAATTCTATCAGCCCATCCTGAATCGCTTGTCAAAACAGTCAGGCAAGGAGACAAAAGGAACACTAAAGGAGGGGTAAAGGAACACTAAAGGAGGGTGAGGTATACTGATTTCGGTTGTCAGTTCCCCGCCTAACCTTCGCCTACGCTACGCCTAAGGTACGCCTAAGGTACGAAATCGATTTTGCAGCTGTTTTTTGCTCTGTCCCTCTCGTTCTGGCATGCTCTACCCAAGGTGTTGCCATGGACCTACCAAGGAGTAGCCATAGTGTAGCCATACTCTACCTATACTAATGCCATACTCTAGCCATACTTAAGAGTATGGCATCACTATGGCATCAGTATGGCATTAGTATGGCATCTCCTTGGGAAAGGCGAGAGAACACCGAAGGAATACGATGGCTGAAAGCCAAAAATCTGTGCTATCTGTGGCATCTGTGTGACAACAAAAAGCATCGAAGAGAGATATTTTCCAAAGTTTTTGTCGTTGACTCAATTATTTTTCGCAACTTTGCAGCGAAATTACGGTCGCTTGGCGTCATTGCGAACGCAGTGAAGCAATCCAGACAATCAACTTCTGGATCGCTTCGTTCCTCGCGATGACGCAAAGCGCGTCAATAACAACGATTAAACAATTCAACAATAAACAACACAACAATCAACAAATGAAAAGAGACGAAAAAATCTTTGATCTGATTCGCCAAGAGAAAGAGCGTCAGATGCATGGTATCGAGCTTATCGCTTCCGAGAACTTTGTCAGCGAGCAAGTGCTTGAGGCTATGGGTTCGGTGATGACCAACAAATATGCCGAGGGTTATCCCGGCAAACGTTACTATGGCGGCTGCCAAATCGTCGACCAAAGCGAGCAAATCGCCATCGACCGCGCCTGCCAGCTGTTTAACGCCACCTTCGCCAACGTGCAGCCCCACTCGGGCGCACAGGCCAACATGGCTGTGATGCAAGCCCTGCTTGAACCCGGCGACACCTTCATGGGTCTCGACCTCTCGCACGGTGGTCACCTTTCGCACGGCAGCCCGGTCAACGCTTCGGGTATGCTCTACAAGCCCGTTGCTTACCATGTTTCGAAGGAAACCGGTCGCGTCGACTACGACGAGATGGAGAAGATCGCCCTCGAATGCCATCCGAAACTCATCATTGCTGGCGCTTCTGCTTACAGCCGTGACTGGGACTACAAGCGTATGCGTGAAATCGCCGACAAGGTGGGCGCCGTCCTCATGGCTGACGTCAGCCACCCCGCTGGCCTCATCGCCAAGGGCCTGCTGAACGACCCGCTTGAGTACTGTCACCTCATCACCACCACGACCCACAAGACCCTCCGTGGTCCCCGCGGCGGCATGATCCTCATCCGTCACGACTTCGAAGACCCGCGTGGCCGCAAGACCCCGAAAGGCGAGACGAAGATGATGTCTGCTTTGATCAACAGCGCCGTGTTCCCGGGCATCCAAGGTGGTCCTCTGGAGCACGTCATCGCTTCCAAGGCCGTTGCTTTCGGCGAAGCCCTCAGCGACGAGTACATGGAGTACATCCAGCAGGTGAGAAAGAACGCCGCCTTCATGGCCAGAGCTTTCATGGATAAGGGCTACGATGTTATCAGCGGTGGCACCGACAACCACTCCATGCTCATCGACCTGCGCGGCAAGTTCCCGGAAATCACCGGTAAGATGGTGGAGAACACCCTCGTCCTTGCCGACATCACCGTCAACAAGAACATGGTGCCCTTCGACAGCCGTTCACCTTTCTTGACCTCTGGTCTGCGTGTCGGTACGCCCGCCATCACCACCCGTGGCCTGAAGGAAGACAAGATGCCCATCATTGTCGACATGATTGACGACGTCATCGGTGACATCAATCCTGAGACCAAGACTGCTTCGGAGGCCAAGATTGCTGCCGTCCGCGCCGAAGTCAACAAGATGATGAAGGACTATCCGCTCTTCGCCTGGTAAGTCTGACGACACACCTTATTATTATAATGGTCGCTCCCCGTGGGGCGACCATTTTTTTAAGTCTTTGAAAGTTTTTCATCATTGTATGGCAAAAATAACTACATTTGCACTTCAACACCAATCAACAAATCATGGACTTAACGAATATCAACCATAAAAAAGAATATTCACGATACAAAAACGCTGCTTTTACTGTCATAACCCTTTTGGTTCTGGGAGTTATGGGATCGCGCCTGTATGCACAAAGCTATATCCCCATAGGAGATTTCTATTATCAAATCAATGACGACGGCGTTTCTGCAACACTGCTAAGTCACGTTGACGGCCCAGCGGTGTCGGGTGAAATAAGCATCCCTACAACCATCAGTTATAATGGAAAAGACTATGCAGTAACCAGAATCGGGAAAAACGCTTTTATATCGTGTGGCGGATTGACAGGTCACCTGACCATACCCAATTCTGTGACCTATATTGGTGATAACGCTTTCTTGGCTTGTAGTGGATTAACCTCGTTATACCTTGGCGAATCCGTAGATACCATAGGTCCCGCAGCTTTTTATGGTTGCAAAGGTCTTACCGGTTCGCTAACCATTCCCAATTCCGTGAAGGCCATTAGGCTTGGTGCATTCTATGGCTGTAGTGGCTTTACCGACATATTGACTATCGGCAACGCTGTGACTTATATTGAAGGTGGGGCGTTCTATAAGTGCTCCGGGTTTTCCTGTTTGACTTTAGGCAATTCTGTGAAAACCATTGGTACTTCTGCATTTTGGGGTTGCACCGGTTTTTCCGGTTCTTTGACCATTCCCAATTCCGTGACAAATATCAAACCCAATGCATTCCGCAATTGTGGATTTACTGGCACCCTGACTCTTGGCAAAGCTTTGGATAGTATTGGCGGGGAGGCTTTCTATCATTGCAGCGGATTTACTGAAGTCGTTTCTTTGGCCACCGTACCGCCAGCGTTTTCATTTGGGGATGTGTTTGAGGGATTCAGTTGTACGACACTCACCGTTCCTTGCGATTGCATTGCTGCCTACGAAAATTCGGAGTGGCATGATTATTTCTCCACCATCATCGACGATTGTAGCACCGCGCCAGAGCTTGATGAGAAAACGGTCACCCTTTATCCCAATCCAACCCACGGAACGCTTCACATCAAGGCTGAGAACATAGAAGCCATCGGCATCTATAATTTGTTGGGAGAAAAGTTGTTTGAAGCTTCAACAAGAGGAAACGGTTTTGAATATGATTTCAGTCCGCATGAAGCCGGGGTTTATCTCGTCAGAATCCAAACGGACAAAGGCATTGTGACGAAACAGGTTATGGTACAACAACAATGAAAAAAGGCGGTTACACCGCCTTTTTTCTGCCACAGAAGTTTGTAATACCAGCTTCTAATCTACTGATAATCAACGCTCATATCTTGAAAAAGTTTGTAAACACCTTTCCTTTGACTTTTTCGAGCATTTTTTGTAATACTTTTGCAGCAGAAAAACGAAACGACATGCTATCGGACAGAATGAAACGGATTGCAAAAACAATGGGACTGCTTTTCGGCATGCTGCTTTTGATGCCATCTTGCGACAGCAAAGCCAAGACAGAGCGCATGGCTTCTATCGTGGCTGAAGTCCGCGACAGGTATAAAGCCAACGAAGACATCAGCAATGACGACCGAATCTTTGAAGCCTACGACTATTTCGTTAAACATAAAGACTACGAAAACGCCGCGCCTGCGGCACTTTATAGCGGCTGCGTGCGCCAGGCCAAAAAGGAATACGAGACTGCCATGAACTGCTACAAGGAAGCCGATTATTATGGTCGGCAAGTAGGTGACCCGGTCAGCGCAGCCTTTGCCCAATATTACATAGGTGACCTTCTCAACGCCAGCGGCAACGAAGCCGAAGCCGTCACGAACTACAAAGCCGCTGCCGAGCTGTGGGGCGACAGCCTCTCACGCAAGGCCAAATGCCTCAACGCTGTGGCCATGATGTACATCGTGAATGACGATTACGACAGCGCCTTTGTCTATCTCAAACAAGCCTTGCATCTGGCTCAAACCTCCAACGATAATGTCACAGAGGCTTCTGTTTGGAACAACTATTCCGTTGCCTATCAATTACTTGACGAATACGACACCGCTCTGGATTGCCTACGGAAAACTCTGCCTCTGGTGGACGAAAAACGCCGTCCCATCGCCTTGCTCAACTTGGCAAAGGTATATCTAGCTTTGGACGAACGCGACTCGTTGGAGTATTATAAAACACAGATGCTCAGCGCAATAGAGAGAGTGGAATGTAAGCCCGAAACACAAGCCGCCGTGTATGGATTCCTCATCAAGGATGCACTTGCTGTTGGCGATTACGAAAGCGCCTATCAGTTTGAGAAACAGCACGAACAGGTAGCACTTGACATTCTCGGCAACCAAACCCAAAGCTCCGTTTTGGAAATTCAGAAAAAGTATGACTTTGAGGCTCAAGCCAACCAACACAACCGCCAAATGCTTTCGCGACAAAGGCTGATTATCTTGCTTACCGTTATTTTGATTGCTGCTCTTGTAGCCGTCACCATATTGATTCTCAATGCTTTGAAAAAGAAACGCATCGAGGCTGAGATTAATGCGAACCTGCTTGAACTGAAGAAACGAAACGCGCAGCAACAACAAGAACAGACTGTAATGCAAGCACAATATGATGAACTACAGAAACAAAGCGCACAGCAAAGCGAACTACAAGCAGAATTTGGCGACAAGTTGAAAGATGAATACTTGCAGAAATGCAACATCATCCGCTGTTTCGAAGTGCTGTCGCGTGACAGAAGCAATCCGATGGCTTTCAAGGACTTGGAGAAATCGCTCTTTGATGGCGAAGACCATTGGGCAAGTTTTGAAGCTGCTTTTGAAGGTGTACATCCGGGTTTCATCTCCTTTGTGCATAAGCAATACCCCGACTTGACCGATTTGGAGTTCCGCTATTGCCTGCTCTCGCATTTCAAGCTCTCACGTCAAGAATATGCCGATGTGCTGGGTTGCAGCGTCTATAATGTCGACAAAATCCGTGCAAGTCTCAACAACAAAATGAAACAAAATGAATAAAACCATGAAATACAAGCCCTTATTGTTATCCTTTCTCACCATCATCACTTTGATGCTCGTGTCATGTGAGAAAAACAAATCCATCATGGAATATGTCTCTGGTGACGACAAAGACAAAATCGATTTGAAAGGCTCGATGATGAAACCCGACATGAAATACGACAATATTTACGCTGAGTTGGTCGAGAAAGTCGTTTATGTCTATTTCAACGAGACGGTGGAAAACTGCGCCATGACCCTCACCACGAAAACTGGCGATGTGCTGTTTGCCCGACGCGTGAGCAAACAACAGCCCGCCACCTTGCGCATTTATTTAGGCGAGGAACCCACTGGTGACTATAAGCTTTACATCACCAATGGCGTGAACGAGGCTTCGGGCTGGTTCCACTTCGAGAACCCTTCGGAATTCAATCATAATAATAACAATAAAACCATTCAACAATGAAAAAGATTATCATGATTTGCTTGGCGCTTCTGGCAATAAGCGCATGTAAAAAGGAAAACGACTATGTTCTGCTCTCGGAAGAAGACGTTGCGGCTATTCCTTACCAAATGGGACAAACGGTGAAATTCCTCAACCAAGACAACGACACGGTTGTTTTTCAAGTGGTTGGAGACTGGACACATCCATCTGACGACTATGATTATTATCATAATTACGGAGGAGACAGTGTATACTATGGCATTCCGACAGACTATTGCTATGCTCGCACCGTGGACTTGGCTTGTGAGACATACCCTTTCTTTATAAGCTTTACCATTCTCCCGGGAAAAGAATTGTATTTCAATTGGCACAACGAGCTTGTCATCAGTTGCGATTTGCCTTCTTCGTATGAAAATGTCACGGTTGGCGGTCTCAACCATGAATTTGTCCATCGTGAAAAACTTTACAACCAGTACACTGGCGAATTGCTTTACGACTGGTACTACTGCGAAGAACATGGCTTGCTTTACTTCACTAACGTCGATTTTTCCTTGACAAGAATATTTGATTAAACCATTTAAAATCAATTAATTATGAAAAGAAACATCTTTTTGTTTGGATTACTGTTTGCCGTATGCAGCCTCAGCGCCCAAGAAAAAGGCCAATTCGTGCTTCAAGCTGAAGCTAATGCCGGCATTATGTTCTGCTATCCTTTTCAAGGCACTTTTAATTCCATCGACCTTTTTGGCTCGATTGGGCCTGTTTTCCGTTATCAAGTGACTGACCGTTTGGGTGTCGGCATTGGTGCCAATTATTGTGTACACCAATTTCTCCAATACTTGCCCGTCTTTGCGGATGCAAAATATAGTTTTGGCTCTGGTAAGTCAAAACCATACGCTGAGCTTCGTGCCGGATATGCCTTTAGCCTGAAAAGACAAGACACGTGGGCAGAAGGAGGTTATTCTCTATATTATTCAGTGGAAGGAATTTACTCACAACTTATTCTCGGCTATTCCATCGGCCATTCCGACTTCGGCATTGGCGGCCAGCTTGTTAACCTTAAAGACGAAGGGATTGAATTTGGTGACGGCACGACTGGTTATCATCCATTTGTCAAAAACCGCCTGAAGCCTGGCGTGTTTTTGCATTATGCATATAGTTTTTATTTCGGCAAGTAAATCATTTAAGTCCAAATAGTTATGAAGACAAAATTAATTATTCTCGGAATGCTCATCGCCTTTGCAGTGCCCGCCTTCGCACAACTTGACACGGTGCGAAGCAACAAGAACGAGTTCACTATTGGGTATGGGTTTATGCCTTCAAGCAGTTTCCGCTACAATCCAGGCTGCTTGATTTATCCCGAAACGGACAACATCGGTGCCGTTTATGTTACCTATACCCGCCGCCTCAACAAGGTCCTCGGCATCGGTGTGACAGCTTGCTTCGACCCTATCCGCCTCAACTATCACGACAACGTGAACGGCGAGAACACTCTCATCTGCACAGTAAACCAATACAGTATCTCGATTCTCCCACACCTGAAAATCAACTGGCTGAACACTAAGTATGTGAACCTCTACAGCAAGGTAGCTCCCATCGGCATTCGATATTGCACCTACAAGCAAAAAGAGTATTATCCCGACCTTTATGAAATACAGTCGCCCTACAATTCTTTTGCAGACAAAATAAGCTATGCCTACCAATTCACACCCATCGGAATAGAGATCGGAACAAAACAACTTGCTGGTTTTCTGCAAGTCGGTATCGGCATGGAGGGTATGATTAGCGTCGGACTTCGTTACGGATTAAAAGATAAGGAGTAAACACCATGAAAAAGCATTTGATATTTTGCATCGCCCTCGTGGCATTGATGACCTCTTGCGTGAAAGAGCCTTCCATCCTTCGTCGCCTTACCACCGAAGAGGCTAACGCCATCCCGTATCATAAAGGACAAACTGTCAGTTTCTTGAACGAAAATGGCGACACACTCTCTTTTGTCGTCACCTACGATGAGACAAAGCCCTTCTCGGAAGACTATTGGGAATATCCCTACGACGCTAAAATGTCCGTCACCCGCCAACCTTGGTGTTATGCGCGAACGGTGATGCTGCGCCGTAATTCCGACATCAATTTCCAGGAAATAATGTTCACCGTGATTCCCGAAAAATACCTGTATTTCCGCTGGAACTATGACTATGGAATGAGTCTCCCCTATATTCATCTCCAAGGTGAGACGGAGACCGTGATAGTGAATGGCGTGACCTACGAAAATGTTCACGTCAACTCATACCATCACCCTAATTTTGACGAGTTGGACCATCTCTGGTACTACAACGAGGAAGTCGGGCTGATTGCCGTGAAGAACAGGCAACATTCGCTGACGCTTGTGCCATAAGAAAATTTTTCCTAATTTTGCGGTGACAAAACCTAATACAAATCTTCAAAATCATGGATATTACCAACATTTTGGGCGCATTAACGGACAATGATGCCGTTGACGCCATCGCAAAAAATCTGAAACTCGACTCGAAGCAAGTGTCTTCGGTCATCACCAGCGCACTTCCATCACTGCTGGACGCGATGCAGAAGAACGCTTCTACCCAAGGCGGTGCTGAGTCTTTGGCCAAGGCTCTTGGTGACCATGCTGGTAACGCTGGCAACATCATCAGTAACCTTTCAGGAGCAGACCTTACCGACGGCAACAAAATCTTGAGCCACATCTTTGGCGGCAACTTATCGTCAATCATCAGCGGTATCTCGAAGAAGAGTGGCGTAGCTAACAACTCGGTAGGCAGCATCTTGGCTGCCATCGCTCCCAGTCTGCTCGCCCTTTTGGGGAAAGGCCAACAAAAAAGCGGCATCAACGCAGCTGGCCTGGCAGGTATGCTTGGCACTATCCTTTCAGCCTCTTCGGCCAGCAGCAACAGCGGCGGCCTTGGAGACCTTCTCGGTGGCTTGGGAAAAATCTTCGGAAAATAACAATCCCTTAGATGGGAAAAAGAAAGGCGGTGTTGAAACCGCCTTTCTTTTTTATTCCACAATGGTCATCTCGTTTATCAAGTGCCCCGCACCAGCAAATTTGTCGATGATGAAAAGCACGTATCTGATGTCAACAGAGATGTTGCGGCAGATGGAGGGGTCGTAGATGAGGTCGCTCATCGTGCCTTCCCAGCAGCGGTCGAAGTTGAGACCCAGAAGCTGCCCATCAGCGTTCAGAATCGGGCTGCCTGAATTGCCTCCCGTGGTATGTACACTTGCCGTGAAGGCTACGTGCATAGTACCGTCCTTATCAGCATAGCGACCATAATCCTTGTTGTTATAGAGCTCCTTCAGGCGCGGTTCCACCACATAATCATAGATGTCGGGATTCTCCTTCTGCATGATGCCTTCGAGCGTAGTGAAGTGCTTGTAAGTCATGCCGTCTTTAGGCTTGAAGCCCTCCACCTTGCCGTAGGTGACGCGCAGCGTGAAGTTGGCATCGGGCGAGAAACGCTTCTCGGGCTGCATCTCCATCTGACCTTTCATGTAGACACGTTGCAGACGGTCGATGTCGTTGCTAAGGTCTGAAATACGTTCATACACAGCATCACGGTAAAAACTGATCATGTTTTGGTAGACTTTCAAGGCAGGGTCACCGGCCAACTTCTTGGCATCCTTTGCCTTAAAATTCTCCAACAGACCTGTCACTTTGCCCCTGTCGGTGAAAATCGACTTGTCGAAAAGTTTATTGACATACTCATCCACATCCTTGATATCGTTGAGGAACGATGGGCGGAAGTCGGCAGGCTGGGCCTTCATGTATTCCTTAAGCAACATGCCGGCCACTTCGCGGTCGATGGGCTCGTAGTAATCCTTGAAGAAGCTTTCAGCCGTTGCTTTGAGGTTGGTGATCATTCTGTCGATGTCTTCCTGCGGCGTGTCTTTGGTCACCTCAGAAAGTTTGGCGAAACGGCCTGCAAAGCTGACGATCTCGATGCGCAGACCAGCCTCGGTCATATAGGTATAGGCCAACTCGTAGGGTTTCAATTGATCATAATTATCCTTGAACTGACGCAGCAAGTTGACGTACATGTAACGGCTTCTCGACTGCATGGCCCAGTCATAGAAACTGTGTTCAAAGGCTTGTTTCTTCTCTATGCCGTGGAAATGGTTGATGCCCTCGGTCACGCCCATCCATTTTTTCCAGCCGTTGCCGATGTTGGCATGTTTGGCAGCATATTGAATGCGCACCTTGGGGTCTTGTTCCTGATATTTGTTGTAAATGTCAAGCACCTTGCCACGCAGGTCAACCCTGATGGGATCGAGAAGGTTGGCCTCCTGGTCGACAGCCACCGCAGGCAGGTATTCGCTGGTGTGGGCAGGATAGCCGAAAACAAAGGCAAAGTCACCTTCCTCGGCACCTTTCAGCGAGATATCGAGATGCTTGGCGGGCTTGTAAGGCACATTGTCCTTGTCGTAGGCAGCAGGATGACCGTCTTTGTCGGCATAAACGCGGAAGATGCTGAAATCACCGGTGTGGCGAGGCCAGACCCAGTTGTCGGTGTCGCCGCCAAACTTGCCGATATTGCTCGGTGGACAACCCACGAGGCGCACGTCGGTGTAGACCTCGTTGAGCAGCAGGTAGTATTCATTACCCAAGAAATAGGGCTTAATGCTGACCACGTACTTGGTCTCTTTCTCCACTTCAGCAACGATTTTTTTGATTTTTTCCTCAATCTTGGCCTGACGTTCCTCTTCAGGCGTATCAACGGTGATGCCTTCCAGCACTTGTTCGGTCACATCGCGCATTTCGCGCAGGAAGATGACGCTAAGACCCGGGCAAGGCAACTCTTCACCCATATTCATGGCCCAGAAACCTTTGGTGAGGTAGTCATGCTCTACAGAGCTATGTTTCTGGATGTAGCTGTAGCCACAATGGTGATTGGTGAGCAACAGGCCTTGGTCGCTGACAATCTCACCCGTGCAGCCACCACCAAAAAGCACGATGGCATCCTTCAAGCTGCTGTGGTTGATACTATAGATGTCCTCAGCCGTGATTCTCATGCCCATTTCCTGCATTTCCTTCTCGTTGTATTGCAGCAACATGGGTATCCACATCCCTTCACCGGCAAACACGAAAGCAGGGAAAAGGACCAAAAAGGTTAGTAATGATGATAAACGTTTCATAAGTCTGTATTTAATCTGTTTAATCTAATTCATGCCAATCTTCAGTAGCGTCAAAATCCACTTCCTTGCATTGTGTATAGATAGAGGGGCAGTTTGAAACGCGATAGTATTCGTCACCTTTCTGCTGCACCACATCGATGCCGCGCCAAGGCGTGTCATAGCCGTCGCTATACACCTGCATGTGTTTCACATAGCCTTTCAGCATCTGTGAGCGTTCGTCCTCCCGCCGTGCGGGGTCTCTGCGCACCTGGATGGTGTAAGGCTTCTCAGGATTGTAGCCATTGGAAGGCTTGGCTCCTTTGAAGAACGACGAGACCAAGTAAGGCCGTGCATAGCTGTCGCCTTCGCGGAAAATCTCTTTCAGCCTGTTGGTAACATAGCTGAGGTTCGTGTCGGTGTTGTTGAGTCTGAGGCATTCGATGCCGACGTTTTTGTCGCGACGATACATTTCCATAGCCACCAGTTGCAGCATGATGCAACCTTCGGGCGTGGTGCCGAGTTCGGCTTGCAAGGCTTGGAATTCTTCCAGCGTGGCAGGGATTTTTTCAATGCTCACCTTATTTGATAAGGCAGAAGAGTTTTTCACGCCTTCCTTAACTCCTTGTTTGATGGCTCTGCCTATGCCACCGATTTGAGCGTTGGCGGTAACGCTGAAACTCAAGGCCAAGAAACAAGTCGTGGCCATAATGATGTTGCGCATTTTCATGTTGTTGGTTGTTTTTGTTATGGTTAATTAAACTAGTTGCTATTTTCTTTTGTCGAAAGCAGTCCGCAGGCGGCGTCAATATCTTGTCCGCGAGAGGCTCGTATCGTGGCGATGATGCCCTTTTCGTTCAGCGCATCACGGAACCAGGTCATAGTGACGGCATCAGGGCTTTTCAGCGGGATGTTGGGTACAGCATGGTATCTGATTAAATTGACGCGGCACCTCATGCTGCCCAAAAGCCTTGTGATTTCCTTGATGTGATCTTTGGTGGCGTTGAGGTCCTTGAAGACGATATACTCAAACGACAGCCGTCGCTGTCCGTGCCAGTCGTGTTGCCTGACCGCGTGAACGACTTCCTTGATGGGATAAGTCTTTTCCACCGGCATGAGCTTTAGACGCTCATCATGGAAGGGACTGTGCATCGAGATGGCTAGGTTGCACTTCGACTCTTCAAGGAAACGCTTCATATTGGGAATGAGGCCGCAGGTTGACACGGTGATGCGCGTCGGGCTCCAGCCCAAGCCCCATTCTTCGGTGAGGATGGCCAAGGCTCCCATCAGGTTGTCATAGTTAGCCAAAGGCTCACCCATGCCCATCACGACGATATTGGTCAGGGCTTCAAACTCGGGCAGGCTGAGTACTTGGTTGATGATTTCGGCCACCGAAAGATTCTTTTGGAGGCCTTGCTTACCCGTGGCGCAAAAAAGACAGTCCATGGGGCAGCCCGCTTGGGTGGAGATGCAGAGCGTGGCACGTTCTTTATCAGGGATGTAGGCCACTTCAACGAAAGACTCGCCTGCGGGATAGAGATATTTCTTCGTGCCGTCTTTCGAGAGCTGTTCCTTCAGTGGGGCATGAAGGCCGGTCTCAAAGCGTTCTTCCAACAACGCCCTGGTGCTTTTGCTGAGATTAGTCATATCGTCAAACGAGGCGCATCGTTTCTGATAGAGCCAATCCACCAACTGCTTCCCCGTGAACTTGGGGAGGCCCAATTCAACCACTATGTCCTGCAATTCGGCTGGGGTTTTCCCTAATAGTATTTGTTTTTCCATAATTCTCAATGTGTTAGAATTTCCAATCCCGTTTCCGTCATCAGGAAAGTGTGTTCCCATTGGGCGGAGGGCAGTTCATCCTCGGTGATGACAGTCCAGCCATCGGCACTATCAACGAAGACTTTCCATGTGCCCATATTAATCATCGGCTCAATGGTGAATACCATGCCAGGCACCAAGAGCATACCTTTGCCCTTCTTGCCGTAGTGCAGCACCTCTGGGTCGTCGTGGAACTTCAGTCCAACGCCGTGACCACAAAGGTCGCGCACCACCCCAAAGCCATTTTTGTGAGCATGCTGTTCGATGGCATTGCCGATGTCGCCCACAAAGCCAAAGGGCTTAGCAGCTTCCATACCGATGTAAAGGCATTCCTTGGCCACATCGACAAGCTTTTGTTTGCGCGGCGTGGTCTTACCGATAACGTACATACGCGATGCGTCGGCATAGAAACCGTTGAGGATGGTGGTGCAGTCCACGTTGATGATGTCTCCTTCCTTCAGGATGTCCTTGGCCGATGGAATCCCGTGGCAAACCACCTCGTTAATGGAGGTACAAACACTTTTGGGGAAGCCCTCGTAGCCCAGAGGAGCGGGAATGGCACCATGCTCTATGGTGTAGTTATGAACCAGTTCGTTGATTTCCAATGTACTCATCCCCTCATGGATTTTCTCGCCCACGAGGTCAAGGATAGCGGTATTGATGACACCGCTTTTCCTGATACCTTCAATCTCCTCGGGAGTACGGATGAGGTTACGTTTCGGCACCAAAGCGCCTTTGTTTTCAAAAGCCATGATTTTTCGGTCGAATTCCGTGGGTTGTTGTCCTGCAGGAACACGCCATCTTCTGCGTCGTGTGAACATAGTCGGTCAAAATTTTGCGCAAATGTACGGAGTTTTCGCTGAAATCATTCTACTTTTGCCAAAATCTTTGCAAATATAAATATCTTCAACATTTTTCGCTATCTTTGCGCCCCGAAAACAAACCTATCGCGTATGTACGCATTATATAAGAAAGAAATCAGCAACTTCCTCAGCTCGTTGATTGGCATCATGGTGATTGTGGTGTTTCTGCTCATCACCGGCTTGTTTCTATGGGTGTTCCAAAGCGACTTCAATGTGCTGAACTCCGAGTACGCCAACCTTGACAGCCTCTTCATCATTGCCCCATGGGTCTTCCTTTTCCTCGTGCCTGCCGTGACGATGCGCAGCTTTGCCGAGGAAAACCGCACGGGCACCATCGAAATGCTGCTCACCAAGCCTCTCTCCGACTGGCAAATCCTATGGGCCAAGTTTCTCGCTGGCGTGACGCTCGTCGTATTGGCCTTGATACCCACATTTATCTATTATTTCTCAGTCTATCAGCTCGGCCTGCCGAAGGGCAACCTCGACAGTGGCGGTATTTGGGGATCCTATATCGGGCTGTTCCTGCTGAGTTCAAGTTTTGTCAGCATCGGTGTGTTTTGCAGTTCACTGACCAACAACCAAATCTTGGCCTTTATCTTGTCGGTCTTCCTTTGCGGTTTCTTGTTTATCGGCTTCGAATTCATCTACTCGCTGTCGCTCTTCGGCAAGGTCGACCTGTTTATCCAACAACTCGGCATGAGCGCACACTACAGCTCACTGAGCCGAGGTGTAATAGACACCCGCGATGTGCTGTATTTCTTTAGCGTCATCGCTTTGTTTTTAAGTGCAACAAAACTGGTTCTTGCGAGCCGCAAATGGTAAAGGAGGAAGAGACGATGGAAAACAAACGCAAGAATCTGAAAAAGAACCAAATCGTGGCCTTCCTCGTGACGGTGGCCATCGTGGTTTTGGTCAACGTGATTGGCTCGTATGTGTTCACCCGCTTCGACCTGACAAGCGAAAAACGCTACACCCTCTCCCCCACCACCAAGGACATCCTCAACAATCTGGACGACTATGTCTATTTCAAGGTATATCTCGAAGGCGACTTCCCTGCTGGCTTCAAGAAACTGCGCCGCGAGACCAAGGAAATGCTCGACGAGTTCCGCGCTTATTCCAAATACATCGACTACGAGTTCATCAACCCTTCTGAAAGCGAAGACCCTGATGAACGCAACGCGACCTACACTCTACTCTACCAATCGGGACTGAATCCAACCAATGTGGTGGACAAGAACAGCGATGGCTCAACAAAACAAATGATTATTTGGCCTGGCGCTTTGGTGAGTTATCGCAACGATACCGAAATCGCCATCGACCTGTTGGAAAACCAAATCGGTCAGTCGTCGGAAGAAGCCTTGAACGCCTCCATGCAGAACCTTGAGTTCCGCCTCATCGACGCAGTGAAGAAGGTGACGCGTTTCAAGAAGCCTAATATTGCCTTCATCGAAGGACACGGCGAACTGGAACCCATGGACGTGTACGACATCACCAAAAGCCTCTCGCAGCACTACAACGTGGGCCGCTTGGAAATCGACGGCAGAATTGATGCTTTAATGCACCGCACGCAAGACACCACACGCGATGTGAGCGCTTTCACCTCTTTCGATGCCATCATCATCGCCAAGCCGACACAGCCCTTCAGCGAAAAAGACAAGTTCCTCATCGACCAATACATCATGCATGGCGGCAAGGTGTTGTGGCTTGTCGAACCCGTTTACGCCACGATGGACAGCCTGCAAAGCCAAGAGTCGACCATCGGCATTGAGCAGGACCTCAACCTGGACGATATGCTGTTCAAGTACGGCGTGCGCCTCAACCGCGACCTGCTCCTCGACCTCACCTGCGCCGCGTTGCCTGTGCGCACAGGGCAGATGGCCGGACAAGCCCAGCTGGAGTTTTTCCGCTGGTATTACTTCCCCTTGCTGCAAGCCGCCAGCGACCATCCCATGGTGCGCAACATGAACGCCATCCGTGCCGATTTTGTCAGCTCAATGGACGCTACCACCTCGGCCAATGGCATCAACCAAATCCCGCTGCTTAAGACCTCCGACTATACCAAAGTGTCGGGCGCACCTGTCTTCATCAGCCTCGCCATGTTGCGTCAGACCCCCGACCGCCGCATGTTCAACTCGAAAGGCAAGAACGTTGCCTACCTGCTGAAAGGCAGCTTCCCCTCGCTCTATGCCAACCGCATCCCCCAGGAACTCATCGACAGTGAGGAACTGAAATACATGGACCAAAGCGAACCGACCGCCATGATCGTAATCGCTGATGGCGACATTATCCGCAACCAAATCGACATCAAGCGCAAGATGCCACTCGCCCTGGGCTTCGACCAATACACAGGCAACACCTATGCCAACAAGGAATTCATCGAAAACTGCATCAGCTATCTCGTTGATGGCGAAGGCCTGATTGACATCCGTTCAAGAGAATTGAAAATCAGATTATTAGACACCACAAAGATAGCACAAGAGCGCACCAAATGGCAACTCATCAACACCGTGACACCCATCGCATCAATCATTGCCTTAGGTTTCGTGATGGCTTATTTCAGAAAGAGAAAATACAGCAAAACCAATTCATAAAATGAAAAAGAACAATAAATTAACCATTATTATAACGGCTATACTCGTTGTTATCGCCGCCGTGCTGATTTGGAACAACCGCTACCTGACCACCATCCGGGGTGAAGCAGCCGACTTCCAAGTGTGGGACACCGCCAGCGTCACTAAGATTTATCTTGCCGACCGATTCGAACACGAGTCGCTCTTGGAACGCCAGTCTGACAACAGTTGGACACTCAATGGCGAGTATAAGGCCCATTCCAGACAGATACAGGCTTTGTTGGCCACCATGTACAAAGTGCGCATCAAGATGCCCGTCTCGCGCGCCAGCCACGACAACATCGTCAAGCAGTTGGCCGTGAACAGCACCAAGGTGGAAGTGTATCAGATTGTTCCGCGCATCAACCTGTTTAACCGCATCAAGCTGTTTCCGCACGAAAAGCGCACCAAAGTGTTCTACGTGGGCGATGCCACCAAAGACAACAGCGGCACGTTCATGCTGCGCGAGGGTGCCAAACAGGCTTATATCGTCTACATCCCAGGCTTCCGTGGCTTCATCTCCACACGCTTCACCGCCTTGCCCGACGACTGGCGCGACCATGGCATTTTCAGCGCAAGTCTGGCCGACATCCAATCAGTCAGCGTGGAGTTTAACCGCGAGCCCATGTCAAGTTTTGAAGTGGAGAACACAGGCCGGCACCAATACGCTATGACCCATCTCTCCGACAACAGCCCCATCGCCTTCGACACGATGAAAGTCATCAATCTGCTCTCGTCTTTCGGTGATCTGCGTTTTGAGGCTCTGCTCAACAACCTCATCCCAAAGGAACGTTTCGACTCGATCACACAGTCGCCTTATTTACATAGGATTACACTAACCACCAAAGATGGTCAGACGACCCAAATGACCACTTTCGAAAAGCTGGTTACCAACACCACCATCCTTGAGATTGAAGGTCTCGTCGACGATGAAGGCAAGCCTCTCGACCCTATTGACCACGACCGTATATATGGCTGGATTAACGACGGGAAAGACCTCGTTTTGGTACAGTACTACGTCTTTGACAAAGTACTGAAACCTGCGGCATACTACGAAGCCGGTCATCCCATCCATTCTGACGGGCCGCTGTTCTATGAAGTGCCGGAATAAAGGTTACTTCTGCTTCTCAAGATGTTTTAGCAACCCTTTGCATCCTTCCGAAACATCCCTCCAAGTGGCTTCAAAGTCACCCGTGTACCAAGGGTCGGCCACATCGCCAGGACGATCGGTATAATCCATCAATAGGCTGACTTTATGTCTGGTATCATTGCCAAGCAACCATTTTAGGCCAAGCAGGTTTTCATGGTCCATAGCCACGATATAATCATAATACTTGTATAGGTCCCTGGTAATCACCCTCGCTCTTTTGCCTTCGCAGCCGATACCGTGATCAGCGAGTTTTCGTCGTGCAGGCGGATAAACAGGGTTGCCGATTTCTTCCGTCGAAGTCGCCGCTGAGGCGATTTCAAACTGTTCGCTCAAGCCCGCTTCTTCAACGAGGCGTTTCATTACAAACTCTGCCATGGGACTGCGGCAGATGTTGCCGTGACAGACGAAAAGTATCTTTGTTTTGTTCATTTTCCAAGGAATTCATTAATCACTACCGAGGCACAGAAAAGGCCGAATGTGGCAGGCAAGTAACTGATGGTGCCCACGTTGGAGACTTTGTTCTGCTCCTCAACACCTTCGGTGATGATGGCCGAAGCATCGACAGGCTCAGGCGAATAGACTGCCGTAATGCCATCGAAGACACCAAGGCGGTGCAGACGTTTGCGGATATAGAACGCCAATCTACAGTGGTTGGATTTGGAGATGTCGCAGATCTCCACACGCTCGGGGTGGAACTTGCCGCCCGCGCCCATGCTGCTTACGATGCGTTGATTGTTCATCTTGGCGTAGTAGAGCAAAAACACCTTGGGTGCCACCGTATCGATGGCATCCACCACATAGTCGAAAGGTTGCGCCATCAGGTCGATGATGGGCTGGTCCTTCAGGTATTGGTGGAGAACAGTCAATTCTATTTCAGGATTGATGTCGCGGAGACGTTCTGCCATTACCTCGGCCTTTGGCCGTCCGATGGTGCTTTCCAAAGCCAACAGCTGCCGGTTGCGGTTGGTGACGTTCACCACATCACCATCCACGATGGTCATTTTGCCGATGCCCGCACGGGCCAGTTGCTCAGCGGCGTAGGCACCTACGCCACCCAGTCCGACCACAAGCACATGCTTGGATTTCAGAGTTTTGATGCCTTCATCGCCAATTAATAGGCGGGTTCTGTCTTGCCAATGTTCCATAAGGTTTTACTGTCTTCTTGTCGTCGCTTTGCCTCATTGCAAGGAGGTACGACGAAGCAATCCAGAGTAAAAGTTTAATGTCTAGACTGCTTCGTTCCTCGCAGTGACGCGAAGCATGTCATGTATTGTGTCCAAATAATCGTGCAAAATTAGCAAATAATCGCCTTTGCAAAACAGCAACGTCAATGTCTAATAACTTTGTTGCCTGTTCGTAAATCGTTTCAATCCCCACTTCTGACATATCAGTTTCCAAGAAAAGAAAATCTAAATCGATGAATTTGAACGAATTGTAAATCTTCCTCTCTGAATGCAGCAAGCTCTCTCCCACCGAAAGATACAACCCATGTCCTGTCAATTGTTGAATATCCTGCTCCGTCCCGTTGAAGCCGTGCAGTATCCAAGGCTGTTTGGCTTTATGTTTCTTGCGTAAGGCAAGGATTTCGTTATGGCTCTTCACATCGTGCAGAATCATCGGCTTTTGAAGGACTTCCGAAAGTTCGATTTGCCGCTCAAATAGTTCCATCTGTTTCTCGAAACTCTCCTTGTGCATCTTATCCAAGCCAGCTTCACCCAGCGCAATGACATTTGGTAATTGTACTCTTTCTTCCAATAATGCAAATGCTTTTTTTATCTGAAAATCAACCTTATCCAAAGCCCACGGATGAATGCCGTAACTACAATAGCTTTCCTGGGGACAAAGAGTTTCCAAGTTTATATTGACAATTTGAAGAATTTTGTCATCAGCCTTTGGTATATGGGTGTGTATATCGATAAACTTCAGTTCCATAGCGAGATGTTTCTTTTAAAACCTAATCCCGAGACCAGCCATAATCATATAGCCAAATTCATTGACTAGCCAAGAAAACTGTTGAAAAGGCTCTGGCATAAGATGTTCATCATTGCCAATGATTTCAGTCGCATTGAATCCCATCTTCTCAAAAAGATAGAACGATTTCCAAATGTCGACTTTGAAGCCTACTCCTATTGTGTTTTGTAACCAAAGAAAAGGCCCAAAAGATTCAGTATATTCTTCAATAGAATAACTCCCATCATTGAGGTTATAGGTAGGTCCATACCCATGGTTTCTTGTGGTTGAGTAAGCGGCTTGAAGCTCATAAAACACAAAGGGCTTCAAATGGTCAAGACGAGGAAGGAAATACCAGTTGTAGTCCAATTGCAGTCCCAAATGCTGGGCGAAATTTGAGGCATACATTCGCCTATAATAAATACTCTCTTGGTCGTCTGGCATAACCAGCCTATTGATATGGAGACGTAGCCCGACCTCAATTTCATGGTTTTGATGAAACGTTCTCGAATAACCAACGATTATACTCTCCCTAAGCGTTGATGTATTGAAACTTATTTTTGCTGCATTCTGTGCGAAAGAGCAACAAGTCACCATCAAGTATACGAATAATGCAATTGCTTTCTTTGACATAGTTTTCAAGATTCAAGTACTTTTCTTGAATTGCAAACGACAAGCGGAAAGATTTATTACTTAGTGGATTCAAATAGCAAGTGTAAAAACAGAAAAACATGGATTTAGGGCTTGCCTTTTTGGAAAATGTGTTATTTTTGCCATCAAGATTATTTGTATTAAAACTCCCTGCCACATGGAACAGAACCTGCTGCAAACGAACATCGCATATCTGAAAGGCGTTGGGCCGAAGAAAGCCGAAGTCCTGAAGAAGGAGTTGGGCGTTTATACCTATCAGGATATGCTCAACCAGTTCCCGTTCCGATACATCGACCGCAGCCAGATTCAGAAAGTAGCCTATATCAACGATGATACTGTGTATTATCAATTGGTGGGCACCATTTCCAACATCAAGATGATTGGCGCACCGAGGGCCACCCGCGCCACGGGAATCTTCAGCGATGAGACGGGCAGCATCGAGGTGGTATGGTTCAGCGGACTGAAATGGATTAAGGACCGATTCAAGCCTGGCGTGAAGTATGTGCTGTTTGGCAAGGCAAGCGAGTTTAACCATAACTACAATTTCGTCCATCCTGAAATCGAGGAGTACAACCTCAACGACCCGCTCATCGGTGAAGGCTTGCAAGGCGTTTACAACACCACGGAGAAGATGAAAGACCACGGCCTTGGCACGCGCACTATCGCCAAATTGCAGAAACTGATTCTGCAACAGGTCTACGAATACATTCCCGAGACACTGCCGAAAGCCCTCATTGAACAAGAGCAACTGATTCCACGCCGTCACGCCTATTACGAAATCCACCTGCCCTCCAACAACATCGAAATCCAACAGGCCACACGACGGCTGAAATACGAGGAGCATTTCTTCTTCCAACTGAAACTGCTGCGCAACAAGATGCACCGTGAGCAGACAGTCAAAGGACATGCTTTCAATGTGGTTGGTAATTATTTCAACGGATTTTATCGCGACCATCTTCCTTTTCCACTGACCAATGCCCAAAAGCGCGTCATCAGGGAGATACGTAAAGACTTAGGCTCAGGCCACCAGATGAACCGCCTGCTGCAAGGCGATGTAGGCAGCGGCAAGACCATCGTTGCCCTCATGGTGATGCTCCTCGCTTTGGACAATGGCTTCCAAGCCTGCCTGATGGCACCTACAGAAATATTGGCCACACAGCATTTCGCCACACTTCAGGAGCAACTGAAGGACATGAACATCAACTTCGCTCTGCTGACCGGTTCCACCAAAATCGCGGAGCGAAGAAAGATTTATGCAAGTCTTGCCGACGGCACCATGCAAATTGTGGTGGGCACCCACGCATTAATTGAGAGTAAAGTGGTGTTCAAAAACTTAGGCTTGGCCATCATTGACGAGCAGCATCGCTTCGGAGTGGAACAAAGGGCCAAGTTCTACGAAAAGACTGAGATTCCGCCCCATACCCTCGTGATGACAGCAACACCTATCCCTCGCACTTTGGCGATGACGCAGTACGGCGACTTGGATGTCTCCAAGATTGATGAACTGCCTCCAGGCCGCAAGCCCGTGCAGACCTATCATGTCTACAGCGACGACCGCTACCGCATCATGATGTTCATGAAGCAGCAGATTGCCCTTGGGAGGCAAATTTATGTGGTGTACCCCTGCATCAAGGAGTCGGAAAACACCGATATGATTGCGCTTCAGGAGGGCTACGAGGCTTTGCTTCACGACTTCCCTGAGCCGCAATACAAACTCTGCGTCTGCCACGGGCGACTGAGTGCCGAGGACAAAGACTTTGAGATGCAACGCTTTATCAACAGGAATGCACAAATCATGGTGGCTACGACAGTCATCGAGGTAGGGGTTAATATTCCCAACGCTACTGTGATGATTATTGAGAACGCCAACCGCTTCGGGTTGTCGCAATTGCACCAACTGAGGGGCCGCGTGGGCCGCGGGGCAGACCAGTCGTATTGTATCCTCGTCACCGACCACAAGTTGACCAACGACGGAAAGACCCGCATGAAGACCATGTGCAGCACCAACGACGGTTTTGAAATCGCTGAAGTCGATTTGGAGTTGCGCGGTCCGGGTGAGACGGGTGGCACACGGCAGTCCGGGCAAATCGAGATGCTCATCGGTGATTTGCAGAAAGATGGCCCACTCATCCCACAGGTACGCGAAGCGGCCATCAAGCTCTTAGCCGACGACCCAAAACTCGCCAAACCCGAAAACAGAATGCTTCGTGAACACTATAAAGAGTTGTTTGCGCAAACCTTTGATTGGAGCCAGATAGGGTAATCCATGATTGTGCTAAGGAAAAGAGCAACAACCCAGCCAACGAAATATTTGACATCAAACAAAAAATAAAGCCATTTTGAATTCAAAAATTCCGTACTTTTGCAAAGAATTTTATTCTGCTTTATTAGGCAGAATTGTAATTTATTGTTTTTTAGTTCCTTTAATGCATTTAATGGGACTTAGGAGGCGGAGCTGTATAGATACGGGAATGAGGTACGCCTCGTTATGTAATACTGAAACGAATATATATAGACATGTTGTATACCGAATTACAATTTCCGGCCAACAGTTTTTTCCTTGTGACCGGTGGTGCCGGTTTTATCGGTTCCAACCTGTGTGAGGCTATCCTGAAGCTGGGCTATCGGGTGCGTTGCCTAGATGACCTCAGCACCGGCAAACAGGCCAATGTGGACTTGCTGAGCGACAATCCTAATTATGAGTTCGTCAAGGGTGACATCAAGGATCTGGACACCTGCATGAAAGCCTGTGAGGGTGTTGACTATGTGATGAACGAAGCCGCCTGGGGCAGCGTGCCCCGCAGCATCGAGATGCCGCTGTTCTATAGCCTCAACAACATCCAAGGCACACTCAACATGTTGGAAGCCGCCAGGCAGAACAAGGTGAAGACCTTTGTTTATGCCTCCAGCTCCTCCGTCTATGGCGACGAGGCGCACCTGCCCAAACAGGAGGGCGTAGAGGGCAATCTGCTCTCGCCCTACGCCGTCAGTAAGCGGTGCGACGAGGAATGGGCCAAACAATACGCAAGACATTATGGCTTGAAAACCATCGGCCTGCGCTACTTCAATGTGTTTGGTCGCCGTCAAGACCCTCATGGTGCCTACGCGGCTGTGATTCCAAAGTTCATCAAGATGCTGTTGAATGATGAGCAGCCCACCATCAATGGCGACGGCAAACAAAGCCGTGATTTCACTTATATTGAGAACGTGATAGAAGCCAATCTGAAAGCCTGTCTTGCACCCGAGGAGGCAAACGGACAGGTGTTTAACGTGGCTTATGGTGGACGGGAATACCTTATCGACATCTATTATTCGCTCACCAAAGCTTTGGGCAAGGACATCAAGCCTCATTTCGGCCCCGACCGTCCAGGCGACATCAAGCACTCAAATGCGGATATCTCAAAAGCGAAGAGACTGCTGGGGTATGACCCACAATACGACTTTGCCCGTGGTTTGAACGAGGCTATTGAGTGGTATAAAGCTAATTTGTAATCAATGTATTCAACAATATGAAAGACACTAAGATTTGTGTTATTGGTCTCGGTTACGTAGGCCTTCCTTTGGCCCGCCTGTTCTCAACTAAATATCCCACCGTGGGCTTCGACATGAACCAGAAGCGTTGTGATGCCTTGATGGCCGGGCACGATGCCACCCTCGAAGTGGCTGACGACCTGCTGCAAGATGCCATCAACAATCATGGCTTCATCTGCACCAGCGACATTGAAAAGATTCGCAACTGCAACTTCTATATCGTGGCTGTCCCCACACCTGTGGATGATGACAACAATCCCGACCTCACCCCTTTGGTAGGTGCCAGTACCACCGTTGGCAAGGTCATCGGCAAGGGCGACGTGGTGGTTTACGAAAGCACCGTCTATCCTGGCGTTACCGAGGACGAATGCATTCCCGTGGTGGAAAAGGTTTCAGGCATGAAGATGAATGTCGACTTCTATGGAGGCTACAGCCCTGAGCGCATCAACCCAGGCGACAAGCAACACACCGTGGAACACATCAAAAAAGTTACTTCTGGCTCAACACCCGAGATTGGCAAATACATCAACGAAGTATATAGCAGCGTCATCACCGCAGGCACCCATCTCGCCCCGTCTATCAAAGTGGCCGAGGCCGCCAAGGTGATTGAAAACAGCCAGCGCGACATCAACATCGCCTTTGTGAACGAGCTGAGCAAGATCTTCAACAAAATGGGCATCGATACCCTCGACGTGTTGGAAGCAGCTGGCACCAAGTGGAATTTCCTGCCTTTCCGTCCGGGATTGGTAGGTGGCCATTGCATCGGTGTCGACCCCTATTATCTCGCGCAATGCGCCCAGCGTCACGGCTACAACCCTGAAATCATTTTAGCTGGTCGCCGCATGAACGATGGCATGGGTGAATATGTAGCCACTCAAACCATTAAACTGATGCTGAAGAAAGGCATTCAGGTGATCGACAGCGACATCCTCATCCTCGGCTTCACCTTCAAGGAGAACTGCCCTGATGTAAGAAACACTAAGGTCATCGACATCTACAAGGCACTCAAAGAATACAACCTCAATATCACGGTTTACGACCCCTGGGCCAATCCCGACATCGTGGAACACGAGTATGGTATCAAGGTGGTGAACGAGTTGCCTAACCAAAAGTTTGATTCTTGTATCGCTGCCGTAGCTCACAAGAAATTTGAAGGCCTCGACATCCTCACCCTGCTGAAGGAGAAACACGTGGTGTTCGACGTGAAATGTACGTTGGACAGAAATCTGGTGGACGGAAGGCTGTAAATCAACTTCAAAGAATGGAAACGGAAGAAATAAAGCAGCGCCAGCGGGCTTGGGAATGCGGTTTGCCAGTCTATCTGCAGCACGACTTGGATGCGTACAAGGAGGGACTCCGCACAGATAGCACGTTAATCGACTGTCTGTGGTGTGAGTTATATGGCAGCATCAATGGTGCGGAAATCGACGATCAGGCCATTACCCATGAGCATGCACAATATCTGCGTGACAAATACTTATGGCACAAAGACGTATGAAAACAATTGATTTTACATCATGTCCACGCATCCCTGTTAGGGCTTACAATGGGGCGAATGGCAAGAAAGTTGCTGTCCTATTTCAGGGCGAGCCATGGATTCTCAAGTTCCCGCCCAACGTCTTGTCGCGTCCCAATGAGCAATCCTATTCTAACAGTTGTTTCTCCGAGCATCTTGGAAGTAGTATATACCGGTTGTTGGGTGTGCCTTGCCAGGAGACGGTTTTGGGTACATACGTCAACGGCAAGACCAAAATAGTCTGTGCCTGCAAGGATTTTACACATCCTGGAGTCCGGCTCTATGATTTTTGTTCCATCAAAAACACGGTCATTGATAGCGAGACAGGCGGTACAGGAACAGAACTTTCTGATATTCTAGAGACTATTGAACGTCAGTCCTTTGTTGACCCTGTGATTGTGTATGAACGTTTTTGGCAGATGTTTGTGGTTGATGCTCTTCTTGGCAATTTTGACCGTCACAATGGCAACTGGGGATTTCTTGTAGAAGAGGACACACAAATCTCATCTCTTGCTCCAGTTTTCGATAATGGAAGCTGTCTACTGCCGCAGGCTGATGAAAACATCATGCAAAGATGCATTGAAGATGAAGACGAAATGAATGCCCGCGTTTACACATTCCCTACGTCGATGATTAAGCAAGACAACAAGAAAATCAATTATTTTGACTTCCTGCATGCGCCTGACATGCCTCAGGGCCTTTGTTCGGCTTTAAATCAACTTGTTCCACTTATACAGGCGCTTGACATTAATGCTTTGGTTGACTCTACGCCTTACCTCACACCCTTGCAACGTCAGTTCTACATGCAATATCTTTTACGTCGACGTCAAATAATGTTTCAGTAACATTTGCCAAGCACATGCCAAGTATTTGACATAAGTAAGTGTTCAGAATTAAACTGCATATTGTTTTGACATGGGACTCGAGACTTCGGGACACGGCGGGCGACATCCTCTTCGTCGGTATCAACTATGACAAGACTACCAAACAGCGTGAGTGCCAGATTGAGCGATGGAAGATAAACTAACTATTCTGAATCAACGGCATCTGAAACCATTCACGACATATCCGATAGCTCGAGCCTCAGCCGATTCATCTCGTCCGACACCTTGATGAAATAGCCACCAATCTCCCTGATGCCGAAAATCATCGCCTCAGGGAAATGGTTGCGAAGCTCGACAAGCAAGCCCTTAAGCGCATCGCGCTCTTCACCTTGAACTTGTAACTTTGAACTTGTAACCAGGCGGACGACAACGGAGTTTGCATTGTACCCGTCAGGGTCAACTTTGCGGTCTATGACTTTCACCGCCTTGCGGATGTCGGTACTATCAGCCACGCAGCCTTTGCTGTCGATGTTGTAATGATGCTCGCGGTTCTTCTGTCCGCTGTCATCGATTAAGATATATTTGATTTGACGCATTGTTATAAAGGTTAACGGTTAGAGGATAAAGGTTAAAGAAGTCACACAGAATACACAGATCTGTGCAATCCGTGCAATCTGTGTGACAAACAGCGATTACACCATGTGATGCACACAGGATGAAGCACTCAGGGCGGTCAGGATAGCTGTTAGGATGCTGATGATGGTTTGAATAATGAACTTCCAGAGTTCCTTCTTGGGATTACTTTCAGGTTCAGTGTCCGGTACAGGCTCATCGGCCTTCACGGACAACGACTTTTTGACGATTCTTTGAAGAATCTTTTGGAACAGTTTTTTCATTTTGAACTGATTATAAAACGTTAATAAAAGATTGATAGAAGAGCCACAAGTGAGAGCTTAGAGCCAGCAACTCTACACTAACCACTGACTCTAAACTCTACACTCTACACTTTACTCCGTCGTATCTCCGCCACCTTCACCCTTGGTGAACACCTTGGTGGTCACTGACGACGACACCCCGTCCTTCACGGCCACTGCCTTCACCGTGGTGGTGTTGGTCAGAGCAATAGCCTCAGTGTAAGTGGTGCTTGCCGAGGTAGGCGTTGAGCCGTCAATAGTGTAGTAGATAGAAGCTCCAGTCGTTGCGCAGCTGATGGTTGCCGAGGTGCTTTCAGCAAACGGAGTCGTACCGCTGATTACAGGGGCGGTCACAGTTGAGCTTCCAGAGCTCGAACCATTTGAACCACTCGAACCATTCGAACCGTTCCCGCCACCTATCACCATGGCGGTACTGCCACCCTCACCAGGGGTAATCGTAGTGGTAGATCCATTCTCAGCCACAATGACGATAATGGTGCTGTCGCCACTCGAGGCGCGAAGGGTGATGGTGTCGGGCCAGGCACCGGTGAGGTAAACCTTGCCGTAGCCGCTGCGGGCGGCGATGAGGATAGCCTGGGGATGCTCGCCAGCGTAGGCTGCGATGGCAGCCTCGATGTCAGCGAGGGCCACCACCTCGCCAGCCACCATGCGGTCGGCCAGCGCATCGAGGGCAAGTGTGAGGGCCTTGCCGTTCACCGAGTAGTAGCGGTTCACGGCGCTGCCGTTGCCCTTGGGGGTGAAAGTCTGGCGGATGGTGGGCAAGTGAAACTTCAAGTGCATCTGCACCATCTTGAAGATGGCCTGGCGCTTCAGTGCAGCAGGGGTGCGATATGCCCTGAGAGGCATGGTGGGAGTGGAACGGACGTAAGTCTTTCCGTTGCGTGTTACATAGGTGATACCATCGATGGTACCGCTGGTTTTACGGCCAGGACCGATTTGTTTGATAGTTGCCATAGTTTTTAAAAATTGAAAATTGATAATTGAAAATTGATAATTGGTTTGGGTTTCATGTTTCAAGTTTCATGTTTCAAGTGCTGCAGTCACCTGAATCCTGAAACCTGGAACTTAGCGAAGCGCAAGTGCTTGAGCGCGACTCAGAGCGCAGTAAGTTCCGTTACCGTTGGCCTTGGTGATTTGATGTCGGTTACGCTCTTGGCTCACGTAGCTCACGTGGATGAAAGTAGGGTAGATGATGAGCTGGTCGAAGTCAATGCTCTCATCTTCAATGATGAGTCTGAAAGCTTGGATGAGTAGTTCTCTTGAACCTTGAACCCTTGAACCTTGAACCGGCCCTTGGGCCACATGGAAGTCTGCCGCTTGTCCGCTCATGTGCTGGCTCTTCCGGCTCGCATGAACGATGATGTCGTTCAGCTCCTTGGTGCGGTAGCCGCTGGTGATCACGATGGGCAGTCCCAGTTTCTCGCGCAGCGGTTCGAGGGTGTGGGTGCAGAGCCTCCGCAGGTTCTCCACCACCTCGGGCGTAGGCCGGTTGTCGATGCCGTGCTTCATGGCCGTGGCGCTCTCGGTGAACTCCCGCAACTTGAAGTGCGGTGTTAAAACAGTGTTGTCTTTCATAAGCGTACTTATTAAAAGGTGAAACAATTGGTTTTATACTCGTGAAAGCGATCGGTTCGTGACTTACCTAGGATGCACTTCCCTTCCGTTTTCGTTTGCAAAAGTGCACCCTCGGAACCCTTGAAACCTAGGAAGAAACCCAAAGGCAACTTTCTTTCACCTTTCACCAATGAAAGTCAGTAACTTACATACTGAAAACAGAAAGCAAAACACCATATTAAACACTGGATTATGGAGGTGAAAATCGAAGGCAATCCTGGCACAAACAATGTTTTTCAGGAAATACATATAGGCACGGTGCAGAATTACAACCCCAACGCCACAACGGTAATCAACAACAACTACGGAGTGGGCGACGAGGGCGCGAAGCCGAAGGCCAAGAAGACGATGAAGGACATGCTCGATCAAGACCTTATCGACCGTGAGCCCATCGTCAAGGAAATCATGAACTACGTCAGCTGCATCCGCCCCTTTGTGAGCGACGAATGGAAAGACCGCTTCATGCAGCTTTGGGAGGATATACTCAAACTTCCTGAGGTGGCGAACATTGTGTGTGACCCCGGCAAGCAGCAGGGCACCAACTTCAACCGCAAGCTTGTGGCCGGCATCCTGCACTTCCTCGACAGCCAAAAGCTCTATAGAGCACCCTTCAACGCCAAGGCCATGGCCGAAGCGCTCGAAGACGACTGGGAGCACTCCGTGCGTCGCGAGTTGGCTGGCGAACCCTCCAACGAGATCAAAGCCGCCATCAAGCAACTCATCAAAGAAAAATATTCCTAAAACTTGGAACCTTGAACCGTCGTTGCAGGCGAGCTCTTTCGGCCCTCATTCGGCCAAAACGCCCTCTGGCCGAATCAGCTCCCTAAAAGTGCCGAATCAGCTCATAGAAAAATAGAGAAAAATATGCGCTTTGAAGAATATATATGGTCAATGTCAGCCTCTGAGCTAAACCGAAAGTTGCTTTTCTGTGGATACGATGAGGCTACGGATTATCTGAATAGTAGTCCGTTGAACCGTTATTTCTATAAGTACTTTATCGACATCCTGCCACAATATCGTATAGATGTGCCCATCGTCACGTTCTTCAACGAGATTTACTACCAGTGTGTCCGTATCAACTATGACGGAACTCCTGGCGTGGACATCGAGCAACGTTATATTGCCGAAGAGATGGAATGGGTGAAATCGGAGCAGGCATCCCAACTGATATTCTGTATTGTTTGGGCTTTGATGTCTTCTAAGCGAAATCAGACTTTTCACGAGGAGTGTTTCCTTTTCAAGTTGACACCTCTCGTAAAGAGTAGCGATTTCCACACCGATGCTGATCGTTTTTTATATAATTTTCGGACTCTTGGATTAGAGGTACCTGAACAGTTCCCAACGATGACATGTAACATGTATAGGTTACCTCTTATGAGAGTGGATGACCCTATTGCTTTTCGTAATAATTATTTATACAATAATTATTACCATTATCTTGCTGATTTTGATAATTGGGTAGAAATACAAAAGGAATTTGAAGAATACCTTGTTGCGTGGAAAACAGTAACAACAAACTACTCGCATTACGCTATCGAGAAGTATTTGCACCTCATGCCGGATGTAACATATAAACAAAAATATTTGTCAATACTTCGTCTTGGTGCCGATGCACAAAGAGATTATAAAACCGTTTCATACATAGATGATTTGGAAATGAGAATGATGACAGGTAATTTCGACTCTCGTGAAACCCCGGCCATTCCTACCGACAATCCTATGGGCCTCACACCTGATGAATATGATGAATATCGCCACAACCTCGCACTTGACCGTGCCGTCACCGATGAGGAGCTAAACAAGGAAGAGCAGCTTCAGCGTGACTGCGAAAGCCTGAAACGCCAGCTCGAAGAGCAGCAGAAGAGCCACGAGATGGAAATGGCCCGCATCACGGCCAAGCATCAGGCTGAAATCAAGAAACTGAAGAAAAAGCAGACCGAAGAAAAAAAGCATACCACTAAGAAGGAGAGAACACCAAAGGCTGAGGAAAAGACGCCCGCAGAGTCCACGGGCCAGATGTTCTTGGTTGAGGAGATGATTGCCGATGTACAGAGCCAGTTCGAGATGACCAGTGCCAAGGACTTCTGCAGCATGTATTACCGCATTTCGGCAAAGCACAGCTATTGGGACGAGAAGATTTGCAAGTTGGTGGATGCCATAGTACCCGCCATCAAAGAACGTGAATCCGTGCGCCAAACCATCAACATCCCCACCGTCCAGCAACTGAATCTCAACCCCAAGGAGGTGGTCAACCACACAAAGGAGGAATAATGACAGAATACCATCCGTCGCTACCCGATGGCAAACCTTACGAGGGAGCAAGAGGCATGATGCAATAGCTTTAGCAAGCATCTGGCAAGGTCAAACAGGCCTTTTATCCTTGCCTACACCTTGCGAAGTCCTTGCCAACACCTTGCCAATATCTTTCCAAATCTTTGGGAAGAGCTATCCAACACCTTAGGTAGATGTATTGTGAGATACCGATATTTCAGAAAAGATAATAAATGGAAACCAACAAAAAGAAAATACGCCTTGATGAGGTAACAATTATGCGTACCATTTTGGCATTTCTTATCGTTTTTATACACGCATTCACCTGTTACAATCACATTTGGCGAGCACCAGAGGGATTCATAGATATTCCTGTCTATAAGTGGTTGGCACGGACTTCGTCCGCTTTCACATTAGAGGCCTTCGTCTTCATTTCTGGTTACCTCTTTGCATTTCAAAGTATAACGCTGGAAAAGAAAACGAGTTTGGGGGTATTAATCACCAACAAGTTAAAAAGGTTGATGCTGCCCAGTATCATTTTCAGTGCTGCCTATTTTGCCATATTTTACCAATTCAAAGGAGTGGGTAATATGGTCTACTCCATTATCAATGGTTGTGGACACCTATGGTTTCTACCCATGCTGTTTTGGTGCTTTATAGGAGGATGGCTGTTGGAACAAATTAAAATAAAAGACAGCTGGAAGCTGGCGTTTCTCGTTGCGTTGAATTTGTTTACCTATCTCCCTCTTGCATTAAGACTGTCCAATGCATTTTCTTTCATGGTCTATTTTTACGGTGGTTTCTTGTGTTATAAGCATTCCGAAAAGATAAAGTCTTATATTACAATAAGAAACATAATTATCTCATGGGTGGTTTTTGCAATTCTATTTATCGTTTTTCGGCCACTGCAAGACGTACTCGCTTTTGATCCTGCGTATACTCGGATAAAAAAAGTATTGTTTTCCATTGGCAACAATACTTGTCAGCTGCTTTATGCTTGGGCAGGATTAATTGCCTTTTTCGGCACTGCTGTTTATTATACGCAGCATCATCAATTATCCAAAGCAACAGTCAAAATATCAGCTTGTTGTTTCGGTATCTATCTTTTCCAACAGTTTGTATTGCAATTACTCTATTACAAAACTAGTTTACCATTGCTGGTTGGACCCTATTGGTTGCCTTGGTGTGGGTTCGTTGTTGCTGCACTTGTTTCGTATTTGCTTTCCGATTTATGGTTAAAAACTAAAGTAGGTAAGTTTTTAATAGGATGATCTTTTATGTCAGATAATCTCAATAAAAAAATAGTCAATGCCACCAAGTGGTCGACCATCACCGAGGTGATGGCCAAATTGGTGGCACCCATTTCCAGCATGGTGTTGGCCCGTCTGCTGACACCAGAAGCGTTCGGTGTGGTGGCCACCTTGCACATGGTGATTGCCTTTGCCGAGATTTTCACTGATGCGGGATTCCAGCGCTATCTCATCCAGCATGAATTCAAAGACGACGACGACAAGGACAAGTCAACAAATGTCGCTTTCTGGTCCAATTTGACAATGAGCTTTGTGCTGTGGGGCATTATAGCCATTTTTCGCGAGCCATTGGCCACCTTGGTTGGCAGTCCGGGGTTGGGTAATGTGCTGGTAGTGGCCTGTGTCTCCATCCCGTTAGCCGCTTTTTCCAGTATACAGATGGCGCTGTTCAAGAGAAGTTTTGATTTCAAGACCTTGTTTTGGCGTCGTATGGCAACTATCTTAGTGCCATTGTGTGTAACCATTCCTTTGGCTTTTTGGCTTCGTAGTTATTGGGCATTGGTAATAGGAACAATTGTTACTAATATTGTGAATGCTGTGTTGCTGACGCTAAAATCCAATTGGAGGCCAAGGAGATACTATAGTTTCGGTCGTTTGAAAGAGATGTTCTCGTTCTGCTCATGGAGCATTGTAGATGCAGTGTTGGTTTGGGCTACTGGTTATGTTGACATTTTCTTTATAGGGAGGGCTTTGAATGCTTATTACTTAGGTGTTTACAAGACATCAATAGCTACAGTTGGACATTTTACTACGTTGATTACAGCCTCTGTTTTACCAGTTGTTATGCCTTCCCTTTCCCGGCTACAGAATAATCTGCCCGAGATGAGAAACACTTTGCTTAAGTTTCAAAAATATTTGAGTGTCCTATTGTTACCTTTGGGAGTAGGCATTTTCATGTTCCAGGATCTGATTACAGAAGTCATGTTGGGTAGTCAATGGACTGAGGCTGCTCCATTCATTGGCCTTTGGGGATTGATGAGTGTTATCACTATTATTTTCTCAAGGTTCTGTTCTCCTGTATATCCTGCCATTGGTAAACCAAGGGTTTCGGTAATTGTTCAGCTATTACATTTAGTCGTGCTCATTCCTGCCGTTATCATTTCTGGTCAATACGGCTTTCGTGCCTTATATATCACCCGTTCATTGGTGCGATTGGAATTAGTTTTGGTTAATTTGATATTCGTATATGTGATGATAAAACAATCGCCGTGGAAAATGTTTACAAATATTCTTCCCGAGGTTTGTTCATGCTTGGTTATGGCATTGGTTGCTTTTGGACTATTAAGAATAAGCAGAGCGATAGTTCCTTCTTTTATTTGGATAGGAATTTGTGTTTTGGTATATTTTGCCATGCTTTATCTGTTCCCTAAAGACAGAAAGATTATCCTAGGATTAAAAGGCAAGGTGTTGTCTACGATTAGAAAAAATAAAACCAGAATAAAGAAATGAAGATTCTTATAGCAGGGGATTTTGTTCCCCAATACCGTACTGCCAATCAAATTGAATACGGGGATTATAGCTGCATCGATGCGGTGAAACCATTGACTACTCAATGTGATTATTCCATTGTCAATTTTGAAAGCCCTGTAGTTGATGGAACAGCGGAACCTATTTCCAAAACAGGACCCAACCTGAAATGTCATAGGAATGCATTATTGGCGGTGAAACAAGCGGGGTTCAACTGTGTCACCCTGGCCAACAACCATTTTTATGATTATGGGGAAAAGGGGGTGCATGACACAATTGCAGCTTGCAAAAAAATGAGTGTTGATTATGTGGGTGGAGGAATGAATCTCGAGGAAGCTGAAAGTATTCTTTATAAAGAATGTGATGGAAAAACACTGGCTATCCTTAATTTCTGTGAAAATGAATGGTCAATAGCGACTGCAACAACGGGAGGGTCTGCCCCACTTCATCTCACACACAATATACGGAATATTCAGAATGCTAAAAAGAATGCAGATTATGTATTGGTGATTGTACATGGCGGAACTGAAAAATATCCATTACCCACTCCACGAATGAAAGATGTTTATCGGTTTTTTGTTGAGCAAGGGGCGGATGCCGTTGTCAATCATCATCAGCATTGTTATAGTGGTTATGAAGTGTACCAAAATAAGCCAATAATATATGGTTTGGGTAATTTCTGCTTTGACAAAAACAAACCCACTGATACCAATTGGAATACGGGATATGTGGTGGTGTTGGATTTTTCGAATGAAAAAAACCGTTTTCAATTATACCCTTTTATTCAAGGAGGGGAAACACCGGCAGTTGAATTCATCAACGACCCAAAAAATGTTTTTGCGAACATACAACACCTTAATGCAATTATAGCTGATGAAGAAGCTTTAAAGAAGGCCTTTGAAACGATGGCTCGTTCAAAAACAAAACTGATAGAAATATTTGAGCCTTATAAGAACAAATATCTCCGTTTGCTGCAATCCAAGAAGATAATACCCAAGACTTTTTCAGACAAGAAGAAGAAACAAGTTCTTGATTTGTTCAGATGTGAATCCCATAGGGATATTATGTTTTATTTGTTTCAAAATGAGGACTGAATTTAGTGAATAACATAAAACTTGAAAGTGCAGCAAAGTGAAGCAAATCATAAAGTCATATAATCTATTTTATATCTTCGTATGCCTTATTTGGCCTCCATTTCGATTGTATATTCTTAAGGCGGATGGTGCAGGGCGTATCATCATGATATTGTCCATTATAGCCATTTTGTTGAATTTGACCGAGTTCTGGAAAAACAAAAAATTGTACGTCAGGCCTGCTTTCCTTTGTTGGAGCCTCTTGTTGTGCTATTCTATTTGGAACGTGTTCACAAAAGGTTTTAGTACGGAGTATAGTACATTCAGGTTTTTGAGAATCAATTACTTCGATAGTTTCATTTTTCTCACGGTTGCCATATTGGAATTAAATAGGGACAAAGAAAAAGCACTTTGGACTTTATGGATAGCATTAGTCGTGTTTCTGCTCCTAGGGCTCCCTAATTTTGGAGTGAAGGGGGATGAAGGGAGATATGGCATTGAAGGTATTGGAAATCTTTATCCTTTGCATGCCGTGTGTTTCTTGTTTGTTTCTTCGGTTTTGTTTGTCGAAGGAAAGATGAATAGGACTGTTTTGTTGATGCTGATTGCTGTAATCAGCGTGCTTGTTCTGTTTTCAGGATCCCGAAAAGCCTTTGGCGGCGAAGCCATTCTTCTTTTTGGCATTGTGTTGAACAACGGAAAGAAGAAAAACGTATGGACTTGGATTAGAATTGTTTTTTTTGGAGCAGTATTGGTGTATGGTATTATGTATGTGATGAGCCATACTGTTGTGGGGGCGCGCATTCAAGAGAGTGCAGACGATGATTTTTATGTCCAATTGGTCGAAAATGACAGGATTAATAATTACCTGATGCTATTGCTTGGCGACAGAGCCATCATGTATGAAATGGGCATTGAGCTATTTCATGAGAATTTTTGGACGGGTATTGGTTTGACCAATTTTATTAATGTATCAGGATATGAGTTGCGTATTCACTCCGAATACATCGTGCAATTATGCGAAAACGGCTTTATAGGTTTTGCCTTGCTGATGCTTTATTATACATTGCTTATCATTGCTTTGGTAAGAAACAGGAAGGATAATAACAAAAACAAGACTGGAATGGTTTTATTCGGTTTAATAGCATTGTTGTTCCTAAACTTGACCGCATGGACCTACTGCCAGAATTGGGCAATGGTATATTATGCCATAGTGCTTATGTACGCTTATTTTGATTCGAAAACGAATAAAACTGTAGTGAGTAACGATGAAAATTGCGATACATCACCGCGAAGGCAGCTTCAGTGACCGCTGGATTGCCTATTGCGAAGAAAAAAAGATAGAATACAAGATTGTCAATGCCTACTCAAACGACATTGTCCAACAGGTAGAAGGTTGCGATGCCTTCATGTGGCATTTCCATCAGGGCAATTACCGCGACATGCAGTTTGCCAAGGCACTCATCATGTCTTTGGAAACAAAAGGCATCCGCTGCTTCCCCGACAGCAAAACTTGCTGGCACTTCGACAACAAGGTGTGGGAAAAATACTTGTTGGAAGCCATCGGAGCCCCCTTGGTCCCTTCATACGTGTTTTATACGAAAACCGAGGCGCTGCGTTGGGCACGTTCCACCAGCTTTCCCAAGGTGTTCAAGTTGAAAGGCGGTGCGGGTGCTTCGAATGTCAGGCTCGCCCGTACCCGACAGGAAGCGGTCGAGCTTATCAAACAATGTTTTGGGAAAGGTTTTAAACATTATCGTTGGAAGGATCATTTTAAGGAAAGCTATAGGAGATACAAGGAGGGGAAGAGTTCCTTGCGAGAACTATTAAGACCTATAAAATACGCTTTTAAGCGGTACCCCACCCAGTTTGACCACTATCATGGTTCTGAAATTGGCTATGCCTATTTCCAAGACTTTATTCCCAACAATACTTTTGATATCCGGGTGTGCGTGGTTGGAGACAAGGCTTTTGCATTGAAAAGGCTGACCAGGGAGAAGGATTTCCGTGCATCTGGCAGTGGACATATCATATATGACAAACAACAGATCAATGAGCGTTGTGTAAAAATTGCTTTTATATGCAGCAAAAAACTTAAGACACAAAGCATAGCATTTGACTTTGTATTTGATGAAAACAACCAGCCTTTGATTGTCGAAATCAGTTATGGGTATGCCACTAAAGCATACGATAATTGTGAGGGCTATTGGACTGACGATTTGGTTTGGCACGAAGGTACTCACTTCAACTTCTGCGGCTGGATGGTTGAGGATTTGATAAGGCAATGAAACAACAACGACTCTGGCATTTAGGGAAAAGAGTACATTATGGGTATATACATCAACAAGGGGAACGAAGGATTCCAATCTATCCGTAACAGTGAATATGTTGACAAGTCGGGATTGATAGCCATTGTCAACACCACATTGAGCACAGAACAACGCTTCAGCTGTGTCTCACGCAGTCGACGATTCGGGAAGTCCATGGCTGCAAAGATGCTTGCCGCCTACTATGACCATTCGTGCAACTCGCGCAGTCTTTTTGCAGACCTCGAGATTGCCCATGACCCCTCGTTCGAACGTCATTTGAACAAGTATCCTGTCATCTATCTGGATATGACAGACTTCATCACGCAGTACAAAGACGAATATATCGTAACCCACATCAAAGAGGAACTGAAGAAAGATATATGCTCAGCCTATCCCGATGTTGCTGTGGAAGAATCGGACGACTTGATGATGTATCTGCTACAAATTATTGCCGCCAAAGGTGAGAAGTTTGTTTTCATCATCGACGAGTGGGATGCTATCTGTCGCGAATTAGAACCCAACAGTAAGGCAATGGACGATTATTTGGACTGGATGCGCCGTATGTTCAAGTCTAGGAATGCGACCGATGCCTTTGTCGGTGTTTATATGACCGGCATCCTGCCCATCAAGAAGTACAAGACCCAGTCGGCATTGAACAACTTCATCGAATACTCGATGGTCACACCGAGAAGTATGTCCCGTTATTTCGGTTTCACCAAAGAGGAAGTACGCCGTCTGGCCGAACAACACGGGATGGATTACGATGAATTGGAGAAATGGTACGACGGCTATCAGATAGGAGCCGAAACTTCAATATTTAACCCCAACTCAGTGATGCAGGCTCTGTCGGCAAACTGGTGCGAGAGTTACTGGGGCAAGACTGCGTCGTTTGAAACCGTGGTGGACTATATAAAGATGAACTTTGAAGGGCTGAAAGACGATATCATCACTATGCTTGCAGGAGGACGGGTAAAGGTGAACACCACTAAGTTCCAGAACGATATGTCCATTGTGCAGAGCAAGGACGATGTATTGACCGTCCTCATCCATTTAGGTTACCTCTCATTCGACAGGGTTCAAGAGAAGTGTTTTGTCCCCAACAAAGAGGTCGCTTCGGAGTTGACAAACGCTGTGGAAGACACCGGATGGACTAATGTCATCCGTGCTTTGAAACAATCTGAAGACCTGCTGCAGGCTACCTTGGACGGCGACGAGAATGCTGTGGCACAAGGCATCGATGCCGTCCATGACGAAAATACGAGCATACTATCCTATAACAACGAGAACTCTTTGGCCTGTGTGCTTAGCCTGGCCTACTACTATGCCAAGAACAACTACATTATCATTCGTGAGCTGCTCTCTGGCAAAGGTTTTGCCGATATTGTGATGATACCCCGCAAAAATGTCACGACACCCGCTCTGGTTGTCGAATTGAAATACAACAAGGATACCCAGGCCGCCATCAGCCAGATCAAGACCCGCAACTATCCACAAACAATTGCTGACTATACAGGCAACATCCTCCTCGTCGGCATCAACTACGACAAGGACACCAAGCAGCACGAGTGCCTGATTGAGCATTGGAAAAAAACCTGATTATCCTAAGCCAAATGCGGCATACGTATCGGCTCCAAGCAGCGTACGATAACCCACTGGAAGATGACAGACAACGAAGGCCGCACACTACATGAAAAAAGATTCAAGTAGCATAACAAAAACTAGTGGCATGAAGACAGTCATTTCAATTTTTGCGGCTGGATGGTGGAAAATTTGATAAAGCAATGAAGAAGAATGTTATTATTTGGTCAACCTCCGTTAGCGACCTCTTTGAAGACAACAAGAAGGTGGCGGGCATTGCCGTCCAGCTCTATTTTTGGGCACAGACGTTTGCACGTCATGGTTGGAATGTAATCACATTCACCAATAAAAAGTCTTTTGTTGAGGAGGGTATCACCTTTAAGCACGTCAAGCGATATGAAAGATTTCAAATTATCCATGAGTGGATAAGCATTTTCTGGGAATTTCTTCTTGCTCGGCCACAAATAGTTATCTCTAGAGGAGCGGGCCGTATAGCCTATCCATTGGCTATATTGTCACGATGGTTTGGCGTGAAATATGTTTTCTTTGCTGCAAGCGATGTCAACTTTGAGCCGGGGAAGGAGTTGATAGCAGGTGGCGAACACAACAGGAAGCTATGGCAAAAAGCGGTCAAGAAAATAAAATACATCGTTGTGCAGAATGCACATCAGCAGGATACATTGAAGAAGAATTACCAGAAAGACAGTATGACCCTTTTTAATCTTTGGGGAGAAGCTAAAGTTACAGAAATGCATGATTTTCATACAGATGTAGTGTGGGTGGCTAATTTGCGCAGACTGAAACGCGCTGAATGGATGGTGAATGCGGCAAAAGCCTTGCCTCAGTATGATTTTACCATTGTCGGAGGACGAACAGGGCAAGAGCCCGAGTATTATGATGAGATTAAAAAGATGTCGTCCGGTATTGGCAATCTTCATTTCTTAGGGAAAAAGAGCTTTGCCGAAACCAATGCTATTGTGTCGAAATCACGGCTTCTTTGTTGTACTTCCACATTCGAAGGCTTCCCCAATACGTTTCTTCAAGCTTGGGCTTTTGGTATTCCTGTTGTTTCCACTGTCGACCCAAGCGATGTAATAATAACCAACAACCTAGGCAAGAACGTGGTGAACTGCGAGGACTTCATAAAAGTCATTTCAGAGATGTTGGAAAATAAAGACTCCTATATGGATATGAGTGTTCATGTTGAGAAGTATTTCAAGCTAAACCATTCGCCTGAAACCAACTTTGGACAATTGATGGAATATGTCATCAAATAATAAGTAGATGTGCAAATTTAGTTTACATAATAGATTGCTGGACGCGCTTTGC